>Ga0181530_10002125_pt1 | contig 24042 bp, 23 predicted proteins | sample PEATcosm2014_Bin_42_FD_119769 | JGI IMG/M metagenome (GOLD analysis project Ga0181530, IMG submission 119769) | Peatland microbial communities from MTU Mesocosm Facility, Houghton, MI, USA - PEATcosm2014_Bin10_60_metaG | ecosystem: Environmental > Terrestrial > Soil > Wetlands > Peat | place... | reverse complement strand
CAGCGGGGATGCGGCGGCGGCGACGCAGGCCGGGGTGCTGAACAACGTGGCGGTGTTCGATATCGAGACGGATGGGACGCTCAGCAGCCCGGGGGCGGGGACGGTGTTCAACTCGGGGACGATCGACAAGCTGGGCGGGCTGGGCACGGCGGCGGTGAACGCGGGGATGGACAATACCGGGACGGTCATCGTCTCGTCGGGGACACTGGCGCTGGAACAGTCGGTGGGTGGATCGGGGGCGTTCGACATCGAAGGCAGCGCGCGGGTCGACTTCGCCAGTGTGGTGGGCAACACGACATCAATCGCCTTCATCGGCGGCGGCGGAACTCTGGCGGTCGACAGCCTGGGGACGACGTTCGGGGCGGAGGTGTCGGGCTTCGTGCTGGGTGACGCGATCGATCTGACCGCTGTGCAATCCGGAGCAGGAACCGGGTTCAACTTCAATAACGGCACGCTGATGGTGAGCGACGGGACGCACAGCGCCTCGGTGGATCTTGTGGGTTCGTTCAGCAACGCCAGCTTTGTGCTTGGGACTGACCAGAATGGCGGGACGCTGGTGCTCCACACGTGAGTAGTACCAGCGGCCGTAAAGGTTGACCCACGGACGGCACCTGCGTCGTCATGCCAACCCCCGGGTCAAGCGCCCGGGGGCAGGCTCCGGTCGGCATCCACGACCTTTCTTGCTGTGCTCGCCAATGTCGCGGATGCCCGGTATGCGCCTCGCCATGACGGTAGAAACTGTGCCAACGAGTCACTTTTTAGGCCGGTTGTTATGAAGCGAACGAACCTCCAGCACGGGTTCGTCCGTCGCACAAGGCCTGGAAGAACCGATAATACACCTTGCGATCAAAGTGATTGGCATCGAGATGTTCATCTGCCGACGCGACGAAATCGCTGAGCGCGATGTGGCGCACATGTGGGAATTGGCCGATCACGTCGTCCACCCAGGCATTCAATCGCTCGATAACCGGGTTGTATTCGATGACCCGACCGTTCCTCTCGAATGATGGCTGAGGTCGTAAAATATACGCCTCGCTTCCGCCAAGGGCCGCCAGAATGCTGCGTACGTTGCTCTTGAACGCGTGCTCGGTGATCAGCCCTTCATAATCGAAACCGTCCCACAGCACCTTTCGGAGTTCCGCCAGGGTCGTGGCCGCCGGATGGCTTGCAAGAGCTTCATCCGGCATTGCGGCCAGGTCGCCGATGCCGGTCGGCAGCAGCAGAGGAACCCGAATGCCGGTTGCTCTGTGCCGGTAGATCGGCATGTAGGCATCCCCGAAGAAGCTCAACAGCATGACCGCACGGCCTTGCCACGTCCGAAACAGATGGGAGCTCAGATCGTACGGCTCATATCCCACCGCACGGAATATATCGGCCGATCGCGCATCAACGTCGCGCGTCGCCTCCAACAGCAGTACCGAGTGATCGCTCCGGTATTCGATGCCATTGCGGACCGTCGTCAATTCCTCATGGGTTTCGCCACTGACCGGGCGACAGTAGTGGGAGATCGCCGAGACGTCGCACCCGCCTCGCGCCACCACGCATGCGAACACAGTACTGGCGTGGCCGGCGACGCTCTTCCCGGTAGCGGGTCCGAACGAGATCCAGTCCGGTGGGGTTCCGGGCGCATGCAGATCGGTCAATACATCACCGACGACGACGAGTCCCGGCCGGCCAAGCTGCTGAAACAGCCAAGCTTCGACACCCATGTGCAGGATGCGGCAGGAGAAGCAGAAGTGCAGGAAATGCGGCCCCGAAAGCGCGTTGGAGATCATGTAGAAGCCGCAAAAGCCGTACTCACCGTATCTGTCGGCAACCCGCACCAGCCCGGCCTGGATCCAGTGCAGCCGGAGCAAGGTTCGCAGCGCTTCTCGCGCCTCGGCCTGATTTTCCGGCAAGCGGGCCTTGGTGAAATTCAGTTGGTTGGTCCGGTTGATCAGTTCGATGGCGCGATCCAGGTTCGCCTCGATATCGTAATCGATCCAGACCCGTATCTCGCTGCCACGCAGGAACCCGATATGGTCGGTACTGGCCGCCTGCTGATCGGCATAGCGGCGTTCCAGTAGCTTATACTGCCGCAGCCTGGACAGGTCGCTATCATCCTTACCCTGTAATAACGGACTGTCCAGCATGCCGGGCAAGAAACCCTCGTCCGCCAGTTGAATCGACGGCACGAAATGGCGAGCCTCCGCCAGGTTCATCCGATTGTCATCGATGAACAGGACCGTCTCGGGACGTAGTTGAACTGCTTCGACAAGGGCCTTCAGCCGCGGGCCTTTCGGCTCCCAGGCAATGCTCGGCAGAATGAAGTAGTCCCAGATACCTCGTTCGGTCAGCAGCCTCCTGATCTGTTCAAAGTCGTTATTGGAACAGATGCTGCTGATGATGCCGCGTCGGGCAAGTTCGATCACCGCGGCATGGATGTGCGCGTCATATTCTATTGGGCCTTCGGCGAAGGTTCCTCGCCAGAACACCCCATCCAGGTCCCAAACAACCAAGCGAACTGCTTCAGACATGAGGGCCTCTTTATCGTCCTGATCGCGGGGCGCCGCGATACCCCCTTGGCGGACCGGCCATGCGCCGGCGCATGCGAGCCGCCCTGCCAACCGCGTCAACCGGCGCGACGCAACGCCACGTCGTGAAAGCCGTCAGGATGCAGGGCAAGGAATTCGAAGCGCAGGTCATTTTCGTTAGCAAAACGGTTGATTGCCGAGTAGACGCCGTACGGCAGGCATTGCGTGGCATCCCAAAGGGTGTAGTCGTTGCACACCAACCAGCCGTCCGGCTTCAGAACCCGCAGTGCCTGATGAAGGTCCTTTAATACACCGACATAAGAGTGATCGGCATCCACGTAGACGATGTCGAAAAAAGCGTCGGCGAAGCTGGCCAATTGCGTGGATGAATCGCCGATGTTATAGGTGACGTGGCCGAATGCGTCGAGCCGGGCGCGATTCTGCGGTCGCAGTGGTTCAAATGAGAAGTCGAACAGATGGACTTCGGACGGACGATTGATTTCGATCACGTCGACGATGAAGTCGCCGTACAGGGTGCCGACTTCAGCGAAGCAACCGGCCGTCGGCAACCGAGCGATGATGTCGAGGCGGTTGGGCAGCACACGACAATTCGCCAGCAGCTCATTGCGCGGCACGACCCGCGGGCCGTCGTACAGGCCGGGGTAGAACTCGTTGTGCGTAATCAGATAGTCGCGGATCCGCTGGCGCACATCCAGGAACGCGGCGTCCAGCGCCGCGGCGTCGGCGGCCTTGTCGTGTGCCATGCCTGTGGTCCTCCAATTGGGCTGAGTCGGGTGCCGCTCGATTTTCTGCCTGCACGCAATGGCGCCATGATAGGTCTGCCGCGCGCCGGCCTCAAGCAGTCCGTGCCAAAGGCCAAGGGTTATCCGGTGCTCCGTCGTGCGGCACTCCGCACGCCCGGGAAGCCCGGCTTGACTGTCCCGGGACTTTATCTATGCTGACCTGACTCTCAAGCGGTCAATGCAGTCCCGGAAGCAGTACATTAGAAAATGCCGCCTGGATTATCAAAATAGCAGCGCCGAAAATCGGCTTTCTCGTCAACGCAAGGAAACGGCAATGACTGCAGAGGACGTGGTTGCGATGTTTGCAACATTCGGCCTGACTCCGGGGGAAGCGGAATATCTTCAAGGTCAGGCCAAGAGAGTCGCATATCTAACGGATCTGATACAGAAATATTGTGAGGAGCGGGGCGAGGCGAGCCATCTTCTTGACGTCGGGCCACATTTTTTAACGCGATGCCTGCTGGAATCGATCACACCGAGACCAATAATGTCGACCATCGGCTACGAATTCCCAAAACTGATGCCTCCGGACATGGTGCACGAGCATGCAACGATAGACTTGAATGAAATCGGATCCCTGCCGCTTCCGTTTGAGCCCGAAAGCTTTGATATTGTCGTCATTTGCGAAGTAGTAGAGCACCTGTTTATTCCCCCCGATGTGGTTCTTTCATACCTGATGAAGCTACTGAAGCGACCCGGAGGAATCATCGTTTTGGGGACACCGAATGCCGTCTCGTTAGCTCACCGGTTGCGGATGATGCTGGGTGAAAACCCATTCCATCCATTGAACCCGAACTGGAGAAGCGGCTTGGGACACATCCGCGAGTACACAATGCAGGAGCTTCGCAGTTATGGTGAGGCGGCAAACCTGCGCGTCGTCTTCGAAGAATATTGTGATTATTGGGAGCAGGGCATGTATATAGAACAGATTGCCTCTCTCGAGCGGGATATCCCATCATATAGGACCGGTCTTACGGTTGTTTACCAACCCTGAAGCCGCCCTCCGGCCGGCGATGAAAGCGGAGCCCCTCAGCGGATATCGGCTTGCGTATTCACGGCTGGTCGCCTTGTTGGCCCGAACGGCCCGTGATAGAGTTGGCGAGTAGCCAGAATCAACCGGTCCAATGCGGATGGAATGCGATGCCGCTCGATTTTGTCACGGACTTTCAGCGTTGCCACAGGTTGGCGGTTGATCTTCTGGCCGGCCCCGATCCCGGCTTTTTGGCCAGGATCGGCGGCAGTGACACCGATGCGGTGGTCGACTATTTTGCGGCGATCCAAGCCGGTAGCCCTTCGCAGATCGTGCGGGAGCGCGTTCTCCGGCACACGGACATCATAGCGCAGTTCAACGGTTATTATGATAAAGACCGATCGGACGCTAAGGTGCTCCGATTCTGCACCGAAATGCTCAGCCTCTACAAGCGCTGCAGTCGGTTGAGCATTTGTCAAGCGGATTGGCTGACGACGTTCTTTCCGGAGAGCATCCATCCTTCGTTTCATGTCTCCGCCGGCGACAAAGAGCAGATCTACCGTGATTTGCTGAAAAGCATTGCCGACCGGCAGCGCGATGTGAGCCTGTTGCCCTATCCCTACATCGAGCGGGTTGTCGAAGGACAGTGGACGCTGTTTCGTGCATTCGCGGAAACGCTGTCTGGACGGCGGGTGCTCGTCGTCTCGCCCTTCGCCCGCAGCATCACTAAGAACTTTGATAACCGAAAGAGTTTTCTTAAGAATTACGATTACCCCGAATTTGGATTGCTTACACTCAACGTTCCAATCACCTATTCCGGCCTGCCTGATGATCACTATCCCCATCACGACTGGTTCGCCACGGCAGCAGCAATGCAACAACAGATCCAACAGATGGATTTTGAAATTGCACTGTTGGGTTGTGGCTCGTACGCGATGCCGCTGGGGGTGTTCATTGAGCAGACCTTGCGGCGCAAGGCAGTTTTTGTAGGCGGCGTGTTGCAACTGTTCTTCGGACTTCTTGGGCGCCGCTACATGAACCCGTATTTTCTTGACCAGATCAATACGCAATATTTCATTCGTCCGATGGAGGCAGATCGCTATCGTGCGCAGATCAATGTCGCTGAGGACTACCCCCGCGACGCCTTTGGCGCGTATTTCTGATCTTGTCGCCGCGCCGCTCCCATCGGTCAGTGGTGCCAACAAACGCGGTGCTGCTTGCGATTGCACCGGACGAGAGAAGCGCGTGGGAGGTCGCCATGAATCATCGTGGTCCTACCCTCCGAATGCGCGGCCCTACCGGGAAACCGGCAGGATGAGGTAGTCGTGCGTGCCATTGGCAGCACGGTCCGAGCGTCGGCACCCGCACCCTCCTGCCCACCGGCCGGAGGGCTTTCCTTATCTGGGACCGGCGTTGAACCGCGCACCCCAAGGATGGAACAATGGTCGACCGTCATGTCATCACCACCGCCCTACCATGTGTCAGTGGCATAAAGCACGTGGGCAATCTCGCCGGCAGTTCGGTTCCCGCTGACGTACATCCTCGCTTCCTGCGCCAGGCGTACAAGGAGGTTTTGTTCATTCCTGCCGCGGATGAGTCTGCCACGCCTGCACAACTCGCCGCACGTAGCGCGTGCGCTTCGGTCGCCGAATTTCGGCGGCGGTTGCACTATATTCAGGCCGACATCTTCCTCCGGTTCGGATTGTCGTTCGACCACTTAGGGCCTGCGGCGGAATAAACGAATCAAGTAGCCCTGAATAAAGCACGAATAGAATCCTGAATTTACTAGGCGGGACGCGAGATGGGGCGGCTACTCTGGCGGGGTGATCGACATTGCCGACATTCGCCTGCGCTGGCGCCTGGCAGCGAGCTTCCTCGACGAACGGGCCCGGCGGCTGTTCGCCGCCAATGAAGCGCTGGCACAAGGCCATGGCGGTGTCACGGCGACGTCAATAGCGACCGGTCTGGCCCGTAGCACGATCGACCGCGGGATCGAGGAGCTGCGGTCCACCCGCAACGACTTGGGTGCTCGACTGCGCCGGCCGGGTGGCGGGCGTAAGAGTGCGGTGACGCACCAGCCTGGGCTGCCGGCGGCGTTGGAGAGGCTGATCGAGGATGCCATTCGCGGCGATCCGTGTTCGCCACTGCGCTGGGTCAGCCGCAGCCAGCGCCACCTCGTCAAGGCGCTGACCGCGCAAGGCTTCCAGGTCAGCCAGCGGGTGCTCGGCAAGCTGCTGCGAGAGCTGAACTATAGTTGCCAGGCGAATCGCAAGACGCGAGAGGGGAGCAACAACCCAGACCGGAATGCCCAGTTCGAGCACGTCAATGCGAGGGTGCAGGCAGCGATCGCCGCAGGCGAGCCTGCGGTCTCGGTGGACACGAAAAAGAAGGAGCTGGTTGGGGATTGCAAGAACAACGGCCGTGAACTGCGTCCCAAAGGTAATCCCGAGCCGGTGCGGGTGCACGACTTCAAGATCCCGGAACTTGGCAAGGTCGCCCCCTACGGCGTCTATGACATTGCCGCCAACCACGGCTGGGTCAGTGTCGGCATCAGCGCCGACACCGGTGCCTTCGCGGTCGAGAGCATCCGGCGCTGGTGGTACAAGCTTGGCAAGCCGCGCTATCCGAATGCAACGCGGCTGACGATCACCGCCGACTGTGGCGGCAGTAACGGGCCGCAGGTGAAGCTATGGAAACGTGAACTCCAGCGCCTCGCCAGCGAGACGGGGCTGAGGATCACGGTCGCCCACCTGCCACCCGGCACCAGCAAGTGGAACCGGATCGAGCATCGGCTGTTTGCCTTGATCACCATGAACTGGCGTGGCAAGCCGCTGGTAAGCCACCAGGTCATCGTGCAACTCATCGGTGCCACCACCACCGAGACCGGCCTCAAAATCTGCTGCGAGATCGATGGGAACCTGTATCCGAAAGGAGTGGAGGTGCCCGACCAAGAGATCCAGGCAATCAACATCACGCGCGATAAATTCCACGGTGAGTGGAACTACACCATCGCGCCCAATCAGCAACCACCGTGACGCACTTATTCCGCCGCAGGCCCTTAGCGCGGTTTGGCAGAGCAGTGCCGGCAGGTGGTGCGCCCGGTCAGGCCGAAGCGGACTGCCTGTCGGGCAGGCATCTGTCGGGCCGGCGTTGTCCGAACCGCGGCATGTGTAGCGCCACAGGCGGCGCACCCGATATGGTTGCTGAACCGACTTCATTGCATGCAATGAAGCGAGGAGCGTCGTGCGCCACGAAAGAGGACATCAGTCAGTTTTGCGAATGGCTGCGAAGTCATGCTGCGAACTATTATGCACCCTTTGCTCCGAATCGTGGACCAGCCACTTTGCCTGACAGGTTTTACATGATCTTGACCCCACACGAAGTGTCCGTATTCGGTCGTTCAACTGCTATTCGGAAAACAGGCAGATGCAGGCACGGTGAAACCGTTGACCAGAGATGTCAGCAGGGTTGGCGCTACTGTTATAAAGTCGTAACTTATGGAAACCTGAGAAAAGCCGCTGGCTCCGCCGCAGATCGCCGTATTGTTCAGCGAGATCATTCCCGCGTCAATGATCACGCCGCGTGAGGTCGCCAGGTTCACGAGGTAATTGGTTGTGTTGGCCGAATTGTAGACACCCCCTGTGGCACAGGAATTGGCGCCCAGGCCCATGCAGCGCGCACCCTCGGAGGCGACTTCCTGCAGCACCTCGAACGTCCAAACCAGCCGACCGAATTCGACGAAGCCCACGACAATCAACATCATCGCCAGGGCGCAGATGGCGAACTCAACCGCCGTCGTCGCCCGCTGCGCCCGCATCAGGCATGTCCTCGGGCTTGATCCCAGGATGGCGAGGCGCGTCCTGCGCACTGCCGACCACAATCGCGGCGCGAGATACGTCATTGCACCTGAACAATCGTGCTCTGATGCAGCGTGGTGTTGCTGATCAAGCCATAGTTGCCAAAAACAGCGGTGAACGACCGGGTGCCGGTGATGGTGACAAACTTGCCGGCCAGCGTGCCACCCGCGCAAGCGCTTCCGCACGTGGCAGCCGTTCCCCAGGTCCAGGCGGCCGAACTGCCGGTCGGGCACCAGCAGCTATTCGCATTGGCCGCCGTGCCGCTCGATGACGTCGTGCCGTTAGTTATCGCGCTGGTGGCCCCATCATTCACGGTTACCGTCGCATTGGCCCAGGCAGCGCCATTGCCGTTGGCGACGATGCCGCTGAGCGCGGCGGCCAGGCTCGTAGCGTTGCTGGAATTGATGAGGGCGGCATTGATCAGGGCATATTCCGCGGCGGCGGCGACCCCGCTGGAGAGTTCGATCTCCTCGTCATAGACGCGCGCGAAATCGATAATGCCGGCCAGCAGGATCAGCATGAGCGGCGCAACCAGCGCCAATTCCACCGCAGCCGTGGCATTGCGCCCCGCCAGGAGGTGCGCCAGCCAACGGCTCGATTTGTGAGCGTGTCTGCTCATTGCACCAGCACCACGGTGCCGCCGCTGGCACGACCCGGCAGGCCCGAACAGGTAGAAGCCAGCGCAGACCCGCCCGACAGCGAGATGGTCGAGCCGATCAGTTCCAGGTATTGCCCGGCGCCGTTGCCTACGTTGCCGGCGCCGCTCAGTGTGCTTGCCGCGCTTGGGAAGCGGAATCCAGCGGACAGTGAATAGCCGCTGGCCCCTTCCGAGAAGCGGGCGCGCCTCGCCCCGTTGCTGGCAACAACGAGGTCGGGCAGCGTGCCGGACGTGGAAGCTGTCAGTGTCACGTTTGTGTAGCCGGCCGCAACGCTGAACGTGCCCGAGATGATCACCGTGACTCCCCTGTCGCTGACCGTGCCGCCGCCACCGCCTGTGCCTCACGCAACATTGCCCGTCGTCGCCACTTTGACGATGCTCACCGATGTTGTTCCGGTCGACGGCTTGATGCCATTGCAGGGTTCGCTCGCCGCGGTGGCGGAATTATAGTCGAGCGTCTTGGTGGTGATCGTTGTGCCGCACGGCACCATGATGGTGGCGTTAGAGGTGACAGCGCAGGTGGCGGCAGTCACGCCGGTGCCGCCACTCAGTGTCACCTCCGTCGCGCCCGATTTCAGCGCGATGACGCAGGCTGACGCATTCGGCTTGTCCTCCGCATAGGAAGCCCCCGATACCGATAGTGTCGTTTTGCTTCGGACTATCTCGGCCAGATACCACGGTGCGGCGGTGGTCACCGTCACTTGCACCGCCCTGTTGCCGTCGCCGCTGGGCGAGGCGGCGACCAGGTTGGCGGTTGCTGCGCCGGCGGTAAGCCCGTTCAGCTTGGCGAGATTGCTGACCGCCGAATTCATCGTGGTGGTGGAGCTACGGGCGTTGTAAGCGAGCGCGCCGGCATAGGCTACACTGTCCGCTGTTCGTTGGTCGGCCACCTTGGCGAGATAGGCCTTGCCAAGATCGACCGCGACCGCCGTCCGACCGGGGAGCGCGGCGATGACGGCGCCACCCACCAGCGCGATGCTGGCAGAGCGCTGGCACACCGCCCCGGGCCCAAGCCATTCGACCACGTTCCTCAGGTGACCGTGTAGGGTGGCAAGCCGCCCGATGCGCCGTTGGTCACGAATGGATCGATCAGTTGACATGGCTCGGTCATTTTTCAGTGGCGGCCAAGGCCTGATACCCCGCGAGAGCTGCCGCCGCATCGCTGGGCGAAAGATCGGTGAGCAGTAACTGTTTCGCCTCCCGTGTGTTCCCCGATAACGTCAGCGCCACCGCCAGGTCCTGGCGCATGCGCGGCGTCGCGTCGGCCCGTGAGGCAGGACCTCGCAGTAGAGCTACGGACCGGTCCGCCTGGCCACTGAGCGAGAGCGACAGAGCCTGATTGACCGCCGCCGCGCGGTTGTTCGGCTCCATGCGCAGCAATTTCGTGTACATCTCCTGCGCCGCCTCGTGGCGTCCCTGCAGGTCGAGCGAGACCCCGAGATCGTTCAGCGCCGTCCTGTCGTTCGGTGTACTCGCGAGCAGCTTCGTGAAGCTGCGCTGCGCGTCCACGGCATCGCCGCGCGAGAGTTCGAGCCGGCCGAGGCCCAGCAGCGCCGACGCCGTTGCCGGGGCGACCGCCAGCGCACGCTGATAGGCTTCCATCGCCGCATCGGGCTGATTCAGTTGCACCAGCGCGGCGCCCTGGCGGACGAGCGCGGCGACGTTGCGCGGCTCCGACTGAAGGATCGAACTTGTGACGTTCAGCGCGGTTTGCGGCATTCCCCCGTCCAGCGCGGCATCGGCGATATTCACGCCGGCCACACCGCCGCCCGCCACTTGCGCACCGCCGGCCGAACAACCGGCGAGCAGCAAGAGAAGCAGCCCGCACCGAAGGTGCGCATCGATCCGGCCGTTTCTTGTCGTCTCGCGGGTCATCTTCGGGTCGTCCTGAGGGTCATTTCATCATTGTCCGGTACACGTCGACCATCGCCGGGCCCGCCACGACCAAAAACACGCAGGGCAGGATGAAGACGATCATCGGTATCGTCAGCAGCACCGGCAGCCGCGCTGCCCGGCCCTCGAAGGTCACCAGCATTTCCTGTCGCTGCTCGGCGGATAGGCTGCGCAACGCCTGCGTCAGCGGTGTGCCATATTGGATGGATTGGATCAGTACCCCGGCCAATCGACGCACGCTCTCGAGTCCCGTGCGCCTGCCAAGGTTCAGCAGAGCCGTCCTGGTGTCGGCGTTAACCTGCATCTCGTGCGCGGTTCGGGTCAGTTCCTCCGCGACCGCTGGATGGGCATAGTGGATCTCAACGCCCACCCGCTCGATGCTGGCTTCCAGGCCGAGTCCGGCCTGGCCACAGATCACCATCATGTCGAGCGCGTCGGGAATGCCAGCTTCCAGCGCGCGCAGGTAACGCTTGCGCAGGCCCTGCACGACCTTGTCGGGCGCCAATAGCCCAATGCCGGCGGCAAGCGACATCATTGCGGCAGGGTACGGTATCTCGCGATGCAAAATCCACGGCAACGCCAGCGTCGCCAGTGGCAGTCCGGCCACCAGCAGCAGCTTGGTGCCGACGAACAATCCCAGCCCATGCCTTCCGCGGAACCCGGCGACATGCAGCGTCTGGCGCAACTCCTCCAAGGTTCGCGTGGACAGTGCGCCGCTGCTGGCGATGGCTTCGCCGATCGCGGTGACGATCCGCAACGGTGCCGCAAGCCCCGCTTCGCTCTCGCGTTCCCCCGCCGCCGCGCCGGGCTGCACCATACGCAGCCGAAGCGACAGCCGCTCGGAGCGACGCTGGTTCCGATAGAGCAATAGCAACAAGCCGAGCACGACGGTGATGCCACCTGCCAGCGTCGGGCCGAGCCACGGGATGCTGAGCTGTGTCACGCCAGTATCCTGCGGATCATGCCACGCATCACCAGCAGCCCGCTGCTCAGCAAGATGATTGCGGCGAACAGCAGTTTCTGACACCCGTGGTCGCTGAACAGCCGCCCCACATAATGCGGGTTCAGCACACCCAGGGCGCCGCCGGAGACGAACGGCAGTGAGGCGAGGATGATGATCGAGGTCTTCGCTTCCGCCGCCAGCGCATTGCCACGCGCCTTCAGCGCCAAGCGGCGTCGCATCACGTCGGCTAGCCCCTCCAGTGCCTCGCTCAGACCGCCCCCGGTCTGGCTTTGCAGGGCGAGCGCGGTGGTGAAAAAGCGGTATTCCTGCAGCTTGTTGCGCGTTGCCATCTCTCGCAATGCATCTTCCAACGTCATTCCAATGGCCACCCGATCGTAGAGCAACCCGAACTCCACCTTGGTCGGCGCTGCCGCCTCGCGCGCCACGGTACGGATGCCCTCGCCGAGTGGAATGCCGACGCGGACGGCCCGTACGATCATCGCCAGCGCATCCGGGAACTGTGCATAGAGCGCGTTGCGCCGACGCTGCTCGCTCCAGGTGAATACGAAACGACTGAACATGACCCACGCCAAGGGGAGGGCCAGCAGGGACCAGCTTCCGGCAAAGATGCTCACCAGTGCCGCCACCGCTCGCGCAGCCAGCAGGGTGATGGCCAGCACCAACCACCAGCGCAGCGGATAATGCTCAGCGCGGGCTGGGTCGTAGGCGAACAGACCGGCTGCCGCAGCGATCATCCGTTCCACCGGCTCGGACCGGCCGGCCGACCAGCGGCCCATCACGGTGAGCGGATTCACCCGCGCATACGGTGCCGCCACCAGCGCCAGCCGCTCGCGGAAGCGCCGCCGCTGGTTCTGCTCATGCACGATCGCACTGACGCCAAGCGCAGCCGCGCCCAGCACACAGGCGGCCCCCAGCACCAGTTGTGCGAATACCGGGCTCACAGCTCGGTCTCTTCGAGCGCGGCGGTCCAGGCGCGATCGAGCCCGAAATACGACAGGCGCTGATGGAAGCTCGGCCGCGCACGATTGACCCGATAGCGGCCAACCAGTCCGCCGGCCAGGCTCTCGCCTTCCACATGGTAGGCGAAGATGTCATTAAGGATCACGGTTTCGCCTTCCAGGCCACAGACATCTGTCACCTGGGTCACTCGGCGCTTGCCGTCGCGATGCCGTTCCACCTGGATGATCAGATCGACGGCGCCGACGAATTGCGCACGGATCGAGCGCGCGGGCAGTCCCATATTGCCCATTTGCACCATGTTCTCGATGCGGGTCACCGCATCGCGGGTGGTGTTGGCGTGGACTGTCGACATACTGCCGTCATGGCCGGTGTTCATGGCCTGGAGCATGTCGAACGCCTCCGAGCCGCGTACCTCTCCCACGATGATGCGGTCGGGCCGCATTCGCAGCGCGTTGCGGATCAGGTCGCGCTGGGTGACTTCGCCGCGTCCCTCCAGGCTGGGTGGGCGGGTTTCCATGCGCACCACGTGCGGCTGCTGCAGTTGCAGTTCGGCGGCGTCCTCGATGGTGACGACGCGCTCGCCATGATCTATCAGCCGCGACATGGCGTTCATCAGCGTGGTCTTGCCGGAGCCCGTGCCGCCGGAAATGATCACGTTCAGCCGGCATCGTCCGGCCACCTCCAGCACGCGCGCGACCTGCGGGGTGAGCGAGCCGAAGCTGATCAGCTTGGCGAAGTCGATCTGTTGGCGCGAAAACTTACGGATCGAGATATACGGCCCGTCCAGTGCCAGCGGCGGGAAGACGATGTTGACGCGCGAGCCGTCCTTCAATCGCGCGTCCACCATCGGGCTGGATTCGTCGATCCGCCGACCGATCGCCGAGGCAATGCGCTGCGAGATGTTCGCGACGTGTGCAGCGTCACGGAAGCGAATCGGCGACAGCGTCACCTTGCCGTGGCGCTCGACGAACACGCGGTTCGGCCCGTTCACCATGATGTCGGTGATGCTGTCGTCCTCGAACAGCGGCTCCAGCGGGCCGAGCCCGAGCATGTCGTCGACCAACTCGCCGGCGAGCTGGCGCTGCTCGCGCGCGTTGAGTTGGAAATGTTGCGCGGTGGCGATCTCGGAGAGGACGCGTTCGACCTCCAGCGCCAGCCGGTCGGGGGGCATGTTGGCGATGGAGGCGGGGTCGAGCTGCGCCAGGCACGCCATCCGCAACTGTGTGGTCGGCGCGGTCCGGTCGGATGCAGGCTGAGTCGGCTCGTTCTGGTTTGGCCCAGTCTGGCTCGGCCCGTTCTGGTTGGGAACGCCCTGGTTCGACGAGGTCTGGTTGGGTTTGGTCTCACTTGTCTGCGAGCTCGGCGGCGCCGGTGAAATCGGCGTCACCGGTTGCAGGATCGGGGCCGCCCGCTGCGGTCTGTGATGGCCGAAAGCCGGGGTCAGGACGTTCATGACGCCAAGCCCAACAACCGGCGCAACCGCTTGGTCCGGCTGGCTGCAGGCGCGCTGCCCGGGGCTCCGCTGTCGAGTAGCCGCACGAACGCCACCTCGCGCGCCAGCAGCAGCATTCCGGTGCGGAACCCGCCGCGGACCGCTATGGCCGCCTCGCCCATGCTGGCAGACTGGCCGACCACCCTGGGTAGATTGGGAATGGCGACGTCGGGCTTCATCTTCAGCCCTTCCTCCAACTGCCGCCGGTTCAGTCCGCCGGGAAGGTTGTCGCGGTTCAGCACCAGCACGCCGCGGCGCGGCTGCATCGGCCCGTTGGGCAGCGCCAGCAGGCGCAGCGTGTCGCGTATTCCGGCAAGCGTGGGATCCATCACCAGCACGCGTTGATGTGCCAGCATCAACAAATCGCGGTGCAGCGGCAGCGCCGAGTAAGGCACGTCGATGACCACGAAATTGTACCGCCGCCGCAGCGCATCCAGCAGTTGTGCCGCGGCGTTCTCGCTGTAGTTGACCGTCTCGGTCAGCCTTTCCTCGCCGGCGAGCACGTGCAGTCGCTTGTCCACCGGTTGCGCCGCGCGTTCGACGAACAGTTCGTCGATGCGGTCGGGTGCCTCGAGCGCGGTGCGTAGGCCCGGGCCGGTCTTGGCGCCGAGCAGCATGGCGGCGGTGCCACGATGCAAGTCGGCATCCAATAGCACCGTGTGCCGGCGTGCCTCGACGCCGAAATGCCAAGCCAGATTGGCGGCGATGGTGCTGGCCCCGGTGCCGCCGCGCGCCCCGGTGACGGTGACGACGCGGCCGCCCTGCACGCCCTCGGTCAGCGGCGCACGTTGCAGGATCAGCGAGCCGAAATACCGTGCCACCATGTCGCGCAGCAGCGGCTGGTAGAGGTACTCTGCGACGCCCAGCCCGCGGGTCACCTGGCGGTAGAAGTTCAGGTCGTCGCGATCGCCGATGACCAGGACGCGCACATCCGGCTCGACTACGTCGGACAAGTCGCTCAACGCCGACAGCGGCTGGTCCTCGCCGCTGACATCGACGATCAGCGTGTGCGGCGTGGGCATCTTTAGTAGCGCTGCCATCGCTACGCGCACCGTTCCACGGCGGATCTCGAAGCCCTGTGGCACGGCTTCCAGCATTCCCTCGCGCAGTACGGTCTCGGTGGCCTGGTCGCTGACAAAGGCAATGACGAACGGACGATCCGGCCGCTGGGTCTCGGCTGTTGGAGATTCCGCAAGGAGGAGACCGTCGAGCGCCATCAGTTGCCACTCCCCGCGGCGGGTGTCACTGCCGGCTGCGCGGTTGACTCGCCGCTGACCGGCACGATCTGCGCCACTCCGCTATCGGGCAGGGGCAGCACGCGGTCGTGGCGCAACCGGTTCAGCGCGGCCGCCGCCAGGGTACCATCGGCGGGACCTGCCGGCATTGCTGTCGTCAGGTCGGCGGGCACCGCCACCATTGCGCGCAAATTGGCCGCGTTGGCGCCGTTCGGCCGCCAATTGCCCTCGCGCTGATAGGGGTCAGTCTGGGTGCAGCCGGGGAGGGCAAGCAGCAGGGGCAGCAGCAGCGCGGTGGGGCGCATCATCGTCGTGTCCTCCCTACTGCACCACGAAACCGGCATCGCCCGGGATGTGCGGCGTCGCCGCAGCCTGTGTCCCGCCGCGCGCGCTCTGACGCAGCAGCAGCAGGCGCTCGAGATCATTTGGGGGTTTCCAGCCATCGGTGGGCAGTTTCACCTGCGCCGGATCGGATATGCCGCGCACCAGATAGGGCGTGATCACGATCACCAGTTCGGTCTCGTTGCGCTGGAATCCGTCGGAGCGGAACAGCGCGCCCAGGACGGGTAGCTCGCCGATGCCGGGCAGTGCGTTGCCAGTCAAGGTCGTGTTGTCCTGCAGCAATCCGGCGATGGCGAAGCTCTGGCCGCTCGCCAGCTCCACCGTCGTCTCGGCCCGCCGCACGGTCAGCGCCGGCACCTGAATCGTGCTGTTGCCCGCACCGATCTGCACTGCTCCCTCGGTGGTCAACGCGCTGACCTCAGGCCGCACCTTCATGTTGATGCGCTCACCGGATTCCACCGTGGGCACGAAGGCGAGGCTGACACCGTATTGCTTGAATTCGATGGTTACCTGGTTGTTCTGCTGAGCGACCGGGATCGGGAACTCGCCGCCCACCAGGAAGCTTGCGGTCTCGCCGCTGATGGCGGTCAGGTTTGGCTCCGCCAGGACGTGCACCAACTGGTCCTGCGCCATCGCGTCGATCACGCCGTTGATGTCCAGCGTGTGGCCGGGCGTCGGAAAATTGTAGCCCGCGCCAGCGGTACTGGCGGCAACCGTCGTGTTGGCCAGCGGGTTAGCGGTGACGATACCGATCGCAGCGTATTTCCCTAAACTGGCCATGCCGGACCAGTTGATGCCGAGTTGGCGGATCACGTTGCGGCTCACCTCGGCGATCCGCACCCGGAGATTCACCTGCTGGCTGCTGAGCACGGCAAGCCGGCTCTCCACCGTCTGGCCGGTGCCGATGAAGGCGCGCGCAGTCTGCACCGCCTCGTCCGCCTCACCCGCCGTCCGGAGCGTGCCACTGACCACCAGCCCGTTGGGCCGCGCCGCCACCTGCACGTCACGCCCAGGCAACAGCTTGCCGATCGCACTCGCCGCCTGCGCGGCAGCGTAGCTGGAGGGCTGCACGATTACGTCGTACTGGGCGATCGCCGCACCGTTGTCACCGATTGCTGCGACCGTGGTACGCCCCGGCGCGACGCCGAGCACGAACAGGGAAGTCGGCGAGGCGGGACGCACTTCCGCCACGCGCGGGTCTGCGGCGAACACACTTGCGGCCGGCGCATCCAGCGACACGATCCGGCCGGTGCCGGCTTCGAGTGCCAGCCCCTGCACACCCGGCATTTGCACGTGCGGTGGGGTTGCTTGACCCGCTTGGGCATATCCGGTGGAGGCGGACTTTTCGGCAGGCGGAATGACGGTGCCCAACGGCCCGCCTCCCGAGATCACACTATGCAGGTTCATGCCCGCTTGGACGGTAGTCAGCGCGGTCGCCGGCGTGAGTGACGTCGCGGCAATGTCCCGCGCGATCGCTGCGGCCGCCTGGGCCGCGTCGGCGGGCTGCGCCGACTGGGCGTGGGCAGCGAGACCGAAGCAGAGCCAGATGGCCGGCGATAAACGGCGGATGATCAAGTAAGGTCTGGTCATCAGAACCGGAACTCCTTGCCGTCGGTAGTTCCCTGGTAGACCCGCATGATCCGGCCGTCGGTGCGCCCCTGGTTGAGTGCCGGCGAGACATCGCCGCCCCAGGTGGTAGGGGGCGTATCGCCTCGTGTTTCGGGCGCTGCGTCAGCGGCACGCACGATGAGCGAGAGATGGCCAAGCCGTTCGGCCAGCGTCACGCGCTCGGCCTGCGCGGCGGTCACCTCCAGCGTCACGGTATGCGTGCTGCCTTGCTCAGTGCTCGGTCCGGTGGCGCCCTGCATCAGTTGCTGGTCGATCGCGATGACCCGGACATCACCCAGCACCGCTTCGGCCGAGGCACGGTGGGAGGCGGGTAAGGTCCGGTCGTCGGTCACCTGCGTCAGGATCACGTCGACATGGTCGCCCGGCCAGATCAGCCCGGCGGTGCCGCTGACTGCATCGACGCCCACCGTGCTGGCCCGCATCCCCGGCCGCAGGACGGCGGCGAGGAAGCCGTGATCGCCCGGCCGCAGCAGGTCTGCTGGCAACAACGTCTCCTGTGGTTGCAGGCTGCGGCGCACCATGGAGCCGATCAGGTCGGCCCGCGCCTGCTGGGTGTCTACGCGGGCTCCTGCGGGCACCGCGGCAGCCAGAATCTCGTGCGGCTGGATGTCGTCGTATTTCAGCAGACTTCCTGCCCGCAGCGGATGCGCGGCCACAAGGATCTGCGCCTTGGCCGGTGGAGCGGGCGCGGCGTCCGCCACGATCGCTGGCTTGGCAGGAAGCTGGAGACCAATCCAGCCGACCAGCCCGAGCCCTCCGAGACCCAGCAAGATCGCCACCATCAGGGCTGTACGAAGGGACATGGCGGGCTATCCGAGGAGAGCCGAGGAAGACAGAGTCAGGAACACGCCCGCTGAGATCGCGCAGGCGTACGGTAGGGACAGGCGGCGTCGGATCCGGCGTCGCTCGGCACGCCAGACGCGCCGGAGCAGGCCGGTGGCTCGTGGTGTTGGGCCGCTAGGCAGCAGTCGCGCGAGAGCAAGATAAAACAAGGCCAGCGCGGCACCGGCGATGGCCGTACTTAGGATTAGTTCGGGTACCAAGGCGGGTGGAACCAGCAGCGTGCAGGCACTAAGCAGCTTAACGTCGCCGCCGCCGATCCAGCCGCGCCGCCAGCAATACCAGCAGCCGGCGAAGACAAGGCTGGCGCCGAACAGAGCAGGTCCCGATTGCCCGTCCAGCGCATTCAAACCCAGCCCTGCTGCCGCGATGATCAGCGACACGCGGTTGGGGACGGTGCGCACCGCCACGTCGTGCGCCACGGCGAACAGCAGAGCTGTTGCCGCGGCGAACAGAAGCATCGAGTGCAACATTGCGGAATTGGTCATCGGCGTGCGAGACCTCGGCTGGCGCCATGGCGATCGGACCGTTTCGGTCGCCTGGCTGGCCGCTTATCCGGCGGGCAGCGCGGCGACGATGGCGGCGAAGGTGCCGGCAAGCTTGGTGCCAAGTTGGGTAACTGAAGTCACGATGACTACCGCGACGAGGCCGGCGATCAGGCCGTATTCCAGCGCGGTCACACCACGGTCGTCCTTCGCGAGTGCAACGAGATTGTTGAGGAACGTGGGCATCTCTGTCTCCTGTCAGCGTTGGTACGGCGCTCCAAAGGCGACGCCGCGCGATGTGTAGGACATGCTGATATCTCAGCAGTGTTGCCGGTCGGTTAACGAGGACGTTGCTGTGGCGGCTTGGGTAGACTCTGCCGGGACGCCATGGCGATCGGTTCGTGTTGTCCGGCTGGCGTCGCCGTCTATCCGGCGGGCAGCGCGGCGACGATGGCGGCGAAGGTGGCGGCAAGTTGTGTGCCGAGCGTCGTAACCGAAGTCACGATGACCACCGCGACGAGGCCGGCGATCAGGCCGTATTCCAGCGCGGTCACACCACGCTCGTCCTTGGTCAGTGCGTTGAGATTGTCGAGGAACGGGGGCATCTCTACTCTCCTTGGAACTTCGGCGCGGCGTTTCACAGGGGGCGCCGCGCGAGCGTGTACGACCGACTGGTATCTCAGCATTGGTGGTCGTCGATTAACGAGCACGTCGCTTCGGTCGCGCGGCTGAACATGTCTGGAAACCGTGGTGACCGAGCCTTTTCGATGGGCTGGGGTGGCTGCCTAACCGGCGGGCAGCGCGGCGACGATGGCGGCGAAAGTGCCGGCCAGCTTGTTGCCGAGTTGGGTAACCGAAGTCACGATGACCACCGCGACGAGGCCGGCGATCAGGCCATATTCCAATGCGGTCACGCCACGCTCATCTTTGGCCAGCGCACTGAGGTTGTTCAGGAACGCGAACATTGTCGTCTCCATGCTGCCTTCGCGCCAGGCGTCGCTGCGCCGTTGCGCGAACTGCGGGAACCTGCTGCCTGAGCATTTTGCCGGCCGACTGACGGACTCTTCGCTTTGCGGCTCCGTCTCGAGGTGGCGGGCTTTCCCGGCTGCTGCCGGGTCTGACGTGCCCCCTCGCACAAATCAGGAACATAGACCGTGAAGGTTAATGAACCGTTGATGGCGGTTCGGTCTGCGGAAATGATTTGGATTTTGTTGGCCGGCTGCCCACCGTGACAGCCGGGGCGATTTCGACGCCCGGAGCGGCGGCCATTTGCAGCGCCGCGAAGCGTGCGCATCGCGGTGCAATGCCGGCATACCATCCTGCCGGTCCGCGATTCTGACTAGGATGACGGCGGCGCGTGCTATCGCGTGCAGATCTTGGATAGCCAATCCGACATCTGGCCACCGCCGTGGTCGCCGCATCCGACCGACCTGTATGACAGCGACATTAAGGAACGCGCTGCGGTGTATGCGTACGGGTCGGCAACCTGGCCATGGTGGATAGGAAGGTCCGACAACGCGAACCATTCAGCCGTTCGGCCTTTCGGTCCTGCGAGACTGGTCATGGTGTGTCAGGTTGCGCGATTCGCGCTCTTTCTTGCCCGCAATGCCGCGATCACGTCGGTCGGTAAAGCATCGCTCTGCGCGCCGGACGGGCCTGCGGATCCTTCCGATCGTGCGCCGGCGTCAGCCCGTAGGCTGCTCGCCTCGCCCCCGGCTCCGTTAAGAATAGCCAATGCAGCGCGGCGGTCCAACAGGCCATTGCTCGCGTCCCGCTGGCTCACTGATGACAGAACACAGGTAATGCAGGCCGTGCGGCACTTCCGGTCGTGCCGGTCTGAACGCCACAGCACGCGCCGGGCTGTCTCCAGCCATTCCTGGTCTCGTTGAAACAGCTCCGCCATGTGTCCGCCACCGTGCCCAATTGCGTCGTAGACACGAAGCACCCAGTCCACTGAGCTTGGGGCCATGCGGACTTCGCGATGATCGAGTTCTAAGATCTCCGCTGCGGCTTGGGCGAGCGCGTGGCCGAGCGTCACCAGCGCTGCCCTGCCCATCCCGGTAACGCCAAGGAACTCGAACCGCACCAAATCGGTGAACTGCTGGGCAGCAAAGGTGACATTCCGCAACGGTGGAGTGCGGCTCGAACCTCCGCCGCACGGTCTTCCTCGGTCGCGATAGAGTGGAAGATGCTCGGCGAACCCCGATGGCAGGTCGAGAATGCCGGATGCGTCCGGCGTGGTCTCCGAATCGGCAAACCCACAGGATGGGCAAATCGCGAACCCGCACTGCCGTTCGCCAGAATTGATAGCCAACAGTTCCACGTTCTCATGAAACTCGGCAGCTAACCCCGGGAATCCACCAAAGTCGGTGCGTGCTCGCATTCGAGTACCTTGGACATGGTTGATGAACGTGTCTGGGACCCCAACGGGCACCCGGACGCCATGCCAAGTGGGTGGCTCGGAAGCCGCAGTCGCATAACCATAACGCGGGACCAAGATTCTCTGTGGCTTGTGCTGCAACATCGGTGCACTGCAACCGTCCACACCGCAGGCTCCATACTGGGGTTCCATCACCTTGAGGCATTTTGAATGCCCATGGGCGCACTCGTATCGCCACAACGTGACGCCAACCATGTCCTCCCTGTTTGCGCCCCACGCCTTCTGGACCCCGCGCGACCGAACGAATTGCCCGCCCACAACGATCATTGAGCCGGGCACATACTCGGCCACCGCCAGTGCGCCATCTCGCTGCAGCTTGAATCGCGAGGGCGCTTTGCTTGCGGTGTTGACCACCAACGAGTTCAAGCCAATGGGGAAGCCATACCGGGGCAGAAATTTCCTGTTACCGAGCTCCTCGACGACCGTTGCCCCTCGCAGCTCGTGGGCCTGCCGTGCAAGAGCGTTCATTCTGGACCGCTGACCCGGCCGCTGCTGGCTCGCTTGCTCACGCCACGCCTGCACGACTCGATGGAAGTCATCGCGCCACTCGTCAATCGAGTCACGGAACCTGCCCGCCACGCCGTCGATAAAGGCGCACCAGTCGGCCACTCGTTCTGCGAGACCGGTGCCTCTAGCCAGTGACACAGCTCGGGCGCGTGCCTCTCCGCCTTCCCGTCCGAGGCACTCGAGGTAGAGCAGAAACTCAGCCGCGAGATCAGGTTCGCTACCAGAACTCCACCACGGCTCTGGCCGACGCACCCCCTGGCTGATCGACGTTGGAGGCCGCGGTTCGGCCGCACCGACGCGGTCCGCGTCCAGGTAATCCAGATGCTCCACGCCGCAGAAAGCACCGATGTAGCCGAATGCGTCCATCGCGCCCGACCACGCATGGAGCGGCCGGATCGCCTGGAAGAAGTCGCCGAGCAACATCGCTTGCAGGTGTCTGCGCGCGATACCCTCCCGTTCCAGCATAACATTGGCCCGCCGCAAATTGCGCCGGAAGAACGATACGAAATCATCAAAGGCGGCCTGGTCGTACGGTCGTCTGCGCGCAAATGTGCAGACTATGGAGGCGCCGTCTGTCCGGCGTCCCGCGCGACCGCCTCGCTGGAGGTAATTGGCAAGTCCAGGTGGCATGTTAGCCATTAATGCCCCACTCAGACCGCCAATGTCGATGCCGACTTCCATTGTGGTGGTCGCGCTGAGGACGTTGCGGGCGCCCTTGGCGAACAACTCCTGTAGCCGCCGGTTCTCGTCTGAGGCGAGTTGGGCGGAATGTTCATCGGCCCAGAGGCCGATTCGGAACGCTCCCTCATCGCGATAGGCGTGGCGGGCACGGGAGACTCTTGGATGCGCATCGAGCTTTTCAGCGGTGATCGGCGCGAGACCACCCTGCGAGCCTGGGATGGGGGCGCACCCAAGCACAGCACGCGGCCAGACCACGCCAGTGCGCGGACAGAGAAATGCCTGCTGTGGCGGCCGGAGTCCCAATTCGAAGAACAAGATGCGGAACGCCTCCGCCGAATTGGCCCCAGACGTCTGTCGGTCAGCGACCTCAAGCCACCCAAGAGTGCGGTCCTTGGCAGCCGCCAGTAGTTGTTCGAATGCGATTGTCAATATCGGCGTGACCAGCGCCTCTGCAATGCCGGGTTCGCAACCCGCTGCCCGCAGCACCGCGGTTGCAAAGCGCGTGCGGCGGGTCGGTCTGGGAACCGCCGGAAGGAACGGCACCAACGTCCGGCCTGCCCTGTCCCCAAGCGACATCCAGAAGCCAATCGGGTAGGATGCCGCCGATCTGTCCTTGTCGCCGTCCCCTATTTCCGCAGCGAGAGTGCCGGAATAGAGATGCATCTCATCGAGCACGATGACGCGCAGATCACTGCCGAAGAATGGCGCGTCCTGCGGACGGATGAGCATGTACTCGAGCATCGAATAGTTTGTGATTAACACATCAGGCGGGTTCTGCCTCGCTGCCGACCTCGTGCGGACGCGGGAACCATCATCGTAACGGGGGTACCCGATCTCATCGGCTTCTTTGTCGTTCTCGGGCGTCTCGCTAGTAAAATGGAACAGGCGGCACGCCGACTGCCCCTTAAGCCACCCGTGCAGGCGTTCGACCTGATCGTTGACCAGCGCGTTCATCGGATACAGCACGATAGCCCGCACTCCGTCTCGGCCGCGACGGCGCGAGTTCGAGTATGCCCTCATGCTCCGTGCGATCCAGGCTGTGCTGGAGACGCAGCACGGCAGGAACTTGTCACTGGACGCGCTGCACCGCGTGCTCGCGGCGCAGAGCGCTGGGTACCGGACCACAGACCGCATGAGGCTTCTGGACGTTGCAGACCCGGTCGGCCCGAACAACGCTGCCTACATCCTCGCGATGGCGCGGGAATCGGGCATCATCGTCATCGCCCATGGTCGCCTTCCTGGCGATCTGCAGAAGCATGCTGACGCCATGTGCCGGCTGCTGTGCGGCGCCGGCCACAAGCTGCACGTCCTGCGCCTGACGGATGACGGCGTGCCGATGCACCCGCTTGCCCGCGGCAAGCGCCACATACCCGAGGACGTGGTTCCGCAGCTGTGGAACTGCCAATGAAGGAGTCGACTATGGACGTTCAAGATGCGATTGCCCAAGCATTGGATCCCCGCGATGGCCCGACCAAATGGTTCGAACAGCACCACGAGGTGGTGACGCGCGCCGGCCGCTCCGCCGGCAAGCGGGTCAGGTCCCAGCTCGAGAAGTTCCTGATCGACGGCACCATTACGCCGGCGCAGAGCGAAGCCGGACGCAGGTTCGCCTGGAGCTACGCCGTCGGTTGCAACGAGCGGGGACGGAGCTGCCTGGCGATGACCGTCTCCCGCGGTGCATCCGACCACGGAGCTGACACGAAGCACCAAGCCTTCATCGCCTACGACGAGGCGCGCGTCATGCTCGACGGGAACCGGCATTCGCTCGCGCTG
>Ga0181530_10002123_pt1 | contig 24061 bp, 21 predicted proteins | sample PEATcosm2014_Bin_42_FD_119769 | JGI IMG/M metagenome (GOLD analysis project Ga0181530, IMG submission 119769) | Peatland microbial communities from MTU Mesocosm Facility, Houghton, MI, USA - PEATcosm2014_Bin10_60_metaG | ecosystem: Environmental > Terrestrial > Soil > Wetlands > Peat | place... | reverse complement strand
GTGGTCAGCTCAGATATGGCGTGGCCGGACGATGCGTGCCAGCGTGCAGGGATTTCTGCGGGGAGTGTACCTCGCCGCGGGTCTGCGGGCGCCGGAACCGGTTGGTCGAATCCCCTCGTCATCGAACCTCCCCACCAGTAGAGCCATTTGATCGACAATCAAGGATATCGAGACAAAGGATTGAACGATGTGTGGCATTGCCGATGTCTTTGGTTACGGGGCTTACGGCGAGGGTTCGGCCGAACAGATCATCAGGGAGGTCGTGACGATTCGTGATACGATGGCGCCCCGCGGTTCCGACGGCCATGGTGAATGGCTTTCTGGCAACGGCCGTGTCGCCTTCGGGCATCGGCGGCTTGCGATCGTCGGCGTGCCATCTGTGGATGCTCGTCGCCAGCGCGTGCGGACTCGATCTGGCAGCGCGGCCCAAAACTGGTTTTTCCATACCGGTCCGCGAGTGGGCTCCGAGAACAATCTACCGCGGAGGCCCGCGGACTTTGAGGGTGGGCTTGCTATTCGATTGCCTGAATCTATGGCCCTAAATTGGGGATGACGGCGCAGTGAGGCCACGCTGGCTCTATATAATCCAATCAGCCGGTCGGCGGAGCCGAAGAAAGAACCAATGACACTGATGCCACGGACTGAAATCGCAGATTCAACGGTAAGAGGGTTGGTTGGGACAGCGCGGCGCTGGCGCAAGTCGGGAACCCGCGAGACGGTCCGGTTCGTGGTAGCTGCTGCGATTTGCGTCTGCAGCGACTTGCTGTTGCCGGCCCGCACTGGCCTCGCAGTAGCGTCTTTCCTGTACTTGGTTTGGGCCATTTGGCTCACGAAGAGGGAGGCCAAGGGTGCACTTCTCGTTCTCAACCCCCTCGTCTGTTATCAGGCGTGGCAGGCAGTTGTGCTGGGACTGGCGCCGCTATATATAAGCCTGACGGATATCGGCGGTGACGCCATCTCCCTGGGAAATCAACATGTAGATATCGAATGGGTTGCGTACGGGCACGCCATCATGGCCGCTGGATCCTGTGCGCTCTACGTGGGCATGAAACAATTTCAGCCCAAAGAGGCGGTCTCCGAAGGTGCTCCGTTGGATTCGGCATCTGCTCTATACCTCGCCGTCGCCGTCCTTCTCGGAAGTGTCTTTCTCATCGCGAGAGAGACCATTACGCAGTATGCAGGCAGCACGGTCGCGCAACTTAGTTATCTGCCTACGGCCGTTCTCTGCATGGTGGCCACCAACCAGCGCAGCTCGCAGCAGCGCTCGGCGAAAGCGCGGTTCTGGATACTACTCGCCGGCGGTGTCTGGTTGTTCCTCCTGAACGCCAGGCGGGCCTCGAAGGAGGAACTGATACTGTCTTTCTTTCCGCTTATATGGTGGCTGATAATGACGAAGCGGCACACTTTGCTTCTGGTTGGGGGTACAGTATTGGCCGCCTTCTACCTCCTTGTGATTGCACCCCTGGTTGCCAGTGTCCGAACCGACATGTCCTTCCTTGACGAGACGGGCGCGACCCGTGTGATAACGGAGGATGGCACCGCGAGAGAGCTAACCGGCCTGGAAGAGAACTGGCGGTCGGACCCCGGGGACTATTTTCACACCTGGCTCAATCAAACCATGCAGCGAATGTGCGAACCGGTCGCAGCCGGCCTGGTGGCATCGCTGGCCGACTCAGGCGGTTTCACGTTCGGAAGCCGGCTTGATTACGTTCCCCTTACGTTTATTCCCCGGATTTTCTGGCGGGACAAGCCGGCCACTGACTTGGGAACCGTCTTCTCGGAGGAGCTGGGCATCCGAGCCCCGGAAGGTTTCAAAATCTCCTCGACAGGAGAGACGTCCGCCGGCGAACTCTACTGGAACTTCGGATGGCCGGGCACACTGTTGGGAATGTATGTATTGGGAGCTGCACTCTCCGGCCTCTGGTGGCGCGCGGTCGGAACCGACCCTCGCCGGGGTCTTCTCGAGATGACTGCGTATACGGGCGCCATGTTATCGTTCGTGACCGGCATCGGCGCCTTTGCCGGACCCCTGTTTATCATCTCCGTTACTGCCGGCGTTTTTTGGCGAGTCCTGATTGGATTACGTTGGATCTTCTTCAAAAATCGAGCCATATCCCTGCGCGCCCGCCGATTAAGCGCCGCTTAACAGCCTGTGGCACAACCCGCTTCCTCAGGGCCGGCTTCTAATCGCTCATGCAAGTCATTCATTTCGAACGGGAACCGGTGCCACTAATCGCCTACAGCATAGAGCGGGTATTTCGAGAAGTTCGAAGTGCGCTATCGGGCCGGTTCCGAATAGAAGTTGTACATTGTCCAACTCCGTCCCACTCCCGCTGGTGGCTGCTCCAGGGCATTGCGAGAGCGCATCGTCGAAAGGGCGATGTCAATCACATAGTCGGGGACATTCATTATGTCGCCCTTGGACTTCCGGGGAGCCGGACGATCCTGACCGTTCACGATCTGAACCGGCTTGACGATCTGAATGGAGTGCGAAAACAGTTGTATTCTCTCCTGTATTTTGTTTTACCGCTGCGCCGATGCCGGTTTGTCACTACGATATCGACCGCCACGCGCGACCGCCTCATTGAGCGTTTCCCGGCTGCGGCGGGCAAGACGAGAATCATACCCGACTGCGTGCCTGACGGATTCGCGCCAAAACCACGGCCGATCAACACGGAGCGGCCACGGATTCTTCAGATAGGTACCAGACCCAACAAGAACCTCGAAAGAGTTGCACAAGCACTGCAAGGCTTACCGTATACGCTCCATGTAATCGGACCTTTGGGCGAGCAGCAGCGTTCTCTCCTGAACGCACTCGATATTCAATTCGAAAGCAGCGTCGATCTGTCCGACACAGCCTTTATCCAAGCCTGTGAACGTGCGGACATCGTAGCGTTCGTCTCGCTCGCCGAAGGCTTTGGAATGCCCATTATAGAAGCACAATCGATTGGACGGCCAGTCATCACCAGCGATGTCGCGCCCATGAACGAAACTGCGGGTGACGGAGCCTGTCTGGTCGACCCCTTCAGCATCGACGACATCCGGGCCGGAATCGTGCGGATCGTCAGCGACGATTCGTATCGGGACGGACTGATTCAGAAGGGATTCAAGAACGTGACGCGCTTCTCGCGGCAAACCATTGCCGCAAAATACTCGGCTCTGTACGAGGAAATACTTTCGCAGCCGCGGCATCAAACTTCCGCGCACTGTGAAAGTGCTGTCGCGGACCATCAGGAGAGTAAGCGGCATCGCTTGGCTGGAATAATGGACTCAGGAACGAATCCAATGAACGAAGCAAAGCAGAGGTCACGGCTTGGCAAGGTCGGGAGACCCTGGATGGTGTTCGCCATGCCGTTCTGTTTCGCGATTTCGCTCACCGCCCAGCATATCGACAATAACCCTGGTGTGGGGAATCAGGCGGGGGTGCTTTCCGATGTGGCGCAACCGCCGTTTCCCACTTTTTACGCTGCGTGCAATGCCGCAGGTTCAGCCGGAATGGTTCTGGCGATCACGAAAACGTGGGAGGTCGGTACCTCGGCCACCTGCGCTGCTCCGCTCGCCTTCAACGGCGGTAAAATCCGCCCCGCGCCGGGGCAGACCGTCACATTCAAAGTCCAGTCCGCGCCGCTTTCCACCATCTGCGATATCTCGGCCGGGGGTGCCTGTAATATCACGGGACCGGCCGGCGAAGTCTATCCGCCATGGTGGGGCGCCACTGGCGACAGGACCACGGACGTAACCGTCCAATTTCAAGCAGCCATAAACGGGGCCATAGCTGCTTCGTCCAAACTCCATCTGACACCGGGAGGATATGTCGTCAGCGCATCCCTGGCGGTTACCGACGTGGATCACTTCCTCATGGTTGGCTCGGGACCTTCGCAGAGTCGCCTCATCTGGAAGGGAACCGGATCGGGGCTCGCGAACACGGCCCTTACAGTCTCGAACTGCTATCGGTGTTCATTTCGGGACTTCGGAATTTTCACCGACGGCATGCACAGGCTGGATTTCGGAATCGTGACGCAGCAGGTGTCTCGCGGTGTGCATTTCATGACCCAGCCGCAGTTTGACAATCTCTGGATTACAGACCAGACGGATACCGGTAAGCTGCAAATAGGTGTATACGTTCACGTTGCAGGCGCCGGCGACTTTCAGAACGACTTCCATCAATACAACCGGGTAATCATATCCAACGTGGCCGGGGCCGGCTGGCTGATCGAGGGCTTCAACGATCACGGAATCGAATTCAAAGACTCTCTCGTATACGGTGGGCAGTGTGCTGTTTGCGCCGGTGGACCCATTACAGTTGCGAGCGGAACCTACGGTTTGGGATACAGCGCATATTTCCGTTGGGAGGGTGGCTTCGTGTCCGGCCAGAAGGTCGCTAATTTCTGGCTGAGCACGACCTCCGGACGCACCGCCAACAGAATTGAAGGAGTTGGCAGTGAAGAGTCAAACCGGTTCCTCGCGACCGTCCCGCCGTTCGGCTCTGCGTTGCCGGTGCCTGTCGACCTGCAGAATATTCGATTCGCCTCTGAAAAGCTGAATGCGGATGGGAAAGCCATTATTCATGGCACGGGGGGCCCGTTTCACCTGGCAGACTCATGGATCGGCTCCGACCCAAGGAAGCCGGTCACTGTGTCTTTGGGCGGCAATACGCATATGTCAGGCGCTACCAAGACCGTTGAGCGGACGATATTCACCGGATCCGAAACTACAGTAACCGGAATATTCCCGGATGCTTTGCCTGACTGGTGCCTGGCTTGTGCTGCCAGCCAGGAAACCTCATCCACGACATTCAGCTTTCTCGGAACGCTCACGGGAAACATTACATTCAAGGCAGGCGGTCCGGTGGAGATCAACACTTTAGACGCTCAACCTCTCAAAATACAGGCGGGGGCAGATGGTACCGGAGGCGGCAGCCTGACCTTGCTTCCAGGAACCGGCCACATAGCTTTGACTCCTTTCTACGGCGACACTAATCAAGTGCTTTGCATTCTGGACGGCCCAACGGGCAAGATCGGTGTTTGCAGCCCTTCTAACGGTTCGAGTTGCAAATGTCAGTAGATATTATAAACACATGCCGCCTGTAAGCAGCTCACCGAGGCGCCATCGCGAGGGAGTTGGGTTTGCCACAGGCTGTGATATTACCTTGAAACACCCACACCTTTTATCGACTTGAGGATTGGCGGAACGGGCTGTTGTCCAAATGCGGCTGAACTCCATGAAAATAGTGCATGTTGGCGTCAATTTGATACCTAGTCGCGGAGGCATCTACCGCACCGTCGTATCGTTTACCGAGGCTTATGAAAATCTGAACTATAACGCACGCATATTGAACTTCGGGCTGTCAACCGAGAGCCAGGTGGAATTCCGTGCTCCCTCGACGTTTATTAAGACGTCATCCCTTCCGTTCCTCAAACAATATCATTTCTGGGACGGTTTTCGCACAAACGCAGCTCAGGAAGCGATCGGCGTTCCCGACCTGGTAATAATCCACGGTCTCTTCTACTACGCGGCTGCCACCGTTGCCTCCTATTGCCGCCGTCGGGCGATACCTTATGTGGTAGTGAGCCACGGTTCTCTCGACCCGTATGTTTTCACCTACAGGCGGATAAGGAAAGCAGCCTGGACAAGGATATATCGCAGGAAGCTCCTCGCTCAGTCTTCGGCAGTGCTTTTTTCGACGCGTACCGAAGCGGAAAAAGCGTCTAAATGGACGTCGGACAGCAATGTGCGGGTCATACCCTGGCCGGTCGAGTATTGCCCGGACTACGACAAGATCCGCGCGAGGTCTCTGTTGCTGGAGAAGTATGACCTTCCCTCAGAGACCCGATTGGCGCTATATTGCGGGCGAATGGATCCAGTCAAACGGCCGTTGGAAACGATTCGCGCGTTTAAAGCCACAGCAGAGGAGGACTGGCTGCTGCTGGTGGTAGGCCCGCCGACGGATCGGCTGCCCGCGCATATCGTGGAGGCGGTTTGCCGGGAACCCGGAGCGCGCGCTACCTACGTAGGCGCAACCTACGGACGGAGCCTCGTCGATCATTTTCAGGCAGCTGATCTGCTCATCCTGTTATCCCAAAAGGAGAATTTTAGTCACGTAGCGGTTGAAGCTCTGGCATCCGGGGTTCCGGTGTTTCTTTCGCGGGGTGTTGACATTTGGCGTGATCTCGCAGCCGTTGACTGCTCGTTCGTACCGGCGGACGGCCGGGACCAGGAAGCGTCGACGCGGGCGGCATTGGCTCGCGTGCTCGGCATGGAACGTGACGAGCACGCGGCTGCGGGACGGAGAGGGCGCGACTGGGTGAGAACGGAATTATCTCCGCAACGATTTGCCGAGCGGGTTAAGGGACTTTGCGAATCCGTCGTGAAAAATAGTTTATGACAACATCGTGCGCGTCCTGATTCTCAGCAACTATTACTATCCGGAATCCGTCGGCGCCGGGATCTGGGTGACTCAGCTTGCGCAGGATCTCAAGGTGCGCGGCCACGAGGTAACAGTTGTCACGTCATTTCCAAGTTATCCGACAGGCGAACTCTTCGACGGGTATCGCAACCGGTTTGCTCATCGCGAGCAGATCGATGGTATTGACATTATCCGAACCTTTACCTATGCCACGCCCAGCAAATCGTTTTGGGCACGGGTAGCCGGGTTTGGAGCGTTCTGCTTCTCTGCCATACCCGGCTACTTGCGATGGAGGCGCCCCGTTGACGCCGTCTATGCAATTCTGCCTCCGCTGCCCCTGGGCGTTTCAGCTTGGGTGATCGCGAAGGCGTCAGGCGCACGGCTCGTATTAAACATTCAGGATATCTATCCCGACATCGCTGTAGCTCTCAACTACCTTACGAACCCCGTGGCGGTGCGTTTCTTCCAAAGAATGGAACGTTGGATCTACCGCCGCGCCGATCGAATCGTCGTCATATCCGAAGGATTCCGCCAGAATCTTTTGGGCAAGGGTGTCGAAGCTTCGAAACTTCGTGTCGTATCGAATTGGGCCGACCCCGACCAGATCGTCCCAAGTGCGTCCGATAACGCTTTTCGGCGCGAAACGGGTGCTGCAAGTCATGAACTGCTCGTGATGTATTCAGGTGGACTCACGCACAACGCGGAGCTGGAACCGGTGGTCAACGCGGCGGCACTACTCCTCGGCTTACCGGTTCGGTTCGCAATCGTCGGCGACGGCGTTCAAAAGCGGTCGCTTGTCGACCAGGCTGTGGCCGCCGGACTGGACAACGTCGGTTTCTATCCCTTCCAGCCGATCGAACGCTACGGGGAAGTATTGGCTGCCGCGGATGTCACACTGGTCGCATTGAATTCCGCGGCGACATTCGCCTCCGTCCCCTCAAAGATCTACAAACAGATGGCTGCGGCACGGCCCATCATCGCCATCACCAACCCGGGGAATGAACTGAGCCGCCTCATCGCGGACGCTCAGTGTGGAGTCACGGTGCAGCCTGGCGATGCAGAGCGCCTTGCCGACTTGCTCCGTCAGGCCCTGGATCAGCGTGACGCTTTCGCTGAAATGGGCCGAAAGGGACGACAGTATCTGGAACGCCACTGTAGTCGCAAAGGTTGCGTTGAACGCGTTGAGGCCGTGCTTTCTGAAGCCTCTGACAGGATCCGCATCGTGCTGGCGGAAGGGTAATTGAGCTTCCGCAACGCAGTACCAGAATTATGAGGAACCGGGAGACGCGGCTCTGGCGGCGTCGCTGAGATACAGGTCGGCCGAAATGCGCGACGTGGCTCGAATTGTGGGCGTCCACGAACAATCATTCCCTGGTTTTTTCCTGACGCAGTTAGGGCCCAGGTTTCTGCGCGCGCTCTATACGGGAATGATTGGATCCATTGACGGAGTCGTAATTGTCGTAGAGGATAACCTTAAAGAGGATAGGCTTGGAGAAAATAAGCTTGGGGGCGATAAGTTCGAACGGAATGGCGTTGCGATCAATAATGGGTTGGCCGGTTTCGTGGCCGGCACACCGGACCAGAAGAGATTGTACCGGGAATTGAGGACCCGTCACTTGATGGCCTTCGGTCTCGCTTCCGTTATAGCCGCAGTGCGAAATCCCGGTTGGGCGTTTCGTCTGTTTCGTGCAATCGGCCGGCCGGGAGAAGCGGCATCCATGAGTTCCTCTGCATGCCTCATGTCCCTTGCCGTAGATCCAAAGTGTCAGGCGAGCGGCATCGGAAGTGAGCTGGTGCGGCAATTTGAGTCAAGCCTCGTCCAGCTCGGTTGCCGCGACTACTGCCTGACAACGGACCGGGAACATAACGCTCCGGTCAGGAAGTTTTACGAACGCCTGGGGCTTTCGGTAGTGCGCGAAATAACTACGAGGGAAGGCAGGCGGATGCTCGAGTACTACAAGAGAATTGCGGAATACTGAAAGTCACGTAACCTGCGGACCATGAAATCGATTCCATTTTTCCGGGCTGATTTCACCGCGGACGAAGAAACCGCGGTTTGTGAAGTGCTGCGCTCCGGCTGGTTGACGAGTGGGCCGCAGGCGGCCGCGTTCGAGAAAGAAGTGGCGGCGTATTGTGACGCGCCCCACGCTCTTGCAGCCAACTCCGGCACTGCGGCGTTGCATCTCGCCCTCGCGGGCCTTGGGCTCGGACCGGGTGACCAGGTGATCACCACTCCATTGACGTTCTGCGCAACCGTTAACACGATTCTGCACGTCGGCGCAACACCGGTGATGGCGGATATCGATTCGACTCTCAACATCAGTCCGGCGGCAATTGAGGCGAAGCTGACGGAGCGCACCAAAGCCGTTATGCCGGTTCACTATGCCGGTCTGCCGTGCGACATGGATGCCATTTGGGCCATTGCCGAACGGCATGGGCTGTTCGTCGTGGAAGATGCGGCCCATGCCATCGGGTCGGGCTACCGGGGGCGGAAGATTGGTTCCGGGGCCAGCGATGCGGTTTGCTTCAGCTTTTACGCCAATAAAAACGTGCCGTGTGGTGAAGGCGGTATGGTGCTGAGCCGGAGCCGCGATTTGTCGGAGAAGATGCGGGTGCTGTGCCTGCATGGCATCGACAAGGATGCCTGGGGCCGGTACGGCGCGAAAGGCAGGTGGCACTATCGGGTGACAGAGGCGGGGTTTAAGGACAACATGCCGGACATGTCTGCTGCGGTCGGCAGAGTTCAGCTTCGGAAGATCGCGGAGAACTCCACAAAGAGAGCCGCCATCGCCGCCCGATACGACGCCGCCTTCGCGGATCTGCATGAATTGGAGGTTCCGCCTCGACGGGAGGATTCTGAGCATTGCTGGCATTTGTACGCGATTCGATTGCGGCTGGATGATCTGACAATCGACAGGGCCACCTTCATTGAAGCGATGGCGGACTTAGGTGTGCAGTGCAGTGTGCATTTCATCCCGGTTCCCATGCATCCGTATTACGAAGAGCGATTTCAATGGGCCGGACAAGTTCCGTTGGCGATGGAGGAATACCCGCGGTTGGTGTCTTTGCCCCTGTTTCCATCGATGACTGACTCGGAGGTAGATCAAGTCACGGCGGCGGTTCGTGAGACTATATCGAAGAATCGTGTCCGGCAAGTCGTCGCTGTCTGAGGTTACCGTCTGACCTTACTACCTGAGGTCACCGCATCCTGTGCTGAAACGGCCCTTTGATGTAACCTGTAGTGTGATCGGTCTGGTTGTGCTCAGCCCCGTCTTGCTCGGAGCCGGGCTGGCTACCCTCATCGATAGTGGGTGGCCGATGATATTCCGGCACAGGCGCGTCGGGCGGAGCGGCCGCATATTTCATCTCTTCAAAATCCGCACTATGATGCCAGGGCTCGGCGGGCCGCTCATTACCGTTCAGGGTGATTCGCGGATAACGCGCGTCGGGCGAATTTTACGAAAGACGAAGATCGATGAGCTGCCTCAACTCTGGAATGTGCTCCGGGGTGATATGAGCCTTGTGGGGCCACGCCCGGAGATCCCCGAATACGTTGAGCAATTCAAGGCGCGATATGAGCGTATCCTCGCCATTCGGCCTGGCATTACCGACTTGGCTTCCATCCGCTTCCGCAATGAAGAGGAGTTGCTGGCTGCATCGCGTGAGCCTCTCCGCGAATACGTGGAACGGGTGTTGCCCCTTAAGCTGGATCTGGCCGATGAGTATATTCGGACTGCGTCTTTCTCCAGTGATCTTTCGATTCTGCTAAGGACCGCGAAGGTCATGATCTGGAAATAGCGTGGTCTGGAAATAATATGGTCCGGAAATAGCCATGAAAGCCTTTGGAACTAGACGTCTGGCTGGGTTTCTTTCGCGTTTTGGAAGGAGTGATGCCCTGCGTCGGTGCTGGATTTGGCTGAGCCAGCTTGCCATTTTCGCCGTCTCCGGCTTTGCTGCTTTCCTGCTCCGATTCGATTTCAACATACCCAGAGTCGTATTCCCACACCTTCAGTTCGCCATAGTGATCTGGCTGATCGTGAAATCCGTCAGTTTCCGGCTGTTTGGCCTCCACCGGGGCTGGTGGAAGTATGTGTCGGTTCCTGATGTCCTTCGTATCGGTCTCGCAAACTTGGTCGGTTCCGTAATCGGCGGCATAGGTATCCGATTGCTTGCACCACCCGGGTTCCCACGGTCGATCTATTTCCTCGATTTGCTCCTTTGTTTTCTTGGCACAGCCGGCATTCGCCTGGCCGCCCGAATGATTGCTGAAGCGGGGGCGCAATTGAACCAGATTGAAGGCGGGAAGCGGATTCTCATCTATGGTGCCGGCACAGCCGGTCAGGCGCTCCTTCGGGAAATCCGCTTTAACGCCCAACTGCGCTACGAAGTCTGCGGGTTCGTAGACGACGATCTCACCAAGAAGGGTGGCTCGATCATCGGTGTCAGGGTGTTGGCGCCGGGTTCGGAACTTCCTCGCCTGGCCCGAATGCACGGCATAGACGAGGTTATGATCGCCATCCCTTCCGCCTCGGGCCCTCAAATGCTTGCGATGTTGGGTCACTGCCGCACGGCCGGGGTCGCCTGCAAAACCATACCCGCGGTAGCCGAGCTTGTTGAGGGCAATACCCTCGCCAGGCAGATCCGCGATGTTGCGGTGGAAGACTTGCTGGGGCGGATGCCCGTGCGGATAGAGGAAAGCCGGATTCGGGGCACAGTAGAAGGCAAAGTGGTCATGGTCACCGGCGCCGCCGGATCCATCGGCTCCGAACTTTGCCGCCAGATCGCGCGATTCCGCCCCGCCGGCATCGTAGGATTCGAAATCGCCGAATCCCCGCTGTTCGAAATTGACCGAGAAATGCGCCAAACCTTCCCGCAAACGCCTTTCTTCCCCGAGATCGGAAGCATACAGAATCGCACTCGCCTCGACGAGGTGATGCGCCGGTACTCACCCTCGGTGCTCTATCACGCCGCAGCCTACAAGCATGTCCCCCTGATGGAAGCGCACGTCTTCGAGGCGATCGAGAACAACATCTTCGGGACATATAACGTTGCCATGGCTGCGGCGCAGCACGGAGTCGGGAGTTTCGTCATGATCTCATCCGATAAGGCGGTTCGGCCGACCAATGTGATGGGTGCCACCAAACGAATCGCCGAACTGCTTCTTCTGGCCCTGCAGAACGAGCGGACTACATATGTGGCCGTGCGCTTCGGCAACGTGCTCGGTTCGAACGGAAGCGTCATACCCATCTTCAAGAAGCAAATCGCGGCGGGTGGGCCGGTTACCGTGACGCATCCGGAAATGCGGCGCTTCTTTATGACTATTCCCGAAGCCTGCCAGCTTGTGCTGCAAGCTGCGATAATCGGTGGCGGCGGCCAAATCTGCGTGCTGGACATGGGCGAGCCGGTAAAGATCGTAGATCTGGCCCGGAACCTGATTCTGCTGTCGGGGCTGAGGCCGGAAGACATAAAGATTGAATTCACCGGCGTTCGCCCCGGCGAAAAGCTTTACGAGGAGTTGAGTACCATCCTTGAGGACACAGCCCCCACCGCCCATGAAAAAATCCGCATCTTCGTAGGTAATGGCATGCCGGAAGGCGACATGTTGTCGCGGCTCGATTGCCTGCGGGAGATCTGCGAGGCACGCGATGCTGGCCGCTTGGTCGTCACCATCAAAGAGATCGTTCCCGACTACAGCCCCAGTACAGACCTGCTAAAACGCGCCCTGTCGTAAACGACACCCATCGCTGGCCGTTGACAGCGATTTGAACAATATATCGCTTGTAGTCCCAGTCACTTACGCAACATCGCGATAGAAATAACACGTGTGTGCTTCATACTCTGAGACGTACCAGGTTCTTGAAACCCGACAGGTGGCACATCGGCGAGACGGCAGCGCTGACGCAAAACCCGGTATATCGCAAACAAACCCAATTTTCGGCCTCAAGTCATTGAAACATAAAGAAAACAAATTGGCTTTGTTTGGGTTTGTTTGGGTTTGATTTGGCTTTTCAGAAATAAGGAGACGGATCTATGCGCATTGCAGGATATTTTAGTAAGCGAGGCAACAGCGAGTTACGAATGCCCAAGCCCGGGGACGCAAAAAGTGAGCCTTGGATCCGCTTTGACGGCCCGGTCCTGAACGGCGAGAAGTCCATGGAGGAGCAGTGTAGTGAAGCCGCGGTCCGTGCCACCTCTCACCCCTGCGAATCATACCACGACCGAGGATTATGACCCTGTGGTTCGCGCGCACCTCCGCCTATAGCGTGGGGCGGGACGCCTGTCCCGCAGCCGACGCCCCCGTCGGCACTCTGTCCACCGCTTCGATCCTGCTCAGCACCGATCGGTCCAGCAACACCGACACCGAGCGCTGCAAAAGCTCCACGCTGACCACCATGCGCCACTCGTCCTTCTGCTCCAGGATGACTCCCTCGACGCCGCTCAGCGGCCCGTGCGCGATCCGCACTCGCTGGCCGGCGCGCAGAAACGGCCAGGGTCGGACCGGGAAGGTGGAGTTGACAAGGGTCCGAATCGTGTCGATTTCTTCTTCAGCCAGCGGAGAGGGAGCGTGACCGGATCCGACAATCGATCTCACGCCTGCCACGCGAAGCACCGGAACCCGCCGTGCCGGATACTCGAATCGGGCCAACACATAACCCGGAAACAGAGGCGCATCCAGAATCTTGACGCGGTCCGACCAGAGGCGCTTGTCTTTATAAGTAGGCAGGAAACCTTCGACCTCGAGGAGTCCTTTTAAGCCCTGGAAGACTCGAAATTCATGCAGTGGCTTGACTGCCAGAGCATACCAGGAAGCCCCACCATCCATGTACCGAGAATATCAGAACCCGATCGACCTCCTCGTCCCTCTGCTGGCTGAACCGCCGGACTTGTCTGCTCTCGAGGACGAGCCATCCTGGAAGATGATCAGGGAACACGCCGGCCGTTACGGCGTGGCTCCTCTGGTGGCGTTCGCCGCTCGTAAATACGTCTCTTCGGCGGATCGCGCCTGGTGCGACCGTGTTCTGATCGCCAGCTGGACGCGGCATGAACGCATGCTTCGCCACTTGGAATTCGTGTTGGGCCTTCTTGCGGACGAAAAAATCCCGGCCATATCGCTGAAAGGTCCTTTGCTCGCGCAGCGCTATTACGCTCCCGCGTTTCTTAGGAAGCCTTCCATGGATCTGGATTTGGCCGTAATCGAACAGGATCTTGGGCGCGCCTGCGACGTGCTGACAAGAGCAGGCTACAAGCAGGACGTGCTGATCACGGAGGCCTTAACGCGAGGGCACCACTTGGTAATGTCCCATCCGTCCAGACCCAAAGTCGAATTGCACTTCCGGCTCAGTCACCAGTCCCTCGGCATTCCTGTCCACCAGTTCTTTGAACGCACAGTATCCTGCCGCTTGCCCAATGGGCGGGATGCGGAGATCCTCGGCTCGGCCGATCAGCTGCTGCACCTGACGCTGCACCTGGCTCATTCGCGTTTTGGTACGTTATTTCACCTTGATGAGATCCGGCGCGTTTGCAGAGCGGAGCCTCTCGGCATTCGAGCCGAAGCTATCGGAAGAGCAGTCGATCATCGCTTTTGCGGAGCGCTTCGGATGATAGACCTAGCGTTCCGGGTCCACTGGGGTGAGCGGTTTCTGCCGCCCGAGATCGAGGTTCCAGCCACTTGGCTTGATTGGCGTCTGAACGAGACGCTGTATAAGCAGTTTGAACTTTGGTCGGCGCCAGGACGCCGTTTCAGTCCCGTCATGCGACTCTGGGGGCGCTGGCTTGATTTTCAGATCACCGATGCTCCATCCGATGCTTTTCGCATCGTTAAGCACTTGGCTCGATCAGCGCGGTTTCCGTATGTGAGACGCGTTTGGGCTACGGCTAAAGACCTTACCTACGGACCCGATTGATTGAGCCCGCTGACCCCGCGGCTTCCGAAACAACGATGTACTTTCTTGGCATAGACACAGGCACCGGCGGCACCCGCGCCCTCCTCGTTGACAACAACGGCAAAGAGATCGCAGCCGTAACCGCTCCCCACGAAGAGATTCGCATGGAGCATCCCCTCTGGGCCGAACAACGCCCCGAAGATTGGTTCGCCGCTGCCGCCCAGGCCATTCGCGGCGTGCTCGCCAAGTCCGGCGCAGCCGGCCGCGACATCCAGGGCATCGGCCTCTCCGGCCAAATGCACGGCTTGGTCATTCTCGACCGGTCCGGCTCTGTCATCCGCCCCTCACTCATCTGGTGCGACCAGCGCAGCCAGCCCCAGGTCGATTTCCTCAACCAGACCATCGGGAAAGAGAGGATCCTCGAATCGATCGCCAACCCGGTCCTCACCGGCTTCACTCTTCCCAAGCTGCTCTGGGTGCGCGATCGCGAACCGCTGCACTTCGATCGGGTGCGCAAGATGCTGCTCCCGAAGGACTACATTCGCTTCCGGCTGACCGGTGAGTTCGCCACCGAAGTCTCCGATGCCTCGGGAACCGCGCTGCTTGATGTCGTTCACCGCCGCTGGTCGTTCGACATGATGGATTCGCTTGGTCTGGATCGCGACATTCTGCCGAGCGTCCACGAATCAACCGATATCACCGGCGTCATCTCTTCGCAGGCCGCCCAACTGACCGGGCTGACCCCCGGCACGCCGGTCGTCGGAGGCGGCGGCGACCAGGCAGCCGGCGCAGTGGGCAACGGCATCGTGGAACCGGGCATCGTTTCCTGCACCCTCGGAACATCCGGGGTTGTCTTCGCCCACACCGACAAAGCCGCGTGGGACCCGCTCGGCCGCGTCCATACTTTCTGTCACGCAGTGCCAAACAAGTGGCATGTGATGGGAGTAACCCAGGGCGCAGGCCTCAGTCTGCAGTGGCTGCGTAATCGGTTGGCGCCGGGCGTGAGTTACGACGCGCTGATGTCGGAAGCCGCCACCGCGCCCGCCGGTTCGCAAGGCCTGTTCTGGCTGCCCTACCTGATGGGCGAGCGAACCCCTCACCTCGACCCCAGCGCCCGCGGCGGCTGGATCGGGCTTACCGCCAAACACACCCGCGCGGACCTCATCCGCTCCGTGGTCGAAGGGGTCTCTTACAGCCAAAAGGACTGCCTCGATATCGTCCAGCAACTGGGCGTCCCCGTATCTTCCATCCGCGCTTCCGGAGGCGGCGCCCGCAGTCCGTTCTGGCGGCAGATCCTCGCCGACGTTTTCGCGAAGCGGGTCGCCAAACTCGAAAGCCAGGAAGGCTCTGCTTACGGAGCTGCGCTTCTCGCCATAGTGGGGACCGGCGAGTTCGCCACTGTTCCGGAAGCCTGCGCCGCCACAATCCGCGAAGCGGAATGTGTCATGCCCCGCGCCGCGGAATCCAAGACCTACGCGGAAGAATATGAAACCTGGCAGGCCATCTATCCCGCGCTGCGCCCCATCTACGCGAGAATCGCCGGATAGCGGCGCCGGCGCATTTCAGCGAGCCTTCATCGGGTCTGAGGCAACCGTCCAACCCTTCTTCTCGCCCTGGTTTTGCTCTTTGAGCCACGTCTGCAGCGGCTGGAAATACTCCACCATCGCGGAGGCGTCGATCCGATCTTCGCCCGTCATCGCCTTCATCGCTTCCGGCCAGGGTTTCGATTGGCCCAGTTCCAGCATCGCCTGTAACTTGTCTCCGGCTGCTTTCGAGCCGAACACGGAGCAGCGATTCAGCGGTCCCATATATCCCGCCGCGCGGCACATCGCCCGGTAAAACTGGAACTGATACACCCGCGCAAGAAAGTAGCGCGCATAAGGAACGTTGCCTGGAATGTGATACTTCGCTCCAGGATCGAAATCGGCTTCCGTGCGGTCGACCGGCGGCGCTACCCCCTGGTACTGCTCTCGCAACCGCCACCAGGCTCTGTTGTAATCCGCCGGCTTGACCTGTCCCGAAAACACCTCCCAACGCCACTTGTCGATCATCAGTCCGAACGGCAGGAACGCGATCTTATCCATCGCCGTACGCAACAACAGTGGAAGATCGGCCTCGGGCGGCGGAATCTTCTCGATCAGGCCCAGCTTCTTCAGGTATTCCGGTGTGATCGAGAGCGCAATCGCGTCGCCGATCGCCTCGTGGAATCCGTCGTTCGCGCCATTCCGGAACAGGAAAGGCTGTTTGCGATACGCCAGAAAATAATAAACGTGGCCCAGTTCATGATGCACCGTGATGAAATCGTCCGCGGTGTCATGCAGGCAAACTTTCAGCCGGACGTCCCGGTCCAGATCCATATGCCACGCGCTGGCATGGCATTCGACATCGCGATCGGCGGGCCGCGTCAGCAGGGACCTTTGCCAGAAAGTGTCCGGCAGCGTTTCCAGACCGAGCGAACGGAAGAAGCCCTCGCCGTATTGCACAACCTGTTTCGCAGTGGTTTTTCTTCGCTGGAGTATTTCGCCGATGTCGTACGACGGCGGAGCCGCCTGCGGAGCAACCAGATCGTAGACGTTGCCCCATTCCTGTGCCCACATGTTTCCGAGAAGGTGCGCGGGGATCATGCCATCCTTCCGCTGCGCAACCGCACCGTATTTCCGGATCAGCTTTTTTCGGACATATGTGTGCAGTTCCTGGTAGAGCGGCGCGACTTCGGTCCAGACTCGCTCGAGCTCGGCGGAAAACTGCTCCGGAGTCACGTCATAGCCCGAGCGCCAAAGGGCTCCGGTGTCGGCGAACCCGAGTTCCCGCGCACCCTGATTCGAGAGTTCCACGAAGCGCGCGTAGCGGGCGCGCATGGGTGCGCCCACCTTGTGCCAGCCCGTCCACATTGCGGCGATTGACACCGGGTCACGGCTCTTTGCCAGGCGCTCGTCGAGATCGTCGATGCTGTAGCAGGTCTCTTGAACCCCGCCAGGACAGTACTTGCCTTTCCCGTAGCTGCTGTCGAGGGATGCCGCCACCTGTGTCAGCTCTTCCCGCAGTTTGGCGTCCTTAGGGGCCGGCAGTGTAAGCGAAAGCTTGAGGAGCAGAAACTTGCGCTTGAGATCGGACGGCAGTTTGAGCGAGTCGAAGCGCTTGCTCTCGTCGATCAGTTCAGTGGTCCGCGCGATAACTCGTTCATTTTCGCTGGCGGAGAGGATCTCAGTGTCGTCTGTGATGTAGGTTTCCTGCACCCACGAGGCCCGCTGCTGCAAAATGTTGATCTTAAGCAGTTCCGCTTCAGCGCGGTCCATGAAAGCTCTGGCATCGGCAACTGTCGGCGCGGAAGCGGCTGTCAGGAATACAGGGAAGGCGAGGAGCGGGAGAGCGATCGCAAGACGCATCATTTGCCGAGTGTAGCGCGCTGTGTTTAGGGTAAAATCGCGGCAGGTCGATGGCGGATCGGACTGGGAAAATACTGGCGGTGATGAGCGACTTGTTCTTTTCAGTAAAGATCAATGACGCCGCGAAGAAACTCGGGATGACCGCCGAGTTTGTGAAAGACAAAACGCTGGCACTCGAAAAGGCGAAAGCAAAGCCTCCGCTGATTATCCTCGATTTGAATTGCGACGCGGCCGAACCGCTCGACCTGATCACCGGCATCAAGGCCGACCCCGAGACGGCGGGGATCCCGATCATCGGATTTGTCTCGCACGTTCAGACGGAATTGAAGCAACGGGCGCAGGAAATCGGATGCTACACCGTTGTTGCCCGCTCCGTCTTCGCCCAGAATCTGCCCGCGATTATCGGACGATCTCTCGAAGCTGACTGAGTCTGCCGCGCGCGGCGCCGGAATCGATCGATTCCTCCGCGCGCATCACCCCTTCGCGAAAGTCCGATGCCTTACCTGCCGCAGCCAGCGCCAGCGCGGCGTTCATCAGCACGATATCGCGGGCCGGCCCGCACTCTCCATTCAGAATCGATTCCGCGATGGCGCGGTTTTGTTCGACGTCTCCGCCCAAAATGCCGTCCCCCGGCTGCCGTTTCAGGCCGAAGTCCTCGGGCGAGAGCTCTATCCGCGACACCGCTCCGTGCTGGACCGCGAAGACCGTAGATGGTCCGGTGATCGTCAGTTCGCCGAGTCCATCGGAGCCGTGAACCACGTACGCCCGATGCGAGCCGAGCCGTGCCATGGCGCCGGCGATTTTCTCCGCGGCTTCATCCGACCACGTTCCCGCTACCTGAATTTCGGCGCGCGCGGGATTGGTCAGCGGCCCCAGAAAGTTGAAAGCCGTGCGCATCTTCAATTCGATGCGAACGGGCTGCACATTGCGCGTTGCGCCATGAAAAGTGGGAGCAAACAGAAACCCGATACCGGCTTCGCGGATAGCGCGCGCCACAACTTCGGGTTCAACAGCCGTTCGCACACCCAGTGCTTCCAGAACATCCGCGCTGCCGCATCGACTCGAAATCGATCGATTGCCATGCTTGGCGACGCGCACGCCGGCGCCCGCCACCACGAATGCCGCAACTGTCGAAATGTTGAAGCTCGAGGTGCCGGTTCCACCCGTGCCGCACGTATCCAGAACGGGACGAAAACTATCTTCAATCGGGACCACCAGAGCAGAGGCGCGCATAGCGCGAGCGAAGCCGGTGAGTTCCTCTACGGTCTCGCCCTTCATTCGCAGAGCCGTCAGGAACGCCGCAGTCAGAACCGGAGTCGATTCGCCGGCCAGCAGAGCGCGCATCGCCTCCTGCGCCTGGGCCTCGGTCAGGGACCGGCCTTCCACGACCGTGTGGAGTAATGCACCGATTGGCGAAAGGCTCATGGTAAGTTGAAATCCTGGCTGGCGCCGCGGCATCTTAGTGCGCGAATCAAGAGTATAGTAGCAACCGCTCATAAATGAAAATTCACGAGTATCAGGCCAAGACGATTCTGGCCAAATACCATGTCCCTGTGCCGCGCGGGGAGGTGGCCTTTACCGTGGCCGAAGCTGAGACGGCTGCCAAGAACATCGGCGGGAGCGTCGTCGTGAAAGCGCAGATTCACGCCGGAGGGCGCGGTAAAGGCGGCGGCGTCAAGGTCGCAAAGAACTCCACGGAAGCGGCGGCAATCGCCGAGAAAATCCTCGGAATGACGCTCGTCACGCACCAGACCGGTCCGGAAGGGCGTCTGGTCCGGAGGCTGCTGATTGAAGAGACGCTTCCGATCGAAAAGGAACTCTATCTCGGCATTGTGCTCGATCGTGCGGCGGGCAAGATAGTATTCATGGCCTCGGCGGCGGGCGGGATGGAAATCGAAGAAGTCGCCGCGCACACGCCCGAAGCCATCCTCAAAGAGTTCATCGATCCCGGGCTTGGACTTATGGCTTATCAGGCCCGCAATCTGGCGTTCGGCATCGGTATTCCGGCGCCGGCCATCGGCGGCGCGGTGGCCGCGATGATGGCGCTCGCAAAAGCATGTCTTGAAATGGACGCCTCGCTGGCCGAAATCAATCCGTTCATTCTTACGAAGGACAACAAGGTCTACGCGCTGGACGCCAAGATCAACTTCGACGACAACGCGCTGTTCCGGCACAAGGACATCCTGGAACTTCGCGATTTGAACGAAGAAGATCCTCTCGAAGTGGAAGCGTCGAAATTCGGCCTGAACTATATCAAGCTCGACGGCGATATCGCCTGCATGGTGAACGGCGCGGGTCTGGCGATGGCCACCATGGACATCATCAAGTACGCGGGTGGCAGCCCGGCGAACTTCCTCGATGTCGGGGGCGGAGCGAACGCGGAACAGGTGAAGAATGCGTTCCGGATCCTCCTGTCGGACGCCGGCGTGAAGGCCGTGCTCATCAATATCTTCGGCGGCATTCTGCGTTGCGACACTCTCGCAACCGGTGTGGTAGCGGCGGCCCGCGATCTGGGAATCAAGGTACCCATCGTGATTCGTATGGAAGGCACGAACGTGCAGCTGGGCCGCAGAGTGCTCGAAGAATCCGGTTTCAACTTCACCGTTGCGGACGGTATGAAGGACGCGGCGGAGAAGGTGGTCGCTCTCGCTGGAGGCAAGCGATGAGCGTCCTGGTAGACCGGAATACGCGCTTGCTCGTGCAGGGCTTCACCGGCAAGGAAGGCACCTTCCACGCAGAGCAGGCCATTGCCTATGGAACCACCGTGGTGGGCGGGGTCACGCCCGGCAAAGGCGGATCGACGCATCTGAGCCGGCCGGTCTTCGACACCGTCGCCAAAGCTGCAAAGGAAACCGGCGCGAATGCGACAGTCATCTTTGTTCCGCCGCCATTCGCCGCCGACGCCATCATGGAAGCTGCCGATGCCGGAATTGCGCTGATTGTCTGCATCACGGAAGGCATTCCGATAGTCGACATGGTGAAGGCCTGGAAATTCCTGCAGACGAAGACTTCGCGCCTGATCGGACCCAACTGCCCCGGTGTCATTTCGCCGGGCAAATGCAAGATCGGCATCATGCCGGGACACATTCACCTGGAGGGAAACGTGGGCGTGGTTTCGCGCTCCGGCACTCTGACGTATGAGGCCGTGGGGCAACTGACGAAGCTCGGCATTGGCCAGTCGACGTGTATTGGCATCGGCGGCGATCCGATTATCGGCACGACGTTTCTCGATTCGATCGAACTGCTCGATGCGGACCCCGACACCCATGCCATTGTGATGATCGGCGAGATCGGCGGCAACGCGGAAGAGACCGCGGCCGCTTACATCGGTGCGAACGTGAAGAAGCCGGTGGTCGGATTTATCGCGGGACAAACGGCGCCTCCGGGCCGGCGCATGGGGCACGCGGGCGCGATTATATCGGGCGGATCGGGTGCGGCGCCGGATAAGATCCGCGCCATGGAGAAGGCCGGGATTACGGTCTGCTCGTCGCCCGCGCAAATCGGCGAAAAAATTCAAATGAGACTGCGAAAATAAATGAGTGAACTGCAGAAGACATTTTCCATTATCAAACCGGATGCCGTTGCGGGCGGCAAGGCGGGCAAGATCCTTTCTCTCATCGAGAGCAGCGGGTTCCGCATCGTGGCGCTCCGGATGACGAAGTTGAGCCGGTCGCAGGCCGAGGGATTCTATGCGGTCCATCGCGAGCGCCCGTTCTTCGCCAGCCTGGTGAAGTTCATGACGGAGGGGCCGGTAATCGTGATGGCCCTCGAGCGCGAAGATGCAGTCAAAAAGCTGCGTGAGGTCATGGGCGCGACGAATCCGGCCAACGCCGCGGAAGGCACCGTGCGAAAACTCTACGCGGAAAGCATTGAACGCAACGCGATCCACGGTTCGGACGCGCCGGAAACTGCGGCGGAAGAATTGAAGTACTTCTTCACAACCGTCGAACTAAACCAACTCTGAAGGAGATCGGTCTTTACCTGCGCTCCCGTTCCCCGCCGCCGCGTGGCGCCGGCCGGTATTCCCGCAACTCATGGCGTTCCACGCGCGGCGCCGGGTTGGCAACCCGTGGACGTACCGGAGCCGCATAGGGATGAACATAGCTTCCGCGATTCACCCAGGTTCGCTCCCAAGGACGACCGCCAACGATGATCGTGTGCGCTCTCCAGCCGAAGCTGACTCCACCCCAGCCCCAGGGAAAGAACGATCCGATGAAAATGCTGGGGCCGAAGCTGATCGCGCCGCCAATGAAGAATCCCGGGCGCGGCCGGAAGAAGACAATGTTCGGGTCGTAATACGGAACGTAAATCACATTGGGATTGACCGGCAGTATTTCGATGTCGCCCGGACCCGCGGTAACCACTCTGTATTGCGGGTTTGTGCGCAGGTAGCCGTAGTTGTAGGCCTTTTGGCGCTGATCCTGGACGGCGTCCATCACTCCCGCCCGATCGGCCAGCACTGCATTCCCCAGTTCCTGGGTTCGGCCCATGTCACCGGCCATGATGTCGAGCACCGAAGGAGTCGGCAGCAACGCGATCACGCTGGGATCCCACGGAAGGTTGTCTTCGCTGATCGCCCTCGCCAAAGCGTCGCCCATCAAATAAGCATGCGATCGGGCCCATCCGTCGGCATCGGGAATCTCATTCGAGAACGTCGATGCCGTCAGTACCTGGGCGAGCAGCGGATCGGGGTATAAGGCATAAGGCGCCACCAGTCCGTCCAGTTCCTGTGTGTCATATGTGGGTGGCGGCGGAGCCTGCGCCCAAGCCAGCACGGAGGAAATGCAAACCAATGTCGTGAGCGATAGTGCCGGCGGAAATCGTTTCATTTCGTACTCTCCGCCCCCATAGATGCAAGCGAGTGGCCGATGGTTACCGGGGCAGTTGCCTCCCGAGTGCCGTCCATCCGGATCCATGTCTGCGTTCGGCCGAATATCGCCAGGCCCAGATAGCCCCTGACGAGCAGGTGTTCGCCATCGATGCTCAGCACCAATCTGCATCTGTAGACGGATCCCGTTTCCGGATCGAGAATCTGCCCGCCAACGTATTCCGAACCATGCCTGCTCATCCCGCGCAGGATTACCAGGCCGATTATTGGCGCGTCTTTCCGATCGTCCGCGCACTTGTCGCAGTGCTCGGTGAGTTCCGCGGGGTTGAAACTCGATTCGATCCGGCCGAAGAACACGCCGTTCTCCTCGTAGATCCGGATGGTTCCACGAGCCTTGTGCGTTCTGTCATCAAAGGTTTTCCACAAGCCGGCGGGCGAGCTTTCCGCCCCGATGGCGGGGCGATAGCCGCCCGACAGAATGGCCAGAATCGCCATCAAACTGAGGGAAGTTGCCCGAAGCTTGTAGTACGCAAATAACATTACAGTATACTTGTGTTCGCCGTTGCACCGTGCCCGAATGACACAACATCGGACCAATTCTAATCGTACACGCCTTTTCGCCGCCGGATCGGGCGACCTTTTCGATGGCTTCTTCGAATCCGGCAGGAAGTGGAATTTCCAAAAGCACCATCTGATCGATGGGCGCGCCCGGAGGGTCTTCGAAATGATGGGGCAGGCGTGCGAGGCCGGCGTCTACCCTTATCAACTTCCATTGGAAGCCCGCTCGGGACCCTGGGTCAAGGCCGAAGGCCGCGAGTTCCTGGCGCTCTCGTCCTACGATTACCTCGGTCTCATCGGCGATCCCCGCATCGATGAGGCCGCCATTGAAGCGATCCGGAAGTACGGCACGGGCACGGGCGGCGTCCGAATGCTCACCGGTACCATCGATCTGCACCATCAAATGGAACGGGAGGTCGCCGCGTTCAAAGGCACAGCCGAAGCGATCACGTTCAGCTCCGGTTATCTGGCCAATCTGGCGGTTATCGCCAGTCTGTTGACGCCCCAGGACCGCGTGATCCTGGATGCTCTTTCCCACCGCAGTCTGGTGGATGCGTGCCGTCTCGCGGGCGTGCCGCTGCAAAGGTTTCGTCATAATGACATGGACTCGCTGCGGCGCGAACTCTCGTCCGGGGGCGCGGCGAACCGAACGCTGATCGTCGCCGATGGCGTGTTTTCCATGGACGGCGATATCTGCAACCTGCCGGAGCTGGTCGAAATCAAGCGCGAGTGCGGCTGTTTTCTCATGATCGACGAGTCCCACGCCTCGGGCGTTCTTGGGACCAGCGGACGCGGCACCGATGAACACTTCGGCATCCCCGCGGATGAAGTGGATATATGGAGCGGCTCCCTCGCCAAAGCGATACCGTCGAACGGCGGCTTTGTGGCGGTGTCTCAGGAACTGGCGATTCACCTGCAGCACTCGGCGGCGCCGTTCATCTTTTCGGCGGCTTTGGCGCCCCCGTCGGTGGCGGCGGTCACTGCTTCTCTCGCGATTCTG
>Ga0181530_10002122_pt1 | contig 24072 bp, 22 predicted proteins | sample PEATcosm2014_Bin_42_FD_119769 | JGI IMG/M metagenome (GOLD analysis project Ga0181530, IMG submission 119769) | Peatland microbial communities from MTU Mesocosm Facility, Houghton, MI, USA - PEATcosm2014_Bin10_60_metaG | ecosystem: Environmental > Terrestrial > Soil > Wetlands > Peat | place... | reverse complement strand
CTGACCGCCGGCGCCCACGTCCATGATCAGGTTCTTCTCGCCCTTGCTGCAATCCAGGTTCGTGTTCATCTGATATAGGCCTTGGGCTGGCAAACGGAATGGAACATCGCGCAGTTCTACTTGTAGCAACACCAGTCCGGAAGGGAGATTCAGCGTGGTAATGCCTTCCTCGATCTTGCCCAGATCTTCGTGTCCGTTGGCGATCAGGTTATAGGACTTTGAGGAGCTGTGCTTGTCTTTATAGTGGACCGCGAACTTGAAGCTGCACGGACCTCCGGCAGCCGGGCCAGGCTGTCCCGAACCTTGCGGCGAAACTATCGGGGCCTGGGCTACAACATCGCCGCTTGCCGACGCCGCCAATTCCGCCGCTCTCTTGCCCAGCGGAGTTTTGGTTTTCATGCCGGAGAACAGTGTGCCGGCGTCCCCCACGGATTGACTGCCTCCAGTGGCGATTGCGGTTTGCTGCACTATGGGAATCGCGGCCCAGAACTTCTGCGCCTGCTGCAGCGCCTCTCGCGTCGATTCATTGATCTCGTGCGTGGTAATTGTCGCCGTGGCGTTGTGCGGCGGCGATTGCTTGTTCTCGGCGACGCCGATCAGCTTGGTTTCCAGGCCCAGCCGCACATTGGCGCTGCCCTTGGTGCTGGCGTCTTCGGTCAACTTGCTGATCAGGACGGCATCTACACCGGTCTGTTTCGCAAAATCCTCGATAAACTCCACATCGTCGGGAGTATAGTTCCCGCCCGGATTCAACAGCACCGGCTCAATCCGCCGGTTCTCCAGTAAGGAGCGAAAGATCAGGTAGGTGAGATTGTTGGCCAGGTCTGCGCCATAGCTTTCGAAAGATGCATCGGAAACCGGAAGGATCCCCACCACGATCCTCCCCGCAGTATCCGGCGCGGCGTAGGCGCAGCCGGCGGTCGCGAGGATCAGGAAAAGTAGCGCCAACGTCCGCAGCCGCATTGCTCTCCTTCTACTGCTTGGAAGCGCGTTTGCCTTGACCCTTCGCTGGGGTTGCATCGCCCGCAGGCGGCGGCGCTCCGGCGGTTTGCATTAGCTCCGCGGGGCTGAACGACGGGGCCTTCGCAGTATTAACATTCAGCGGGTCCACATACCTGGTGGAGACTGCGGCCACGGGTGGTACATACCACGACATGTCTCCCGCCAGCAGGAAATAGTCGTACAGGATATTCATGTTGGGAGGGACCTGTCCCGCGTGGTCCCGCTGGTAGAGAATGACGTAGGTCTTGAGCTCCCGCTTGATGTCCTCATGCAGCGCTGGATTGTTCTGCGCGATGAGGTCCATCGCATACTCGAGGTGAGGCTGGGGATACGCTCCCCGTTGCGCATCATACTTTACCGCCTGCAGGAACTGCTTCATCGCTTCCTGCTTGTCCTCCGGAGTGCGGCCGGTCAGCGATATGACCTTTCCCAGATAGTAATGAACGTTGGGATCGTCGGAGCGCAGGCTCACGGCTTCTTCCAGGTTGTCCCGCGCCATGGCGAACAGATCGTAGTCCAGGGCGATGGCGCCATTGTCTCGCTTAAGCTCCGCCATCAATATGCTGAATTCCGGCGAACTGCCCGTCAGCCCGGCGCTCTTCAGACGCTCCTGGAGTTCGGCCTTGTAGGTGGTGGCCAGCAGTTTCTGGATATTGGCGGTCCGCTCCTTCACCCGCACTGGGTCTCCCATGAACCCGAGTCCGACACGGGCGTCCGCCGTCACCATCTTGTCCATATGGGCATAGAGGCGCGGGATTTCGCGCGCGTCGTAGTTCTGCGCCAGCATGTACTTCAAACCCTCTTGGTCCGCCTGGTCTTCGTACACCGTGGACCAGTCGGTCGGCTGAAATTTATTGCGCATGAACAGTGAGCTGAGAACGTAAGTGGATCCTGCAGAAAACGCACTCGCAAAGATCGCGGTGGATACCTTACCCGCGACGGCGCCTCCAATTACACCACCCACTGCCCCGCTGGCCAAAGTGAGCATGGCGCGTTTCTTCTCCGCATCCGATTCCTTTTTTGCCGCCAGCTCTTCTTCCAGGACCGCGTTGTGCAGCCGCTCGTAGAAATGATTGTTTTCCACGTGCGCGATCTCGTGGGCCAGGACGTAGGACAATTGGGCTTCGTCATCCAGCAGCGCGATCAATCCAGTGGACACATAGACGGTCCCGGTGGACAGCGACTCGGCGCGGGGCACCGGGTCCAAAAGAATACGGAAAGCGTAAAGATTCGGGGAATCTTTGGGCACCAGTCTCTGCCCAATGGTATTGACGTAGCGTTGCAGGATGGGATTGTCGTACAGCACTCCAAATTGCTGCAGTTCGACGGCTTCGATGTCCGAAGTCTGGGCAAAGCGCGTGGATAGATTGACCCGATATGCAAGATCCATGTCGCGCCGCCGCAGTTCTTCCCAGGCCTGCTCGATACGGGCCTTCACTTCCGGTTTCTGGGCAAGTTCCGCAAGCTCCTGCTTGTCCTTGTCGGAGTATTCGGGAGGTTTGTCGGACATCTTTTGAGGTTGCTTGTCCTTGTGCCCAAAGCCTGGTATCTGGGCGTAACCCATAGAAAAAAGTGGAACTATCGCGAGCAGTGCAGTTAGACGTAACAGCCGGCGCATGTCGAAACTCCTTCAAAGCTTGGTTGGATCCCTTGGAGGTACTGCGGAATGCCAGTCGTCCTGGGAGAACGGTGAAAACCTAGTGAGGCACTTTGCCTGTGATTGCGGAAAATGTCAAGCCCGTTATTGACAGTTAATGGAAGACAGCTTACCCTCGCACCACAAGCGGCCGCATTATGCGAACCCTGTTCTTATCTTGCCTGCTCTGCTTCTCGATCCTGAGGTTGGATTCCCAAGGCCCGGCCCATCCAGGAATCTGGCTTGATCTGCCCGAGGTCAATCTCCAAGTCGATGAAAATGGTGCGCTTTCGCTGCCCAAGAGTCCCATTTCGCATTTTCTTATTCACCTGAACCGGCAGCAGCAGCAGATTAACTACGGAAGTGTGACGGCCAAGATTAACACCATGTCGGCGGGTCCGGTCATGAACACGGTGAGCCGTCCCGAAGGCATTGTCTGCGAATTTGATCTCAAGCGCTACGCCAATTTTCTGTTGCGTCCGGGACGAAACTCCGTCGAGATATCCTATTCCGACCCTTACAATCGCGTGCATTACGCCTCGTTCCTTCTTGACGTAGGGGGGCTCGGGGAAACTGTCGCCGGCCGGGGCATCGCCACCGCCAAGGCCTTGCAACCCGATCGTCGTCCGGGAGCGAAATTTGCGGTGGTGGTTGGTATCTCCCGCTACAAGAATTCGGGATCCGGCATTCCCAACTTGCGCTATGCCACGGCGGATGCCAGCGCCTTTCGCGATTTTCTTCTCTCGCCGCAGGGAGGGTCATTCCCCCGCGACAATATCAAAGTCCTGCTGGATGAAGATGCCACCGTGCAGAACGTGCGTTCTGCGCTGTTCACCTTCCTCACCACGCCGGGACCGCAGGACATTGTCGTGCTTTACTGGGCGGGGCATGGCGCCGCCGATCCCAACGACCAGCGTAACCTCTACCTGCTGACCTATGACACTCGCATTGATGACATGGGTGGAACCGCCCTACGCATGGAAGAATTTCAGGATGTCTACCGCTCGATGAAGGCCAAGCGGGTGGTCACCTTTACCGATAGCTGCCACAGCTATGGCATTAGCGGTCTGAAGAAGGGAGCTTCGGAGAAGGAGAACAACCTCATCAATCAATACCTGGCCGCATACGCCGGCCTTGAGGATCGCGCGGTGATAACCGCCAGCGATATCAGCCAGCTCTCATTTGAGGGCGAGAAATGGGGTGGAGGACACGGCGTGTTTACCTACTACTTGCTCCGCGGCCTGAGTGGCGAGGCTGACAAGAACAAAGACGGCACGGTGACTGCCGGGGAACTGTTTCAGTATGTTCACGACCAGGTAAGTCTGGAAACGCATGCAAAGCAGACTCCGGTTGCTCTTCCCGGACTGGCCCAAAGTGTGCCCCTTTCGGGAACAGGGATGCGCGCGGCGGGACCGAACTAAAGCTGAACGGCTCTGTTGACATCCTGCTTTGAAGCAGCGTGGCTTCGGTCACGCCGAAAGCGCCTTTCTCTCCATTTTGTCATTGGAAAACTGCGGTCTGTCAGCCGACAATCGCATGTTTCGTTTGCGAACAACACGCCCGTCGCGTTAATTAACTGATTCGTTACAAGATGCGTATTTACAAATCGCTCCGATAGGGGGACAATTCTTTTTGCAGTTTAGGCAGTTCCTGGGGGAGGGCTGCCTTCTGGGCGCTTCACGGTCTCCGGGGAGCGCCTTTGATTTTGGGCGCGGTGAATTCCCGCCGTGTGCCGGCCTCCTGGCCCATTGCATTGTGACGCTGGCATGCGACTCTGCTACGGCCGGTAATCGGATCGCTGCGTCCCACGGCATCCTGCTGCATCCAATCTCATAACCGGGATGGTACGATTAGAAATGGGCCCGCCGCTGCCTGGCGGGGCTGGCAAGCAGGTGTCCCGCAGGAGGAAGCATGGCAAGTAACGCAATCGTGGAATTTACGGATACAAATTTTGATCAGTTAGTGCTGAAATCGGACCAGCCGGTGATGGTGGATTTCTGGGCAACCTGGTGCGGTCCCTGCCGTGCCTTGGCGCCCATCGTCGATGAAGTGGCGCAGAGCTACAACGGCCGCGTCAAGGTTGGCAAGATGGACGTCGATAAGAATGCTGCCACTCCACAACGCTATGGGGTGCGCGGTATTCCCACGCTGCTGGTCTTCAAGGACGGCCAGGTGAAGGAGCAGATCGTGGGCTACGTGTCGCGCGATGTAATCGAAAAAGCGCTGGAGAAGAATCTGTAAGCGAATGAATCTTTGAACCAAAGATCTGACAAGGCGCGGCTTGGGCCGCGCCTTTTTGTTTTGCGCCTCTAGCGCCCGGTTGACTGCAAACGCCGAGGGGGCTGACGCTTGCGGCCAGCCCGCCTCAGCGATCTCACGGCCCTCCCCCGGCCGCTCGATGTTTCAAACCGGCCAACAAATCATCGAGCCCCGACTGGCTCCGGCTCGACGGGATTGGCAAGGGGGTTAGAAGTCGCGTTGGGTTTCACGCCGCTGCGATTCATCTCTACCTTTGTTACGTCCGCGTTCGAGATTGGCTCCGGCCCCACGGGGTTGGCAATCCGGTTAGAAGTCGCGTTGGGTTTCACGGTGCTCGGATTCTTCTCCACCTTTACGTCAGAGTTAATGATTGGCTCTGGCCCAACGGGGCTGGCAATGTGGTTTGAAGTCGCGTTGGGTTTGACGGTGCTCGGATTCTTCTCTGCGTTTGTAACCGCACCGGCATGCCCCGTGGTAACTGAGTTAGGGTTAACTCTGGCAGCGGGAGACGCGGGAGTAATGCTAGGGAATCTTGCGCCCACGTTTGCACCTGCGCCCACGCCTCCGATTGCACGACCGCGTTGCGCGTAGCTTACGCTGGTCAGCAATCCCAGCAACATCCCACAGACAAGTAACTTCTTCATACCTGTTCCTCCAATAAAGTTGTATGGTGTCTGCGTCCAGTTAAGGGGTACCCACGGCTTGCGTGCCGGGTACCTGCCAGGCACGGTATTGATGGCGTGCAAAGATTGTGCCAGGAGTGGCTCGATTGAAAACACTAGGGGTTATGCGGCACCTTTTCCGGAAGGCAGGAAAGTTTGCACTACAGTATCGAAGTTTTTACCCACGCCCTTGGAAACCGAGGACGTGCTGGTAGTAGCCCGACGGGTGGGCGGGGCCGGCTCCCTGTCAGGTCAGTATTTCCGCAATACTCCGATCACTCTCCCCTGCACTTGCACCGACGCCGCGGGGACCATGATTGGCTGCATAGCGGCGTTCGACGGTTGCAGCCGGACCTTATTGCCCTCCACGTAAATACGTTTCAGCGTGGCATCGCTGCCGTCCACCAGGGCCACAACGATCTCCCCGTCGCGCGCGGAGCTGGCCTTCTCCACCAGCACGTAGTCGCCGTCCAGGATGTGCTCGTCCTGCATGCTCTCGCCTTTCACTTGCAGCACGTAGACTTCTTTGGAGCGGGTAAAATCCGCAAGCGAAATCGATTCCGGGTTCTCCACCGCCTCCAGCGGGTGGCCGGCGGCGATGCGACCCATCAATGGCAGGCTCATATTGCTTTCCGCCGCAGCCGCTGCGGCCACCGCCAGCGATTGCTTCATCAGCCCGCGGGGCTTCAGCAGATCAATCGAGCGGCTGCGATTGTAGTCGCGGCGCAACAACTCCTTCTGCTCTAGATTAGTAATGTGCTTGTGGACCGTGGCCAGCGAGCTCAGGCCCAGACCTTCTGCGATCTCCTCGAACGACGGCGAATAACCGTGTTTGTCCACGAAGTTGGAGATGAAGTCATACACCTGTTTCTGGCGGCGAGTAAGAGCCATGGCTGTGCCCTGGACCTCCAACCATATTGTTAGCGAATAAAAGGCGAATGTCAATAACGGGGTGGCCCGAACCCTCTCGCAGACTGTTTCCTACCTTGGTTCGGAGCTAATCGCCTTGGGCGCGAATCGTGGAGTGGGGTCCATCACCGCGACACGATGTCGGTCAGCGCCCACTCGATGCGGTCCACCTCGTCACGAATCACCCGGATCGCTTGCTGATGGCCAGGATGCGGCACCGGCGCAATCGCTTCCACCGCGTGACGGATCTTGTGGTTCCGGTCCCAGATCAAGTTGATTCTGGCGGAGGTTTCCATGCGATGCTGATAAATCCTCTTAGCCACCTTGGTTGTCATCCAGGCGAACGCCAAGCCAAACAACATTTCTATTGGAAGGCGGTCGGTTGCCCCATCGAAATCGAAGAACGCCAGCCGATAGACGGCCTCGCCCAGACCCAGGGAAGCGAATATCACTCCCAGCCCAATCAATCCCAGAGTCAGACGGTCAACCCTGCGGAGTTCCAAAGACGGTTCATTATTGCTACGGTTTTGCTTGACTGACATTGCTCCCCCAACCAGATATATATGATGGAAAGTTCTATTGTGCTACGTAACCCGCTTTCGGCTCAACCTCAATTATTGATAATACGTTGGTACCAAAAAGGGACAAGGCGGGGCGCGTAATCTGACCAGGCCCATCTGGACCGCAACCCCGACGCGCGGCCGGGGTTCGAAAAATGTAGTATTCAATCAGGGCCAGGAGGGATGGAGCTCGAGTTCCTTGCCGTCCGCTCCGCTCCGGGTCTTTTCTTCTGACAACGTTTTGGCCAGGGAGTAGCCGCACACTCGCATGAGCATTCTGGAAACCATCCATTCGCCGGCGGATGTGAAATCTCTTTCTATTCCGCAACTCGAGCAACTAGCGGCGGAAATCCGTGAGTTCATGATTGTCACCCTGTCGCGCACCGGCGGGCATCTGGGGCCAAACCTGGGGGTGGTTGAGCTGACGCTGGCCATGCACTATGTGTTCGACACGCCTCGGGATCACTTTCTTTTCGACGTCAGCCATCAGTCGTATGTGCACAAGCTGCTCACCGGCCGGAGAGAGCGGTTTGACACCATTCGGCAGCCCGGCGGGATAAGCGGCTTTATGCTGCGGACCGAGAGCGAGCACGACCTCTACGGTGCAGGGCACGCGGGTACGGCCCTGTCTGCGGCTCTGGGCGTGGCCGTGGCGCGGGACATGGCTGGCGGCAAGGAGCACGTGGTGGCGCTGGCCGGCGACGCCGCCTTCACCAACGGCATCACTTACGAAGCTCTAAACAACATTGCCGAGAACACACAACGGCTGATCGTGGTGCTGAACGACAACGAGTGGTCGATTGACCGCAACGTCGGCGCGATTGCGCGCTATCTGCATCGCGTGGTTACCAGTGATCAGTATGTTCACCTGCATGAGCGCGCGGCGCGGCTGATCGAACGTTTCGGCGGTAAGGCCGCGCGCAAGGTGGTGCACCGCGCTGAAGAAGCGGCCAAGGGGTTGCTGTGGCCTTCGATGATCTTCGAGGAGTTCGGGCTGAGGTACTATGGGCCGATCGATGGTCATAACCTGCCGCTGCTGATCGAAACATTTAAGTTTCTCAAGACGCAGGAGCGCCCCGTGTTGCTGCATGCCATTACCCAGAAGGGGCGCGGCTTTCAGCCGGCGCTGGACAAGCAGAAGAAGTTTCACGGCCTCGGCCCCTATGATCCGGAGACGGGCGACACCAAGCCGGCAGGACAAAAGACCTACGCGGAGGTATTTGCCGAGACGCTGGTGAAGCTTGCGGCCGAGAACGACAAGGTCGTAGCCATCACCGCGGCCATGCCCAATGGCACGGCCCTTGATCTGTTCCGTCCACACCATCCGAAACGCTACTTCGATGTCGGCATCGCCGAAGAGCATGCGGTGATTTTCGCGGCCGGCATGGCGACCCAGGGCTACAAGCCATTCTGCGCGATTTATTCCACTTTCCTCCAGCGCGCGTTAGACCCCGTCATCCACGACGTCTGCCTACAGAACCTGCCGGTCGTGTTCTGCATGGACCGCGGCGGACTTTCCGGCGACGACGGCCCCACCCACCATGGGCTGTTTGACATCAGCTATCTGCGCGGCGTCCCCAACATCATCCACATGGTGCCGAAGGACGAGGATGAGTTGGCGGACATGCTCTACACCGCTATGCTTCACAACGAACCTGCGGCAGTACGCTATCCGCGCGGCACGGGCACAGGCGCAGCCGTGAAGGAGCATCCGGTGGCGTTGCCGATTGGCAGAGCCGAAGTGATTGAGGACGGCGAGGACGCGGTGTTCCTCGGGCTGGGCGCGCTGCTGCCACTGGCAAGGGAGGCGGCCGCGCGGGTGCGCCGCGAAGGTTACTCGGCAGCCGTCATCAATCCGCGCTTCACCAAGCCGCTGGACCGGGCCATCCTCACGCGTTATGCGCGGCACGCCACAGTATTCGTCACTCTCGAAGACCACGTCCTGATGGGCGGGTTTGGCAGCGCGGTCCTAGAGGCGTTGAGCGAGATGAAGCTGGAGGTATCGGTGGAGCGCATCGGCTGGCCGGACCAGTTCATCGAGCACGGCAAGGTGGACAGCCTGCGCGAGCGATATGGCATTACGGCGGAGGCGGCGACGGAACGCGCGCTGGCTCATCTGCGGCAGTCGCGACGGCAGGTCCTGGCCTGAGGGGAACGATGTACCGGAAGGCGGTCCTCGGGCGATCCTTGGCTGGATTTATGAGTCGCCGCGTGAACCGTGCTCAACTCGGAATCAACCGAATGCCTTGATGGCCTCGGCCTCGTCGTCTTTCACGTCAAAGACGGTATAGAGCTTGGTGATCTGTAGCAGATCATGCACTTTCTTGGTCAAGTGCAGCAGCTTCAATTCGCCGCCCTGGTTGCGGACCGAGGTAAAGGCGCCCACCATCTCGCCGATGCCCGAGCTGTCAATGTAGCTGATGTCGCCCAGGTTCAACAGGATTTTCTTGTGTCCCTTCGCCAGCAAGTCCTTGACGGTATCGCGCAAAACCGAGCTGCCCTCACCCAGTTTGATACGTCCACTCAGGTCTACCACGGTAACGCCCTCTACTTGCCTGACACTCGCCTTCATGCTCACGTGGAAGCCTCCTGGCGGTCCATAGCTTCTGGGTTCCGCTTTGATTAACGGTTTAAAGTCATTCTAGTGCCAAACGGCGGCTTAAGGAAATGGTAAGCATCTCTGGCGCGACAGCCACGAGGATTTCAAACCCATGGACTGCACTTTGTCTGTGACATCTGAACATCTCGCCGTGATGTGCGGAAACTGAAACTCCGCGAATCTCTCATCTGATCTGGCAGGATCGCACGATTTGGCCAGATCGCCAATCTGCTGCTGACATTGTCGATACTCGCACATCCTTCATTTTCCGATGCAAAACGAACTGAAGATCAGGTTTAGGATGTCATCCGTCGTGGTGGCGCCGGTGATGTCGTCGAGCGGGCGTAGCGCGCTGTAAAGGTCAAGCAGAATCATCTCGTGAGGAATTTTCTGTGGGACTGCCGCGGCGGCCTTGTCCAGTACAGCAATCGCATCGGCGACCAATTGCTTCTGGCGCACATTGGTCAGGAATCCGCTCTCGCGCTGCGCGCCGGTATCTCCGCTGATCAGTTGGAGAATACTGGATCGCAGTTCCTCGATGCCGGCTCCGGTTAGTGCCGAGGCCATCACGACCAAATGCGCATTGTCCGGGGCGAAGGCAGCATCCGTTGCCACGTCGATCTTGTTCCATACCACAATTGCTTGACGGTTAGCGACGAGTTCCAGCAGCTTACCGTCGTGCTGAAGCTCGCTCTCGGAGAGCAGATCATGGGCGTCTCGCGAAGCGTCGCGCACCACCAGCACGATATCCGCGTCGGCCAGCGCCTCCAATGACTTGCGTACGCCGATACTCTCCGCTTCATCGAGCGCCGTGCGCATGCCTGCGGTATCGACGAGCCTCACGGGAATTCCGCCGATCGAAACCGTCTCGCTGATCAGGTCGCGCGTGGTGCCGGGCGTGGCCGTGACGATGGCGCGTTCGCGCTCAACCAGGCGGTTAAACAAGCTCGACTTGCCCACATTGGGCCGGCCGACGATCGCCAGCGTCAGTCCTTCGTGCACAACTTTGCCGAAGGCAAAGCTGGCCAGCAGCTCCTCGAGTGGCGCGCGGACCGCGGCGATGCGCGCCAAGATCTGCTCGTCGGCAATCACGGCGACATCATCTTCGGCGAAGTCCACTCCCGCTTCCATGGTGGCGATCAGCTCGACCAGCTTCTGCTTGATTGGTTGCAGCCGTTTAGACAACGCGCCTTCCAACTGCCGCGCGGCGACTTGCGCCTGGTAGAGCGTCTGCGACTCAATCAGGTCGCGCACCGCTTCGGCTTGGGTCAGGTCGATGCGGCCGTTAAGAAAAGCCCGCATGGTGAACTCACCCGGCTCGGCCAGCCGTGCGCCCGCCGTCATCGCCATCTCCACCACATGGCGCAATACGACAGGCGATCCGTGGCAGGAAATCTCGACGACATCGTCGGTAGTATAGGAGTGCGGCTTGGCGAAGAAGATAACGACGACCTCGTCGATGCGTTCGCCACTCGCCGGATCGATCAGCTCGCCAAACTGCGCGCGACTTGCTTCGAAATCATTCCCGTGCGCCAGCCGCAGCATGGGACGTGCGATATCGCGCGCCTCCGGACCTGACAGCCGCACCACACCAATGCCGCCGCGTCCCGGAGGCGTAGCGATGGCGACGATGGTGTCGTCAAGCTGCATGAGACCTATTATTCATCAGGGCGGTGCGCTCTTCGCTTTTCGCCAGAGCATTATGCCGTCATAATAGGGGCCCTCAACTCCGCGTTCGCAAACGGTCCGAACGCTCCGCTCAGAGTGGAACCTCATATAGCCGCGCCGCCTTCACTCAGGGTGACACATCAAAAGATTGCGGCGAAATTCCGGTGAAAAGCGAAAGGCGAAGAGCGAAAAAGCGACTTACCGGCGTCGCGATGAGATCGGTGGCGCGGGCGGCTTGCCTTTGTAGTCCTTGGGATAGACCACGACGTGGCGCTGGGCGGCCTCGCCGTCACTTTCCGTGCGCAGGTCGTCGAGATCGCGCATTGCCAGGTGCAGAATACGGCGCTCGCGCGACGACATGGGAGCGAACGCATAGGGCGTCCCGGTCTCGCGCACGCGTTGAGCCGCCACATCGGCGGCCAGGCACAGTTCCTGCAAACGCGCCGAGCGGAAGTTCTGACAGTCAAAGCTGATCTTCTCGTGCTCATCCGGAGTGAGCCGCAGCATCTCCAGCGCCACGTGCTCGAAGGCGCGCAGCAGCTCGCCACCGTTCTCCAGCACCAGCGGACTGTCGCCGCCCGAAAGCTCAACCAGAATCTCCGGGCGCTCCCATTCACGATCGGCGCCCACCACCGGATCCACGGTGATCTTGTAGCGCAGGCGGAAATCGCCCTTGGCGAATATCGTGCTCAGCAGTTCGCTGATCTTCTTCGCGGCGGCGATTTTGTCGGGTAGAGGCATTTCTAGAATCGTTTTCACCACAGAGGACACAGAAATCACAGAGTTACATCAAGAAACTCGGATTTCGTTTCCCGGCTCCTAACTAATTTTGCTCAATCTTCAGCACTTCAGCTGTGGACAGGCGACCACACTAAACTCCGTGACCTCCGTGACTCCGTGGTGAAATCAAATATCCCTATTTGCTCGCCTTCTTGCGGGCGCGCTTTTCCATCTCTTCGCGCATCTCCCGGCCCAGCCCACTGCGATTCATGATGTACTGCTGACCGATGCCGATGATGTTGCCCACTGTCCAGTACACGCTCAGGCCTGAAGGCAGGTTGAAGCTGAACCAGCCAATCATCAGCGGCATCATCAGGGTCATCATCTGCTGCTGCTTGGGGTCCATGCCCGAGCTGGGCGTCATCTTCTGCATCAGGTATGTGCTGACAACGATGACCACCGGCATGATGAACAGCTTGTCGGGCGACGACAGATCGTGCAGCCACAGGAACGGCGCCTGGCGCAGCTCGATGGCATTCGCCAGCATGGAATAAAACGCGAACAGGAACGGCATCTGGATGATCAGCGGCAAGCAGCCGCCGGCAGGGTTCACGCCCTCGCGCTTGTACAGCTCGCTGATCTCCGCGTTCATCTCCTGGCGCTTGGGATCGCGCATGGGATACTTCTTGTATCGCTCCTGGATGGCCTTCATCTGCGGCTGGAGCTTCTGCATCTTCAGCGCCGACTTCATACTGACGATGCGCAGCGGCAGCAGCGCCGCGTTGATGACGACCGTGAGGATGATGATCGAGACACCCCAATTGCTGGCCATGTGCTGCTGCGTCCACTTCAGCCAGAGGAACAGCGGGCGCGCTATCAAGCTGAAGAAACCGAAGTCCACCACATCGCGCAGATCGGGGCCGGTCATCTGTCCCGGAGCGCTATTGGAGCGTACCGACTCCAGCACATTCAGCGTCTTCGGCCCTACGAAGAGCCGCTCCTTCGTGATGCCGCTCGCATCGCCCACTGCCGCGCCCAGCACGTCATACTTGACTACGTTGTTCGGGTCGGGCTTCTTGGGATCTTTGGGGAGGGTGACGGAGTTGTGCAGCGTGACCATCGCCGCCGTGTCCGGATTGTCCGGCAGAAACATCACGGCAAAGAACTGGTCCTGCGGACCCGCCCAGTTGAACGGCCCGCGCAGGGTGTTCGCGCCGCTCACTTTCTTGGCCGCCAGCCGCTCCACTTTGCCGTCGGCCATGTACTCGATCTTTTGCGTCGCATAGGACGGCGCGGTGGCTTCATCGCCCAGAGCTGCGGGCCACATGGGATACGCTGGCACCACTTGGCCGTTTCGCGTGACTGCCGTTTCAATCGAGATGACGTAGGTGTCGCCGAACTGGAACGCCTTGCGAACCGCGGTATCACCGTTGGCATATTCGTAGGTCAACTCGCCCGGAACGGCAATGCTGCCGCTGGCGCTGGGCACGTATAAGGCAGAGTTGATTTGGTTCCGCTGGTCCTCGTTGAGGCAGCCCGATGTCTGCGTCCCGGAACACAGGTAGGTGTATAGGCTGAGTGGCAGGCCGAACTTGACGGTCTCCTTGTTGACCAGGTCTAGCGGATTGCCGTCGTCATCTTTGAACTTCTTCAGCACCCATGACTTCACCTGTGCGCCACGATTGGTGAAGACAATGCGGTAGAAATCGTTCTCGACGGTCGTCTCGACCTCGGCGCTCGCGGCCTTTGAGACCACTGTAGCTTTCGGCGTGCTGGCATTCGGTTGGCTCGCCGTTTGCGCGGGCGCAGCGGCGGCCGGAGATTGGGTCGCGGCCGGATTGTTCTGGCTTGTCTGCGGCGGATTGGTTGGAGGCTGGGTCGCAGGATTCTTCTTGAACAGGAAGATCTGGCTGAGGATGATCAGCGCGAAGGTGACGGCGAACACCATCAGCATGCGCTTGTCGCCGCCGCCGGGCTCTTGTTGTGGATTGCGGTATTCAGCCAAGTTTTAGTTTCCGTTCAGGTTGAAGAGCGGCGCTTCAGCGCCGCGTTCAGGCCATTGCTCATTCCCGAGCCGGCCTTCAGCCGGCGGCACCGGATCGTAACCAGCACGCGCAAAAGGATGGCATCGCAGCAATCTTCCCGCGGCCAGCAGCGTGCCTTGCAACACACCGTGACGCTCCACCGCTTCTATTGCGTACTCCGAGCACGTCGGCACGAAGCGGCAGGCGTGCGGCAGCATCGGCGATAGAAACTGCCGGTACATCCGCAACCCGAATTGCACCGCCTGCTTCATTTTTCGTTCGCTGCGTGAGGCGCTTCCGCCACTCGCGCGCGTTCCGCCGCCAGACGCAGACCTCGCGCCACTTCGTTGACCAACTCCGCGAACGGCAGCGTCAGAACGCTCTTGCGCGGGTTGAACACTACGTCCACCGGCCCCTCACAGGCCGACCAGGACAGCCGCACCGCTTCCCTCATACGGCGCTTGATGCGGTTGCGCTCCACGGCTCCGCCCAGTACCTTGCCCACCGTGAAGCCCACCCGCGGCGAACTCGGCGGCGCAGCTTCATTCTGACGGCGCAGGAAAAACACCGTCATGTTGCCCGTGAACTGCCTACGTCCGCACTGATACACTCGCTGAAAATCCGCGTGCTTCAACAGACGCTTCGACCTGGGGAACCGGCTGCTGGCGGCGGAGTTGTTACCAGACATTCAGTGCTCGCCGCGCCACGCCGGATATATTCTGACTGCGGCCCGCTCGGCGGCGACCCCTACAATTCCATCGGAAAAGCTGCGATAGCGCAGGACTCAATACTTGTGGCTTACTCGCGGAAGCCAGGCTTCACGGAGACACGCTTACGTCCCTTGGCGCGACGGCGCGACAGCACCGCCTGGCCGCTCTTGGTTTTCATGCGAGAACGAAAGCCGTGCGTCTTTGAACGGCGACGACGGTTGGGTTGGAATGTGCGCTTCGGCATGCGAAAACGGCGCTCCTCACTAACAAGAACTTGAATAGGGCAAACAAAAAGTATACCGGGCGGTATGCCTTACTGGCAACTTGCGGCGCCGCATCGGGCAGGCCAGATCTCGAAAAGGACCAGACACAGCCCGGCTGCCGGCCACCAGTCAGTTAATTTGTGTCGAAATGGCCTGGCCACGCTCCCGCGATTGCCAGGGAAAAGCCGTCGCGCGCCGCATCCACATGACAATCAGGTCGGCGCGACGATGCACCCCAAACTTGCTCAACAGATTGGAGACGTGGAACTTCACCGTGCGCTCGGCCACGAACAGCTTGGCGGCAATCTCTTTGTTCGAGAGATTTTCCAGCAGCAAGTCCAATACCTCGCGTTCGCGACGGCTGATCTCGATTTCCGGACTGAGCGACTTGCTGCCGTAAAGCTCGGGAAGGATTGATTCGATGAAGCCGGTCAGCAGCTCGCGCGGGACACAGTAACCCCCGCCAGCCACCTGAAAAGCAGCCCGCGACAGCTCGCGCGGCACCTGGCTGTAGGCCAGCACTCCTTTTACCCCGAGACGCAGTAGCGAATAGGTGTGCGGGCTTTCCAGTTTGGGCAGCAGCACCAGAATCGGAAGGTTGGGCTGCTGCATGCGAAGAATGTGGACGAATTCCACTGCCGCTTCTGCGTCACTGCAATCAAGAATAACCAGGCTGGCGGGCGTTGTCTGGTTGACCGCGCTTGCTGAATTTTGCAGGCGCAGTTCCGGGCTGACCACCACGTCGAATCCCGCTTTGCTCAACAGGCGCGCGAACCGCTCCTGCGCAACCGGATGCCGGCAAAAGAGAATCAGCTTCCGCCTGCTGCGATGGGCGGAGCTACGATAGCCGGTCGTTCGATAGCCGTTCAGGGGGTCCATGTGCCAATAGCCGCTTCTCTGGTTCTATCGGCGGAACCCTGCCTTCGCTTGACCGGAGCCGCTAGAACTTGCTGATCCGGATGCTGCCATCGCCTGTGGTGATTTCCAGCAGCGGACCGCCGCCGTTCAGCTTGCCACGTACCCGTGAGTGCTCAATGGAGCCGCTCACCGTCACCGGCATATCGAGCTGGATATGCCCGTCGCCGGTGTGAGCATAGAGCTCAGCGGCCAGGTCCTGCGGAAGCTTCGCCTCGACCCTCCCGTCGCTGGTGTGAATCAGCCATCCGCCATTCATCTTCGAGCCGGGACGCACGGTGAGGTCGACGTGGCCATCGCCGGTGCGCAAGTCAAGGTCGGTGAACACACCGTCAATGGTCATGTGTCCATCGCCGGTATGGCCGCGAAGCGCCCCGCTGAAGTTCTGCACGTCAATATGGCCATCGCCCGTATCCAGCCGCGCCTGGCCGGAGATGCCGTTCACCGCGATGTGACCGTCGCCAGAGTGCAGGTCGAGGGCCGATTGCGGCGGGACCTGGACTTCCACGCGCACTCCACGATGGATGCCGAAGTGAAATCCCCAGTCGTTGGGGACATGAACTTGCAGGTCGACCTTGTCGGCATCCTGCCGTTCGGTTATGCGCACACCGCTGCCGCCAATGCTTACCCCGTCCGTGATCACCCGTGCGTAAATCGTGTTGCTTACGCCGTGCGTTACCTCGATGGCGGCGTCGTTGGTATCGACGTGCAGGCTGGGATTGTTGCTGACCTGGTAGCTCTTGGTCCATTCCTCCGCAAACGCGGAGAGGCCCAGGCACGAAAAACAGAGCAGGAGAATCAGAGATCGTTTACTCACAGCGCTCCTCCTCGTAGTGGTACGAGAAGGAGCGCCTGCAAGTTCCGTTGCGAATGAGGAGAGTAAGGAGGGCAATTTGCGGTGCCCGGGGCATGCGAACTAGCGGAGTGGAACGTCCCGCATGCCCCTACTGAGCATCGCTCCCTGCTTGCTGAAATAGACGAGGATGGGGAAAAAGGGTTAGCGGCGGGAAGCGCTTTGTGACGATTATTTGGATCCATGGTACGAACGGTCTGTCACGTCAAATCTTGCTCAGACAGATCCGCAGCTTTGAGCAGATGTCGAAGTAATCCGATCTTTAAGGGACGATTGCCATGGACTGGTACGGAGAGGCGAACTATGTTGCCGGGCTTTCCATATATGTGGTGACTGCCTTGGATACGAAGAAGAACCCAACCGTGACGCTCCGCGATGCGGATCAGTTCCTTACCAGAAAGCGCCTTCATACCGCGATTTCAAACACACGATCCTTCGGATGCGATTCCGTTTGCGCGACCTCAATCGACAGACAACCTTCGATGGCCTCATGCAGGTTCGTGAGTAACTCCTCGAGCGTTTCTCCTTGGGTAGCGCATCCAGGTATGGCGGGAACTTCTGCCCAATATCCGCCCTCTTCAGCCTCATGTACTACCGCTTTGATCTTCATCATTTCTCCTGATCTGAAGCAAACGTAAGAACGCTCAGATTCTCATCGGCATCACCACATACCGGTACTTAAATCCGTCGTCACCAGCATCCTCGGGACGCATCTGGCCGGCCGATTGCGCGTCCTTGAACTCCAGCCGCACGTCGCCGCCATCGGAAGCCTTGAGGAAATCGAGGAGATACTCAGAGTTGAAGCCAATGGTCACCGGGTCAGAGGTGTAAGCGGTCTCGATCGAGTCTTCCGACTCGCCCGCATCGGTCGACGAGGACGAAATCTTTAGCTCGTTCTTGTCGAGCTTCATACGGATGGCCCGCGAGCGCTCATCGGCGAACTGCGCAACGCGCTGAATCGAAGTATTGAGGTCGGCGCCGTGCAGCACCACGAACTTGTTGGCCTCACGCGGCAGCACAGCTTCGTAATTGGGAAACTGTCCGGTCAGTTGGCGCGAGGTTAGCAGCCGCTCGCCGATCCGGAAAAACAGCGTCGATTCGTCTTTGGCAAACTCGATGAAGTCTACGTCGCTGTTCTGCAGCAGCGAGTAAATCTCGCTCATGGCCTTCTTGGGGACAAGCGTCCGGTTCTCGCCGCTGACGTCGAACTTTTCGCCCTGCTTTTCGATATGGGCCAGGCGATGCCCGTCGGTCGCCACCATCGTAATCGATTCCGGCTTCAGCACCATGAGCCCGCCGTTCAGGGTGTAGCGCGACTCCTCGCTGGAAATTGCGAAAATTGTCCTCGCGATCATGCTGCGCAGCGTTTGGGCAGGAATCTTCACGGCTCCCGCCGCCGGAAACGTTGGCAATCCCGGGAAGTTCGCACGCGCCATACCGACCATCTTGGTATTGGAGCGGCCGGCGCGGATATTGACCCAGTGGTTCTCCAGCAGCTTGATGGAGATGTCGGTGTCAGGCAGCAACTTTACGTAGTCGTAGAGCTTGCGCGCCGGAATGGTGCAGGCGCCTTCGCGTTTTACCTTGGCCGCGCAAGAGGTGCGCAAGCTGAGGTCGAGATCGGTCGCGGTGATGGTCAACCGGTCGTTCGCCGCCTCGAACAAAAAGTTGGAGAGGATGGGAATCGTGGTCTTGCGTTCGACCACTCCCTGTGTGGCAGTCAGTTCCTTGAGCAACTCGAACTTGCTGACACTGATTTCCATCGCTGTACCCTGAATTGCTCCCGTTGCTTCCACAGCCATAACTTCCACCTCGGCACCCGCCAGAGGCGAGCACCCCTTTATACTGCTACTTCTTATATCAAATCAAAAACATATAAAACCAGTAGTAATAGTAGGCACTGGGGAAAAGTGGAAATTTAGAGCAGAACTGCGAGCGCCGCAGGCTGGAGTCATTTGAGCCTGTAGGAAACCGATATCCTTGGCTGTGCCTGGCTGTGGCGATCTGGGAGGCGCGAGGAATTTCGTCCGCAGCTTCCACTGAATCCACACGGCATTCACAGGTTGCAGCAAATAAAACTCAATCCAAGAGTGAAAAACCGCGTAGGAGGCACGGTTCACAGGCCCAGGCTCTCGGTGAGCTTATTAAGCATCCTGTTTAAATCCTTGTCGGACTTGCGAGCCTCCTCGATTTTTCCAACTGAGTGCAGAACCGTGGTGTGATGCTTGCCGCCGAATTGGCGCCCGATCTCGGGAAGTGAAGCATCGGTGAGATGTTTTGCCAGATACATGGCGATCTGCCGCGGGAATACAATGACGCGCGAGTTATTCTTGGCCTTGATCTCCAACAACCGCAGCCCGAACTGCTCGCACACCGCCTTTTGGATCGACTCAATCGTAATCTTGCGGACTTGGGAATCGATCAAGTTCTTCAGCACTTCCTGCGTCGTTTGCAGGTTGATCTCTCCCCCGGTCAGCGAGGAATAGGCGGTCAGGCGGATGAGCGCGCCTTCCAATTCCCGCACATTGCTGCGAATGTTCGAAGCGATGAACAGGGCGACGTCCGTCGGCAGCACCACCCGTTCCGACTCGGCCTTCTTCTGTAAAATGGCGACTTTGGTCTCCAGGTCCGGAGGCTGGATGTCGGCGATCAGGCCCCATTCGAAGCGGCTGCGGAGGCGATCTTCGATCTCAGCGAGTTCCTTCGGAGGACGGTCGCTGGCAATCACGATCTGGCGCATGCACTCGTGCAGCGCATTGAAGGTGTGGAAAAACTCCTCCTGAGTGCGCTCTTTGTTGACCAGAAACTGGATATCGTCGACCAGCAGCACATCCATATTGCGGTATTTGTCGCGAAATCCACTCATCTTGCTGTAGCGCAGCGCGTTGATCATGTCATTGGTGAAGCGCTCGCCGGAGACGTAGCAAATGGACTTGTCCGGCTGCCGGACCTTGATTTCATGTCCGATGGCCTGCATCAGATGCGTCTTCCCCATGCCGACGCCGCCATACAGAAACAGCGGGTTGTAGGCCTTCGAAGGCCGTTCTGCAACCGCACGGGCCGCAGCGTGGGCAAATTGATTGCCGGTGCCGATCACGAAGTCGTCGAAGGTGTATCTGGGGTTCAATTGCGCCGCTCCATCCCAATCGAAACGTTGTTGGGTGACGGGTCCGGATACGGGTTGGTCAGTGGATGGCGAAGTGGCTGCTACTTGCTGTGCGGCGCTGCTGGCGGCCTTGCCATCGCCGCGCTGCTCTTCCGCGGTGACGAATTCCACGTCGCGGAACTCGAGACCGAGATTCTCGAATGCTTCGCTGATCAGATCGCCATAGCGCTCGCCAATGTGGCAGAACTCGGGATTGGGAACTCGTACGAACAGAATCGCACCCTGGGCGTGATCGTAGCGCGTAGGCTTCAGCCAGGTTTCGTACGAATTGCGGTTCACTTTTTTTTCCAATGCATCCAGAACGCGCATCCACGGATTTGCGGCAGCAATAGCAAAAGAAGACATAAGTTAAGTCCTGAGGCGACGGGCCCCTGCGCAAAGAGACGTCAGTTAGCGGGAAACGGGACTGAGTATGGCCGAAAAAAACGCGGCGCAAACCGACCGGAAATCATATTTTGCAAACCCAACGTAGCGGTGTCAGGGAGCGGTGCACCGCATTTGTACAAACAGCTTTCTTCTTGACTGCAACGGATAGTAGCATGAAAAAAATTTCGCGCCAGAGAAAATATTGCGGGGGTTCTGCCGTTCTTGTGCGACTGATTGATTTGGTGAAAGTTAACACGAAAAAAATTTTTCTTGAGTGCCGCGCTCGCAGTGCATTGTAGCGCGGCGCTTTGCAGAATCGTCACTAAAGCTCAACCGTCCAATCACCTTCATGCAAGAAACAATGAGAATTTGGTGACATGTCTCCCTCGCAAAGGTGGCCGCGATCGAGAAGCGACAACGATAGCTCGGTTAGCCGCGGTGGCACGGTTTCATGTTTGAGTCAGTTGTGTTCGATCGTAACCCGCAAACATGTTCCCCCGGTTGCGCGTTCGCAGAATGACATACGTGGTTTGACCCGCGTTTCCAGAGGCTGATAAACTACGGTTTTCCCACCCTCGTGACAAACCAGAGAAGGACCACCCGTGCGCAGTTACACTCGACATCAGCTTAAGCAGGATTCCTTTACTACCTCCACCGCCGAAACCATCACCTGGGCGGTCGAACACCGCTCCAAGCTTATAGCCGCCGGAGTTGCGCTGGCGGTGATTCTGGCCGTGCTCGGAGGCGGTTGGGCGTATGTGAGTTACCGCGACCAACAGGCCAGCGCGGAGTTGGCGCAAGCCATTCAGAAATACAACGCTCCGGTTCGTCCGGCCGGGACCCCGGCCACGCCCGATGTCCCAAGCTACGCCTCAACCCAGGAGCGCGACAAGACCACCGACGCAGAATTCAACCGCATTGCCAACAAATACTCCTTCACCCAGTCGGCGCAGGTGGCCCGCTACTTCGCCGGAATCACGGCCCGCGACCTCGCCGACAACGCGACTGCCGAAAAGCAATTGCAGCAGGTGGCGGGCAGCCGCTACCCGGAGATCGCCAGCCTGGCAAAGATAGCGCTGGCCGGCGTCTATCACGATACCAACCGTAACTCACAGGCGGTCGACCTCTACAAGCAGTTGATCGATCACCCCACCGCGTCCGTCGGCAAGAGTGCGGCGCAACTGGCTCTGGCCTCATTGTATGAATCCATGGACCAGCCTAACGAGGCCCGCCACATCTACGAGCAAATGCAGAAGGAATTGCCCGGCACCGCAGTGGCGCAACTTGCTATGCAGCGCTTGCAGGCGCTCGGCCGTCAGCCATAGGGCCTCGCGTAAAGACGGCTTCTCCTCCTGATAGGCGAACCGGCAGGCGCAAATGGTCATCTCATTACCTAGCGAGTAAACTGTCTTCGCCATGACCCTGTTCGAAGCCCAACCGTACGATGCGGCGTCCGCGCGCAAGAAACGCAACATCATCATCGCGCTGGTCTTCCTGGTGATCGTCATCGCTCTCATCTGGTGGCAGCTCCGTTTCTGGCCGGAAGAGCGCATTGTGGACCGCTTCTTCGACGCTCTACAGCAGCAAAATTACGAGCAGGCCTACGGAATCTGGATGCACGATCCGGATTGGAAACAGCACCCCGCCAGGTACTCCCGCTATTCCTATGACGACTTCTTCAAGGACTGGGGGCCGGGCGGTGAATGGGGCTTGATCAAGAGCCACAAATTGGACGGGGCAGCCGCTCCCCACGGCTATAGCGGTTCACGGTTCGCCGTGCCTAGCGGCGTGGTGGTCGTTGTCACCGTCAATGACCGCATCGCCGACAAGGCCCACATCTGGGTGCAAAGGGACGACAAGACTCTGGGATTTTCGCCATATTAGCGATAATCCGCTTTCGAACTACGTTTCCGCTGACGCGCAGGTTGCGGCTAATGAACAGCAGCCAAGAACAAAGGAGAATCGTTATGCGAGAAGGTTTGACGGGAACTGCAGGTGGCTGCTGCCTGCTGGCTGCGAGTCTGTTGCTGCTATCCGGGTCTTCGTTGTCGGCGCAGTCAAGCCCGAAACCCATGGTGCGGCGTGCGGAGAGTTTTGCGGTTTCGCGGCCTTTGCGGGATCTGGCAAGGTTGCCCGGGCTTCCTACCATCCTCGGCATGATCTCGCCCGCCTCGGGTTCGAACTTCTCCATTGGCTTGAACTTTCTCGGCCTGGGTAACGGCTTCCCGAATTTCACGCCTTCCAACCCTGCGCCCGACACCAGCCTGGCGGTTGGCAGTACGCAGGTCGTGCAATGGACAGACCCGGTTTACGCGGTGTTCGACAAGAGCTCAGGCCAGCTTCAGGCTGGACCAATCCTAGGCAGCACCTTGTGGTCGGCTCTTTCAGGAACAGCGTGTGCCAACGCCAGCGCCGGGGTTCAGCTGATTGTCGAATGGGACAAGGCGAACCAGCGCTGGTTGTTCGCTGAGAACACCCTGGGCGCGGCGCCCTACTACACTTGCATCGCAGTTTCCACCAGCTCCGACGCGCTCGGCAGCTATTACGAATATGAATTTCCGCAAGGGACGTTGTTGTGGGACTCGCCCAAGTGGGGCATATGGTCCAACGGTTACTATCAAACGGAGGGAGAATACTCAACTTCGGGCTTTGTCGGACCAGAGCTATGTGCCTACGACAGCGCCAAGCTGGTGGTGGGAGACGGTTCAGCAGAACAGATATGTTTCGTGCTTTCTCCCGCCGACGGATACCCCTTACCGGCGGACATCGATTCCACACTGGCGCCGCCGGCCAATGAAGACGAATTCTTCATGAGCCTGTGGGATTCGTCTCATCTGTCCCTGTACTCCCTGCATCCCGACTATCAGGACCCTCAGGACTCCACGGTCACCGGAAACGACGGTTCGCAACTGATTGCGGTGCCCGCCTTCACACCCGCCTGTAACGGCGCGTACGACGGCAACTGCGTTCCGCAGAAGGACACCTCCACGCAACTCCAGGTCATTGGCGACCGCTTGCTGTATCGTCTTGCTTACTGGGAAGACACGCCGCTTAGGAATGTGCTGGCCACGCCGCCGAGGCCATTTCCCACGCAGCACTGGTATGTGCTGCACGATTCGACGGCCTCCGGCGGCAACGAGGCTCCCCGATGGTATGAGTTCACCGCGCCCATCCGGGCCGTTCCCGTCACCAGCATCGCGCTGTTTCAGTCGGGCACGTTCGCTCCCGACGCGAACTACCGCTGGATGGGCTCCATCGCCCGCGACAAGAAGTACGACATCCTGCTCGGCTACAGCGAGTCGAGTTCCAGCATGTATCCCTCGATTGCGATTACGGGGCGTACGCTCACTGATCCGCTCGGCACGATGGAGAATGAGCTCACGGTGATTGACGGAACCGGTTCGGACGAGCTCAACCGGGGATGGGGGAACTACAGCAGCATGCGCATCGATCCGGACGGCTGCACGTTCTGGTATACCAACGAGTATTACATGGCCACCGGCTCGGAGTGGAGCACGCAGCTGGCGTCAGCCACGTTTGCCGGCTGTCAGTGAGAGCGGGAACAGCAGCTCAAGCGGTTTACTGCTGGGGCGCGACGAACTCCTTCGGCTTCTCCGAACCCTCGCCGAAGAAATAGGCTTCCATCTGCTGCACGATGAATTCCTGGTGGTCCTTCTTCCAGGGCTGGAGGCGGTATTCGTTGAGCAGCATTTTCATGTGCTCCTGCCACTGCTCCCAGGCCAGCTTGGAAACGTTGTTG
>Ga0181530_10002121_pt1 | contig 24077 bp, 4 predicted proteins | sample PEATcosm2014_Bin_42_FD_119769 | JGI IMG/M metagenome (GOLD analysis project Ga0181530, IMG submission 119769) | Peatland microbial communities from MTU Mesocosm Facility, Houghton, MI, USA - PEATcosm2014_Bin10_60_metaG | ecosystem: Environmental > Terrestrial > Soil > Wetlands > Peat | place... | reverse complement strand
GCTTGGAGCAAAACCCGGAAGACGTTGCAACGGCAAGCCGCATCATAAACGTCGTAGCATATATCTCTCGCTTCTATGACCCCAGCCACTGCTCTGTCAAGGGGTGCTTGGCGTGACGCTTACTAATTACGCCCACCTCTGCAGCTTCTCTTAAAAACTTTGTAATGTCATCTTTCATCTTTATGGAGTTATACTTTGGTATTGTTGTAGTGGCAATCCGGCATCTTGAAAAGCCTTAGTTGTCGCGGTTTTTTGTGCTTCTTTCTCCGCACTCGTCAAGCCGCCACCATTGTAATGCCCGGATGCATCGTCTGCCAGCACCGCCTTCCCATCTTCAATTATTGTCTCTCCCGCTGCCAAAACCTTTTGCCCGTTCGATAGATCAATGTGCTTATTCAAAAATTGGGGGTCATTCTGAAGCCCTAAACGCAATTCTCCATTAGGCATCACAACATAATTACTGCTCGCCGCAATACAGCTTGCTGGTGATGTTGTTGTTAACGGCATATTCCGCCGTGGAGGAGGATGTATTGGGTTGCACCGCCCCATACGCATCATAACTGTAATGGCTTGTCACCGTTCCATTCAACTGCGTTAACTGCCGGTTGCTGCCATGTCCGTCCGGCAGGTAGTAGGACGGAGCCGTGGCCGTCATGCCGCATTGCGCCAGCACCTCGTCGCCCATGACGTAGCTCATGCTCGGCGTCCCGCCCACCGTCGCCAGTTCCTCCAGCACCTGCGCGTTGCCCGTCTGGTGGTTCGCGTCAATCAGGTAATGTGTCGTGTTCCCACCGTTCGCTGTCTGGCTCACCCGGATGCCCTGGTCGTTATACAGGTAGCTGGCAGCCAGCGTCCCGTTCTGCCACACCCCATTCAACTTGTTCGCCACGTTGTAGGCGTGCTTGCTATTGTCAAAGAGCGATACGAAAATGCTTAATGCGTTTCCTTTGCCGAGGCTTTGTCAGGAAACCAACCTCTGAATGGACGCCAAATCAAATACGGGGTTTCTGTTCCATCGTCATTAACAATTACAAATCGTTTTCCATGCCGCCTATAGCGGCCACCGTGCCGACATACATAAACATATTTTCCCCCAAATTTCTGACTTGTATAATCTCCATTATTTCTTACGAACATGCCGGGGCCACGACAATTTCCTTCCTTGCATTTAGGCAAGCGTGGAATTCCAACTACCGCAAGTTTTCTCAAAATCGCACATCCGGTTCCTCCAACGAGAAATAATACAAACCCCAAGAACCCGCCAAGCAACCACCCCAATGCCCCACCAATCCTAGCGTGGACGAAATTAGCCCCAGCACGCACGCATATAAACAAAACAATAAAAGCAAGAAGCTCAATAAGCGTAAATCCAGATGAAGCCGGGTTGCACTTCGCTTGACATGTTTTCATGCGCTTATATTACGTCATTACGTCAGTTTTGCTTTTGTGCTTCAGTAAGGTCATCAAATAACTGTTTTATATTATTTCGATAAACATAAATAAGCACGGCAGCAAGTCCAACCGCTCCAGCTGGCGTAGGAACGGCCCACTTGATAAATGCGCCCGGATTGACAAATAATTCTAATAACTTTTGACCATATCCAATTAACCCTTCAAGCCACGGTCCCAAGCCTTCGTTTTCGGCAAAAAATGCAAGCTTCTGCTCGACGGTGGCATCTTCCCCGATCGTGTCGATCATCTTTTTAAAGAGCTGGTTGCTAACAGTTCTATTGGCCAACTGATAATTCCACATAGTCCTAACCCATTGAATAATTTCTGGTAAATAGACAATCGCAAGCATGATCGCTGCAGTGATGAGCGCAGCGAGCAATCCAACATAGATAGCCGTTTTATAGCTGGCTCCACAGGCTAGGGCAACATCAGCTGATAGAATTCCGATAGTCCCTGACACCACAAGAATCTCTATCATTGAAAACTGTAGTCCATTTTGATCGAGATTATTAACAGGGTCTGCTCCGCAATAGAGGTATTTATGCAAGGTCTGCGGATCATCATTATTCCCCGCAAACGTATCCCTTTGATTAAACCTGCCGTTTGCCGGATTGTAGTAACGCGCCCGGAGATTATACATCTGGAGATTGCTGTCATACTGCTCCCCGCAATAGAGCTTGCTGGTGATGTTGTTATTAACGGCATACTCCGCCGTGGAGGAGGATGTATTGGGTTGCACCGCCCCATACGCATCATAACTGTAATGGCTCGTCACCGTCCCATTCATCTGCGTCAACTGCCGGTTGCTGCCATGCCCGTCCGGCAGGTAGTAGGATGGCGCCGTGGCCGTTGCCCCACATTGCGCCAGCACTTCGTCACCCATCACATAACTCATGCTTGGCGTCCCGCCCACCGTCGCCAGTTCCTCCAATATCTGCGCGTAGCCCGTCTGGTTGTTCTCGTCAATCAGGTAATGCGTCGTGTTCCCGCCGTTCGCCGTCTGGCTCACCCGGATGCCCTGGTCGTTATACAGGTAGCTCGCCGCCAGCGTCCCGTTCTGCCACACCCCATTCAGCTTGTTCGCCACGTTGTAGGTGTAGGTCACGGTGCCACTGGAGTTGGTCTTCCCGATCACCGACCCGTTCAGGTCGTAGGCATAACTGTTCGTCCCAGTGAGGGAGCCGTTAAGCAGGGAAACCTCTTGCAATAACTCGTCGTTCGCGTCGTAGTCGTTGGTGACGGTCGTGACGCTCGTACCGGTCTTCACCTGCGCCAGCCGGTTCCCCGCCAGGTCATATTGATACGCGTTGGTGTAAGCATAGTTCCCGTCCGGCGACATGGATACGCTCACCTCGTTGGTCAACCGATACATCCCGTCAAACTGCCACGCCAGCGTGTTCGTCAGATACGTCCCGTCCTCCTGCCGCAGGATTTCCACCGCATTCGTCCGCCGCCCGCTCGCCGACAGATTGTAACTGTAGCTGGCCAGATTGGTTGTCCCCGCCTGGTGTGTCAGGTTAGTCAGCCGGTTCAGGCTGTCATACAGGTAGGTCGTCACCACCCCGTTCGGCAATTGCACCGACGAGCGGTTGCCCACTGCGTCGTAACCGTAGGTCGTGGTCTCATTCACCGCCACGCCGTTGCGCTTGCTCACCGTCACCGTCGCCAGCCGCCCCAGCGCGTCATACCCATACGCCACATAGGAATTGGCCGTGCAGGTGCTCGTCAGCCGGCCCGTCGCCATGTCGTAACTGTAATTGATCACCCCTTCAGGACAGTTCACCTGCGTCAAATGCCCGTCCACGTCATAGGCGAAGTTCGTGATCCGCGTCGTCGGTGTGCTGGCGTTGGACGGGATATTGCACTGGGCATGAGCCGTCCAGAGCTGGTCAAAGCCAGGTTCGCTCGCCAGAAGCGCCAACAGTGATATCACGCTCGCCGCGCGCCAGATAAGGGATGGCATCCTGAGGCGACGCCGGGAACAAGCTGAAGCTTGAACTCCAACCAGCAACTCCCGCTGCATCTGCCACACCTGGACCAGGCACCGCGCGAACTGCCGCCGCTTTTCCTGCGGCACCAGCGCCACCATCAAGGCCAGCAGGGACATGGCCATCGCGCCGCCGGTGGTGTTTGGACTTGAATTCACCGACGCCATCAACTTGACGCCAATGCCGGAATTGTCCTTCGGCAAACCCACCAGCGCCGCATAGCCATTGCACGCGTTGGTCGTGGCATCCGCGCCGTAGCACTCGACAATTTCCGAGAGCTGGCCCAGTTGATTGTAGATGTAGCACACGGAGTTGGATGGATACTGTCCCCCCGCCGGGAAGAGGAACTTCGCCGCTGTCCGTCCGAAATTGTCATACACAAACTCCGTCCATTGCCCCTTGCAATCATACTGCTTCCACAACTGGCCCCGGGCATTGAACGTGTTGCTGGCAACCTGCCCCATCGTCAGCCAGTGCATGGCCTGCCGCCCAAACTCGTCAAACGTGTTGGTGGTGGAATGCCCGTTGGCGTCCGTCGTCACCAGCAGATGCCCCTGGCCGTCGTATTGATAATTCCATTGCGGGGCAACCATCTGGCTGTTCAACGGGTTCAACACCTGCGGCTTCAGCACATTCGTCAACAGGCCGGAAACATTGTAGCCGAACTGCGTGCGCAAACCGGCCTGATCTATCTGGCCCACCCGCTGGCCGACATTGTTGAATTGATTGGTGACGGAACTCCCGTCGGCAAAGATGGTCGCCACCTGGCGGCCCAGCGCGTCATACCCAAATTGCGTGGGATGGTTCAACGCATCCCACACCTGCGACTGCCGTCCGGCAGCGTCATAAAAATATGACGTTTGGTGGTTGAGCGGGTCGGTCACGTTCATCGTCTGGCCATCCGCCCAATATTGATAACTGGTGGTGTGACCATCCGGGGTAGTGCGCGACTGCACCCAGCCGTTGGCGTAATACGCGGTGGAGTTGGTGGAATAGGGCGTGCCTGCCGAAACGATCACGCTCATGTACTGGCCGGGATTGTTCGGGTCGGGTTCAATGTTGACCACCACATTGGTCGCCCGGATGGTGCTGGTCACACGTCCCACCGGATCATATTGAGTCAGCGTGCCGCTGATGCCGTTGGGGTCCGTGGCCAGGACGGGACGCGCATTGTCGTCGAAGACCGTGCAGTTGGTGCCAAAGGGCGAAATGGTCTGGATCAGGTTGCCACGGGCGTCATAAATGTTGCTGTTGGTGTTGCCGAACTGGTCCACCGTGTGATCCACCTGGCCAATTGAATTATAGAAGGTTTGGTTCGTGTTTCCGTTGGCGTCAATGGTCATCGTCACGCGCCCGGCGGCGTCATACACATTGGTGGTGGCGATGGTAACAGACGTTCCATCCAGCTTTTTGCCAACATACGACGCGCTGGTCTGGTTGCCGTTGGCGTCGTAGGTGAAGCCGCAGCTGAAGCCGTTGGCGTTGGTGGTGCTGGTGACATTGCCCGAACCGTCATAACCAAAGCTGGCAGTAACGTTTCCGTTCCCATCGAAGGTTTGGGAAAGCTGGCCATTAACATAAGTGAAGGAGGATTGTTGAACGACATTGCCGAGAGCATCGTAGTGGATGGTGGCCGTAAGATTGCCGCTGTTATACTGGTTTTGCAGCACGTTCCCCACCGGATTGGTTTGCGTGAGCAGATTGTTGTTGGCATCGTAACTGAACAGGTTGGTGTGACCGAGCGGGTCCACCACCTGAGTGCGGTTGCCGTTGCCATCGTAGGCATAGTAGGTGGTGTTGTTGAGCGGATCGGTGGTGGAGGTCAGGTTGTTCTGGTCATCGTAGGTGTTCTGCGTCACGTGATTCAGCGCGTCAATTTCCGTGGTCACGTTGCCGCGAGTGTCGTAAACATAGGTTGACGGGTTGCCCATGCGGTCAAACACCGTCTCGCTGTTGCCGCTGGTGTTGTAAACGAACAGATTCGTGTTGCCCGCCGCGTCAATGACGCCAATTAGCTTGCCGCTGTCGTCATAGAGGTTCCTGGCCATGACCACGCCGCGCGCGTCAAGCATCCTGGTCAGGAAATGCGGGAAGCTGCCGTTCTCGTAGAAATAGGTGTTGGTGGTATAAATCTGATTGTTGCGATCCACCAGCTTGAGCACCTGGATGAGATTGGTATTGTAGTCATAGACATATTGAACCACGGGCAGGCCGTTGGGGCCGCTCGCCGGGTCCATGATGGCCGAGATCTGGCCATTCGCGTTGCGCTGGAAATAAATGGAGCGGATGATTTGATTCGTGACGTTGAGATAATTGATGCTGAACTGATTGCCGGCCGGACCGGCCGTTGGAGCATTGATGACGATCTTTTCCCCCGACGGCAGTTTGATCCAGGCCACCCGGGCCTGATCGGTGTACGCCTGGTAGTAGTAACCGGAACCCGCCTGCAAGCCCCCGCCACCCAGGCCTAAATCTTCAAAGGCCCCCTGATAGCCGCGCACGATGAAGTATTGGGTGCCGTCGTCCAGGGTGAGGAGGAAGGCCGGAATTTCGAAGTTGTCGTTTGGAGTTTCACCCCCGGGCAAGGTCCATACGTACGGCGCCCAGAAGAGATTATAACCGCCGATATAGTTGCCGTTGGCGTCCACCGGAGTAAGTTGCGCGTGCGCGCCTGGCGGCGAATAATAGTAGGGATCTGCCTCGTTGTAACCGACCTGCTCTTCATAATAATAGAACGTGGTGCGCTGGCCGTTGGGCAGGGTCAGGGTCACGTCGCGGCTGCCGCCAACACACAGCGAGAAGTAGGCGCCGTTATAGGCGGGGCCTTCTTCATCAATGTCATCTTGGTCCGGGTACACCGGTGCCCGATCCTCATGGAAGGTCACATCCAGATCTTCGAGGGAATAGGTCCAGGAATAGCCAAAGTCGCCCAGGTTCGGATTCATCGAATTATACGTGCGGACGACGGACAACGGCGTGCCGCCCGCGGGGACGACCAGGTCCTGCGCGCTGAAGGTGAACACGCCGAGCTTGAGGGCGCTGTCGAGGATGAACGGAACCTCCGCGTCGGCGGTTTGATAGTCATTGCGCACGTACAATATGACACTGTAGTCGTCATTCTGCAGCGTGGTCAGGTCGTTGGTATAGATCGGGCCGTGCTGGATGAGCGCCGCGGTCTGCCAGCCCGAATCGCGCAGCACCGTTCCATCCGAAGCCTCGATCACCACCTTGTACTGCGCGGCCTGGGGCGTGTTTGAGCCGGGCGCCTCCTGGTAAACCGTTCCGGTGACCACCAGCATGCCGTCCGTGACCACCGCATTGCGTTCGATGTTTCCCGCCTGGGGCGATTGCGGCAACTCGGAGGGGCTGTCGATTTGCGCATAGGGAACCGACGAGCCGGGTGGCGGCTTGATGGTGTAGTGAACCGCCGGTGAGACCCCTCGCTGGCCGAACTTGTCTATGGCGGCCGCCACCAACCCGCAGCCGCACGGATCGGTTCGGACGTACCAGGGGAACACGGTGAACGGCGCGTTGGTCACATCGCCAACTTCGTCGCCGTTGACCCAGTACTGGACCTCGACAATATTCGTAAGCACATCGGGCGGCAGAATGGATACGGTGACATTGGTCGTTGTGCCTGAATAAAGGGTTGTTCCCGCCGGCGGATTGGTAATGGTAATTTGAGGTAATTCGGTTGCGTAGATGATGACTAAAACGCCGCCCCAGTTCGTGCCGCCCGGGTGGCCATTGGAAATCTCATAGCTGAACCCATCCTCGATGAAGGTAGGATCGTTGGTGCCATATCCCGGCATCGGGGTGTAGCTGATGTTCTTGCCATTGTTGACGATGGCCACGGTGCCGTGGGGCCCCGGACTCGAGGAGAGTTTGTAATTAACGATCGTCAGGGGATAGCCGTTGGGATCGGTATCGTTGGTCAGCAGGTTGAGCACATTATTGTGACTATTGCACAGAACGGTGACGATGTCCGTGTTGGCCTTGGGCGGCAGATTTTGCGTGGAGGGACGCACCTGCACGTTCGTCACCGGCGAGGAAACCGCGATGCGCCCCTGGTTGTCGTAGGCCACGGCCAGCAGATTGTAATTGCCCGGCGTGCTCATGCCCCAGGTTGCAGCATAGGGCGGCTGCGTGTCATTACCGATCAGATAGGTGCCTTGCGACGTTTGATAGACGAACATGACATTGGTGATGGCCGCGCCGGAGGCGCTGGTGGCCGTCGCCTGGAGGTTGATGGTGGCCGGCGAAACATACCAGGCGTTGTTGGTGGGCGCGATGAGGCTGACCGTGGGCGGCGTGCCGCTGAGCATCGAGATCGCATTCAGATTGATGCCGAAGGGATTCCGGTACGGATCGTTGTTGGTCAACACCAGGGCGTCCACGTACTGGCCACTGTTGGTGGCAAGAAATTCCAGGGTGTAAACCGCCCCGCTGCCCGCCGGCAGGCTCGTTATGGGTGAAGGCGACACGGAGAAGACGTTCGTCAGGCCATAATACCAAGAACTGCTGGTGATATTCAGCGGGGCAGTGCCGATGTTGGTGATGCCGATGGCCTGGGTCAGGGGCGTGCCGTTGGTGGTGGTGCCCAGGTTGATCAGCCCGCCATTGGACAGGTTGGTGCCGTTTACCCACACGGTCATGACCGCCGCCGTCGGCGGCACCCCGCAGGTCACCGACAGGCTGTAGTTCCCCGTCTGGAAAGTGCCGGCCGACGTGGCTTCCACAAAATATGTGCCATTGCTGGGCAGGCTCACGCCCAGCTGCACGTCCGTCAGGTTCAACATTTCATTCGTCACCGTCAGCGACACACAGTTCGTGTACATGAGGAACATGAACGTCGAGAAGTTGGTCGAATGCATCGTGAAGGTGAGGATCTCACCAGCCGTGCCGGTGAAGCTGTAAAAGTCGGTGTAGTGCGACGGGACAGCGCACCCGCAGGCAATGGAGGACCCATCGGTGACTGACAGGCTGCCGTAAAACGTGTTCCCACACCCGATGTTCAGCGCCCAGTTCTTGAGCACAGGCTGGGATTGGACCGCAATGCTGCCCGACGCGGCCGTGGCCACGATCGTGTCCAAGCCGGCATTGGTGCCGGTGTAGGTGAAGCTCGCCTGGCCGTTGAGGGCGGTGGTGGTGGTGTAACTGATCGTGTGCGCGCCGGTGACGGTGAAAACCACGTTGGAGTTCGACACCGGACCGTTCGTGGCGTTGAGCAGGGTGGCGGTGACGGTGAACGTGGTGTTGGACAGCCCCACACAGCCATTGCTGGACGACAGGGTGAGCGTGGGAGTTCCCACCATGATCGTGACATTGGTCACGCTGGAGTAGCCGAGGCTGTCGTAAGCCTTCGCGGTGATGGTTTGCTGGCCGGCGGGGGGATTCGTCCAAAACACGGTATATATGCCGCCAGACGCGCTCGTCAGCGTCTGGTACGGAGCGCCGGAGTAATTAGTGTAAAAGGCGACACTGGTGATGCCGCTCATGTCCATGGCCACCGCGTCTATCTCCAGCGTGACGTTGGTGATGACGCTGTTGGTCACCGGAACCACCATGCCGTTGGTTGGGTAGTAGATATAAATCCACGGCAGTCCCACCGGCTGGCTGACCTGGCCCGAGACATAGGCGTAGTAGAAGTTCTGCGCCGAACCGGTGCCGGTGCCGGCATCGTTGCACTCAAAAGTGAAGTAGCCGCCGAAGTCCGACCAGTTGGTGGCGTAGAGACTGACGGCCAGATTGGTGATCCCCCCCGGCAACAACGTGATCGTGCCTGTCGGCGAGATGGAGAAGCCGTTGCCGCCATTGGTCAGGGCCGCGGGAGCGATGATGATGTTGGAGATGACCAGGTTCCCGTTCCCGCTGTTGGTCAGGGTGACCCAGTTCGTCACCGGCGTGCTCGCGCTGATCGTTCCAAAATCAATCAAACCCCCAATCGGCAGCGGGGCGGTATTGGTCGTGAAGACCGTGTTCCCATCGGTATAGGCATTGGTGAACACGTTCAGGATCGCGCTGGTCACGTACGCGCAATTGAGTTGCAGGGTGAAGTTCCCGGTTTCTTCGGGGCCGTCGGATGTCACTTCGATGATATAGACGCCGCCATTGACGATCGGGAACACAATTTGGTTGTCCGGGCTGTCTCCCGGATAGTAGTTGTCGTTCCACGCAAGGATGTTCGATGAGGTGTCCTCGATGACCAGAACGCTGTAGAAGTCGGTTGAAGTTGCGGTTACGGTCACCTGCTCGCCAACGATGCCCGTCGCGTCGAAGCGGTAGCGCTGGCAAAACCAGCCCGGAGGCGCGACCGTGGAATTGGCGTTGGTGGTGGTGAGTGCGCCGGGCTGGTTGTAGCCGCAGGCGATGGGCGTTGGATGAACAATGACGAAATTGGCCGACACCATGCTGCTGTCACTGCCGTAACCATATCCGTTGTTCAAATTCTGGGATGTGTATGCCTCGATGGTCGCACTATTGGTCAGAGAAATGACCCCGCTGTTCACGAACGAACCGGTAAGGTTGTTGTACGGTGAACCATTTGTACTGTAGTACATCACCGCTCCCTGAACATAATTCGTCAACAACACATTCACGCTGTCGTTGAAAATTCCACCGGAGGGAATGATCCACGGAGCCGGCGCAGGACCATTGAAAGGCGTGGCGACACTGGAGGTTCCGGTGCTGAAACACAAATTGGTGAACGCCGTCACGATGTAGGTGTAGCTGTTGCCAGGCAAAACTGTTGTGTCCACGAATTGGTTGGTGATGAGGCCGGTAAAGAGGGAAATGAAATTGGCATTATTCAACCCACGGCTGATGCTGTAACTGGTCGCCGTCGGCACCGCATTCCATGTCACCAGGACAGAGCCTGGGATGGTATAGGGATCTGCGCTCGGGTTTGGCGGAGGATACGGAGCCGAGCAGGAACTGGAAATGGCCTGGACTGTGGCTTGTCTATAACCATTATACTCGGCAAGTATTTCCAATGCCCCGGCTGTGCCGCCATTCACCTGAATATTGGCGGTGACGGAGGTTTGACCGGCCGGGATCACGACCCACTGCGGCACAACACAACCACCGAGGCCGTTTGTGCTCAACGTTACATAAGCGCCGCCAAACGGCGACGGCGCGTCTAAAACCACGGTCAAAGCAACTGTCGTTGAGGCAGTGATGGTGTTGGTTGAAAGCATCAGCGGCAACAGCACCGGCGCGCTGTTCAGAGTGCCTTGCGGCGCCACACTGAAGCGAACCGATCGTGCAATGAGCCAACCTGGCTGACACACTCTGAGTTCGTATCCCCCGCTCACGACAGCAGATTCGGGCGCGGTGATCGTAAATCCATTGAAGATGGTATGGTCTTCCTCCACGTTCCAGCCATTCAGGTTGCCGGAAGAAGCGATTATCTGATCGAATAGAAGGATGTCCCACTCGCCATTCAGAGGCGGTGCGTCTGAAGTATCCAGAATGAAACTCCGACACCGTTTTTGTGGCACACTCCGGTCAGTTGCAACTTCAAACGTGAGGATGTTTCTATTGACGGGCCAATTGATATTTGGAGTATCAGTCACCGTGTAAACGTTGCCACAGACACTGCTGAGACGATTGGTCAGTTGAACCTGATAATCGCTATTCAGCTGATTCTGCAAATCGGCGTTGAAATCCGCCGACAGCGCCCAATCGGCCAGATAGTTCGTCGGTGAAGCAATCGTCTGGAAGGGAGACCACAACAAGCCAAATGAATTTGCGGGTCCCTGCACCGAGGCAACCCCCAACTCCAAATCCATCTGCGCCCCACCGATGTGCTGAATCGCACCACACCGCTGCAGGTACATCTGCAATACGTTCCCAATGATGGCTCGCGTGTCGAATATGGAATTCTGAACCGATCCCGCTCCAAGGCCGGGCGAAGAAATGGCGAACGAGGAATTCGTGAACGTTTCATCGTCCCGTACGAAGACTTCGGGCCCGCTGGAATTGCATCGAATCGGGAAGATGTAACGACCGGGAACGGTGCTATTATAACTATTGTGAATCAATCCTTGGGGATTCGTATCCAAAAACGCGTTGGTAATGCCTGATCCCGGCAACTCAAACCCATCACCCTGTCCGTTTCCAAAACCAAAGCGCGCCGGATAAGCATATTCACCTGCCTCGTCACCTAACGAGCCTAACCCATCGATTCCACCACTGAAATCACCTGTGTCCCATTGGATTCGTTCGTAATTGAATTCAATGTCAAAATTGCCTTCTCCCGTGTCCGAGCGGTCTATCAAAACCACTTGAAAACGGTTGGTTTTGTCATTCTCAGAGCAATAATAGCCGACATTGTCCCATGTGGCACCGAAAGCGGGATGACCATCAATCATGTTGGTTCCATAACGCAAAGTGCCAGATCCAGTTGCAGCATTGTAAGTGCCTCCCGGGTCAACATCCGCCCAGAACGGAGCAATGGCCGGCAGTGGCGTACCGTAAGAACTATAATAACCCCCTGAAGAACGTATTTCGGAAATTTTGGAATATGGAGTGAACTCATTATATCCTTCAACAAAGGTTATAATGCCATTCATATTAATCCAAAGATTGGAATAAGCCTGGCAATAAAATGTTGTCGGAAATCCAATGTTTACAGGTCCTAGCGTGCCATCGTCATCACCCGGATATCCCTGATACCCTTCGTTACCTGTAGCAGCAACGATATTCGCATCAAATCCCGGCCGCACCGCTGTTTCCATTGCACCTGCGGCTCCCGAAGGCAACACGTTTAGAACAACATTCCCGCTGGTTTGACCATGATATGCAGCACTGATCGTAACCGTATTGGTGGCAGTGACTGACACCGTACTGATCGGGAACGAATTGCTGCTCTGGCCTTGTGGTATCAACACGTAAGACGGCAGTGTTACATTGGGAGAGGTGGTGTAAAGATTTACCGCCTGACCGCCAGTGGTGGCGGTGTTGCTCAGAATAACGGTGCCGGTCAACTGTCCTCCGCCCAGGATCGTATTCACACTCAATACCGGGTTGCTGACGCCGGGCGGGACACAGCCCTGGACCGAGATTGGAACGACGGCGGTCGCGCTCAACCCGTAGTTGTCCACCGCCAGGGCGCTGATCTGATTCAATCCCGCGGGCGCATTCGTCCAGTTGACCGTGATGCTGTTTGCGGCGACAGCAGAGGACTGTACCCCGTTGGTCAGGATCGCCAGATTGGCGATCCAGCCGTCCGCATCCGTGGCGTTGGCCTGGATGACTATCGGTTCGCCCAAAGAAAAGACCGCGTTGGATTGGGGGGTCGTCAGGTACACGACCGGCGGTTGCAGATAGACCATCACATTGACCGGTGCCGACGTCGCATTCACGCCGTTGTTGTCCCTGGCGACAGCGGTCAGTTGAAGCTGATTCGGGCCGCCCGGCACATTGGTCAGGACCAGCGGGTATACCGGGCTGGTCGTGGACCGCCCGCACCAGGCGCCGTTTGTATAATAGTCAACATCCGTCACCACCCCATCGGTGTCCCGGACGACCGAGGTCAGGGAGATGGTGGCGGGCGCGTTGAAAATTGCCCCCGCCGTTGGCGTCGCAATATAAATTGTTGGCGGACCGAGCACGGTGATGTAGATCGTGGATGAGACATTGGTCAGTCCATGAATGTCCGTCGCCACGGCGGTGAGCGCGTAATTCCCGGGCGGAACGTTCGACCAGATCATGGAATAGGGAGGGCTGGGATCAACACCCAAGCTGATGTCGCCGTGGAAGAATTCGACCTGGGTAACACCACCGTCCGGGCTGCTGGCGCTGGCCTGAATCAAGATGTTCGTGTTCGGGAGAAAGACCGCATTGAGCGCAGGATTCGTAATGGCAATGCTGGGGCGTTCCCGTATGGTGATGTTCACGGTATCGGTCACGCTCAAGGCCGTGTCTGAAGCCAGCAACTGCAAGGTATAGACCCCGGGCAGGGTGAAGGTTGCGGGGGTGTTCGTCACCGCGGCATTTGCAAAATTGACGGTGGCGCCGGGCGGATTGCTCACAACCGTCCAGCAGTTGGTTTCTATCCCCCGCGGCAGGTCGTCCTGATCGTAAGAATCACCGGCAAGATTGACCACGCCGGGCAGGGTGGTGAACACGTTGGTCGTGTCGGGACCGGCATAAACTATCGGCGGCAGGTTGGTAACCCGGCAAATCGATGTGGCCAGAGCGGTATAAACCGCCGTGAGCCCGGTCCCGTTGGTCGAAACGTGAAAATCATTTGTTGATGACGCCATGGCGGAGAGCAGCGAGCGTGCGGCTATCGCCGTGGCATCATTGGAGCTAACCTCACCACCCAGACCGATGGTAATCAGGCGTATTCCCGGTATGGCCGGGGTTCCGTTGGTGGCCATGGCGTGGGTTTCGTTGAGCGCCAGTTGAATGCTGTTGGGGATGCCATAGTTTGTGCCATTTTCCTCCCCGTCACTCAGGAAGATGGTCAGACGCAGCGTCAGCGGATTGGTGATGCCGGCAAGGTTGGTATAGGCCGCAGTTAGCGAGGGGTAATATATCGTGCCGTCCAGCGCCGGATTGGTGTTGATCGTCGCAATGCAGTTGCTGATGACCAGTTCGTTGTTCAGGAAGTTGGTGGTCAAATCCACCGGATTGGTGACGGGATTCTTGTTGGTTGGTGACGCGGTGAAGTCGATCACTTGAACTTCGTCCGTCGGGAACTGCAGATAGTTCAAAAATGTAATCGCGGCAAATTTCGCGGCGGCCAGACGGTTCGAACCGTAAATATTCGTCGTACCAACGTCCTTCGTGCCCATGGAGGGCGTCCGGTCAATGATCAGGACGGCATAGATGTTGGTGGGGCAGGGAGTGTAGATCGTATCGGTGGTGGGCGGGCTGGTAATTGGTCCAGTGGGTGGCGGATTGGTCGTCGTACAGCAACACGTCACATGCCGTGGGTTGCCCGACGGAGAGGTCGAGGTGCTATAGTAGGTCAAATTCCGGGCGACCGCCTGGACATGCGCCAGCGTGGCATTGGTCCCGAAGTGAACCACCAGCGCATTCGTCGGAGTGCCGGGCGTGAAAGTGCCAATGTTGGTCGTGCCCGTTCCCGTGCCATAGAGGATGCGGCAGGCATCCGCGGAGCCGCTACCGGCATTGGTCACCGCAACCTGTCCCGGTGCCGTGCCCAGGTTGAGCACCGACAGGTAATCCCCCGATTCGCCGTATGTGAAGCTGGCGGTCAGCTGGGCGTTCCCAAAACTGGCCGCCCCATTGGTCGCCACGGTCATGTTGCCATCCATCACCATCGGCGGCGCCCCAATGAGATAATTCATGACACTGTTGGAGAACGTGATGGTCGAGCTGGCGGGCAATATCGTCAGCACCCCGTTGCTCAGGACAAAGTTGTAGCTGTGGTTGGTGGCGGCAAGGGTGCCGATGGCATTGGTAATGATGTATGTCCCGGCGGAGTTGGTTGAACTCGCGGTGCTCAGGACTGGCGCGCCGCTGATGATGTTCGTCCCGTCTCCGGCCACGAAACCGCTGATGGTGTAGCTCAACACCGGATTGGTCGCGCCGACATAGTTGGTTATATTGTTCGCCGTCACGTTGAGATTTGCCGGCGTGATGGTCAAGGTACCATTGGTGAAGGCGGTGAAATTATAATTGGCACTGGTCAGCGTCCCAACGGCGGCGCTGATCGAGTAGCTGCCGGCCGGACTGTTGGAGACAACGGTGGTCGTCAATGACGGCGAACCGCCGAGGACATTCGCCGTGTCGCCGTTCACAAACCCGGTGTAGGTCGCCGTGAAAACCGGGCTGGCCGCGCCATACACCTGGTTGGTGCTGTTGGCGGTCACGGTCAGGGCCGCTGGCGTCACCGTCAGTGTGCCGTTGACAAAGCCAAACGCGTAATTGGTGGCGCTTAACGTGCCGACCGTGATGACGATGGGATAGGTTCCCACACCGCTGGTGTTTGTCGCCCCCGTGGTTAACAGGGGAACCCCGCTGAGCACATTGGTGGTTTCACCGTTTACGAAGCCCGAGAAAGTCCAAGCCAGGGCTGGATTGGTGGCACCGTACACCCTTGCATTGTTCAACGCCGTGACAACCAAGGGCGCTTGGACCACGGTAAGAATGCCATTGGCAAAGGTAATCACGTAGTTGGACGCGCTCAAGGTGCCGTTGGTGATGGTGATGGTGTAATTGCCGGCGGGGCTTGTATTGCTGGCGGTCGCACTTAAAACTGGCGCCACGGTCAGCACGTTGGTGCCATCACCATACACAAGTCCCAGAGCCGACCACGTCAGGGGCGGATTGGTCTGGCCGTAAATCCTGGCCTTGTTATCCGCCCGGATGGTCAGCGGCGCTTTCACCACTGTGAGGGTGGCATTGCTGCTGGTTGCCGTGCCCCAAGCGTTGGAAACAATGACCGAATATACTGTGCCGGAATCCGCCACCTGAGGCTGAGAAACAAAATAAAAACTCGCGGTCGCCCCCGGGATATTGGTTCCACTGCGCAGCCATTGATATTGCAAAGGAGCCGTTCCCGACGCCTGGACCGAAAAAACGGCCGCCTGGCCATAGGTAACTGTTGTATTGGTGGGCTGGGTGACAATCACCGGCGCCAAATAGCCCAGCGCCAGACTATACCAACCGCCGGCACTTATTTTCACCACGTTTGTCAGACCTGCGGGAACATTGGTCTCACCATACGTGTTGTCACCCCAGCCAACCATCGTCCCGCCACTCGTGAGTGCCAGGCCGTAATATGCCCCCGCGTCGATTGCGATCACATTCTGCTGCACCACCAGATTAGGTGGGACGTTGGGCGCGGTCCCCCAGCAATCCACAGAGCCGCCACTAAGTGCCAGACTGAATTCATATCCTCCGGAAATGGCCGTCACGTTCGCCAGACCTGTGGGAACATTGGTCTCGCCATACGTGTCGTCACCCCAAGCCACCACCGTGCCATCGCCCTTGAGCGCCAGACTGTGATACTCACCTGCGGCAATCGCCACCACATTCGTCAGACCCCACGGAACATTGGTTTCACCGAAATCGTTGTCGCCCCAGGCTACCACCGTGCCGTCGTTCTTGAGCGCCAGGTTGTGATATACTCCCGCAGCAATTGCCACCACGTTCGTCAAACCGGCAGGGACGAGGGCCTGACCATAAGAATCGTGGTCGGAGTAATTAGTACCATACCCCCAAGCTGCCATCGTGCCGTCGCCCTTGAGCGCCAGACCTTGATACCCGCCGGCGGCAATCGCCACCACATTCGTCAGACCCGAAGGAACATTCGTCTCACCGTCACCACCGTATCCCCAAGCCACCACCGTGCCGTCGTTCTTGAGCGCCAAACTAAAAACCAGACCCCCGCTTATGTCCACGACGTTTGTCAAACCCGCCGGAATATCGGTTTGACCCGCGTAATCGTAGCCCCAGCCAACGACGCCGGAGGGCGTCCAAACCCTTAACGCGGCATATAAACTGGCGACTCTGCCGACCGCGTTGGTCACCACAATGTTGTATATCCCCGCGTCGGACAGCGAGAGGTTTGTCAGCGTGAGCGTGTTGGAATTGGCACCGGACACTTTGCCGCTGTTGGTCAGGTTGGAACCGTTCTTTTGCCATTGGTAGAACAGCGGCGGCGTGCTGTTGGGGCTCACCGTCACGCTGAAAGTCGCGCTCCCGCCCGCATTGGTCGTCACGTTGACCGGCTGTTGCGTGATCATCGGCGCAGTCGCCGCGGATGATACGTTCAGTATGGCTGCGATACTGTTGGTCGAACCGCTCGGATCCGTTACTGTGACGAAATAACTACCAGCGTTTGTGCTTTGTACATTGGTGAGGGTCAACGTGGCGTTCGTCGCTCCATTCAGGCTGTTGGTGACGTTAAACCACCACTGATAACTCCAACTGGGACAGCCGGTGGCAGAAACTGTAAAGGTGGCGTTGCTGCCAACACCCACCGTCTGGCTGGCTGGCTGGCTGTTGATGATGGGGGGGAAACTGCTCACGGTGATGGTGACCGTCGCCACCAGGTCGGTGACCGTGGGACAAACTCTGCTGGAATTCGTGCCGTTTACTTCAGCCTTGTAGGTATAGATGCCGGTATTGGTGATTACGCCGGGCATGGCCGGCTGGAAGTAAAGGGAATTGGTCGTATAGGGAACGGGGTTTGTTTGTGAATAATCAGCGCTCGGGGTGCAATCCAGCCAAATCCAATTTGTCTCCAAACCATTGTTAAAAATTACACCGGTTACTAAAAACGGTGGCAAGACTGTGGTCCCAACACAAACATTAGTACTGGTATAATTAAGCGTTCCCGGATTATTGACTGTGCCTGGTCTAAGATTGCCCCAACCATTGGTGTGTGGCCCGGATTCCGAGCAGTTATTCACGTAGTTATTATCCGCCCCGACGGGAAATGCCAACAATCCCAAAATGACCAGCCCACCGCAAAGTTTTACAAGTCTTGTTCTCATATTTGCCTCAGAAGGGTTCACCTCGATGTAACTTGTGTTTGTAACCGGTTCTCAATCTGTTTGAGCGCTTGTTGAGCCGGCAGCTTCAACCGCTCCTCGGCGCCTTGCAGCACGCGGTTCAGCAGCGGAATCTCCTCTGCACCTCCCATACTGCCCAACGCCCCAATCGCCGAAATCCGCACGGTCATCGTCTGACCGTTCTCCACCGCCGCCTGGATCACCGGCAACGCGTCTTGAACATTGAGCTGGGCGCACACCTGGATGGCCGTGATGCGGGTCAATTCACCCGAGGTGGCCAGGCCGGCCATTTGCTCCGCCACGCCGCCAATCTGCCGGGGATCAAATGCCTCCGGACTTTCCTTCGACAAACGGGTCAAACCCAACAGGGCGGTGCCGGCAATGCTGTTGTCAGTTTCCGAAAGGGCATCCCAGAGGATTTTCCGCGCCGCTGCCAGCCCGGCGCTTTTATCCTGCGGATCCACATCCGTTGCGATTTCCATCTGCTGATAAAACGCCGCCACATGCTGGACGGCATAATCCCGCAGCACCACGTTCTGGTCCGGGTCGTGGTAGATTTGCGCAAGCAGATCGAGCAAACCGGGCGGAGGAGGATCCAAGGCGCACAGCACATCCATCAATCTGTTTTTCACCACCTGTTCCAATTGGCCATTGTCCAGGCCGGACTTTTGCCGCAGGAAGGCGTAAAGCGCCTCGCGGTCGGCATCGCTCAGTTTTTTGCCGGCCATCGTATCGATGGCAGCCAGGCGCTGGTCGTAAGCGGCCTGATCATCCACAATCGCATTGACGGCGGGAGACCATTTCGCCTGCTGCCAGCTCATCACCTGGGAGGAAGAATCCGGAGCGGGTGCAACCGCCGTTTTGGTGGCGGCAACCGTCCGGGTGGGTGAAGGGGTTGTCTTGCTGGACACTTCGGGATGAAGCGAACTTTTTGCCCAATGCGCATGAGATAATACCAGCCAGACACTCGTGCCCAGAATGACGCATAGTGCGCTGTAAAAAACAATCTTGGCTCTCATGGCATGGTGGTTTTAAATCCGTATTTATCGGAGAGTTCCCAGGGCCGCCGGGCCCTGCCATACGGTGACAGCATGGCAGACGGATGTCTGGCAACTGGCCGGCCGGATGAAGCGCACCACAGCCTGGCCCAACACGTCAAAATCCGGCGGCGTCAACACCTTGGTCGTAGTGCCGTCCTCAAACACAACGCCGCTGACGATGACATCCATTTCCACGGTGAGGTCCGGCAATACCGGACTCCACACCAGCAACATTTCAACCAACTGGCTTCCGTCAGGATAAACCTGAATGACTTTGGTATAGGTCTGGTTGTCCAGCCAAAGAGCAACCCCGCGTTCCTGGACGGTGTCCAGAAGCGGCCCATTCGCCCCCACCCGGGCGACAATCGAGCGGGGTTCATTCAAGTCGGCCCGCAGGCTGAATTCCTCCCCGTTGTTGGTGAGACTGGCAGTTTGCTGGAAGAACAGGCGGGAATCGGCCTGCATCACCACGCCGGTCGGAACGTTCGCCAAATCCCAAACGCGCTGGTATCCCAGCCAGGCGGCCGGGTAGTTGGTGAAGTTGTATCCGACGACGGTGACCGTGATGCTTCCGCTCTGCGACGCCTTGCTGCCGGGAGCGTAAGTGCCCGTGACAGTGTAAACTCCGGCATTGGTGAAGCCATATATCACCGGCTGCGCTGTCCGGCCGGCAAACTGTTGGGTTCCCACCGTCACCGATAGAGTGCTGTTCGGGCTTCCGTCCGGCTGGGCGGTCAATAACAAACTGTCCCCGATGCGAATGGTCAGATTGGTGGCATGGAGCACGTTGACCGGCTGCCACTCCACACTGCGCTGCTCGATCCGCCCGCCGTTTTGATAGGAGACCGTCAGAACCGTGTTGCTCGGTGCCAATAACGGCACGTTGGCATACCAACGCAGACCGGCATTGTGACGGACCGGAATATTGTTGGTGATGCTGTCAATATTCACGTTCATCATCGAGAGATAGGGATCCCGTCCTTCCAAACAAACCGGCGACGTGTAACTGCTGATCACCGGGTTGGTCAGATCCAACCCGGATTCGTCCGCCAGCATTTTCTCCACCCAATCCTTGATGCCATTGCCGTTGGCATTGGGGGCAGCGGCACTCGATAACTTCTCCCCGACTCTGGAATTTTGGTACCGGGAAATCGTTTGGCTGGGCTTGGGATCGGCGACGCTCAACAACTTCACCTGTCTAATGCGCAGGCTCGTAAAGTCGGCCGCGCCGTCCCAGAATACGCGCACCGTGTGTGTGCCCGCCGTTAAATACGGCGTCACGATGTCCACCACTCCATCGGTGCCGTAAGTTGCATTCAGTGTGCGATGCCCCGGGCTTTCGCCGTCAATGGAAACCACGAGACTGAAGCCCGTTTCCAAACTGACGGGTACATTTTGGGTACCTATGACTTTGAGCACATACTTGTCAGCTTGGGAGACTGTCAGGTTGAATTCCACCGCGCCGCGGCGACTCAAGGCGTAGATGTCATTACCGTCCACCTGCCAGTTGCCCAGAAAGTTGGTGGCCTGCGACCCATTGGCCACCGCCGCCTCAGTCACCAGCCCATTGAGATTGGTGGGATTGACCCCGAGGTAGTCAATCACCAATCCATAAGGCAAACCGTCCGGACCGCCGGTGTCTGGCGCGTTGGGATTGATGCCCAACAGATATTTTTGCAGGTTGCTCAACCCATCCTGCTCCGGATCCTCCCCGGCGTCATTGAACGTCGGATTCAGACCATGGGCCACTTCCCATCCATCCGGCATTCCATCCCCGTCGGTGTCGGCATTCGTTGGATTGGTGTTGTGCAAGTATTCCTGCAGATTGCTCAATCCGTCATGGTCCGGATCAGCATTGGGATCCACACCCAGATGGCCGAAATAGTGCATCTGCCAGCGGTCCGGCAAACCGTTCCCGTCCGTGTCCGTGGGCTGCGAGTACAACTGACTTTGCGGCACCAGTTGCTGGCCGGTTGAAGGACTGCTCCACCTCAAGTGGGCCACCGCCTGGCCATAATTGTCGAGATACTCAATCCGGAACAAATAACGCTGGCCGGCGATGAGTTTGATGGGACCTGACGATACCTCTCCGTCCGAGTGCCACTTCTCCCAAGTGTCTATGATCAACTGTTCATCCAGCCATACCCGCACCCAATCCGCGCTTTTGCAGTCCAAGTAAAAGGTATAAGGCTCGGAAAATTGCGCCTGAATCTCACCCGACCAGCAGACGGCGAACGCAGCTCCATTGACCAGACTCATCGGTTCGCCATGCAACCAGTCGAAGGCCACCTGCGCGTCCACCTCGTTCGTCACCGGCGGCCCATCAAATGGGCAGGGGCACGAATAGTTGTAATATTTCCCCAACAGACCATCCCCTATCCCCACCTGGGGATGCATCACCTCTGACGGATCCGCCGGCCCCACACTTACATGATCAAACATGGCTGTCGCGGGCAATCTTTCCCGGTTGAAGCCGGTCAAAGCCAGTCCCACAAAAACCCGGTTGGTCAGGGCACTCGTTTCCCAACTCACCAGCGTCCAGTTGGTCCCGTCGGGGGAACAATAGCCGCCCACCCAATCACCCCAGCGCACCGCCTTCACCCAGTACGGCGGCACGTTGGTGCATCCTAGAGTCTGGTCGCATTCGTCTCCCGCCGTCGTCCGCCATTGAAAGAACATGCCGTTGCCCGGGGTCGCCAGCATCATGCCATTCTTGGAATTGTCATCGAGCATCTCCCGAACCATCACACCCGCCTTGACCCCCGGATTTGGTCCCTGAATTCCCAATACCCGCGCGACGATCTGGCCGTTTCCGTTCAATGGCTGGTACACATAATGAAATGAGTCCAAGCCCCACCAGATGTCGGCGCCCCGGCTGGTCAGGGTGAACACCCCATTGCTGTAACTGGCATAGTCTGCCGATGGATCATCATCCCCAATATCGCCCTGCCACCATTCAGTGGGCAGCCCCCAAGTCAAGGGATTGGTCGGATCGCTGTGGCGCAAATACTCCTGTAGATTGCTCAACCCATCTTGATCCGGATCGGCATTGGGATCCACGCCCAGATGGCCGAAATAGTGCATCTGCCAAATGTCCGGAAGTCCGTTCCCATCCGTGTCCGTCGGCTGCGAATACAACTGACTTTGCGGCACCACCTGCTTGGGCGTCGAGGGACTGCTCCATCTCAGCTTCGCCACTGCAAAATCAAAATCCGGATGATCGTGATTCCTGTAATACTCAATGCGGATCAAATACCTTTGACCCGCGACAAGATTGACGGTCGCCGATGCCTCCTGACTCATGGTTGTCGGATGTCCCGCCCAATCGTTGATGATTAATTGTTCATTCAGCCACACCCGCATCCCGGCATCACTTTCCGTGTAAAGGGTGTACGGTTCCGTAAATTGGGCCTGAATCTCCCCCGCCCAGCAAACACTGAACTCTTGCGCCTTGGGCATCCCGAGCAAAACGCAGCATCTTTTTTGATACTCCACTCGGTTCGTCACCATTTCGCCAGCGCGCAACGCATAGGAGAAACTAAAGTCCACTTGCGCATCCACCCGGTTGGTCACCGGGATCCCATACAAATGCCGGTTGGCATAATAACTGCCCAACAGACCGTCCCCGGTCCCGATCACGGCAGGGGTAGCGAGCGTTACTTCCGCCGGCCCCACGCTCACGTGATCAAACGAAGCGGTACAGAGCGAGCTGCTGGACACGGCCATCCCCACATAAACTTGATCAGCCAGTCCATCGATGGTTTCCGAACCCAACAGCGTCCAGTTGGTCCCGTCCGGCGAACTGTAACCTCCCAGCCAGTCGCCCTTGCGCACCAGCTTCACCCAGTACGGCGACACGAAATTCGTGCTGTCAACCGTTTGTTCACTGAAGCCTCCCGTTGTCAGCCGCCAATGAAAATACGTGCCCCGGCTCAAGGTCGTCCACATCATGGCGTTCCGGGAATTGGCATCGAGTGTCTCACGAATCATCACCCCCGATTTGGCATAGTTATTGTTTCCTTGCATTCCCAATACCCGCGCCACAATTTGGCCATCCCCATTCATCGGCTGATACATGTAATGAAATGCATCGGCAACATCCCAAATGTCCCAGCCGCTGCTGGTCACTGTACAAACGCCGAAGGCATCCTCCTGAGCGATCCCCGCCGAACCTGGCGCCAATCCAATATACTTGTCCATCCAGGCCGGCGTGGGAGAAGCTGCCGGGGAATCCTGGGCTTTGACCGCCAGTTTCAACGTGATTAGCAGTCCCATCGACGCCACTGACAACACCATCAATGCCAGTACCAGTCGGGAGATTATATTTGATGCACGCATAGATTGCTCGTTAATGGTTAATTGTTGAAATGGAATTGGCTGCCGTTGCTGAAGAGGACAGATCCGCGGCCGCCCATCCTGACATCAATGCGGAGAAATTCAGAAAACAAAAACAAGGAGAACTGTTTTTTAATAAAACCAAGAACCCAACTTGAAAGAGACGCCAGGAAATCGGCCCGTCGGAAGACAATCCCCACCCCGCCCTCAGCCGTGAAACGTATCAGCCGATTACCCACATCCCGTTGCCCTTTTGCTCTCATGCAGCCCGTCAATGATCGGCCCTTCTGAACGACCGGCGTTTCAATTGACGAAACAGTTTTATCCCTCTTGAAGAACTATGTCAACAAATTTTTCACACGTGGGGCGGATGTCTCCTGAGTTCGTCAGCGGCAAAGCCGGAAAACGGTTTGCGCCTCAATGTCCAGAAATTTCCCAACTCTTCCAGATTGTAACGTCAGTAACGGGCACCAAAACGGGCACTAAAGGTGTTGGCACGGGTTGGTGTCCGTAGGCGATTGTTGAGCATTGTTCGCTTGATTCAATCATTTATCAGTGTTAATCTCCTTGTCAGTGCAGCATTTTAGAGAAGTTTCCGCTGCCGAACGGTTTAGGCGGGATTCTGGATAGTTGAGAGACCTGCTCGATTCCGACTCCCGCCTCCATTCCTAACTGTGAGTGCAGCAATGGTTTAAGAGGTGCGAGGGTGTCAAGGGACACCAGAACGGACACCAGTTTATTTACTCCGTTAGAATCTAGCGTAACCG
>Ga0181530_10002119_pt1 | contig 24104 bp, 34 predicted proteins | sample PEATcosm2014_Bin_42_FD_119769 | JGI IMG/M metagenome (GOLD analysis project Ga0181530, IMG submission 119769) | Peatland microbial communities from MTU Mesocosm Facility, Houghton, MI, USA - PEATcosm2014_Bin10_60_metaG | ecosystem: Environmental > Terrestrial > Soil > Wetlands > Peat | place... | reverse complement strand
TTGCCGTGCACCGGCGGCGTGGCAAGCCTGATCGCCGGCAGCGGCCCGGGCGTGCAATCCGGACGGATGTCGGTGAAGACGCCGGCGCGCACGTCGCGGCCCGGCGCCGCCTTGAGCTGACGTTCGAGAACATCGTCTTGCGCTACCGCAGTGAGTGTGCACAGGCACAGCAACATCGCAGCAGCGGGCGGGTATCGGCTACACCTGCTTCTCCACAACATCGCCGTGAGCTCCTCGCGAAGTCATCATTATCATAAGCGTATTCTCGCAACAGCGTGACCGGGATATACAGTGCGGCACTATATCGCCGCCATCGCGGTGGCCGCGGGCCTTATTCCCGTCGATTGGCCGCGATGTTTAAAGCGCCGCGCCTGTGCTAACGTTTCGCTCGCGCACGTGACACGCGGTTCAGGGCGGCGATGGCGAACGGAACCGGACAACCGATGGCACCCGGCGGCGGCGTAGGCCGCGGCAACGACGCACTTTCGCGGGCCATGTTCGCCTTGAACAGCCAGCGTCCGAACGAAGCGGAGCGGATTGCCGGCGAGGTGCTCAAGGCCGATCCGCGCCACGCCCGAGCTCTGCATATTTTCGGTTGCGCCCTCTTGATGCAGGGTCGCGCCCGTGACGCCATCGCACCGCTCGAAACCGCCGCGCGCGGCCAGCACGACCCGGAGATCAATACGCAGCTTGCGGTCGCGTTCCGCCTGACCGGCCGCCACGACGATGCCCTGTCGCGGCTCAAACGCGCGACCAAGCGGCAGCCGCCATATGCGGAGGCGTTTCGCGAGCTCGGCTCGCTGTTGGTTGAGATGGAGCGATATGACGAGGCCATCGAGGCTCTCGGCCGCGGTCTCGAAGTCGCGCCCATGATTTCGGATCTGTCCATACAGCTCGGTTACATTTTTCTTTCGCGCAGGAATTGCGCCGACGCAAGGGTCGCGTTCGCCCGGGCGCTCGACATTTCGCCTGGCTCCTTCACGGCGCTCTACGGCATGGCCAAGGCGCATCAGGAAGTCGGTGAGTGCCAGACGGCCGCGGAATATTTCCGGCGCTGCCTGACGATCAGGCCGGATGACGCGGGACTCTGGCTCAATCTCGGACAGTGCCTTTTGGAGTTTGGTCAGCGCGATGCCGGTTATGAGTGCTTCCGCACGGCGGCGAGCGATGATTCCAAACGCTACGGCAATGCGCTTGCCTCGCTCGTGAGGTCGGGTCGCGGCCGGTTTTGGCTTAAGCCGAGCGCGGCGGAGCGATATCTGCAGGGGACGAAAATCTAGAGCATCATCGCGGCGACTGGACGCACGCCTCGCCGGCGCCGTTCATCTCTTTGGGGCGCGGAAGTGTCGACGATATACGTCTGTCTCGCTTTCCATCGAATCTCGCGTTTCAATCAAACGCGCCGTGTGCTCGCCAGACATCACCGCAAAGCGGCCGGCCCAGCGTTCGCGCTTTACCGGCAAACACTGCGCCACCGGCGTACCCTTCGGCAGCACGCCGTTGAAACCGGCGTCATGCCAGCGAGCCGGAAAATTGACGGGGCTGTCGCTGAACTTGTCGCAATCGACCAAGCCCATAAGCGTCGTGAACGGCAGGTCGGTGCGATTGACTGGATGGGTGAACAGCAGCGAGTATCCCGGGGGCGCCTCGATCGTCCAGAAATTGTTGAACTTGATGATGAAACGGTCGTCATCGAAGAACGGAGTGCCGGCGACCTGAGCAGGGACGTGAAAATCGATGGGTGAATGCGAATATTCGCTGACAAACCCTTTGGGTATTTCGAAGTCCCAGCTGAACTCGCCGTCGCGCACTTCGAGATCGATCGCCAGCAGCATAAGAAATCCATAGGTCATGGCGTCGATGAAAGGCGGACATCTCTTGACCGTTTGGATCTCTTCGCCCATGGCCGGATTGAGAACCTTCTGCGGCAAGGCCTTGAACCAGTCAGGCAGGCCGAGCACAGCAGGAATTGGTCGCGGCAGAAGCTTTTCGAGCTCGGGCGGACACCGAAACGTCAGCGTCATCTGGTTGGCTTCGTCCATGACCCCAGTCCCCTTGAACGCGCTCGCGAATCCCGGTTGCGTGTCTGCGCGACGCAGGCTGGCGGAGAGGAAGTCCGCTTCCGCCCAACCTTTCGGAACGTAGCGGAATTCCACAGACTTAGAAAGTTGTGCGCGGCGAGGCGGTTAGAAAAAACACCGTCTTCCAAGTTCCCGCACGTTCCGGCTAAATCCAAGTCCGATTCGGAGGTAGAGCCGGAGGTAGAAGCCGGATGGCGATCAACGTCCTGACGACGAAAGCGGTCGAATCGAAGCGAGCCCGCGGGCGCTATAGCGACGGCGAAGGGCTGGTGCTGCAGATCTCCAAGTGGGGGACGAAGTCGTGGGTATTTCGCTACGAGCGCGGCGGCCGCGACCGGCACATGGGCCTCGGGGCCGTCGACACGTTGTCGCTGGCAGATGCGCGCGAGCGGGCGCGGGAATGCCGGCGGCTATTGCTCCATGGCCTCGATCCGATCGAGGTGCGCGAGGGTGAACGCCAGCGCCAGCGCCTCGAGCTCGCGCGCGGCCTGACGTTCAAGGCCTGCGCCGAAAGCTACGTCGAGGCGCACGCCGCGGCCTGGCGGAACGCAAAGCACCGCGCGCAATGGGGTGCGACGCTCGAGACGTATGCGTATCCGGTGATCGGCGAGCTTGCGGTGGCGGCGATCGACACGGCGCTCGTGCTGAAAAGCATCGAGCCGATTTGGGTGAGTAAGCCGGAAACGGCGAAGCGCTTGCGCGGTCGGATCGAAAACATCCTGAATTGGGCCGCCGTGCGCGGCTACCGGGTCGGCGAAAATCCCGCGCGATGGAGGGGACACCTCGACCAGCTGTTGCCGGCGCCGGGGAAGGTTCGCGCGGTGAAGCACCACGCGGCGATGGCTTATGCCGATTTGGCTGCATTCATGGGCGAATTGCGCGAGCGCGGCGACGTCGGGGCGCGTGCGCTCGAGCTCGCCGTGCTTACGGCGCTGCGCACCGGCGAAGTGATTGGCGCCCAATGGACGGAGATCGACCTGGCCGCAAAGGTGTGGACCGTACCTGCGGCGCGCATGAAGACAGCCCGCGAGCATCGCGTTCCACTGTCGAGGCGCGCGCTCGAGATCCTTGGCGCGATGGGGCGCGAAAGCAATTTCGTCTTTCCGGGTGGGCGAGAGGGCAGGCCGCTGTCGAACATGGCAATGCTCAAGACGCTAGAGCGCATGGGCTACGGCGAGGTGACGGTGCATGGCTTCCGCAGCACGTTCCGCGATTGGGCGGCAGAGACGACGGCCTATCCGAATCACGTTGTCGAAATGGCGCTCGCTCACGCCGTCGGCGACAAGGTTGAGGCGGCGTACCGGCGCGGTGATCTGTTCGAAAAGCGGCGCCGGCTGATGGATGCGTGGGCGCAGTTTTGCGGCCAGCCGGCCGGCGCCGGCAAGGTCGTGGCGATGCGGTCGTGATCGCGATGGCATTCGATTTCACCCCAACGCAGTGGCGAGAAATTCGGTCAGCGGTGTTCGACGGCTGCGCGCAACCCGCGCAGTTTGACGAGCGCGGGCTGCTCCGCGTGGCGAATCGATATCTCGAGGCTCGGCCTCAGTACCGTTCCGCGTCGGCGCGATCGGCGGCATGGAAGCGAGCTGCTCGATTGATGAAGCAGACCCGCGAGGCGCTGGCGATCGCTGATCCGTGGGGATTTTTTGAGAAGGCCCAACCGCTTTTCGAGGATCCGCCGCGCGCGCCCGAGTATTCCGTCTCTGCCGAGCTCGAGCGGTGGCAGCGTTTTGCGGCTCTACTGGCTGACGCCGATTTGCGGGAGTGGCATCCGCGGATCGAGTTTTTCCGAGAGGTGCTCGACTATTGGACGTCGGCCGGTGGTTGGCTCCGCTTTTCGCGCGCCGGCCCGACATCTCGTGACCCTGGGAAGCTTGGCGGTCCGACCGTCAGGTATCTGCGGGCTGTGAGCGATGCGGTGATGGGTGTCGATGCGCCGACGTTGGAAGGGCTGCGTAAGATCCTTGAGCGGTGCGCGGCGGAATTCGAGGGTCTTTTAGCCGCGGGCGGCGAGCTCGCCGCCGAGATAGAAGCGGCGCGCGGTGCGCGGCGAGGCTTCGCGCGGTGAATTGTAAATCGTCGCGTCGCGCGGTCGTCGATTTTACAATTTTGCGAATCCTCTGAGCATCGTCCTAAGCGTTCCACCACGTGCCGTGGTTTCCGGTGCGGTGTGATGGAGAACGCGATGGCGACCAAACAACTTCAGCGGTTTTTGCGGCGAAGAGAGGTGGAAGCGGCAACGGGCCTGTCTCGGTCGACGATCTACGAGCGCATGGCGAGCGGGAAATTTCCGCGACCCGTCTATCCCGATGGTGCGCGCTCGGTCCGGTGGATCGAGGCCGAGATCATCGACTGGCAGGCTAAGCAGAACGCGACGCGTGATAGCCAGCGTACACAGGCGAAGCGGCGCGCCGCGTGAGCGGCGCCGGCGCAAGGGCGGGGGAAGCGCGAGAAGCGTGCGCTAGCCCTCCTCATTCTGAGCGCAAGGTGCCGCGCTTCACGTTTTACGTCGCCGAGGATGACCGTTATCGCCCGCAGTTTACGATTGCCAGCGGTCGCCACCATCCGAGCCTGAGAAAGTCCGACGGCAGCTACGTGCGCGGCGGCGACGAGCATTGCATACCCGAGGCGATGGCCGCCTATTGTCGCAAGCTCATCAGTGCCGCCTTATTGGACGTAGAAAGCGACGTGGCGCAGCATTATGTCGGCGCCGGCGCAAAGGTCCTTCCGATCCCGATGGCGCCGCGGGCGCCGGCGCCGGCCGCATCCGAACATTCAGCGCCGGCGGGGCCAAAGCGTGAGGCGCGCGCACCGGTGCCGGGGTGGCACGGCATCGATGTGCTTTCGATCGAGGTCGACCACAGGCTCGTCGCCGAGCTCTCGCCGGACGGGTCGGCCGCGAAGATTGGCGTGGCGCCCGGCACACCGGCCGCCAGGGCAGGCTTGCGCACTGGCGATTATGTGCTGTCGGCGGGCCGGTACGGCAACGCTGCCTCGCTCGCCGATTTCGATGCTCTGTGCCTGCCGGCCGGCACCGAGATCCTCGTTCGATTTCACCGGCCCGGGCGCCACAAGGCAGGTCAGGTTGAAACCGCGCTGCTCAAGCTTCGCCGACGCCGTGGTGTGTCGCGGCCGCGCTGGTGGCAACTGACGCCGCGGGTGGAGCCCGGGCCAGCGGTAGGGCGCGACGATCGCTCGGTCTTCGAGGCCCAGATGGCGAGGCATCCTCACATCAAGCCGCTGGGTTTCAGGATGCTGATCCGGCTGCTGCGGCACTACGACGGCAAGCACGGCGCATTCCCATCCTACCGGCGCCTGGCGAGCGACGTGGGCTCGGGGCGGAAAGCCACCGCGATCGAGCATGTAAAGGCGCTCGAGTGGTTGGGCGTGGTCGAGATCATCGTCGGCGGTGGTCGCCGGGGCCTAGGCGGATCGACCAATCGGTTCGTGCTGCATTGGCCGGCGACGGATGAGAATTTTCGGCCGCTCGGGAAAAAATAAAGAGGTACGCGTGCGCGTACCTCTTCTCTTCGGAAAGAGGTGCGCCAGTGCGTACCTGGGAGGTACGCGGCGGCGACGGGAAGGGGTACGCAGGCGCGTACCCAAACCCTTCGAACTAACCCATCCATCGAACCCTTAGGGCTTGGCGATGAGCAGAAGTGGGACAGCGGCGGTGAGGGAAGCGCTCCCCTTCGAGGCGGTGATCGAACAAGCGGGCGGGCTGCCGGCCGACGTCGTGCACGGCCTCGATCGTCTCGCTCGCTCAGCGCCGCTCTGGCCGATCGGCGCGGACTATTGGTCGTTGGCGGTGGCGACCGTTGAGGAATTTGCCGCACGCTGGCACTCGCCGGCGACCGGGCTTGGCTGGTCGCCGCTGCAGCTTTATGGCCTCGATTGTCGCGCGCCTTACGCCAACCTGGCCGGCATGGGCGGTGCTTTCGTGGTGGCGCGGTGTGATCACCATGTCGTCGACGTCACCGCCGAGGCGATCCAGGTTAGGTCGCGCAACGGCGCCGATCTGCGGATCTATCGCCGCGAGCTCGGGACCGGATCGGCCGTCGCCTGGTCGCTGTGCGGCCTGCGTTGTTGAGCCCGGCCCGGATGCCGGAGCTTCGGTGGCAGCCAACGTTGCCGTCCGGCGCTTCGGTGGCAGCCGTCGTCGTCGCGACCAGCTCGAGGTGGCTGCCAAACCAATACGATTGGCAGCCAGCTCGAGATCCGCGCCACCGGATGGCCGCCAGGGCACCCGCCGGGTCATTTTCCAAAGGGGTACTTTTCAATACGGTTCAATGGTTTACGGAGATTTTCTCACGTAGCTGGCCGATCGCTAGAGCCCGGCTGATCCTGCCGCATTGTTCCGGAAGAGCCGGCCGTCGCGAATGTAGCCGGCGGTCTGATTGAAATTCCGGTGCCGCAGCTGGCGCTGAATGGCATGGCCCGGCGCATCGTTGGCGGCGGCGCTGGTGGCGAGCCCAGCCCGTAGCGAATGACCGGAGAAGCGGGCAGCGTGTGCCGCGGCCTCGAGCTCCGTCATGCCGTCGGCGATCGCTGCGGCCACGACGGTCCGTTTGACGATCCGCGCGATAGCGCCATCCGATATCGCGTTGCAATTCATGCGGCCGTGCCGATCAATCGGCCGGAACGCGGGCCCGCTTTGGATCCCTGACGCCAGCAGCCAAGCCCGGTAAGCCCGCGGCGGGCACGTCTCGATGTGTGTGCCGAAAGGGATGGCGACCTGTTCGCCTCTGCCCTCCTGGTCCGTTTTGGCGCGGCCCAGGTGGACGATCAGGCCTTCGGCGGTTTCCTCGATCCAGTTGGCGCCGTCGCGAGGCGTGATCTCGAGGCGCGCCAGCTCGGACCGGCGCAGCGCGCCTCCGAACCCGATCAGCAGCAAGGCGCGATCGCGCTGGCCCTGCAGTGACGCTGGCAGCGTCGCCAGTGCGCGCCGCAATCCCGCGGTCAATAGCGGCGCCCGCTTGTCGGCTGGGCGACCGTGCGTCCTGCGAATGCCTTTCCAGGTGTCGCGAAACATGGTCGAGCCGGTATCGATCTCGACGCCGCCGCTGCGGTGGCATTCGCGGATGGCGGCCAGGCGCCGCCGTAGCGTCGAGACCTTCAGCGCGCCGGCGTGGGCAACCAGGTAGGCAACGACGGTTTCAGAGGCGGCCGGCATTGCGTCGACCCCGTGCGCGCCACACCACGCCTCAAAGGCGCGCCAGTCCGACCGATAGCCGCGTTGCGTGTTCGGCGCCTTGGCGGCGTTGGCGTAACTCGCGGCGCGCGCGGCCAGGTCGCCGGCCAGGTCGACCAGATCCAGCTGCTCGCGATCGGCGATCGGCACCGCTCGCGCGGCCGCCAGGGCGCATTGCGTGACGGTGGCGTTCATTGTTTTCCCCGATTTCTGGCGCCCGACAATCGAACGTTATCGTACCTTAGAGCTTACGTGTAAACGTGTCAACGTGTAAACATGGCATAGGCCACCGCCGGCGCTGCCCCTGGCGTGTGGACGTGTCATCATGTAACGCTGTTGGCCCGGCTTACCGGAGAGGAGACCGCCATGGCCAAGGCCAAGACTGCAAAGCGTGCGGCAAAGGACGAGGTCCGCGTTATCGGGATCCGTGTCGGTGAGGACGGCCACAAGGCAATCAGGGTGCTTGCGGCGGAACGCGGCGAGACGGTGCAATCGCTCGGGATCGAGGCGCTCAATCTGTTACTGAAAAAACACGGCGCGGCCGCAGTGGTCCGCAATCCTCTTTTGGCCGACGAATGAAAGCGCGCGCCGGGGCCTGGCGTCGCCCCGGTGAGCGCGCGGCCAGCATGCGAAACGCCCCGCGGACGGTGCCATGACCGGCAACGATCATATTTCGGTGCGCGATGCGATTGAGCGCGTGGGGGAACGGATTTTCGGGGCGGCCTGGATTACCGACCTGACGCCTCGTGAGCGGTGGCTGCTGGGCAAATATCGGTTGAGCCGGTTGGCGTCCGTTACCACCCCGTCATCAATGTTGCCTGGGCATGTTGGCCCCATAAGGGAACTACCGGGCGAGGATCCGCCAAGCGAGAAAATTAGGCAAGAGCTCGGCGATGCGACCGACAGACGATCATGGCTGCAAGACCAGAAGGCGGCAGCTCGGGAGGTGCTGGAACGGAATCGCGTTTTTCCAGCGCGCTCGGCATTAAACGCCTTGATCGATCGCGCCCAATTCGAAGCTTTCTTTTCGCACCATTTTGGCGCGCCGATCGCACGGGCGACTGGACGATGGAGTGATACCGAAATTCCGGCCCTGGTCGCCGAGTATGTGCGCCTCAATCCGACGCCGTCGCAAAACGGTTTCATGACGTGGGTGCGGGATCACAAGCGCCGCGCCGGGCATCGAGAGCGGCTCCGAGAAGGCTTCAAAAAATACTCAGGCGTGCCAATAAAGCCCGGACGCAAGCCGCGGCCGCCAAAACCACCCAAGCCGTGACGATCTGCAGGCCGCGCGCGCAACGTGCCGTGCCGAAATTAAATGTGCCGCGCATTGCACAATTGGACTGCTCGCCCATTTCGCGGCACGCTCGCCTGACCGCAGAGGACCCACAAAGAAAAACGCCGCCGGTTGGATCGGCGGCGCTGCGGTTGGCGCCGATCGCACGGGCCCTAAACCCGTGCGGCGTGCGTCTTACTGAGCTGCCCCCTTGGTATGGGGGATAAGAGCCGCCACCCACGATCAACTTGCAAGGCGACGTGGGTGGCGGTGCTCTATTTAGCGCCATCGATGCCGCGCGTGCAATGTGCCGTGCCAAAATTTAAATGTGCCGCACATTGCACAATTAGGTCGCTCGCCCCCTTCGTGAGACGCTAAGCGCCTAAAGGCTTGCGCGCGCGAACGATTGGAGACGACGTCATGGCGACCACGGGTCACATCGCGGCTTTGGAGGCGCGGCAAATACGCGAACGCGACGCACTGGCCGGCAAGCATCAAAAACAACATACCGACCTGCGGGCGCGGCACGATCGAGAGCGGAAGGAGGAGCTGCAGCGTCATAACGCGCGCGGCGGCCTCGATCACCACGGGCTGCGCGACGATCAGCAGGAAACGAACCGCCGGGCGAGCGAGCACGCAGATTTGGATGCCGCGCATCATCACGAGCGGCGGGCCCTTCGCGACCGGCATGTCAAGGAGCTCGCCGAGGCGCGCTCCCGCCCGGAAGGCTCACCTGCCTCCGCAACAACTTATGATCGGCAATCAGGCCGCGTGTCAGGCCCGCTGGGTCCGGGCGCGCTCGGCGCCGCCCGCGACGCTGTTTTTCGCCACCAGCAGGAGGAACACGCTCGCCTGGCGGCAAAGCATGAACGCCAACGAAAGGAGCTTGAGGCGCGCCACTCAGCCGCCGAGGGGAGAGCCGGGCGATACGATCACGGTCGGTCGAAAGGCCGCGATTTGGATTTGCGCACCACCGAACACCGCCATCTGCTCGAGAAGCAATTGCAGGAAGCCGAGGCGCTTCGTCTCAAGCATGAGGGCGAAAACGATGCGGTGCGCCGGCGCCAGGAGCGACAGAGCGTCGAACGATTAAATCTGGAAAACCGACATCGCCGAGAAGCGTGATCCGTCATGAGTGTGCTCAAGCAAGCTGCCGACGTGTTCGAACGTGAGGCGGCCCGTCTTCGGGGCCTCAGCGAGGCCGCCAAGGAGATCGGCCGGTGGGGTGGCCTGGAAAACTACGCCAAGGAAATCGAGCAGCGCATCGCTGTCCTGGAAAACGAACAGGGCGCTGACGGCATCCGGCAGCGCATCGCCGCCCTGGAGAAACAAGCTGCCGATATCGCTGACCGCGTCGCCGCGCTTCAGCGCGAGGAAGCGGATGCAACGGCACGCGTCGAGACCGTCCGCCAGGAGGAGGCGAGCGCGCGTGCGCGCGTCACGGCTCACGAAAAATCTCGCAAGGACGAACTTGCAGGCCTCGAGAAGAAGATCGCCACCGCCACACAGGCTCTCGCCGAGCTCGAGGAGAAAACAGCGGCCGCATCTGAGAAACACAAGGGCCTGACCCGCGACCTCGCCGCGCTTCGGGCGAAACTGGCATGATTGAACCGGGCGACGCGCTCACTGAGCTGCTTGCGTGCGCGGGAACTGCATTTGCGGCCGTCGGTGGCGCCGAAGCTCGTCAGGGAACACGCACCCGGATCGTGATCCGTCGCGCCACGATCACCGATGTCGACGCCGTGATCGCGCGATTGCACCCGTCCGACGCGGCCGAGGCGGCGATGGTCGTCAAAGATCTGCGCCGGGCTTTACGGTGGGCGTTTGCGGCGAGCCTGATACCGCCCAAGGCGGCGCTGGTCGACGGCGACCTCGCGGCGCTGTGGGGGCTCTGCCGCTTGGCTTTCCCCAACACCGGCGAACCGTGGCTGATGACGGGCCGCGCGGCCGGCCGCGTGCCATTGGCTTTCGCACGCATCGCGCGCCGCGAGCTCGCCGCTATGCTGGCGGTCAAACCGCGGCTCGAGAGCTGCGTCGCTGCCGACAACACCAAGGCACTGCGATTGCTAGCGGCGTTGGGTTTTCATAGCGACGAGCCTGTGACGATCGGACCCAAGCGCGCACTTTTCCGGCGTTTCTGGATCGAGGCATAAATGGGCCTTCCTGCAGTCATGCTCGGTGTTGGGCTTGCCGGTGCGGCCGTTTCCGCCGGCGGCGCGATCGCGCAGGGCGACGCCGCCAAGGCAAACGCGGATTATCAGGCTCAGGTCGCGGCCAACAACGCTATGATCGCGCGGCAAAACGCGGTGTGGACCGAGCAATCGGGCGAGGCCAAGGTCGCCGCGCAGGGCATGAAAACCGCGCAGGCTGCCGGCACCGCCAAGGCGACGCAGGGCGCCAGCAATATCGACGTCAACTCCGGATCGGCGGCCAACGTGCGCCAGGCGATCGGCAAGCTCGGCGCGCTCGACGCGCTCACCATCCGGTCGAACACCGCGCGCACGGCCTACGGCTACGAGGTGGCCGCGACCAGCGACACTGCGGAAGCGGGTTTGCTGCGCCAGGAAGGCAGCCAGGAGCAGACCGGTGCCGATATCGGCGCCTTGGGTACTTTCCTGTCGGGCGCCTCGAGCGTCGGCGGCAATTACGCCAAGTGGCAGATGGGCAACGGGCCGCCGGTCCCGGTGCCGCAGGTTACCTAAATGGCCCGGCAACCATGAGGATTATCTGATGACAAATCCGCAAGTCCCCTTTTCGACCACGGGCGGGTATGGCGGCAGCGCCACGTTGACCTATGATCCCAATACCAGGATCTCGGCGGCCAACGTCGACACCGTCGACGGCTACCCTGTTCTGAATCCGGCTCTCAATCCCTCCGGCGGTCTGTTGCCCAATATCGTGGATCCGGCAGCGATACCGCAGTCTCAGTTTTGGGCGGCGTATCCGGAGATCAATGCCATCCTTGTCGAGTTCCGCGTGATCTCGCAGCTGTTGATCGCCCAAATGGGCGCGACGCAGCTCGATCTACAGATCATGCGCGCAGACGAGGCGTGGAACACTAACCCCAACACCGGCGTGCTCTAGCCGTGGCGACCATGGTGCCAGAGCTGCGGGCGAAAAACGCAATTCAAAAAAGGCGCCGCGGGGAAGGTCAAATTTTGATGCGCGCGACGATTTTACTTCCGATAATCCTCCTTCCCGGAGGTGAAATGGCGCCGCATTCCTCCACAAATTCATCAAAACCGCTAGCTGAAGTGCCCCGAAAGGGCGTGGATTTAGGGTCGATTGATGAGTGCGCAGCATCCGACACGCGATCGACACGCGCCGTGCAGATCGCGCCGATTATCAGCGCTTTCTTGGCTGTCGCGGGTGAGCAGGCGCGACGGCTATGTCGGCTAGTCCGCCAAAATTGATGAGTTCTCAGCAAGCCTGGCCGCCCGCAATGCGCGCCTCGACGATCGAGCGGCCCGCGGTGGTGATCGCGTAAGTCCAAGGAGTTTCTGTGATGCCCGTTCTCGCCAACGCAAAGCACGAAGCTGTTGCGCTCGCCTACCTCGCGGATCCTCAGAAGGTCGGTTGGCGCGCGTACAACAAAGTTTATCCGAAATGCTCGCGGCACGCTGCCGAGAATAGTTTTGCACGTTTGATGAAAAATGATGAGTTCGTGGCGCGGATCGCCGAGACACACGAGCTGGCGGCGCAAGACGCGGTGATGACGGCCAACGAGGTTCTCCAGGAGCTCACCATCATCGCGCGCGCGAACATGCAAGACTTTATGCGCGCCGGCCCCGATGGCGATCCTTATCTCGACTTTTCAAGGCTCACGCGCAAGCAGGCGGCGGCGCTGCAAGAGGTGACGGTCGACACCTATGTCGAAGGCCATGGCGATGACGCTCGCGAAGTGAAGCGCGTCAGGTTCAAGCTGGCCGGCAAGATCATTGCGCTCGAGCTCCTCGGCAAACATCATGTGATGTTCACCGAGAGACACTTGCACGTTCACGAGGGCATCGCCTCTCGCCTCACGGCGGCGCTGGCACGCGCGGATGGCAAATCGCACGGCCAAGTCCGACCACATGGTGCGCGTCGAACGCGACAGGCGCGTCGACGCGTTATTCCCCGGAAAAAGAGATCATGATGCCAGCAATTCCGATGATGACGCCGGCGATGCCGATCACCGCCGCCGCGACCGCGGCCCAGAAGGTCCATTTCACATACGAAAGGGCGGCGAGCTCGCGTCGCTCACGCTCGGTCTCCTTGTCGCGAAGCCATTGAAACGCAAACTGCTGCATGGCGTCGCCCATGATGCCGACACTCACGCCGTTGCGCAGGGCAAGGTCGGTGCGCACCGCAGTCTCGCCGATGCGCTCCAGCTGCGCTCGCCAGGCTTCCTCTTGGGTTTCCGCCGCCATCGCCTGGTCAGAAAAACCGCCGTACGCTTTCGACGACGACGCCCCATTTGAACGCGCGAGCGGCGCCGCGTCTCAGCAACGGCCAAAGCGATTTTAGGGTTCTGCTCCAGTAGAGGCGACGCGCTCGCTGCGCACCGAACCGCTGGCAGTCCTGTTCGAAGCGCTCACCCAGATCACCTATCATCGCCTCACCGCGCGTCTTGTTCAGAAAGAGCGCCAAACAAAATTCAGCGACCTTGGGTGGACCGTTGCGGGAAGACTGATCGACCATCGTCACCGCGTGCTTGACGCTCACTCCAATTGTGCCGGTGAGGTAGCGCCTATACGCGCGAATTTGCCTTGCGGCGGATTCGCGCTGCTCTGCGGTGGCTTCGTGCCGCTCGAGTTCGCCGTGCAACCTTAGGATTGCGCGGCCTTTTGAGGTGCGGATCGAGATGATTTTTCCATCCGCAGCCATACGCGCAATGGCGGCTTTGGCGCCGATGCCGATGGGAAGTTCGGTAATGTCCTCGGGCAGGAACGGATCGTCTTCGTCGTCGTCTCGATCTCCGCTCATGCCAGCACCTCCTGCCAGCGTGCGGCCCGGCTCAGCGAACGGACCGCTTTGAGCGATTCCGCGAGCGCCTTTTGGCCCGGGGCTGTCAGTGAAAAATAGAGCTTGCGCCGGCCGCCGCGCTCACGCGTCGCTTCACCCTGCTTCGACCTCACGAAACCCTTGTCCTCAAGGCGATCGAGCGAAGCGTAGATGCTGCCCACGGAGGGCTCGTAGCCGGCATTGCGCTCGATGTGATCCTGGATCGAAATGCCGTAGGCGCTCGGCTGCAGCGCCACAATGGCGAGCAACGTATGTTGCTCCAGCGTCGTCAATTCCATGTTGATTCTCCCATTTCCTCTAGAATATAGAAGTAATGGTAGCGAGTGCAAGGCCCGCTGGCCAGCTCCGGGTATTATTTCCGGCGCTGGCCAGGCGCCGGTCTAGGCCGCCAGCAGATCGCGGATGATCGACTGCGCCAGGCGCACGTCGGTGGTCTGGCTGGTGGTCAACTTGATCGCTTCGCCGGCGTGGCAGTAGGCGATGGCCTCGGCCTTAAGTTTCAGGCCTGCGATCGTGCGCGCTGGCAGTTTCGCGATCTTGGCGACGATTGCGGACGCTCGGCGGCAGGCCTCCTCGACGTCTCGGTCTGATCCTCGCCTGTCGGCGGCGCGCACGGCCGCGCGCGCAGCTTTGAACGATTCGGCAAGGGCGAGCAAAGCGGCATCGTGATTAGCTAGCGACATGGGATGAGCCTCCTGTTGACGGTGTTTTCCTACACCCTATGGCGTAGCGGTTATCGCTACGCATGTTGCGCAGATCGGTTGGATCCACCGGTTATTTTTTTCTCGCCGTTTCGGTCGCGCCAGGCGCGTGAGGTGGAGATGCTTCCCCCGGCGAGCCAGGTCGGATTAACGCACCAGCGGGCTTCCTACGAGGTTGAGTTTGAGCCGATCGCAACGGCGCCGCGAGAAATTGGTGGCCGAGCCGGTGCGCGCGATCGGCGGGGTCGTTTCGGCTGCCGGAATGGATCGATCGGCGTCGCGAGCAACTTGGACATGGCCTGCTCGTAGGCATCGTGGTGGCGCGGCGCGGTGCTGTGCCCGCTGCGCCGCGGCCGGCGCAGCTGATCGCCGAGTGCGTCGCGGCCCTCGGCCTGGCGCTGCTCGAGCTCGGCCAGCCAGGTGCGCAGCCGCGTCACGTCGAAAACGTAGCGTGCTCCAAGCTTGAGGGATCCAGGGATCTCGCCGCGCTCCGCCATTTGCTGCAGCACGCGCGGTGACAGGCCCGTGATGGCGCAGGCCTCCGCCGATTTGATCCGCTCGGGGGCGATCGCCGGCGACGTCATGGCGCCGCGGTCGCCGCGGTGTCGGGCACAATCGCGCGCTTTGCCATCGTGAGGGCGTGCCGCTCGGCGCCAGTGAGCCGCAGCTGCACGCCGTGGCGGAAAGTCTTGGTGAGCGGTGACCAGCGGCTGCCGCCCATCGGGTAACGGCCGAGGCCAGGTCCGCTCGCGCCGATGTGGAAGCGGCGCACGCGGTTCGATTTTGCCACCGCCGGCGTCACGACGGCCGCGCCATGCTGACGGTTGCAAGGCCGATGCGCGATGCCGGTGGCTTTACCGCCGAACGCCTTCGCTTTCGCCGGGTTGTGGCTCTCGTCCCACGCATCCTGCTCGCACACCGGCAGGTCGCAGATATTGCAGATCGGCAGCTTGCCGCGGCCGGCGAGATAGGCCTTGTTTCTCTCGCGCAGCCAAAGCGCCTCGCGCTTGCGCGAATTGAACATCGGGCGGTAGCGCATGGCTCACCGCGCCTGCAGGCGGCGCAGATCGTCGCGCAACGAAACGAGAGCCTCGAGCTCCTCCCCGTTTGAGCTGGTGAGCGCGTGGGGCTTCCAATCCTCGAGCGTTGCAAGATCGTAGCCGCCTGCGGCGCCGACGCTCCACCCGGCGACGGCGATCTTGAGCAGCATTTCGTCGATGCTGTGGGCGGGCGCCGTCACAATCCGGGCCGCGATATTGGCGCACTTGCTGACAGCACGGTCAAATTCCTTGCTCGTTACGCTGGGCGGCTTCGGCTTGGGGACGGCTTGGTACGCGGCGTGCGCCTTCGCAAAATCCTTGTAGAGATCGGTGATCGACGGGCTCTTGCCGGCCGATCGCGTGTTAGTTTTCCGAGCAGCTCGTGACATGGCGGTACCCTCCGTGTTGCGGGTTAGGGCCGGTGGTGAAGTTCGCGCTTCCCGCCGGCTCGCCTTTTAGGTATAACCCTGCCATGGCGAGGAAGTCAATAAAGGTTATACCCAAAAAGCGCGGCCGGCCGGCGACGGGTAAGGACCCACTCGTGGCGCTGCGGCTGCCGCCCGAACTCATCAAGGCGGTTGATGCGTGGGCGGCGCGGAACAAAGCTCAGTCGCGCTCCGCGGCGATCCGCAGCATGATCGAAACTGCGCTGAGGAAGTAGGCCGCGCATGGATAAGTCTAAAGCGCAGCCATCGGTGCCGCTTGATCCGTCGCGGTTTCTCAGAACGCCGGCGCAACCTCGAGCGCGGGCGGCACAGCTGCGCAAGAACCCATCGCCGGAAGCGCAACACGTGGCGCAGGGTCTCGAGATCGTGGCGAAGCTGATCGAGGGCGAGCTGCGCAGGGCCGCCGAGAGTAGGCGTTCAGAGACAATCCGCCGGCTGCTCGAGCAGGCGCTCGGGTAGGCAATAGGTGTGGCACGACGTATCGCCCTGGCCTGGCGTATGGCTCTCGGCGTCGATCCGCCGGCGGCGTGAGCAAATGGGCAATGAAGGAGACGCATCGTGCGTGTGTTCATTAGTTGGTCAGGAGATCTCAGCAAAACGCTGGCCGATGCTATTCAACGATGGCTGCCAAGCGCGTTGCAGTTCGTAAAACCGTATTTCACCCCAGATGTCGACAAGGGCGCGAGGTGGGCCAACGAAATCAGCAAAGAGCTGGCCGATTCGGCGTTCGGCATTATCGTCCTAACGCCCGAAAATTTTCGGAGCCCGTGGATCAACTTCGAGGCCGGTGCAATTTCGCGGATGCTTGATCAAGCGAAAGTATGCCCGATCGTTTTTGGTATGGAGCCGACCGACGTCGAATGGCCGCTGGCACAATTCCAAGCAACCCGCTTCGTCAAAGAGGACATTCATCGTCTATTCAAAACGATCAACGCAGCAGCCGGCGACCGCAAACTTGCCGAGTCGGTCGCGGACGGCGTTTTCGTCAAGTGGTGGCCGGATCTTGAGAGCGAAGTAAAAGCGATTTTGGAGAGTGCAGCGCAGGCTCGTGCCCCGGCAAAGGTACGATCGGAAAGGCAGCTTGTGGAGGAAATACTGTCGCTGGTTCGAAGCATGTCTGCTCGTCAGGAGCAGATTGAAGTTTCAAATCAGAACCGGGACCTAATAAGTGCGCTCCGAGGCACAGGTAACCTATTACGCCCAAACGCGCTCACTGACCCAAGCGGAACGGGGCCATACGGCCCGACGGGCATGGGTCCTGCAGGAGCCTTGTATGGGGGCATTTTCTCAGAGACCCCATTGGTTCTTCGAACACTCGGCGGAGTGAATGCCACGCCAGGAGCAGGGACAGCGCCGGACGAAACTAGCTCCCAACCGACCGACCTTGCGACTGAGATTGCCGGTCCGACAGGCGCAAAGCGAGACAAGCCGTGAGTAGCGCAGGGTAAATCGCCAAAGGCCACGAGCTCGTCGCCAAGATGATCGAGGGTCAGGAAACGCGCAGGGCCGCGGCCGAGGACACTAGGCGTTCGGGGGTGATCCGCCGGCTGCTCGAGCAGGCGCTAGGAGAATAGGTGCAACATGGTCGAGACGACAATCGAGTGGACTGACGCGACGTGGAACCCTGTTGCCGGGTGCTCGGTGATCTCGCCGGGCTGCACGAATTGCTATGCGATGCGAATGGCCGCTCGGCTCGAGGCCATGGGAGTGAAAAAATATCGAGGTCTCACGCGCAAGAGCGGCCGCCGTCGTGTATGGACCGGCAAGGTGCGGTGCGATCTTGTTGCTCTCGACGCACCGCGGGCTTGGGCAAAGCCGCGGCGCATTTTCGTAAATTCGATGTCGGATCTGTTTCACGACGAGGTTCCGGCCGAGTTTGTGGCGCGGGTCTGGTCGGTGATGGAAGACACGCCGAGGCACACCTATCAGATTTTGACGAAACGGCCCGATCGCATGCTCGAGGTTATCGACGGTCGATCGCTTCCGGTTTTGTCGAACGTCTGGCTAGGCACCAGCGTCGAGGATGATCGTGTTCTCCATCGTATCGAAACTCTCCGCAGAGTGCCGGCCTCAATCAGATTTGTTTCCTTCGAGCCGCTGATTGGCTCCGTTGGCGATGCAGACTTGGCGGGGATCAGCTGGGCGATCGTCGGTGGTGAAAGCGGGCCAGGCGCGCGATCGATGCAGGCTGAATGGGTTGACGAGATCGAAGCGCTGTGTCGGTCCGCCGGCGCCAAATTCTTTTTCAAACAGTGGGGCGGTACGAACAAAAAACTGACCGGCCGACACTACCGCGGTCGAACCTGGGACGACATGCCGACTTTGAGTATGTGACCGGCGATCCTCGTCGCTAGTCCGATCGCCAGCGGTTCTGGATTGGACATTGCAAAGAAGAGCGAAAATCGCTGCGGTCTGGAATTGACCGGCAATGCCTTGGGCAGGCCTATCCAGTTCTGATAAAATTGACCTGTCTGCGGAAGACGACTCGGCGGAAGATGATGCCAATACGGACGATCCCGCTGTCCCCGGAGCGCGAAAACCACCGCCTCCGCCGTCTTCCCAGCAACAGGGAAAGGTCAAAATCATGGATGGCGAGCGCGTGGTCTTCACCGAAGAAACCGATCCACAAACCTATGTGAAGCTAGTTGCGAGCGGAGCCGTTGACGACACCTTGTTGGAGGCGCTGGAGGATTACGTGAAGCGCCAACGCAAGCGATTGACTGCGGCAAAAGATGAGGCCGCCAACTGAGGCGGCCTGCATCGCCCCTGTCTCATTTTTTAAATAAGCGCACCTTGCGGCTTTGGAAATTAATGCCAGCGGCCTCAAAAGCAGCGCGAAGGTCTCGACGTGTGCGAGCCTGGAATGGACCACGACCCTGTTCTAAACGCGATATGGTGTCGATTGAAACTCTGGATGCTGCCCGCAAATCGCGCATTGACCAATCTAGGAGCCGCCGAGCGTTCCGGCATTGCGCGGCCGTTAAATTATCTTCGACCATGCGGCGGCGGCCTGTTTCTTATACGAACCCTACCCGATTCCAAAAGGGACCACCCTCAAATTCAAAGGGGACCAGTCGGGATGGAAAGGGGCCAGTACCCAATGCTCTCAATGCCGCGAGGGATTTGGGTCGCTTCTCAACGAACACGATATGATCAAATGGTGGTTTAACGTCGATTGCTATCTTCGCCGATCCGCGCCTCCTATCGACACTCTCCGCCGCTGGCTCGTCGAACAGGTCGCCATCGCGCGCTGCCACCCGCACGGTGCGTTCGCCGGTCCCCGCGAAAGCGTCGAAATACCAAAGCTCGGAGAATTTTCCGCGAAGAGCAGTTGTAAAGTGCTTGAGGTAGGCTTCGACCAGCGAGAGCTTAAGGTCGGTGTCCTGGCTTCCGAATTCGTGGTCGGCTTCTGTGCGCATTTTCGTTGAGTTTGGCGTGCCCCGCAATTTATAGCGGGGTCGCGAGGTCCCAAATGGCTTGGTAGGCCGCAATCTTTAATCGAGCTGTTTCATCGTCAACTCGCACGATCGACGCCGGCGATCGGGCCGCGAACGCGTTGAGCGATTGAGTTAGTACATACGCTGTCGCACCATCGACAGCGACCAGCCGATCGTGCAGCGACTTGGCCGGCGCAAGCTTCGCTTCTAAAGGGCGTCTCGCGCCGTATTGAGAGGACCAGCGGAGCGCGGCCGGACGCAGGCCGGGTTTCACGGTTTGTTGGTCGGAGAGCAAGCGCAGTTGTACTTGTTCCGGGGCCAGCGGCGCGAAATCGGTCAGCGCCTTCTCGTCCATGTACGGGTCCACGATCAACAAATCGAGCGCGGCGTGACCAAATACCTTTGCAATCGCGGACAACGCATCGAACGAATTTCCAGCAGGGATAAAGGATCCTTGTACTGCGCTGGGCGCCCGTAACTCCGCCTTGGCGAGCGCTCGAAACACTATCGACATAACTTGTTGAGCCGAGATCTCCTGCATGCCGGCATAGCTGAGCGACGACACGTAGGTCTGGAATTCCGCTATGTCCGCAACCTCACCAGATGCCGCAATCAGTGCGCCGACGCGCCCGAGCCATTCTTGAGTTGGCCGGGGGAGGGGTGGCGGCGCAGATAGGTCCGGGGTGACTTCGACTAGCCGGCCAAGCTGGACGTAGAGAGTTTGAGGATCTATCGCCAAGTGTGCCTCGTTTGCGCTGACTTTGACGGCTACGCTCGCGGCGAAGTCAGAAGCCCAGCAGTCCGCGCCTTGTTGATCAGGTACGATACGAACGCGGCGCACGCTCCGATCATGAACAGCGCGTCTGTCTCGTCGACCTTTGCTGTCCCGTCATCGAGGAGAGGGTGCCTGATCCCCTTCTCGTCGCTCGTATATCCATAGAGATTGGAAAAGCCGTGCTTCAGCGCCTTGTGGATTTTGGCCGAATTCTCAAGTCGCCCGAGCGCGCTATTTAGAGCTCCGCTTGGCTCGAGCGCGCGCGCGGTAGCTTCGACGGCGTGGATGCTCTCGCGAACGCTGTCCGCAAACTCGCCCGCTGTAAGCTTCTCAGCGGCCTTTCGTAGATGGGCGCGCGCGCCGTGAAATTCGCTCGCCGCCAGATCCGCAAAAGCATTCTCAATTGAGCTTCGCTCTTCATCAGTGCCGATAGGGCATATCACGACGTCGTCGAAGACCCGGTAGCCCAGGTGGCAATGGGCCATGTGCGCATTCAACGAGCTGGGGAAGTCATCGGGACACATCGGGTGCTTCAGTGCGAACTCAAGAAAACCAAGGACCTTCGACCAGCTCAACTCCATAATCAAAAACTTCAAGTCCTCGGCGATCTCCGAGTACCGAGACGGAAAATCGTCGACCGCTTTGTGGTCACGATACACGTGCGCGTCTATTAGAATTCTGTGCCACGGGTCGCCCAGGTAGCTGTGGCTACCGTCGGAATGGCGACCGTCTTCCAGTTCGGAGTGCAGCAATGCCCAAAGGACCGCTCGGAATTCTCCCGATATCTCGCCTCGTTTAAGTTGGCTGGGCAGCGGTTCGAGGCCTTCTGCCTGCTCGAATGAAATCTTCTTGCGTGGTTCGAGGGGGGCGGTTTGCGCGGGGTCCTTGGCTCCTTGCTGTGTCACAATCTTGCTCCGCGGCGGTGGGCCCCGATGTGCGCGTTCACAGGCGCCGCTCCGCTTCGAAGTCGTCGAAGATCTCGAAAAACTCGGCGAGGGTGACGATGGTGAGCGTGGGCGGCAGAACGGTGTGAAGTTCATCCCGCTTTTTGAGAATGCGCTTGTCGTTCGTGATGAAGTAAGCGCACCCAGTTTCCGACGCCTCGGAGAGATGCGAGGCATCGGCGGAGTGTTTGCCGGGCATTGCGTAGCCCTGCAGGATGGTGCGAACCCGATTCCGTTCGGCGACCTGTGCCGGAATGAGGCCGGGTCGAAGATTGAAGATCTGCGGGAGGAAAGCCGCCTTCACCTTGTCCGGCGTGCGAGGATGTTGGACCTCGGCTCTTACGCCGCCAGCGACCACCACGTTGATATCGCCGGCGCCGGCCAGTCCCAAGAAAAGGTCGATGAGTTGATCGTTCGCGGTCCCGTCGCGGTCTAGGGCATTTGCATCGAGGCAGATGTTGCAGCGTCGAGGATCAAGCGCTCGCCGGCCGCCAAACGGCCGGCGGCGCCTTGCCACAGCGTTTTGATTGTCGGTGCTCACGATCGTAGTCTTCGGCGGAGGTAGAGCTGGAGGTAAACTCTCCCGTTGGTGCCTAACGCGTTGAAATCAAAGGAGCGGTGGCGGAGAGGAAGGGATTCGAACCCTTGATACGGCTTTAGACCGTATAACGGTTTAGCAAACCGCCGCCTTCAGCCACTCGGCCACCTCTCCGGATGCCGAAATACCTATGCTTCCGGCACTTCAACGTCAAACGGCGCGAGCGAAGGCGCCGACCGGCCGAGAACCTGAATTGACCCATCTTGGCCGGTTCGCTAGCACGATGGCCGGCATTCACTGAGCCATCGATAAAGCCATGAGCCGCAAGCCAAGGCGAGGTTTTGGACCGCCGGGCGCCAAGCCGGCGTTCGGCATCGCCGCCAACGCGGCGAATTCGCCTGCGGCGCTTTTCAATGCCGCCGTCGCCCATCATCAAACCGGCGCGCTGGTCGAAGCCGAGCGGCAGTACCGGCACATTCTGACGCTCGCGCCGAACCACGCCGACAGCCTGCACAATCTCGGTCTGATTGCGCTCCAGCGCGGCGACGCGGCGGCCGCGGTTGAACTCTTCGACAAAGCGATCAAGATCAACGGCACGGTTGCCGAATATCACTACAACGTCGCATTGGCGTGGCGCGCGCTCAACCGCAACGATCACGTCGCAACGCATCTGGAGCGCGCCGTGGCGCTGCGCGCCGATCACGCGCTGGCGCATCTCAATCTGGGCAATGTGCGCCGCGAGCAGGGTCGATCCGCCGACGCCGTCGCGTGTTACGAGCGCGCGATCGCGGTCAGCCCGAATCTGGCCGTGGCCCGCTTCAACCTGGCCAATGTCTTGTCCGAGCAGGGCCGGCCGGACGCCGCGGTGGCGCAATATAATCAGGTCCTGGCGATCGATCCGAACCATGCCGAGACCCACGGCAATCTCGGCGCCGCGCTCATCGCGCTCGGCCGCACCGCCGAGGCCGTGTCCCATCTCGAGCGGGCGGCCGCGCTGAAGCCGGATCTGTTCGAGGTTTTCGAAAATCTCGGCCAAGCCTATATGGCGACGGGCGACGTCAGGTCGGCGATCCTGGCCGCCGCCCGTGCGCTCGAGCTCAGAGATACGGTGGCGGGCAAGATGTTTTTCGCCCAATGCCTGCGCTATGGACGTTTCACCGCCGACAATGGCCAGTTCCGCCGATTGGCGCTGCGGGCGCTGGCGGAAGGCTGGACGCATCCGCGCGAGCTGGTCGCGGTGTGCATCAGCCTGATCGCGCTCAACGCCGCGATCACTGAGTGCGTCGCGCGCGCCAATCGGGCGTGGCCGGGACGGCTTGCAGCGGCCGAACTGTTCGGCGCATCGGGGCTTGAAGCGCTTGTGGAGGACGAGTTGCTGCGCTGCCTTTTGCAAAGCGCGCCGCTCGCCGAGGTCGGCTTAGAGCGGCTCTTGGCCAATATACGCTCCACGATGCTGACGGCCGCCGAGGCGGGCGGCGCATGTGACGAAGGATTGCTTGGCCTCTACTGCGCCGTGGCGCGGCAGTGTTACGAGAACGATTGCGTTTATTCGCTGGCCGACGGCGAAGCCGATCGAGCGCAGCGCCTGCGCACGTCGCTCGAACAGGCGCTGAAATCGGGACAGCAATGCCCGCCGCTGTGGCCGGTCGCGGTCGGCGCCTATTTTCCGCTCCATACGCTCGCCGATGCGCAGGCGCTGCTGCAGCGCTCCTGGCCGCAATCGGTACACGCTCTCTTCGTCCAGCAAGTCGAAGAACCGGCGGAAGAACGCCGGCTGGCAAAAGTAATACCCGCTTTGACGGAGATCGACGGCGAGGTGTCGCGCTCGGTCCGCCAACAATATGAGGAGAACCCCTACCCGCGCTGGACCAAGCCGGCGCTGCCGCAGCAACACACGCTGCTCGCCGGCCGCCAGCCCGGGCAAATTCCCGACGTGCTGATTGCCGGCTGCGGCACTGGACTATCCGCGATCACCTTTGCGCAACAAGCGCCCGACGCGCGCATCCTTGCCATCGATCTCAGTCTCGCCAGCCTCGGCTACGCTAAGCGCATGGCCGGCTCGCTGGGCTTTCACAATATCGAGTTCGCGCAAGCCGACATCACCAAGGCGGCCGCGATCGGCCGCAGTTTTGATTTCATCGACGTATCCGGCGTGCTGCACCATCTCGGCGATCCGTGGCAGGGCTGGCGCGCGCTGTTGTCGCTATTGCGGCCCGGCGGCGTGATGCAGGTTGGCCTCTACAGCAAACTGGCGCGACAGAACGTCGTCGCCGCCCGCGCGCTGATCGCCGAGCGCGGCTACCGGCCGATTCCGGACGACATCCGCCGTTGCCGCGAGGAGATTTTGGCGGCGGAGGATGGTTCGCTGTTGAAGTCGGCCAGCACCTTCAGCGATTTCTTCACCATCAACGAATGCCGCGACCTGATCTTCCACGTCCAGGAACACCAGATGACGTTGCCGGAGATCAAGGCGTTCCTGGCCGAGAACGGCGTGCAATTCACCGGCTTCGTGCTGGATCCGGCGACCCAGCAGCAGTTCGCGGCGCGCTTTCCGGAAGCCGCAGCGATGCTTGATCTCGATCGCTGGCACGCCTTCGAGACGGCGGCGCCGGCGACCTTCACCAAGATGTACCAGTTCTTCGTCCGAAGACCCGCCGCATGACAGCAGCAC
>Ga0181530_10002118_pt1 | contig 24111 bp, 18 predicted proteins | sample PEATcosm2014_Bin_42_FD_119769 | JGI IMG/M metagenome (GOLD analysis project Ga0181530, IMG submission 119769) | Peatland microbial communities from MTU Mesocosm Facility, Houghton, MI, USA - PEATcosm2014_Bin10_60_metaG | ecosystem: Environmental > Terrestrial > Soil > Wetlands > Peat | place... | reverse complement strand
CGCCAACGCCACGGCGACGGGCGCGGGCAGCCTCGCCAATGGCGCCAACGCCACGGCGACGGGCGTGACCGCCACCGCCAATGGCACGAGCGCCAGCGCCTTCGGTCAGAACGCCAACGCGACGGGGCTCTCCGCCACTGCGACAGGCGCATTCAGCAACGCCAACGGCACGGCCGCCACCGCTGCGGGCGAGGGCAGCACGGCGAATGGCGGCAGCGCCAGCGCCTTTGGCGGCCTCGCCAATGCGACAGGCACGCTTGCGACGGCGGTGGGCTCTCTCAGCGTCGCCAATGGCGCCTCGGCGACGGCGACGGGTGCGGGCAGCGCCGCCAATGGCGCCAACGCCACCGCGACGGGCGCGGCCAGCTCCGCCAACGGCGCCAACGCCACGGCGACCGGCGTCACCGCCACGGCCAATGGCGACAGCGCGAGCGCCTTCGGCAATGGCGCCAACGCGACCGGCGCGAGCGCCAGCGCCTACGGCCAGCAAGCCAACGCGACAGGCGCCTTCGCCACCGCGACGGGCGCGTTCAGCGTCGCCAACGGCGCCAACGCCACGGCGGTCGGAACCACGGCCTCCGCCACCGGCTTTGCGGCCAGCGCCTTTGGCCGCTTCGCCAATGCGACGGGCGATCACGCCACGGCGACGGGCGAGAGCAGCACCGCCAATGGCGAAGGCGCGACGGCGACCGGCGCGGGAAGCACGGCTGCGGGCGCCCTCGCCACCGCCACCGGCGCGCTGAGCCTCGCCAATGGCGTAGATGCGACTGCGACCGGCGCGAACAGCGTCGCCAACGGCGCGACCGCGACGGCCTACGGCCAAGGCGCCAACGCCGGCGCCGACAAGGCGACCGCGGTCGGGCAGGGCGCCGTCGCGAGCTTCGTCGGCGCCACCGCGATCGGGCAGGGCGCCGTCGCCTCCGCCGATCCGGCGACCGCCGTCGGCACGGGCGCGCAGGCGCTCTCCAACAACGCCTCGGCCTTCGGCGCCGGGGCGGTGGCGGGCGTCTCGCCCGGCGTCGGCGACAACGCCACAGCGATTGGCCAAGGGGCCGCCGCGACCGGCGCCAATTCGACCGCGCTGGGGCAAGGCGCCATCGCTGCCGGCGCCAATTCGACGGCGATCGGCTCGGGCGCCTCGACCAATGGCTTCGCCGGCTCGACGGCGGTCGGCGCCGGGGCGGTCAGCACGGCGGCCAATCAGGTGACGCTGGGCACGTCGGCGACGACGCTCGTCGCGCCGGGCGTCACCTCGGCGGCGAGCCTCGCGGCGCAGACCGGGCCGACCAAATTCTTCACCACCGACGCGACCGGCCATGTCGCCTCCTCGATCTATGGGCCGCAGGACATCGCGACGCTCTATGGCGACCTCGGCGGCTTCAACGCCAATGTCGCGAGTCTCCAGCAAAGCGTCGCCGGGCTGCAGCAGAGCGTCGCCGCGCTGCAGCAGTCGATCCAGCGCAGCTATGAGGGCACCGCGATCGCGATCGCGCTCGCCGGGTCTGCGCTGCCGTCCGACAAGCAATTCGCCGTCTCCGCCAATTGGGGCACGTTCCGCGGCCAGAACGCCTTCAGCGGATCGGCGCAGTTGCGCGTCAATGAATATCTGGTGCTAAATGCCGGCATAGGCGCAGGCTTGCACGAAGGCGGGGTCGGCGGCCGCGCGGGCGTGACAGTGGCTTGGTGAGAACTGCGGCATGGCGAGAATCGTGACGGCGGCATGGTGAGAACGAAGCCCGGCGCCCGGGCCATTGCGCTCGCGTTTCTGCTGGCGGCGGCTATGGCTCCCCCCGTCGCGCTCGCGCAGCAGCCGGCGAAACCCGCGCAGATCGACCGCAATGGCGTGCTGATCCTGGTCCGCTCGACGCTGATCGCGCTGGATCAGGCCAACAAGACCGGCAATTACACCGTGCTGCGCGATCTCGGCGCGCCCGGCTTCCAGACCAACACGGCGGCGCGGCTCGGCGACATCTTCGCCGGCCTTCGCCGCGACAATCTCGATCTTTCCGGCGTCGCCGCGCTCGATCCGCAATTGACGCTGCTGCCGGAGATCGGCGCCGACGGCATGATGCGCATGACGGGCTTCTTTCCCTCCGCGCCGGCGCAGATCAATTTCGATCTCCTCTATGCGCCGGTGAACGGACAATGGCGCCTTTACGGCGTGTCGGTCGGGCTCGGTCAGACCGCCCCCGCCGCGCCGCCGCCCCCGCCCGCCGCCGCGCCGCCGCCCCCGCCCGCCGCCGCGCCGCCGCCAAAGCCCGCGCCCGCGCCGGCGAAACCCGCGCAAAAGCCGCCTGAAAAGAAATGATCCGCCTGCTCCGTAGGCCCCGCGCGAACTGAAGAGTCATGCTGCCAGACGCCGCCCTGAAGTCGATGAAGGTGATGTTCGCGACGCCCTGCTATATTTCGGCGGTCAGCATGAACTATGTCACCAGCATCTTCGAATTGACGCTGCATAGCGCCAAGTTTGGCCTCGAATGCATCCTGCACATGCATTCCGAGAGCCTGATCACGCGCGGGCGCAACAAGATGGCGCTGAAGTTTCTCTCGGACGAGACGCTGACGCATCTGTTCTGGATCGACAGCGACATCGCCTTCACGCCGCAGTCCGTCTGCCGCCTGCTGCTGGCCGACCGCGACGTCGCCGCCGGCGTCTATCCGATGAAAACCTTCAACTGGCCCGCCGAGGGCCTGCCGGCGGGGACGACGCGCCAGCAGTTCGAAGACCGCTACACGGAATATCCGTTCAATCCGATCGGCCACGGGGCGGAGCGCGTCAGCGCCTACGCCGACGCCGACGGCTTCGTCGAGGTGGCCGAGGCGCCGACCGGCTTCATGTGCATCAAGCGCCATGTCTTCACGCAGATGATGGCGCGCTATCCCGAACTGAATTACACGCCGGACGGGCCGCCGAACCATCCGCAGGCGCATTTGCACTGGCGCTTCTTCGACTGCATGGTCGATCCGGATTCCGGCCGCTACCTGTCGGAGGATTACGCCTTCTGCCGCCGCTGGCGCGACATGGGCGGGAAGGTCTGGGTCGACCTGCAATGCCGCCTGATGCACCTCGGCCAGCATAATTTTCGCGGCGACCTCGCCGAAAGCATGAAAATGCAGGGCCGCTGGTAAGGCTCGATCTGCGTCGCTTCGGCGCAGGCGCGCGGGATCAATGCGCCCGCGCCGATCACGGTTAAGTCACGTCCGGCGCCTCTTGCGCGAGGCTGCGTTTAGGGCGTTAACCTGTCGCCAAGCGATTTCCCGAAAAGGTGCGTGTGTGCCGACCGAACCAGTTGAAACGCCGGATCCGCCCGGCGTCGCGAAGCAGGATGAGCTCGCCGGCGCGTCCCTCGAGGCGCGCTCGACGGCTCTCGTGCCGATGCCCGAGAGGCTCCCGGCGTTGCCGGAGCAGCCTGCGCCGCCGCGTCGCAAGCGGCGCTGGCGGACGCTGCTCGCCCTGGCGCTGGTCCTCGGCGGCGCCGGCGCCGGCGGGTTTTACTGGTGGCGTCAGCATCAGGCGCTCCTTCCCGCGGGCATCGCGTCCGGCAACGGCCGCATCGAGGCGCAGGAAATCGACATCGACACCAAGTTTGCGGGCCGCGTGGCGCAGATGCTGGTCGACGAGGGCGACCTCGTCAGCGCGGGGCAGGTCGTCGCGCGCATGGATACAAGGGATCTCGAGGCGACGCTCAGGAAGACCGAAGCGCAGGTGCAGCAGGCGCAGCGCAGCCTGGAGGAGGCGAACGCCAATGTCGTGCAGCAGAAGACGCAGGTGACGCTGGCGAAGCAGGAGATCGACCGCACCACCTCGCTCGTGGCGCGCGGCTACGCCACGAACGAACTGCTGGATCAGCGCCGGCAGTCTCTGAACGGCGCGCTGGCCCTTCTCAACGCCGCCAACGCCCGCGTCGGCGAGGCCGAGCGCGCGCTCGACGCGGCGACCCACGACGTCGAGCTTTACAAGGTCAATATCGCCGACAATACGCTGGTCTCGCCGACCCTCGGCCGCATTCAATACCGCATCGCCAATGTCGGCGAAGTGCTGCCGGTCGGCGGCAAGGTGTTCACGCTTCTCGACATCTCGGACGTCTATATGGACGTCTATTTGCCGACCGCTCAGGCCGGCCGCGCCCGGGTCGGGTCGGAGGCGCGAATCATACTCGACGCGTGGCCGAAATTCATCGTCCCGGCGCATGTCTCCTTCGTCGCCACGCAGGCGCAATTCACGCCGAAGGCGGTGGAGACCGAGGACGAGCGCGACAAGCTGATGTTCCGCGTCAAGGTGCGCGTCGATCCCGAGCTGTTGCTGGCGCATGCCGCCGAGGTCAGGACGGGATTGCCCGGCAGGGCTTATGTGCGCATCGATCCAAAGGTTGCATGGCCCGCCGCGCTGCAGGCGGCGCCCTCGAAATGAGCGCGCCGCGCGAAGCCTTCGGCGCGCTTCGCGGGGTTTCGCTGCGCTACGGGCCGACGATCGCCCTGAATGACGTGACGATCGCCTTTCCGGCCGGCTGCATGGTCGGGCTGATCGGCCCGGACGGGGTCGGCAAGTCGTCGCTTTTGAGCCTCATCGCCGGCGCCCGCCGCATCCAGGACGGCGACATTCATGTGCTCGGCGGCGATATCGGCGACGCGCGCCATCGCGCGGCGATCTGCCCGCGCATCGCCTACATGCCGCAGGGGCTCGGAAAGAACCTCTATCCCGACCTTAGCGTGCGCGAGAACATCGAATTTTTCGGCCGGCTTTTCGGTCAGGATCGCGGCGAACGCGACCGCCGCATCGCGACGCTCCTCAAAGCCACGGGCCTCGATCCCTTTCCTGACCGGCCCGCGAGCAAATTGTCCGGCGGCATGCGCCAGAAGCTTGGGCTTTGTTGCGCGCTGATCCATGATCCCGACCTTCTGATCCTCGACGAGCCGACGACGGGCGTCGATCCGCTCTCGCGGCGCCAGTTCTGGAGCCTGATTTCGAGCATGCGCACTGAGCGCCAGGGCATGAGCGTCATCGTCGCAACCGCCTACATGGAGGAAGCCGAACAATTCGACTGGCTCGTGGCGATGGACGCGGGCAGAGTGCTCGCCACGGGATCGCCGGCCGCCATCAAGGAGAAGACCGGATCCGCCACGCTCGAAGAAAGCTTCATCGCGCTGCTGCCGCAGGAGCGCCGCCGCGGCCACAAGGCGTTCTCGATCCCGCCGCGCGCGCGGGGCGACGGCGAGCCCGTGATCGTCGCGAGCGGCCTGACGCGCCGCTTCGGCGCCTTCACCGCCGTCGACAACGTCAATTTCTCGATCGAGCGCGGCGAGATCTTCGGCTTTCTCGGGTCGAACGGTTGCGGCAAGACGACAACGATGAAAATGCTGACGGGGCTGCTGCCCGCGAGCGCCGGGCAGGTGCTGTTGTTCGGCAAGCCGATCGACGCCTCGGACATGCGCGCAAGGTTTCGCGTCGGCTATATGTCGCAATCCTTTTCGCTCTACACCGAGCTGACGGTTCGCCAGAACCTAGACCTCCACGCCCGCCTGTTCCATCTCGGAAAGGACGCGGAGGCCCGCATCGGCGCCCTCGTCGCGCGTTTCGGGCTTGGCTCCTATCTCGATCAGCGCGCCGCCGATCTTCCGCTCGGCATCCGCCAGCGCCTGTCGCTCGCGGTCGCCGTCGTGCACCGGCCCGAGATCCTGATCCTCGACGAGCCGACGTCCGGCGTCGATCCGCTCGCCCGCGACCAGTTCTGGGAGCTGCTGGCGGACCTCTCGCGGCGCGACGGCATGACCGTTTTCATCTCTACGCATTTCATGAACGAGGCCGCCCGCTGCGACCGCATCGCGTTGATGGATGCGGGGCGCGTTCTCGCGATGGGGACGCCGGCGGAGCTGGTGAAGGCGCGCCGATGCGCCAATCTCGAGGATGCCTTCATCGACTATCTCGAAGAGGCGAACCGCGCGCGGGAGCCCGAGCCGGCCTCGCAGTCGGCGGCCTCCGTCCCGGCGATCGCGACGGCGCCGGTGGGGTTCTCACGCGCGGCCCGGAGCGCCTGGTTCAGTCCGCGCCGGATGTTCGCCTACACGATTCGCGAAGGACTTGAACTGTTGCGCGATCCGATCCGCCTCGGCTTCGCGCTGTTCGGGACCGCTTTTCTCATGGTGGTCTTCGGCGCGGGCATTTCCACCGATGTGAATAATTTGACTTTCGCCGTTCTCGACCGCGACAACTCGCACGAGAGCCGGGCTTACCTCGAAGAGCTGCGCGGTTCGAGTTACTTCATCGAGAAGGCGCCGATTGTCGATCAGGCCGATCTTGAGAGGCGCCTCCAATCCGGCGACATCAAAGCGGGCGTCGAGATCCCGCCGGACTTCGGCCGCAACATCAAAAAGAATGTGCCGACGGAGGTCGGCGCATGGGTCGATGGCGCGATGCCGTTCCGGGCCGAGACGATACGCGGATATCTCCAGGCCGCCCACGCGCAGTTTCTTTCGGATTTCGCCGTGCGCAACGGCCAGGCCGCGGCCGATACGCCCGATGAAGTGCGCGAGGCTCTGCGCAATAAAGATATCGCCATGCTCAACATTCCGAATGTGAACCCCGCGGTGCAGGCGAGGATCGAAACGCGATTTCTCTACAACCAGGATTTCGAGAGCATTTACGCCCAGGTGCCGGGCACCATCGCTCTCCTGCTCGTCATGATCCCCGCCATTCTGATGGCGCTCGCCATCGTGCGCGAGAAGGAGCTCGGCTCGATCACCAATCTCTACGTCACGCCGGTGACCCGCATTGAATTCCTGCTTGGCAAGCAGCTGCCCTATATCGCGATCGGGATGGTCAATTTTGGCATCTTGTGCCTGATAGGCATCTTCGCGTTCGGCGTTCCTCTGAAGGGAAGCTTTCCGGTGCTCTTCATTGGCGCGCTGCTCTACGTCGCGGCGACGACCGGCATCGGGATGCTGATATCGACGTTCTGCCGCACGCAGATCGCGGCTTTGTTCGGAACCGCGATCCTCACGATGCTGCCGGCCACGACCTTTTCCGGAATGCTGACCCCCGTCTCGTCTCTCACGGGGCTGCCCGCCCTTATGGGCATCGGCTTCCCGATGACCTATTTTTTGAAGATCAGCGTCGGCGTCTTCACCAAGGGCCTTGGTTTTGGAGATCTCTCCACAACTCTGCTCCAGGTGGCCGTTTTCATCCCCATTCTGACCGCGCTCAGCCTCATGTTCCTGCGCAAGCAGGAAACCTAGCGAGGGCGCCTTGCCATGAACAGCCTCAGCAATATTTTCTGGCTCGGAACGAAAGAGCTTCGGAGCTTTTTTCGGGACTTCGTGCTTCTTGGCCTCGTGATCTACACGTTCTCGTTCGCTGTCTATGTGCAGGGACACAGCAATGCCCAGGAGCTGCACAATGCATCCGTTGGCGTGGTGGACGAAGACAATTCCGCATTGTCGCGTCGAATGATCGCCGCCTTTCTGCCTCCTTATTTCAAGCGACCGGTCGCGATCGCCGCGGGCGATGTCGACCATCTGATGAACACGGCGGTCTATACGTTCGTCATCGTGATCCCGCCGAATTTCGAAAAGGACGTCCTCGCCGGGCGCAGCCCGGCGGTCCAGGTCAACGTGGACGCCACCGCGATGGTGACGGCGGGGCTTGGCTACGGTTACATCCAGCAGATCCTCACGACCGAGATCGACAATTTCGTGTCCCGCAACGAAGGCGCATTTCAGTCCCGTTCGCAAAATATTTCAAAGTCGCCGATCACGCTCGCCGTGCGCGTGGCCTTCAATCCGAATGTCACGACCGCATGGTTCACCAGCGTCATGGGAATCGTCAACAATGTGACAATGCTCGCAATCATTCTGGCCGGCGCCGCCATTATCCGCGAGCGCGAGCACGGCACGATGGATCATCTGCTCGTCATGCCTGTCACGCCGTTCGAAATCGCCATATCCAAAATCTGGGCGAATGGCCTTGTGATCGCCGTTGCAGTGTTCCTATCGCTCGAAATCGTCGTGCGACTGTCTCTCAAGATCCCCATCGTCGGCTCGGTGCCTTTATTCGTCGGCGGCGCCGCGATATATCTATTCTTTGCAACCGCGGTCGGCATATTTCTGGCGACGATCGCACGGTCGATGCCGCAGCTCGGCCTGCTCTACATTCTCGTCGCGATGCCGATGAATATCTTGTCAGGCAGCAACACGCCGCTCGAATCCATGCCGCCGATCTTGAGCTCCGTCATGATGTTTTCGCCTTCGACCCATTTCGTGCTCTTCGCGCAGTCCATCCTCTTTCGCGGCGCGGGCCTGGCGGTGGTGTGGCCGCAATTCCTCTTTGTCGCGCTCGTCGGCGGATTCTTCCTGTTTCTCGCGCTAATCCGCTTTCGCTCGGTTGCGACGCAGAGCGGCTGAAACGTTTTGTTCCGCGCCTGGAGCTTGAGTTCGATCAAGGCGCCTTCGGGCCGGATCGCCGATGATTGTCTGGTCGGCGTCAAGAAAGCGGCTCCAACTTTCGTTTTGTCGCATTTTCTTCACACGAACCGGGTTCTGCTTCACTTCGGAAATGCCCTGAAGGGACGGCGATGCACGCTCCTGTCCACCTGCATGCGACGACTATTCCGGCGAAGCTCGCCGCGCCGAATCGATGGGATCTTCTCGCCTTCCCACTGATATTCGCTGTGCTGGTGCTGCTTGCTGTTGGCGCGAAAGGCACGTTCGGCTCGCTTGAAGCGGTGAAAGCTGGGCCGATCTCGCTCGATCCCGCCATGTTGCCCGGCTACGCCGTGCGCACCGTCCTGCGCATGCTCGCGGCGATGGCGGCCTCGCTCCTGTTCACCCTGACTTACGGGACGCTGGCGGCCAAGAGCAAGCGCGCCGAACTCATCCTCATTCCGATCCTCGACGTCCTGCAATCCGTCCCGATCCTCGGCTATATATCCTTCACCGTCGTATTCTTCATGAATCTGTTTCCGGGCCGCGTGCTCGGGGCCGAACTCGCCTCGATCTTCGCGGTCTTCACCAGCCAGGCCTGGAACATGGCGTTCAGCTTCTATCAATCGCTGCGCACGGTCCCGCTCGATCTCGACGAGGCGAGCCGCGCTTTTCGTTTCTCGTCATGGCAGCGATTCTGGCGTGTCGAGGCGCCTTTCGCCGTTCCCGGCCTCGTCTGGAACATGATGATGAGCATGTCGGGGGGCTGGTTCTTCGTCGTCGCCTCCGAGGCGATCAGCGTTGGCGACGAACAGATCGCGCTGCCGGGGATCGGCTCTTACGTCGCTCTTGCGATCGAGCGCCAGGATCTCGGCGCGATCGGCTGGGCGCTGCTGGCGATGACCCTCGTCATTCTGCTCTATGATCAACTGATGTTCCGGCCGCTAGTCGTCTGGGCCGACCATTTCCGGTCTGAGCAGGCCGCCGCGCAGAGCTTGCCGCATTCCTGGTTCCTGACCGTCGTGCACCGCGCCCGGTTCCTGCATGCCTTGGGCCGTCCGCTTGGACTTGCGGCGCAATGGACGCTGCGTGCGCCGATTCTCAATAAGGCGGTTCCTGGTCCGATGATCACCGAGACCACGACGCGAAGCCGCGTCGTCGACGGTCTCTGGTACGTCGGCGTCATCCTGGCGGCTCTCTTCGCCGCCAGCATCATCATCCGCTACATCGCCACCGAACTGAACTGGTCGGACGTTCTTACCGTCCTGCGGCTTGGGGCCTACACGCTGCTGCGCGTCGCTGTGCTCATCGCATTGGCCTCGATCATCTGGGTGCCGATCGGCGTGATGATCGGCCTCAGGCCGAAGCTCGCCGAAGCGATCCAGCCGCTGGCGCAGTTTCTCGCAGCCTTCCCGGCGAATCTCCTCTTTCCCTTCGCGGTCATCACGATCGTGCGCTTCGATCTCAATCCGGATATCTGGCTGAGCTTGCTGATGATCCTCGGGACCCAGTGGTATATTCTATTTAACGTGATCGCCGGCGCGACAGCATATCCGACCGATTTTCTTGAGGCCGCCAGCAACTTTCAGATCCACGGCTGGAAATGGTGGCGCAACGTGATCCTGCCTGGCATTTTCCCCTATTACGTGACCGGCGCCCTCACCGCGTCCGGCGGCGCCTGGAACGCCAGCATCGTCGCCGAGTCGGTCTCGTGGGGGCAGACCCATCTCACGGCGCAAGGGCTTGGCTCCTACATCGCGGAGATGACGACGAAGGCCGATTATCCGCGCATCGTGCTCGGCATTGCGGTCATGTCGCTTTATGTGATCTTCTTCAACCGCGTTCTCTGGCGCCGGCTCTACCGCTACGGCGAGCGCCATTCCCGGCTGGATTGAGAGGCAAGCCATGCTCGAAGCCACGCGGAGCCAAGACGTCGCGGCGAAGGCCGTCCTCGATCTTTCTCATATCCATCAGGCCTTTCCGCGGCCGAACGGCGATTCGTCCGTCGTCCTCGACGACATCAGCTTCAGCCTTCGCGAGGGCGAGATCGTCGGCGTCCTCGGGCGCTCCGGCTGCGGGAAATCGACGCTTTTGCGCATCGCCTCGGGCCTGATGCGGCCGACCTCCGGCAAAGTCACCTATGAAGGCGCGCCCGTCGATCGGCCCGCGAAAGGCATCGCGATGGTGTTTCAGACCTTCGCGCTGTTTCCCTGGCTCACGGTTCTTCAAAACGTCATGGCCGGTCTCGATGCGCTCGGCATGAAGGAGGCGCAAGCGCGCGAAAAGGCCCTGGCCGCGATCGAACTCATCGGCCTTGATGGTTTTGAGACCGCCTATCCGCGCGAACTCTCCGGCGGAATGCGCCAACGGGTCGGCTTCGCGCGCGCGCTCGTGGTCGACCCCGTCATTCTGCTGATGGACGAGGCGTTCTCCGCCCTCGACGTGCTGACCGCCGAGACGCTGCGATCGGATTTCATCGATATCTGGACTGAGAAGAAAACCGCCATCAAGTCGGTGATGCTGGTCACCCATAACATCGAGGAGGCGGTGTTCCTCTGCGACCGCATCATCGTGCTGGCCTCAAACCCTGGCCGCATCGCCACCGAACTCGAAGTGCCTTTGCCGCAGCCGCGCGAACGCCTCGCTCCGGAGTTCCGCGAGATCGTCGACGACATTTATGCGCGCATGACCGCCGGGCGCGGCCCGCAGACGGGCGAGAAGGGCGACGCAGCCCTCGCCGGGATCGGCATGCGGCTGCCGGTCGTCCCGAGCCTGCGCATCGCCGATTTTCTCGACATGCTGGCGCTGCCGCCACTTTCGGGAAAGGCTGACCTCCGCGTGCTTGGCGAGCGGCTGCGCCTTGAGGTCGATACCCTGCTTCCCGTCGAGGAGGCCGCGCAGATCCTTGGCTTCGTCGAGATGAAGGGCGGCGCCCTGCATTTGACGGCGGCCGGCAAGATCTTCGCGGGCGATACGGCGGAGGGCCGCAAGAAGCTGTTCGGTGAGCATCTTTTGCGTAGCGTCCCGCTCGCCGCGCATATTCGCCGCATCCTCTCGGAGCGCTCGCCGCACGCGGCGCCGCGCGGGCGCTTCCTGCCTGAGCTTCAGGATCATCTCACCCCCCATGAAGCCGATCAGACGCTGACGGCGGTGATCGACTGGGGTCGCTACGCCGAAATCTTCGCCTACGATCATAAGCATCACAGGTTCAGTCTGACGCCATGAGAAAGCAAAAGGAGCGCCGATGAAGACGCAGATATTGGCCGCGATTGGCGAGAGCGAATTGCAGCCGGCGGCGCGCCTCAACGCGGCGCTCGCGGCGAACGACCGGTTGAAATACGCCTTCTCGCTGCTGCAGATGGCCCTGACCCACGCCGAGCATCCCGAGCAGACGGCGCCCACCATGAAGCGCGAGCGCATCGCCTGCGGCGTCGATGATCAGGGTCTCGACGGCGCCGCGGCGGGCGCGCGCATGGTCGGCAAAGCCTGCAGCGTGCCGGGCGCGGCGCGGATCCTCCAGCGCATCGCAGACGACATGCGCGTGATGGCCGCGCCGGTGCTCGCGGGCAAGCCGGACGAATTCGCGGGGCGCCTCGAGAGCCTCCTCGCGGCGCTGCCGAAGGCGGAGAACGATTCGCTCGATCCCGCCGCCGTCTCGGCCATGATGCAGGCGGGGCAGGGCGGCGCGGATAGCCTGCATCGTCTCGTGATGGATTTGCACAAGCAGCTGAACGCGATGCAGGCGGCTCTGGCCGAGGAGACGCTGGACGGCGCCGCCGCCTACAACCTCGCCGATGCCGACCGCCCGCTGGTGCTGGCCTTCATGGCCGGCGTCAATCGCACCGCGAAGCTGAAATTCAACCATCCGGGCCTTGCCGCGACTGCGACCCACGCGGGCGGGCGGCTGGTGATCCAGAACGATATCGGCACCACCGACGCGCATGTGATTGTGATCCATGTGGAGGGCCTCACGGTCAGCGTCGCCTACACGGATGTGCACGCGGAGCGGCTCGCCTTCTTCCAGGATATGCTGAAATCGCAAAAGGTCGTTTGGGAGAAGGATCGCACGGACGTACTCGGCGCCGGAACGGCGTTCTATCTGGCGACCGGGCGCGTCGAGGCGGCGGACGAGCAGGCCTGCCGCGATTATCTGACGTTTCTGGGCTCGCGCCTCGTGTTCCTGATCGACTGGAACCGCGCCCGCAAGCAATTGCGCGGGTTTTTGCGCGGCGCCGATCGCCTCGTGCTGTTGCGCTGGGCGGCGGACGCGGAGATCGGACATCGCGGCTTTCTGGAGCTCGGCGGCGCGCGGCTGGTCAATCAGGCGATCGAGGCGGTCGCGGGATCGGCGATGCATTTCGGCGACCGGCTGTGCGACGTGCTCGGCGATGCGCCGACGCTCGATTTCCTGCGCTTCGTCTTCAGGACCGCGACGGAAGGGCTTTTATCCGGCCAGTCCGGCGCGCTCATCCACGACCGCGTCAAGGTGACGCTCGCCGCGCATTTCAGCAATGAGGAGCGCCAGCTTTTGCGCATCGGCGCCGATCATGCCGGAATCATCTTTGAGCTCGCGAGCCTCGCGCGCGACGCGCTGCAGGCGGATCGGGACGGCGCCGGCAAGCGCGCCCGGCGCGCGCGCGGCTTCGAGCACGATGCGGACGGACTGGTCGTCGGCGCGCGCGAGGCCGTGGCGCGCCGTCCGGATTATGCGGTGTTCCTGCGGTTGTTGCAGACGGCGGACGATGCGGCGGACGAACTGGAGGACGCGGTGTCCCTCATCGGTCTCGACGCGCTTCAGGGCGAGCCGCTGGCGGCGTTGCAGATCCTCGCCGATCTTTTAGTCGAGGCCGCGCAGGAATGGATCAAGGCGCTTGGCCACGCGAGCCAGATCGGCCGCGCGGCGGGCGACGCCGAGACGGAGGATTTCCTCACCGCGATCGATCGCATCGGCGCCCTTGAGCATCAAGCCGACGATGCGCAGCGCGCGCTGACGGCGAGCACGGTCCAGCACGCGCGGGACTTCCGCCAGCTGCATCTTTTTTCCGCCATCGGCGACCGGCTCGAAGAGGCGGCTGACGCGCTGAAGCACGCGAGCCTCATCCTGCATGAACATGTGCTCGGGGACGTGATCTATGGTTGATCTCTATCCGATTCTGCCGGAGGCGCCGCTTGCCAAGGGCGGCGCGGAGGAGGTGGGCAACAAGGCCTGGAACCTGATGCGTCTCGCGCAGGCGGGCCTCCCCGTGCCGCCCGCTTTCGTGTTGCCCACAAGCTGGCGCCTCCGCCAGGGACCGGCCCGCGAGGCTGCGCTGAGGCAGGCGCTGACTGACGGAATCGCTCGGCTCGAAATCGCGACCGGCCTGAAATTCGGCGCGGCGCGGCGGCCGTTGCTCGTCTCCGTCCGCTCGGGCGCCGCGACGTCCATGCCGGGCATGATGGAGACGGTTCTCGACGTCGGCCTCAACGCGGAGACTGTCGAGGCGCTGATCCGCCTCACCGGCAATCCGCGCCTCGCCTGGGACAGCTATCGCCGTCTGGTGCAGGGCTATGCCGAGGTGGTGGCGGAGCTGCCGACGGCGCCCTTCGATGCGCTGGTCGCGGCGGCGCTGGAGCGGGGCGAGGCTTCGCGCGAGCGGGAGCTCGATCACCGCAGCCTCCGCGCGCTGACGCTGGCGATGCTGGATTGCTTCCGCGCGCTGACGGGAAGCGATTTTCCGGCCGATCCACGCGAACAGCTCGTCCGTGCGGCAACTGCTGTATTTCTCTCATGGGATGCGCCGAAGGCGGTAAGCTACCGCCGGTTGAACGGCATCGGCGAGGAGGGCGGCACGGCGGTGACAGTGCAGAGCATGGTCTTCGGCAATGCGGGCGGCGCATCGGGCTCCGGCGTCGGCTTCACCCGCAACCCGGCGACCGGCGCGCCGGAGTTCTATTACGACTTTCAGTTCGACGGCCAGGGCGAGGATGTCGTCGCGGGACGCCAGCGATTGGGCGACCGCGACAGGCTTCGCGCGGCGCTGCCCGCCGTCTTTGCGCGGCTGACCGCGATTTGCCGCGAACTCGAAGCGCTGTTTCGCGACGCGCAGGACTTCGAGTTCACCGTTCAATCCGGGACGCTGTTCCTGTTGCAGACCCGGCGGGCGAAGCGCACCGACTGGGCGGCGCTGACGATCGCAGCGGACATGGTCGCCGAAGGGCTGCTGACGCCCGCCGAGGCGCTCGAACGGCTCCACGGCATCGACCTTGAGGCCGTGGTCCGCACCAGCCTCAAAGAGCCGCTGCCGCCTCCGTTGGCGACGGCGCTGGCGGCAGGGGTCGGCGTCGCGGTCGGCGCCATCGCGCTTGACGCCGACGCCGTGAAGCGTCTCGTGGCCACGGGGGCGCCGGCGATCCTCGTGCGGCGCGACACGGCGACGACGGATATTGAGGGCATGGCGCTGGCGGTCGGCATCCTCACCGCCTCGGGCGGGCGCACGTCGCACGCGGCGGTGGTGGCGCGCCAGCTCGGCAAGGTGTGCCTCGTTGCCTGCCCGGGGCTTGAGATCGATCTTGAACAGCGCCAATGCCGGATTGGCGCGACGCTGTTCGATGAGGGCGATTTTGTGTCCCTCGACGGCAATGCCGGAGCCGTCTACCCCGGGCGTCTCGTTCCGCTGACAGAGCGGCCGGAACGCGCGCTCAACGCCATCGCCGAATGGCGTCGCCGCGCGGCGCAAAACAGCGCGGCTGCGGCATCATTGAGCCAGATCATCGCTTGACCGCCCCGCCAACCGTAAGAGGATACGATGAATAAATGGGAATCCTCCGTGGTCGATGAGCGCCGAGCGCTCGCAACGACCGATGCGCCGCCTCCGGTCGAAATCGCGAACGCGGAGCGCGTTCAAGAGGCGCTCCCGGCGGAGAGCGCGCCGCCCTCCAGCGCTGAAGATCTGGCGCGCTTCGTCGACCGCTCGTTCAATGCTGATCTTGCGCGCTTCACGGCGGGCCTGTCGCCGGCGGCTCTTTTTGGCGCCTACGCCAGCTGGGCGCTGCATCTCGCCCTCTCGCCCGGCCACCGGCTCCTTCTCGTCGAAAAGGCGCTGCGCAAGGTCGCGCGCTTTTCCGCTTACGCCGCCCAGTGCGCCGTCGACGGGCGTACGCCCGATTGCATAGAGCCCTTACCGCAGGACAAGCGCTTTTCGAACGAGGCCTGGCGGCGCCAGCCCTATAGACTGATGAGTCAGGCCTTTCTGTTGCAGCAGCAATGGTGGCACAACGCCGCGACAGGCGTCAGCGGCGTGTCGAAGCCGCATGAAAGAATCGTCGATTTCGCCACGCGGCAGCTTTTGGATATGGCCGCGCCGTCCAATTTTCTGCTGACCAATCCCGAAGTTCTCGACCGGACCCTCGCGCGCGGCGGCGCCAATCTCCTCGACGGCTGGCAGAATTTTCTCGAGGATTTCGAGCGCGCCATGCGCGGCGGCAAGCCCGCGGGAGCCGAGGCCTTCGAGGTCGGCCGCAATGTCGCGGCGACGCCGGGCAAGGTCATCTATCGCAATGCCCTGATCGAACTCATCCAGTACGAGCCGACGACGGCGACGGTCCGGCCCGAGCCGATCCTCATCGTGCCCGCCTGGATCATGAAATATTACATCCTTGATCTTTCACCGGAAAACTCGCTCGTCCGCTACCTCACCCAGCGGGGCTATACGGTTTTCATCATATCGTGGAAGAATCCCGGCCCCGACGACCGCGACCTTTCGCTTGAGGATTATCGTAAGCTCGGCGTCGAAGCGGCGCTCAAGGCCGTCAACGCCGTCGCGCCGGAGCGGCAGGTTCACGCGGTCGGCTATTGCCTCGGCGGCACGCTGCTATCGATCGCCGCCGCCGCCATGGCGCATGAGGGCGACGAGCGCATCAGGTCGATCACGCTCCTCGCCGCCCAGGTCGATTTCACCGAGGCGGGCGAACTCAGCCTCTTCGTCAACGAAAGTCAGCTCGACTTTCTCGACGACGTCATGTGGCGGCAGGGCTTCCTCGACGCCGGGCAGATGGCCGGCGCGTTCGAGCTGTTGCGCTCCAACGATCTCGTGTGGTCCCGCGTGATCCACGACTATCTGATGGGCGAGCGCCAGCCGATGAACGACCTGATGGCCTGGAACGCCGACGCCACGCGCATGCCCTACCGCATGCATTCGGAATATCTGCGCAAGCTCTTCCTCGACAATGATCTCGCCGAGGGGCGCTATCGCTGCGATGGCCGCCCGGTCGCGCTGTCCGACATTCGCACGCCGATTTTCGCCGTGGGCGCGGACCGCGATCACGTCGCGCCCTGGCGCTCGGTCTACAAGCTCAATCTTCTCACCGAGGACGGCGTCACCTTTCTGCTCGCCTCGGGCGGACATAACGCCGGCATCGTCTCCGAGCCGGGCCATAAGGGGCGCAGCTATCAAGTCGGGACGAAGAGCCGCGACGACCGCTACGTCGATCCCGACGCGTGGCTCGCCGCGACGCCGCATCGCGAGGGGTCGTGGTGGCCGGAATGGGTGCGCTGGCTCGACGCCCGCTCGGGCGCGCCGGGTGCGCCGCCTCGCATGGGGGCGCCCGAGGCGGGCTATCCCCCGCTCGCCGACGCGCCGGGCGGCTATGTTCGCATGCCGTGAAACGGCGCTCTGCGTCCTCAGGAAATTGTATTTTCTGCTATGGTGGAGCCAGACGGAATCGAACCGACGACCTCTTCAATGCCATTGAAGCGCTCTCCCAACTGAGCTATGGCCCCATTCCATGTCGCATTCTCATGCAGATGGTCCCGCATCGTCCGTTTGGGCCGGACGCCGGGCGCGGCGTTGATCCGCGCCGCCGCCTTAACGAGCCGGCGGGGGAGGGCCGGTGTATAGCCGCATCCCCCCGGCCGCACAAGCGAAACATCAACGCTCCTCGTCGTCCTCCGGCTCGCCGTCGATGAGATCGACGACATCGTCGCCGTCCTCCTCCTCTTCCTCGAGGAAGGTATCGTCGGCGACTTCGATTTCGACGTCATCGTCGACGACGACCGCGATCTTGTCGGCGTCGGCGTCGGCGTCCTCAAGCGTCACGAGTTCGGCGCCCACGATCGGGTCCGGCTCGTCGTCCTCGGCCGTCGCCGCCCTCTGCGCCGCGCGCGACAGCGGGGTCCCTTGAAAAACCGTGCCGCACTTCGGGCATGTGATCGGATTCTTGTTGAGATCGAAAAATCTTGCGCCGCAATTCTGACACTGATGCTTATTGCCGAGTTCTGGTTTTGCCACGGACCTACCTCTTGAAGGGACGGCTGCCGCTGGGCTGCTGGCCGCCATCGCAACTTTTGGTCCGGTTAGTGATGGAAAGGGCGCCTGTCAAATGGAAGTTGAGCTTGAGGCTCGCCTTTGGTGACAAAGCGGCGGGTGGCATGCTACCAGCGCCGCAACGAATGAGCGCAAAGGCGCTTTTGCGGCCCCTTTGACGATCCAGCATGCGAGGTTTTGATGACGGCGTCAGCGGCGCGCCTCACGGCGGGGACGAGCGGCCCCTTGCGCGGCCGCGTCAAGCCGCCGGGCGATAAATCGATTTCGCACCGGGCGTTGATTCTCGGCCTGCTCAGCGTTGGCGAAACCGCGATCGAGGGCCTTCTCGAAGGCGACGACGTGCTGAACACGGCGGCGGCGTGCCGCGCGCTCGGCGCCAGCATTGCGCGGACCGGGGAGGGCCGCTGGATCGTCCAGGGCTGCGGCGTCGGATCGCTGCTTGCGCCGCGCCAAACTCTCGATTTCGGCAACTCCGGCACCGGGATGCGCCTGATGATGGGCGTCGTCGGCGGCCATGCCATCGCGGCGCGCTTCGACGGCGACGCCTCGCTGCGCCGCCGGCCGATGCGGCGCATCCTCGATCCGCTCGTCCTCATGGGCGCGCAGGTGCTGGCCGAGGCCGAAGGCGGCCGCTGCCCGATCCTGCTGAAAGGCTCGGCCGAACCGGTCCCGATCGAATACCGCACCCCGGTCGCCTCGGCGCAGATCAAATCGGCGGTGCTGCTCGCCGGGCTGAACTCGCCCGGCCGGACCGTGGTGATCGAGCCGGAGGCGAGCCGGGACCATACCGAGAAGATGCTCAGCTTTTTCGGCGCCTCGATTGAGGTCGAGGCGTTCGGGGCGAGCGGCCGCAAGATCACGCTCCAGGGCAGGCCGGAATTGCGGCCGGCGCCCATCGCCGTCCCGGGCGATCCCTCCTCGGCGGCGTTCATCCTCGTCGCGGCGACGATCGTGCCGGGATCCGACGTCATCGTCGAATCGATGATGATGAACCCCTTGCGCACAGGTCTTCTCGCCACCCTGCTTGAAATGGGCGCGGATATCGAGATTATCGATCGCCGCGCGGACGGCGGCGAGGATGTCGCTGATCTGCGCATCCGGGCCGCCGCGCTGAAGGGCGTCGACGTGCCAGTCGAGCGCGCGCCGAGCATGATTGACGAATATCCGATCCTCGCCGTCGCAGCCGCGTTCGCGTCGGGGCCAACGCGGATGCGCGGGCTCAGTGAATTGCGCGTCAAGGAGTCCGACCGGCTCGAAGCGGTCGCCGCGGGCCTGCGCGCCGCCGGTCTCGACCCGCAGATCGAGGGCGACGATCTTATTGTCGAGGGACGGGGCGGCGACGTCGCAGGCGGCGGCATCATCGCGACGCATCTCGACCATCGCATCGCCATGAGCTTTCTTTGCCTTGGCCTCGCCGCGCGCAAGCCCGTCGCGATCGACGACGCCGGCATGATCGCGACCAGTTTCCCGGCCTTCAGGGCCGATATGGAGCGCCTCGGAGCGCATTTTTCATGATAATCGCGATCGACGGTCCCGCCGCCTCCGGGAAGGGCACTCTGGCGCGACGGCTCGCCGCGCATCTTGGCCTGCCGCATCTCGATACGGGTCTGCTCTACCGGGCGACCGCGCGGGCTCTTATGGACCACGGCCAGGATCTGTCCGACCGGACCGCCGCGATCAGCGCCGCGCGCAGCCTCGCCCTGACCGATTTCGACGAGGCGCTGCTGCGCGGGCGCGAGATGGCCGAGGCGGCCTCCGTGGTCGCGGCTATCGCGGAGGTTCGGGCCGCCCTGATCGACATGCAGCGCAGTTTCGCCAGCCGCCCCGGCGGCGCGGTGCTCGATGGCCGCGACATCGGCACTGTCATCTGCCCCGAAGCAGCCTGCAAGATCTTCGTCACCGCGAGCGACGACGCGCGGGCGACGAGGCGGGCGCTGGAGTTGCGCGCGCGGGGGGAGAAAGTGGACTACGGCGTCGTGCTGGAGGAGATCCGCAAACGCGACCGGCGCGACAGCAACCGCGCCGCGGCGCCTTTGAAGCCCGCGGCGGACGCCGTCGTCCTCGATACGACGAAGCTCGACGTCGATGCGGCGTTCAAGGCCGCGCTCGCCATTGTCGAGGCGGCGTTGGCGCGGGCGCGGACGCGGGCCGCCGTCTGAGCGGGTTCCTCCGGCGTCCTCTCAAAATTGCCGGTTTCTCGGTTCAGCATCCCTAACATGTGAAAAGGGCGCCTGTTTCGGCGGCGCCCGAAAATGTTCGAGGCCGCGACGATTTGAAGTTCAAGTCGGTCACGTCCTTCATCTTTTTTGTTTTACTGCATGATCTTATTGACCTTTCTTGATCATGCCGGCGGGAAAATATTTGCGGTGCGCAAGCAGTCGTTATCGCCATGGAGTTGACGCCGGACCTTCGCCGCCGGGAGCAGGGCGCGCCCGCGGACCTTCGCGCCGCCGAATGGGCGGCTTGGGATGCGCGCGGCTCGAACGGGAAACGGTTGCGCGCCGCCGTTGAGCGCCCGGAATGGCCTGGCGAGACCGTGGGGGCGTCCGAGGACGGCTGCGCCACTGTCGCCGGCGCCGCGCCGAGCCTCTTTGCGGAGCAACGCGAGCGCTTGGCTGAGCCCTATGCCAAGGACGCCAGCCTGGAGCGGAATCTCCTCTGGTTGCTGGCCGCATCGCTGGCGGCGCATCTGTGCCTCCTTTTGGCCCTCACGTTTTTGAGCCCGCCGCGCCAGGACGCTGAACGCTCCACCGAGACGCCGGTCGAGGTCGTCGTCGAGCAGCCGCCGGCGGCGCGCGAGCCGGACAAACAGAAGCCGCCGGAAGCCAAGCTTCAGCAGGGCAATCCTCCCGCGCAAAAGGTCGGCGAGCAAAAGGTCGCCGAACCCAAGGCCGCCGAGCAGAAGGACACGGCGCAAAAGGCGGCCGAGCAGAAGGCGGCGGAGCAAAAGGCCGAGGAGCAGAAAGCCGCCGCTCAAAAGGCTGCCGCGCAGAAGGCGGAGGAACAGAAGGTCGCCGAGGAGAAGGCTGCGCAGCAAAAGGCCGAGGAGCAGAAGGCCGCCGCGCAAAAGGCTGCGGAGGAGAAGGCTGCGGAGCAGAAAACCGCCGCGCAAAAGGCCGCCGAGGAAAGGGCCGCGGAGCGGAAGGCCGTCGCGCAAAAAGCCGCTGAACGGAAGCCGCCGCCCGCTGCGTCTGCGACCTCAAAGGCGGCGGCCCGCGCCGCCGCGGCAAAGCCGGCCGTTCCACCGCATGGGGCCGCTCAGGGCGGCAAACTCGCCAACAATCTCGCCGGAGGTTTCGACTCGCGGTCTGGGCCGGAGAGCGGATTGCAGCTACCCTTTGATAACGGGCCTGAAATTTTCCGGGCCGTCGCCGTGCCGCTGCCGACCGAGGGCGGCGACGAGCTGATGAGCTACAAGATGATCGTGTTCGGACTCCTGGAGCGCGCGAAGCAATATCCAGAGTCCGCACGCGAACGCGGCGCGCACGGCAACGCCGTCGTGTCCTTCACGATCGACGAGACGGGCGCCCTCACCAATGTGTCGCTGGTGCGCTCCAGCGGCGACACCGATCTTGACGTCGAGAGCCTGGCGCTGGTCGCGAGGGCCGCGCCGTTCCCGAAACCGCCGCCCGACGCGCAGCGCGCCTTCGCGGCCGAAATCACCTTCGGGCTCGAAGAAGCGGAATGACGTTGGCGTCGCCGCCCGCCTGTTCCCGCTCGCGCTCGGCCCGATCTCGTGCGCTTCGTTGAAAATATTGTCTTCGCTGTCTTCACGAACGTGAACTTCACGCATGATCGCACGCCTCAGGCAGCGCCAATGGTGAAATGCGCCGCGCGATCGTCGTGTTGACGCGCGCGCGCAACGCCGAGCCACACCGAGCAAGAACGGTCCATAAGCAAGCGTTGATAGACGATCACGGCCTCCAGCGGCTCAGTCGCGCCGCCGCTTGATTAATATACGTCGTATGCCGGGATAAGTTGTTTAACACTACGTATTAATACTAGGGCGCGGACTCATTAGCGCGCAGCCAAATTCGGATTGACGCGAGTTTGACGAATGCCAGATAGTTAGCCGCGAGCTTGTCATATCGAGTCGCGACACGCCGACATTGCTTAATCTTGTTGAAGAACCGCTCGACCAAGTTGCGCGCGCGATACAGATGCGGGCTAAAGCAAATCGGATTTTTGCGATTTCGTTTCGGCGGAATGTTCGCCCATGCTCCTTGCTGGCGAGCAAGCTCCCTGATCCAGTCGGCATCGTAGCCGCGATCCGCGAGCAAGATCGTTTGTGGAAGCAAGGCGTTGAGGAGAACTGAACACAGTCGGTTATCATGCGCCTCGCCGGGCGTTAGGGCGAGGTGCACCGGCAGGCCATTGGTGTCCACGACCGCGTGAATCTTGCTGGTCAGGCCCCCCTCGCGAGCGACCCATATCCTGGTGATTGTTGTCCGAGATGCAGGCGCCATGCTGGTGGACGCGCACGACGGAGGTATCGATCATCTGCACCGCCGCGTCATGACCGGTGGCCAGCGCATCCATGATCCGGTCCCATACGCCAGCCCGCCGCCAGCGAACGAAGCGATTATAGCAAGTTGTGCGGGGACCATAGATTTCTGGTAGATCGCGCCAGGGAGCACCTGAACGCAAGATCCAAAAGATACCGTTCAGGACGCGCCGGTCGTCAACACGGGGAATGCCACGCGGCTTGTTCGGAAGGAATGTCCCGATGGCAGCCCATTCAAAGTCCGTGAGCTCATACCGCATAATTCGAGGCTCCCGTTTGGACGCCGGCGTAATACCGACGGCCAGTCTGCGCAACGGTCGCTGACAATTTCAGCTGAACACTCGACTAGGCTGAGACGCGGTGGGTCGAGCTATGCCCGCGCGCCCTTCCGCCCCGCCGTCGGCGCGCCACGCCGCGCTCGTTTTCCCCGCGCGATCTCCGTTGCCAGCGCGTCCAACTTCGGCTCCCAAAAGCCCCTGAATTGGCCGACCCACTCGAACACCGCCTGGAGCCCCAGAGCATCCACAGAATATAGCCGCCTCTGCGCGTCCGCCCGCACCCGTGCAAAGCCACTCTCCCGCAGCACCTTGAGGTGCTGCGAAACCGCCGCCTGCGTGATCCCGAACTCGGCGCCAATCGCCTCGACCACTTCGCCCGAGGCCATCTCCCCTCGACCGAGCAGTTCGAGGATGCGCCGGCGCACTGGATCAGAGAGAACCTCGAAGACATGCATCAGCTTGCCGTGCCGGGGTGCGCCATGTCCGGCGGGATCTCACCGCGATAGAAGGCGATCGTCCGGTCCGACCGCGCTTTTGCCGAGGCCGGATCGACTCCGCTCGCGACATGCGCCGTACGCCAGAACTCGCCGCTCTGCCTCATGAACTCCTTGCCGTTTGGCGAACCTATCCATGCCTCAGCCGTCGCATGGTCGGCCGACGCCCCGGTCGCCAGATGCCGCGCAAGTCCCATGACGGCGAGGTCCCAGCCGATACCCACCGCGCCCGGGCCAAACTGGTTCCAGTGATCTCCGATGATAGCCGTATGCTCCAGCGTCATCCGTGCCTTCCCGCTGTCTGCTGCCACCTTGACGTCGACCCAGCTCGTGCTGCCGCCGAATTCCCACGTCGCTGCAAAATGACTCGGCGGGGTGCAAGCCGTAATGGTACCGCCCGCATTCCCCTTGAGCTGGTACTTTCCGCCCAACGTCAGCTCACCCTCGATCGGCAGGAACCATCGCGGGATGCGTTCCTTGCTGGTCAGTGCGTCCCACAGGTCATCGGCGCTGGTGTCGTAAAGCCGTGTCAGCGTCACCGTGCTCGCTGGTTTCCCGTCCTTTTCAAAATTGCGCACCGTGCGGGCGACAAGTCCCAGCACGCTAGCGATATCGATCTCCATGCCTTGCTCCTTGCTCTTGTGGCAAGGAATATCGGCTTACGCTTATATAAGTCAAGACTTTTAATAGCTTCATGGACCAAGAGACTGCGGCACTTCAGATCATCAATGTCCGTAATTGGCGTTTTCGTGCATGTTCGATGTGCAACTTGAGTCCGGAACGCGAACCAAGCGACGTCCACCGAACACTCTGAATTTATGGGTACACGCCCTAGCACTACTTTGGCAGAATTAATTCTGAGGACGCCTGATGCGCATTCGGCAGTGCGGACATCGTTCGTAGATTTGCTTTGGCGATAGCGCCTTGATGACGGCGCGTCGAACCGCCGGCAGGGTCGGTTGCGGCGGCCCGTGATGGATTCTTTTTTTCCCGCGTCGCCTGCTTGAGGCGCTGATGCTGAAGGAAGGCGTAGGCGATCATGGTCATGAGCGCGTGCCGGTGCAGCCCCCGCCATGATCGTCCTTCGAAATGATCGAGGCCGAGCTCTTCCTTCATCT
>Ga0181530_10002117_pt1 | contig 24113 bp, 19 predicted proteins | sample PEATcosm2014_Bin_42_FD_119769 | JGI IMG/M metagenome (GOLD analysis project Ga0181530, IMG submission 119769) | Peatland microbial communities from MTU Mesocosm Facility, Houghton, MI, USA - PEATcosm2014_Bin10_60_metaG | ecosystem: Environmental > Terrestrial > Soil > Wetlands > Peat | place... | reverse complement strand
CGCTTCTCGGTCAAGTTCTACCTCGTGGCCATGCTCTTTATATTGTTCGACGTTGAAGCCGTTTTCCTTTACCCCTGGGCGGTCATCCTGCGCGAACTGAAAATGTTTGGGTTTTGGGAAATGATGGTATACATCGCGATCGTGCTGGTCGGCCTGTTCTATGTCTGGAAAAAAGGCGTGCTCGACTGGGGCCTGACGACCGCCAAACGGGGGGACAACTGATGCCGCTCGTGCCGGCCATCACCGATATCGAGCAGTTGAAAACGCATCCGGCATTAGCTCGCCTGGTGGAGTGGAGCGTCGGCGCCGGTTCGAAATCCACCGTGCAGGCGGTGAAATACGATCGCGACGAGCTTACCATCTGGATCGCGAAGGAATCGATCCGCGAAGCTTGCTCCATCTTGCGCGACTCCGCCGATTGCCCATTCAATTATCTGGCCGATCTTACCTGCGTGGATTGGTATCCCTCGGAGCCGCGCTTTGAGGTGGTTTACCATCTGCTCTCTATTCCAACGAAAGAGCGGGTGCGTTTGAAAGTCCGGCTGGACGGATCGAGTCCGGCCATCGAATCGGTCACTTCGGTCTGGCCTGCGGCCAATTTCTATGAGCGTGAAGTTTTCGATCTGTTTGGCGTGCGGTTTACGGGACATCCCAACCTCGAACGCATCATGATGCCCGATGACTGGGAAGGCCATCCGCTGCGCAAGGACTATCCGGTGGAGGGTTACCGATAGGCCATGACACAATTTCCCACTGTTGTAGCTGGATCCGGCCGAGAGACTACCTCGGGCGATCGCACCCTGGTACTGAACATGGGGCCGCAACATCCTTCGACGCACGGGGTGTTGCGCCTGGTACTCGAAATTGACGGCGAGACCGTGGTGCGGGTGAAGCCGGAGATCGGGTATCTGCACACGGGCATCGAGAAAACCTGCGAAGCCAAGTTTTACCAGCAAGTCGTGCCGCTGACGGATCGCATCGATTACCTGTGCCCGATGACCAACAATCTTTGCTACTGCCTGGCAGTAGAGAAGTTGCTGGGGCTGGAGATTCCTCCGAAGGCGCAGTGGATGCGGGTCCTGATGAATGAGTTGACCCGCATCAATTCGCACCTGGTCTGGCTGGGAACGCACGCGATGGACCTGGGCGCGATGACCGTTTTTCTCTACTGCTTCCGCGAGCGCGAAGATGTTCTGCGCTTTTTCGAAATGGTCAGCGGGCAGCGGATGATGACGTCTTACTTCCGTATTGGCGGGCTCGCACTGGAACCGCCGCTCGGGTTCTTCGAGAAGGTCAAGAAGTTTGCCGACCGCTTCCCCGGGAACGTGGATGAATATGAAGGCTTGCTGACGGGGAATCCGATTTTCAAGATGCGTACCAAGGGCGTGGCTCGCCTGACGGCGGAAGACGCGATTGCTATGGGCGCGTGCGGCCCAACCTTGCGCGGCAGTGGCGTTGATATGGACCTCCGTCGCGACGCTCCTTATACGGGCTACGAAAATTTCAAGTTTAAGGTGCCGGTGCGCAGCGAAGGGGATGTGTTCGCGCGATACCTCTGCCGGGTCGAGGAGTTGCGGGAATCGATTGGCATGGTGCAGCAGGCGCTCGGGGGGATGCCGGAAGGCCCCATCAAAGCCGACGCGCCTAAGGTTGTGCTGCCCGATCGCGAAAAAATGAAGACGCAGATGGAAGCCCTCATCTACCATTTCAAGATCATTACCGAGGGCTTCGCGGTGCCGGCGGGCGAGGTTTATCAGGCCGTGGAATCGCCGCGCGGCGAGATGGGATACTACATTGTCAGCGACGGAACCGCCAAGCCGTATCGCGTGCATATGCGCGGGCCGTCGTTTGCGAACCTGCAGGCGCTGGGTAAGATGTGCGAAGGCGGACTGATTGCCGATGTGGTTGCGGCGATTGGGTCCATCGACATTGTGCTGGGCGATGTGGACCGGTAGAGCATTTGTAATTTGCGATTTGTAATTTGTAATTGTAGGACCCGTACAAACTCATGAAGTTTTCCGACGAGTTCGAGACGCGGTTCGCGGAGATGCTGACGCGTTATCCGACTAAGCGCTCGGCGTTGGTGCCGACGCTGCTCTACGCGCAGGATGAAGCCGGCTCGCTGACCGACGAAGTGATCGCTGAACTGGCGTAGCGGATGGATCTCACCGAACTCGAAGTCCGCAACGTGATCAGTCATTACTCGATGTTAACTACCAAGCCAAGAGGCAAATACAACGTGCAGGTGTGCACTAACATTGCGTGCATGCTGCGCGGCGGCGAGGAAATTCTCGACCACTGCAAGAAGAAGCTTGGCATCGGACACAAGGGGACAACCAAAGACAGCCTCTTCTCGCTGGAAGAAGTGGAGTGCATCGGCGCATGCAGCTGGGCCCCGGCAGCACAGGTGAATTACGATTTTCATGAGAACCTAACGAGCGAGAAGATCGATCAAGTTCTCGATGAGTATAAGAAGAAGGGAACGCAGTAGGTTTGTAATTGGCAATTTGTAATTTGTAATTGAAGCCGGTGACGCTAGGGCTTTGCAATTGCAAATCACAAATTACAAATCACAAATGGCTTCTTTAGTTTCCCATCCCGACGAGGTACGCGTGGTTTCGAAGCGCTTTGGACAAGGCGCGACGAATATCGACCGCTATCTCCAACTGGACGGCTACAAAGCCGTGCAGAAGGCGCTCGCCATGCCGCCGGACGCCATTATCAATGAGGTGAAGAACTCCGGCCTGCGCGGACGGGGCGGCGCCGGATTCAGCGCAGGTATGAAGTGGTCGTTTGTTCCGAAGGAGTCCGCCAAGCCGAAATACGTGCTGTGTAACGGCGATGAGAGCGAGCCCGGCACATGCAAAGACCGCCTGATTTTCGAACACGATCCCCACTCCGTGATTGAAGGTGTGATGATCGCCGCGCTCGCGGTCGGTTCGCATACCGGTTACATTTACATCCGGGGTGAGTATCGCTATCTTTCGGTGATCATGCAGAAGGCGATTCGAGACGCCTACGCCAAAGGGTTCCTCGGCAAGAATATTTTCGGCAGCGGATACGACCTCGATATTTATTGGCATGGTGGCGCGGGCGCTTACGAAGTTGGCGAAGAGTCGGCGCTGATGGAATCGCTCGAAGGCAAGCGCGGCATACCGCGTATTCGCCCTCCCTTTCCGGCTGTGGTTGGGTTATGGGGCGGCCCGACGGTCATCAACAACGCCGAGACGCTGGCTTCGGTTCCGCATATTATTTTGGGCGGAGCGGATTGGTACGCGAAACTGGGCACGCCTAAGAACGGCGGAACCCGGTTGTTCTGCCTCTCGGGAAATCTCAAACGGCCGGGCGTTTACGAGCTTCCGATGGGATACAACCTCAAGAAGATGATCTATACGGTTGGCGGCGGAATTCCGAACGGACGCGAGTTGAAGGCTGTGGTGCCGGGCGGATCGTCCACGCCGGTGCTGCTGCCGGAGGAAATCGACATCCCGATGGATTTCGACTCAGTGGGCAAAGCGGGGTCGATGCTTGGCTCCGGCGGGGTGGTGGTGCTCGACGATACGACCTGCATGGTGAAGTTTGCACTGCGCACCATCAAGTTTTATCAGCATGAAAGCTGCGGCTGGTGCATCCCATGCCGCGAGGGCACCGACTGGCTGAAAAAGACGCTGTCGCGCTTCCACGCGGGCGCGGGGTTGAAGAAAGATATCGACAATATCTATTACCTAGCTGAGAACATGCTGGGAAGAACATTTTGTCCGCTGGGAGACGCGGCGGCGATGCCGACGATGGCGTTCGTAAAGAAGTTCAGACAAGAGTTTGAAGATCATTTGGGTGGGAAACCCTGCCCGTTTGAGAAAGAAAGCGCTGCGGAGCCGGTGTTGACGTAGAAGTATTCGTAATTGCGATTTGTAATTTGTAATTGTCTTTGTCTTGCAATTGCACATTACAAATTACCAATTACAAATCCGAAATCATGGCCGATGTAACTCTCACTGTCGATGGCAAGAAGATCACGGCTCCGGCTGGGACCCTGCTGATCGAGGCCTGCAAGAGCGTGGGCATTGAAATCCCCTCGTTCTGCTACTACCCCGGGCTTTCGTTGCAGGGCGCTTGCCGCATGTGTGTGGTGAAGATCGAGAGGATGCCCAAGCTCCAGACCGCGTGCACGACCACCGTGACCGAGGGCATGATCGTCGCCACCGACAACGATGAGGTACGCCAGGCGCGCAAGGCAATGGTCGAGTTGCTGCTTGGCAACCATCCGCTGGATTGCCCGGTGTGCGACGCCGGCGGCGAATGCGAATTGCAGGACATGGCGTTCTCTTACGGTGCCTCCGAATCGAAATTCATCGAGGCGAAGAATCATCGCGAAGAACAACAATGGTCGCCGGTCGTGTATTTCGACCGGCCGCGTTGCATTCTGTGTTACCGCTGCGTGCGCGTCTGCGGCGAAGGCATGGACGTTTGGGCGCTCGGCGTGCAGAACCGCGGAGTAAGTTCGATCATCGCGCCCAATCAAGACGACCATCTCGATTGCGAAGAGTGCGGGATGTGCATCGATATCTGTCCAGTCGGCGCACTTACTTCCGGAAGTTATCGCTATAAGACGCGTCCGTGGGAGATGAATCACGTAGGCACGATCTGCACTCACTGCGGAGACGGATGCAAGACCACGCTGGGCGTGCGCCGCTCGGAAACCGGCGCAGAGATTGTCCGCGGCGACAACCGCGACAAGAGCGGAATCAACAACGATTTTCTCTGCATCAAGGGCCGCTACGCTTTCGACTTTGCGCACCACAAAGAACGCTTGACACAGCCGTTAGTAAGGAAGAACGGTAAGCTGACGCCCGCGACGTGGGAAGAAGCTTTTGAACTGATCGGCAAATCTCTTCGGGAAATTCGCGATCGGGATGGCGGAAGTGCAATCGGAGTCATCGGCTCGAATCGCACGACGAACGAAGAAAATTATCTGCTATCGAAATTTGCCCGCGTAGTGTTGAAGACCAATAACGTCGATCATCACCGGACAGCGGACTTCCCTGCTCTTGCGGCAGCTCTTTACGGCAGGCCTGGAAAAACCGCGTCCATGCGGGATGTGCTGGCCGCGCCCGCGATTCTGCTGATTGGGAACGATCCAACTAATCGGCATCCGCTGTTGGCGTGGCAGATCCGAACGAATGTGCGCCTGCGGCGTGCGAGACTTTACATCATCAACTCCGCGCCGATCAAGTTGCGGCGCCAGGCGGCAGGATTCGCGGTGCTTCCGGCAGGCGCCGAATCGAAAGCGGTTGCCTTCCTCGCCGGCGACGAGTTTCTGTACGACTCGCTGGTGACCGACGTCACGAACCGCGACGCCTGGATCGCGCTCCGCGACAGACTCCGCGCCGAGCAGAACCTGGTGATCGCCTTCGGATCTGAGCTGCGCGGCCAGGACATCAAGACACTAGTGACTTTTGCTGCCATGTTGCCCGGAGCAAAGTTGGTATGCCTTGGCGATTACGCGAATTCCCGCGGGGCCAGTGACATGGGGCTCTATCCCGATCTTCTGCCGGGATACGAACATGTTACCAGCGCAGATAGGTTCCAACAAGAATGGGGTAAGTTGCCAGCCGAAGCAGGCTGGAACCTTCTGGAGATGGTCGAAGCGGCGAAGGCCGGCAACCTGAAAGCGCTCTACGTGGTAGGCTCCAATCCTGTTGGTCGCCTGCGTATTGATCCGTTTGCTCTGTCAAAGAGTTTTGTGGTGGTGCAGGACATGTTCCTGACCGAAACCGCAACCATCGCCAGCGTGGTCTTGCCGGCGGCGAACGCGTACGAGAAGACTGGAACTTATACGAACACCTGCGGCGATCTGCAACTTCTAAAAAAAGCGGGCGAAGTTTCCAATACAAAGCCGGACTTCGAGATGATTGTGCGCATCGCGGACGCCATGGGCTTTGACGTTCGCGCACTGGTGCCATTCGGCGGCGGCACACGCGCCGACGTGGGCCAAACGCGCGGCGCGCAGTCGGGCGAGGCCGATCGCCATGCGGTGTGGCTCGAGGCGCACAATCTTGAGCCGAAAATGACGCCATTCGATCCCATGGCGATTCTCGACGAAATGCAGCGCGTGGTCGCAGGATATGATGTTTCGCGAGTCAATCTGCTCGCCGGGAACGACCAGCATCTCGATATCGCCGACAGCGGCACTGGCGTGATCCACAACTCGGAGTTGATCGTTCCGGCCAACGATGGTTTATTCCGTTCGGGAACACTGGGGAGATACTCCAAGACATTGAACTCTGTTTTCGAAAATAAGTCCAGAGACACGGAGGTTGCAGCGGACTAGCTAGGAAGTATTGAGCGTCACTAACACACCTAAGATCGCAACCGCGCGGGGAAGGGCTAGCGAGCCATACGAGAATACGTGAGCATAACGACGTTTATCATCGTTTCGATTATTAAGTCACTGGCCGTGATCGGTATTCTGCTGACGGCGGTGGCCTATAGCGTCTGGCTGGAGCGCAAGGTGTCGGCGCGCATCCAGAACCGCTGGGGACCCACGCGGGTTGGGCCTTTTGGGCTGCTGCAGCCGCTCGCCGACGGCATCAAATTCATCTTAAAAGAGGATTTGACGCAGCCGCATGTCTATAAGCCGCTCTACATCGCAGCGCCCATGATCGCGCTGGTTTTTGCCATTACATCTATTTCGGTGATCCCGTTTGGTACATCCATTGCTATTGGTTCCATTTCCACGACACTCCAAATTGCCGCGGACTCTAACTCGACAGGAGATATGAATATCGGGTTGCTGGTTGTCCTCGGCATTACTTCGATGGGCGTGTACGGCGTGGCACTTGCCGGGTGGTCTTCGAATAATAAGTACGCCCTGCTTGGCGGTCTACGCGCCAGCGCCCAGATGGTCAGTTACGAAGTTTCGCTCGGCCTTTCTCTGGTGGGAGTACTGATCATGTCTGGTAGCCTCAGCCTCCGCACCATTGTGGATGCGCAAGGGGGGGTGTTTTGGCATTGCATTCCGCGCTGGAATATTTTTCACGGTCAAACGCTTGCGTTTTTTATCTATCTTATTTCCGCGTATGCAGAAACGAACCGCACGCCGTTTGATCTGCCGGAAGCCGAGTCGGAGTTAGTCGCCGGATATCACACCGAATACAGCGCCATGAAGTTCGCGATGTTTTTCATGGCCGAGTACGCAAATATGGTAACGGTTTCCTGCCTGGCCACGCTGCTGTTTCTGGGCGGATGGCATGGGCCGATTTTCGGACCGCCGATTCTGCTGGCTGTGCTGCCGGTATTTTGGTTTTGCCTGAAGGTTTTCTTTTTTATGTTTCTGTATGTCTGGGTGCGCTGGACCTTGCCCCGTTTTCGCTACGACCAACTTATGGCGTTCGGGTGGAAGGTGATGCTGCCGCTGGCAGTTGCGAATATTGTGTATACGGCGCTCGTGGTGGCATTGCGAGCTTGAGAACGAACTGCTGGCTTCCAGCTACTAGCTAGTGGCCAGCTGCTAGTAACCGACTAACAAAAATGTTTCATTTAATTCTATTTCTATTTTTCGGAGCGATCTGCGTGGCGGGAGCGATCAACCTGCTGGTGCAGAGTCACCCCATTAACAGCGCGTTGTCGCTGATCGTGGTGATGGCCGCGCTCGCCGCCGAATATCTTTTGCTAGGTGCAGAATTCGTGGCCGCAGTTCAAGTGATCGTCTATGCCGGCGCGATCATGGTGTTGTTTGTCATAACCATCATGCTACTCAATGCCGGAGCGGAGGAACGGACCAAGGGCAGCCGGGTCGCGATTTTGCTTGGCGTTCCGGGGGTGGTAATCGGAGCGGTGTTAGTCGCCTGGACGCTGCTCAACCGGCCCAATGCCCAAACCGTCTCCATCGGCGCGTTAAAGGGCGATCCGCAGGCGATTGCGCGGCTTCTCTTCCACGAGTTTCTCCTGCCGTTTGAAATCACGTCGGTGCTGATCCTGATCGCCATCATGGGCGCGGTCGTGCTTGCGAGCCGGCCCGAAGCCGGGGCGCGCGGCGCGAGAAAGGATGGGCAATGATCCCTCTTTCTTACTACCTGCTGCTGAGTGGAATTTTGTTCGTATGTGGCGTGCTTGGGTTTCTGATCAAGCGCAATATCATCACGATTTTCATGTCGATCGAGCTGATGCTGAACGGCGTGAACCTTTCGTTCGTCGCCTTTGCCGCACACTGGCACGCGCTCAGTGGACAGGTCTTCGTCTTTTTTGTAATGGTCGTGGCCGCGGCTGAGGCCGCAGTGGGCCTGGCGGTCATCATTGCCGTCTATCGCACGCGTGAAACTTTGAATGTTGACCGGGTGAACCTGCTCAAGTTATGACGGAGAGTCCTAATCTTTGGATCGTCCCGCTGCTTCCCCTCGCCGGAGCGGCGATCAACGGCTTTTTTGGCCGGCGGTGGTCGAAGTACGCCATATCGGCGGTCTCGCTTTTTTTCTGCGGCGCGGCATTTTTCATGGCGCTAACGATTGCCTGGGATTTCTCTTCGGCATCGGCGCCTTACCGTTGCCACCTTGCGCATTGGATCCGCTCAGGAAGCTTTCAGGTCGATTTTGATTTCTATCTCGACCAGTTATCGCTGGTCATGCTGCTCGTGGTCACCGGCGTCGGCTTTCTTATACACGTTTACTCGGTCGGGTATATGTGGGACGACGACGGCTACTACCGCTTCATGTCGTACCTGAACCTGTTCATGTTTTTCATGCTGACGCTGGTGCTCGCCAAGAACTATCTAGTCATGTTCATCGGCTGGGAGGGCGTGGGCCTGGCGTCTTACTTGCTGATCGGTTACTGGTTCACAAAGGATTCGGCGGCGGCAGCGGGCAAGAAGGCATTCATCGTCAACCGGATCGGCGACTTCGGATTCCTGATTGCGCTGTTCATGATCATCCAGAACTTCCATTCCCTGGATTTCACGAAAGTATTTGAGCAGGTCGGCAAGTTGCCGGCGGAGACTGCCGGTGCTAGCGTGCTCACGGCAATCGGCTTGCTGTTGATGGTCGGCGCGGCGGGTAAGTCGGCGCAGATCCCACTCTATGTGTGGCTGCCGGACGCCATGGAAGGCCCCACTCCAGTGTCGGCGTTGATCCATGCGGCAACGATGGTGACGGCGGGCGTCTATATGGTGGCGCGATCGTCCGCAATTTTCGAACGCGCGCCGATGGCAATGACGGTGGTCGCAATCATTGGATCGCTCACAGCCCTGTTTGCGGCGACCATTGGCATCGCGCAGACCGACATCAAGAAAGTGCTGGCTTACTCCACCGTTTCGCAGCTTGGCTATATGTTCATGGCGTGCGGCGTGGGCGCGTTCTCGGCTGGAATTTTCCACTTGATGACGCACGCGTTTTTTAAGGGGCTGTTGTTCCTCGCGGCTGGTTCGGTCATTCATGGCGTGGGTGGCGAGCAGGACATGCGAAAGATGGGCGGGCTGGCGGTGTACATGCCATGGACGTGTATGACGATGTGGATTGCCACGTTCGCCATCGCCGGTATCCCGCCGTTCGCGGGCTTCTGGTCCAAAGACGAGATTCTATGGAAGGCCTATTCGTCCAGCCCTCAGGGCTGGGTGTATTGGCTGATTGGACTGGTGACGGCGTTCATCACTTCGTTCTATATGTTCCGGCTGATGTACATGACCTTCGGCGGCGAGTACCGCGGCACTGTGGCCCAGGAAACACGCGGCCGCGGTGCGCGTGGTTATGACGTCCATGGCCACGATGCTCATGGCCATGGACACAGCGAGCCGCACGAGAGTTCATGGGTAATCCTGGGGCCGTTGCTTGTGCTTGCCGTGCTGTCGGCGATTGGGGGACTCGCGGCGTACGAAATGGGGTTCGAACAGTTTCTGGCCCCGGTTTTTCAGGGGGTGACGAAAGTAGCCCAGGGAACCCCTGCTGAAGGTGGCGGCACACTCGAGTATCTGCTTATGTTTGTTTCCGTCGGCGTGGCTGCACTGGGATGGTTCCTGGCGTATCTGCTCTACAGCCGGCTTCCGCAACTTCCGGCGCGCATTGCGGCCAGCCTGAGCGGGATCTACGACGCGGTCGTCCACAAGTATTACATCGACGAACTCTACGCCGTTCTGTTCGTCAAACCGCTGCTCGGCGCTTCGACCACAATCCTCTGGCACGGCGTGGACCAGGGAGTGATCGACGCCACGGTGAACAACTCGGCCGAAGCTGCGCGCCATGTGTCGGACAACGCGCGCCACATGCAGTCGGGCAATCTGCGCTCCTATGCGGGCTGGGTGGCCGCTGGAGCGGCGGTGGTGATCGCCTACATGGTCTGGATGGGAGTGCGATGAATATGGGTCCGATCAACATGGAGTGGCTCAGTCGCATCATCCTTTCGCTGGTGACTTTTATCCCCGCGGTGGGCGGGCTGCTGATTCTCCTGATTCCGCGCCGCGACCGTGATATCAAGTTATTTGCGTTTGTCATCTCGGTACTGGCATTTGTGACTTCGCTGCATTTGCCGGTGTATCTGCATCGCGGCACTGGCCCCTTCAAGTTCGAGATCGACAAGGTCTGGATCACTACCCCCAACATTCATTACCACATGGGCGTTGACGGGATTTCCGTCTGGCTGGTGGTGCTGACTACCTTCCTCACGCCGCTGTGCGTGCTGATTTCCTGGAATTCGATTCACGAGCGGGTGAAGGAATTCTTTATCCTGCTGCTGCTGCTGGAAACGGCCCTGATCGGTGTTTTCACTTCGCTCGATTTGTTCCTGTTCTACTTCTTCTGGGAAGCGACGCTGATCCCGATGGCGCTGCTGATTGGGATGTACGGCCACGGGCGTCGAATCTACGCCGCAGTGAAGTTTTTCCTATTCACCATGATCGGCTCGATCTTCATGCTGGCAGCGATTATCTGGCTCTATGCGAAGACTGGGAGTTTCGATTTTGCCGTAATTCAGGATAAGATCGCCCACGGCGCAGTACCAGGATTTGAGGCCGCCTCGCTCTGGCTCTTCCTCGGATTTTTCATCGCTTTTGCGGTAAAGGTTCCGCTCTTCCCTCTTCACACCTGGCTGCCGGACGCGCACGTGGAGGCGCCGACTGCCGGATCGGTGCTGCTGGCGGGCGTTCTGCTGAAGATGGGCACCTACGGTCTACTGCGCTTTGATGTCGGCCTGTTCCCTGTCCAGGCGCACCGCAACGCATCATGGATCATGGTGCTGGCGTTGATTGGCATCATCTATGGCGCGCTGGTCTCGCTGGTGCAGCCGAATCTGAAAAAGCTGATCGCCTACTCCTCGGTGAGCCACCTCGGATTCGTCGTGCTCGGAGTTTTCAGCTTCACAGCGGCGGGGCTGAATGGAGCCGTTTTCGTCATGCTGGCCCACGGAGTCGCAACCGGAGGGCTCTTCATGCTGGCGGGCATCCTCTACGAACGCCGCCACACTTACGAGATCGCCGAGTTTGGCGGACTGGCAACACCCATGCCGAAGTACGCCACCTTATTTCTGGTCACGGTGCTGGCCTCGGCCGGGCTGCCGCTGCTGAACGGCTTTATCGGCGAGTTTCTGGTGTTGAGCGGAGCCTTCCAGGCGCGGCCCATCTATGGAATTCTGGGCGCGACCGGCGTGATCTGGAGTGCCTGCTACCTGCTGTGGATGTATCAGCGCGTCTTTTTCGGCAAGGTGACGCATCCAGTTAACAACACGCTGACTGATCTCAGCCTGCGCGAGAAGACAGCGCTGTGGCCCATTGCTGTTGCCGCCCTGGTGATGGGAGTTGCGCCCCTGATGTGGCTCGGCGCGATTGATCCGGCGGTGCAGGCGGCGCTCGCTCCCGTTGCACAATTAGCCAGCAAGGTGGTGGGGCAATGACAGTGACGACGCTGGCCACGGCGCTCTCGCATTCATTGCCGGTCCTGCTGGCGCAGGCGCAGGCTTTTCAGCCGCCGCAACTCGCCGACTACATCCGCATCCTGCCGGAGCTGGTGCTCTCGCTTTTCGGGATGCTGGTCATGGTTGTCGACCCTCTACTCGACGAAGACAACAGTCACCGATCACTGGGCACAATCGCACTGATTGGCACTTTGGCCGCGCTGGCTTCGACTCTGTTCATGGCGCGGACGGAGTACGCCGGAACCGCCTTCTCGAACATGGTTCGGGTGGACGGCTTCAGCGTGTTCTTTCACTTCCTGGTCATCGCGATTGCGGCGGTGGTGATCCTCAGTTCTTACGAATATTTGGCGGTGCAGCGCATTCGCGCCGGGGAATACTACGGATTGATTCTCTTCGGCACGGTGGGCATGTGCCTGATGTCGTCCGCCATTGAGCTCGTGCTGATTTTTGTCGCGCTGGAGATTTCGTCGATCTCGACCTACGTGCTGGCGGGCTTCCGGCGGCGCGACGCAGCCAGCAGCGAATCGTCGCTGAAATACTTTCTGCTGGGATCGTTCGCCACGGCATTCTTCCTCTATGGCGTCGCGCTTATGTTCGGCGCTACGGGTTCCACCAATATTGACGCCATCAAACATGCACTGAACTCCGGCGACGCGCCTGTGCCGGTCCTGGCGTATGTCGCGACGGCGCTCATGTTCGTGGGATTGGGCTTCAAGGTTGCCTCCGCGCCTTTTCATGTGTGGACACCAGATGTTTATGAAGGGGCGCCGGCTCCGGTGGTCGCACTGATGTCAACCGGCCCCAAGGCGGCGGCATTCGCGGTTTTGCTGCGCATCATGTTCGAAGCGAACGCCCCCGGACGTTTCTGGCTGTTCTGGGTCTCAGCCGCGCTGACCATGACGCTGGGAAATGTGTGCGCCCTGGTGCAGAACAACGTCAAGCGTCTGCTGGCGTATTCATCAATTGCCCACGCTGGATACCTGCTGGTGGCGTTTGCCGCTCAACCCGCGTCACAACCGGAACTGGGCGCGTCGGCGGCAATGTTCTACACCGCCGCTTATGCTGCGATGAACGTGGGCGCGTTCGCTGTGGTCAGCCATTTCGCGAACGCGGGCGAAAAATACGTCACGCTCGAAGATTACGCGGGCCTGGGCAGGAAGTCCCCCGCGCTGGCCGCGACTTTCACATTTTTCCTGATGTCTTTGATCGGCATTCCGATCACGGGCGGCTTCTTTGCGAAGTTTTACGTGTTGAGTGCCGCGCTGAAGTCGAATCTGGTTGGCCTGGCGATCATTCTGGTTCTGAATAGCGCCGTGGCCGCCTATTATTACCTGCGAATTATCGTCCTGATGTACATGCGGGAGCCGCGTGGCGAAGTTCCTGTCACTCGTGTGCCCGTTGCCACGGCGATCGCCGTTACCGTGTGCGTGCTGCTTACGCTTTATCTTGGAGTGTTGCCGGGACGCGTGCTCGACTACGCCGCTCGGTCGGCTCACCAACTAACAAGCGACACGGCGGCAGCGGCAGGTTATACTGCAGCAGAACGGTAGATAGTGGGAGCTATCTCACGAATCGTTTTGGGAAGGAACGATTGACAATCGTCGTCCGAGTCGGCATGATTAGTGACACAAGATTCAGAAGACATTGCTCTTTTGAGAGTTACAGGTGAACATCTCTATGACACGATTTAGCGCCTTCCGACTGTTTAGCCGCGAATGGTTTCCATTCGCGGCGGAGGCGCGGAATCGGAGCCAGTCACCAGGGCAATAAGGACAGCTCAAGAATCCCGCTAAAGCCGCGATAGAATCGCGGCTTTTGTTTTAGGCGGCAAAGAGATCGCCAATAGAAAGGTCATCGCCATGATTGTGAATATGTCCGACAACGCCACCCAAGAACAGATCGAACACGTCATTCAACGCGTCCGCGAGGCCGGATTCCAGCCCCACGTCACGCGCGGCACCGAACGGACCATCGTTGCGGCCGTCGGCAGCGGCGGGCGGCGCCATGAAATCGAAGCTCTTTCGGTGGCCCCCGGCGTGGACAACGTGGTCGCCATCGCCCAGCCTTTTAAGCTGGTCAGCCGCCAATCGCGGCCGCAGCCTTCGGTGATCAACATTCGAGGCGTAAAGATCGGCGGCCCTGAAGTGGTGGTCATCGCTGGTCCGTGCTCGGTCGAGTCGCGCGAGCAATTGCTGGAGACCGCCGAAGGGGTGAAGCGTGCGGGCGCGGCAATGCTGCGCGGCGGAGCCTACAAGCCGCGCACCTCCCCGTATGAATTCCAGGGACTCGGCATCGAAGCTCTGAAACTTCTGGGCGAAGCTCGCGATGTCACCGGCCTTCCGGTTGTGACCGAGGTCATGAGCATGGAAGACGTGGACGTGATTTGTGAGTACGCCGACATGCTTCAGGTGGGCGCGCGCAACATGCAGAACTTTGCTTTGCTGCGAAGGCTGGCAACCGTCAAGAAACCGATTCTGCTCAAGCGCGGGCCCTCGGCTACGGTGAAAGAGTGGCTGCTGGCGGCGGAATATCTGCTGTCGGGCGGCAACGATCAGGTTGCGCTTTGCGAGCGCGGAATTCGAACCTTTGAAACTTCCATGCGCAATACCTTCGACCTAGCCGCCATCGCCCTCGCCAAGGAACTTTCGCACCTTCCGGTTGTGGCCGATCCGTCGCATGGCACCGGCAAGCAAAGCTTGATTGGACCGGTCTCGCGCGCCGCGATCGCGGTTGGAGCGGACGCCCTCATCATCGAAGTGCATCCTTGTCCGGAGCGCGCGCTATCGGATGGGCCGCAGTCGCTTGACCTTTCGCAGTTCGAGCGCGTGATGCGCGGACTGACTGCTCCTCTACGTTCCGTGCTTGGTTCCGTGCCCATGCAGGTATAACAGTTGTTGCCGTCGATGCTGCTAAACTTTCCATACTTGCGTATTTGATTCGCGACTAATCAACCCGAGGCACCATTCGAGGCAACATGCGCACTTTTGGCCCGTTTGTTATGGTCGTGCTTATGAGCATCCTGACCGCATCCCAGACCTTGCCTGCTCCCCAGCCCATTACCGACCCGAAGCAGATCGCTTCCAAGCCAGACGCTCGAGTGGAAAAGAACCTTTCTATCGAGAAGCTCTACATGACGCGCCAGGTCGGCGGCGCCACTTGGTCTCCGGATGGAAAAACGGTTGCCTTCATTTGCAACCTGAGCGGCCGCAATAATCTTTGGTTGGTGCCCGCTGAAGGTGGATGGCCGACGCAACTTACGGTGAGCGATGAGCGCCAGACTAGCCCTGCGTGGTCTCCTGACGGCAAGTGGATTGCCTATATGTCCGATTACGACGGCGACGAGCAGTGGGACATTTTCCTGGTGTCGCCGATGACTGGCGAGGTAAAGAACCTAACCAAGACGCGCGAGATTGCCGAGGAGAATCCAACCTGGTCGCCCGACGGACGCTACCTGGCTTACATCGTCAAGCCGAAGACTTCGTCGGTGTTCGAGATTGACATTTACGACACGCTAATGCGCGAGGTGAAACACCTGACCAGCGGCACCGCCAAAGACCGCATGAACGTTGCGCCAACCTGGTCAGCGGACGGCAAGTTCATCATCTATACGCAGGAACAGTCGAAGGGAACTGACTCGAATGTGTTCCTCGTCGAGATAGCGAGCGCTGAAAGCACCCTACTGACGCCGCACGATGGCGAACGCACTTACTCGGCCAACGATGTTTCGCCCGACGCCAAAAGCGTTCTAATCACCTCCAACGCCGGCGATGGCTACGACAACGTCGGCTTGCTCGATATGGCGAGCAAGAAAATTCGTTGGCTCACGCACGATACGTGGGAAGTCATTGGCGAGCGATTCTCTCCCGATGGCAAGTTTCTGACTTATAGCGTGAATCTCGATGGCAATACCGACATTTACCTGTATGACATCGCATCCGGAAAAGCGCGCGCGCTGGCCTTGCCCAAAGGGGTGAACTATGTGGCAGGCCCGGCCTCGCCTTTCAGTCGCGACAATTCGCATCTGCTCTATTACCACACTGGGCCGATTGCTCCTGGCGATTTGTGGGTCTATGACATTGCCGACAGCAAGTCGCAGCAACTCACACACTCGCTCCTGGGCGGCGTGCGCGCAGAGGACATGGTCGAACCTTATCTTGTCCACTATCCGAGCAAAGACGGTAAGTGGACGATCTCCGCGTTGGTCTATGTGCCTTATAACTTGCCGCGCAATGGCGAGCATCCTGCGATTGTGTATGTTCATGGCGGTCCTCATGCGCAGACGATGAATACTTTCAATCGCTTCATCCAATATGCAGCCAATCAGGGTTACATCGTGATCGCGCCTAACTATCGCGGATCGACTGGTTACGGAAAAGAATTTCAGCAGGCGAATCTTTTCGATATGGGCGGCGGGGATCTCGAAGATGTGCTTTCGGCTGCCGACTGGATCAAACAGACGGGCTATATCGATCCGAAGAAACTTATTTTGATGGGCGCCAGTTACGGCGGCTACCTGACGATGATGGGAGTTACCAAGGCCCCCGAGGTGTGGGCGGCGGGGGTTCCGATTGTGCCGTTCGTGAACTGGTTTACCGAGATCGAGAACGAAGACCCGGTGCTGCGCGAGAGCGACCTGGCGACCATGGGCGATCCGGTGAAGAACAAGGCGCTTTACGAGGAGCGTTCGCCAATCAACTTCGTGGACCGGATCAAAGCTCCGCTGCATTTGTTGGCGGGCGGAAACGATCCACGCTGCCCCAAGGAAGAAGCGCAGCAGGTGGCGGACGCGGTCAAGAAGCGCGGCGGCGTGGTCGAATACAAGGTTTATGAAAACGAAGGCCACGGCTTCGCTCGCGTGGAAAATCAGATTGACGCGTACAAGCGCGTGGCCGACTTTCTGAAGGCGCACGTTCCTCCGGCGGATTGCGGATGCACGCTGAACGAGTAGAGTTCTCAGTTCTCAACGAGGTCCGGTTGAATCGCTCAGCGCAATGCTGGGCACTCCACAGGTGTTTACTTTTAAGGTATTAACCCGTGTTTACTACCCCCCCCTCCCCCCCCGGTCTTCTGGAATCATAAGGTTAGAGGGAAAAGTCCGACCCGGTCTTTGATTCTAAAGGACTTATACCAAAGTATTCCGGAATAAGGACTTAGCTCCCAAATTACGCTGAAAATGGGTTTGGGGCAGATTTGAGGGGCGTCTGGATCCATGGACGCGGCTCAAATCTGCCCCAATCTGATTTCTATTGTTACGGAGTGCGGGTCTTATGTCTAGATAATTTTTTATGAAAAAGAACAGAGGGCCAGCCAAGCAGAGCTTGGGTGGGCACCCTCGGGAATAAAGCTGGAGGCGGTTGCCCGGGCCACCCGCCTCTAGTCTATTGAACTGTGATGACGACTTTCGCCGGGGCGTGCCCTTCCTCTACATAAGCGATGGCGGCGGCGGTTTCAGCCAACGGGTAGCGCCTGTCGATCATCGGGGTTACTTTCCCGGCCTGGATAAGTCCGCAGAGCGTCGTCAGGTCGTCTCTATCGATTTTCGCAACGAAGAAGGTAAATTTTTGCCTGAATAACAGTGACCAGGCGAATGCCTTGAATATTCGGATAAACACAGCCGGGAGTTTCTTAGGCGCTCCGACCATGACACACTTGCCATTCGGACTCAGAACGCGCCGCATCGCTAACAACGTGCGGTTTCCCACGTTATCGAGAAGCAGGTCGTAACGTTGGCTATCCTCGGTGAAATCTTCGCGGGTGTAGTCTTCGCGGCTATAGTCAATGACCCGGTCGGCGCCGAGGGAGTGCGCCAATTCAACATTCTTCGTGCTGCAAACGCCGGTTACGTGAGCCCCAAATGACTTCGCGATCTGCACGGCAAAGGTGCCGACGCCTCCCGCCGCGCCGTTAATCAAGACCTTCTGGCCCGGCTGAAGGTGTCCTTTGTCGCGAAGCCCCTGCAAAGCCGTAAGCGCTGCAATCGGTAGGGCAGCCGCTTGCTCGAAGCTGATGCTTTCCGGCTTGGGGACTAACTTGGTTTCGGAAGCACATGCGTATTCGGCAAAGGCGCCTTTGGCAGCGCCGAACACAGCGTCGCCGAGCTTGAACTGGGTCACCGCTTCCCCGACCGCTACTACCTGGCCAGCGACATCGACTCCGGGGCGTTCGCTCTTCATGCGCCAGTCCAGCGGATTGACGGAAGCGGCGCGAACCCGGAGGACGACTTCGTTGGGCGGCGGAGCCGGCTGTTCGAAATCCTTGATTTCGAGGATCTTTCCCGATTTGCCCTTGGTGTAGACGGCGGCTTTCATATGGGCTGACATTATAGTCGCGATTTGCGCGACGCGGTGTAACCAGGATCACAGAATCGGTCAATCGTGTGGTGGCGATATATCATCGATCACCGATTGTCGGTCAATCGTGTGATCGCGATATATCATCGATCACCGATTGGATGAACGTCGCCGTTCTTGCTCTCTTTTCTCAAAGGCTTTTCGTTTCTGCAGATCAGCGCCCGCAAGCGAGTTGTATGCGTCCGGGAAATATAGCCTCAGCCTAGCCAGTGCTGGATCAACGAATCTCTCGGTATATTCATCTTGGCTGACTCCCTTGGGCTGATTCGTCGCGTGTATGTCCTCTAAAAGAGCTGCTCTAAGACTTTGTGCATCAGCGCGACCCCAGTCATTTCGCACTCTCTCAACAAGCACCGGAGCTTCAATGGGGGAGTTCACCACCAATCCTCCGCTGGGCTGATACCGTACGGCCAGCAAGCGACGATTAACAATCTGGCCGATGAGAACATAACAGACATCCGCAACTTTCACCGTATATAGGCCCTCAAAACTCCTTTCTATTGGCCGAGGACCTTTCTTCCATTTCTCATCGCTCCACCAGTGAGGCGCGCGTGGGTCGTATTCATCACTGAAGTACATGAACATGAAAGCATCGACACCAATCTGGCTACCGGACGGTTTATTGCCCACTTCGAGTTTGGTCGGCCTTTTGTCATCGAGGTGCTGGATCAACTCTGGGAGCGCGCCAGGGCCGCGTCGCACCAACTCTTTCATTTGCGGCGGCACTTTAGCCGGAGCAACCCCTAGCACACCGACTTCAAATGAACCGGGAGAATCGTCAGCGATAAAACCCTCATAGATAGCGGCGCTGTTAATCCCCTGCGACTGGGCATTGACCTGAGTCAGTTCGTCGATTAGTTCTGCCACGGATTTCTGAGAGTAATCACTGCCGACAGAAGGCAGCGCGTATGCGCTCAAGACGGAAACGATAATTAAAGCAGCGAATGACATTCCGCAGCGGATCATCAGAAGATTCTACATCTCAGTTGTTGTAACTAGGCCATGGCGCCCAAACCCCGTCCGCGGGGTCAAGGAGCAGCATCGCGATATTACGCCAATGGACAGCCGCTCGGTTCGACTCGAGCGGGCCCGGTATTCCGGCCTGCGGGTGGTCTGTTCGCAGGCCCGAGCCGGAGTTGTTTTCTAGTTTCGCGGCGCCTCGATCTCATCAACGATTCGATCGATGTGGTAGACCTTGCGCATCCCCTCAAGCAGAGCGCGGCTGTCCACGGCTATGGAGCGGTTCTTGACCGCGTCGTAGCCGTAGTCGCCGCCGAGGGAAAAAATATTCCCGTCAAAAAGCAAGCCGACAACGTTCGCGTCCTTGTCGATCATCGGGCTCCCAGAATTGCCCCCGGTTGTGTCGTTGGTGGTCGACAGATTCATGGGCAGCGACAGATTCAGCGAAGTTCTGGCCTTGAGCCAGCTTTCCGGCAGGACGTACGGCGGCGCTCCGGTCGCCCGCTCGAACAGGCCTCCGATGTTCGTGTACGGCTTAATAAACTTGCCTTCGGCGTCCTCGAAACCCTTCACGGTGCCATACGTCAGGCGCAGAGTAAAAGTCGCGTCCGGATCTACAGTGGTCCCGTAAACTGCAAAGCGCGCTTTCGCAATTCTTTCGGCAGCGGCTCGTGTCGGAGCATCGACGCGCGCCTCGTAGTCTTTGCGGACTGCCAGCAGGTCGTCGTTCAGCGAAGCGGCGAAGCGGATCATGGGGTCGGTCGAGGCATCCACCGCGCTTTGGCCGCCCTCGTAGAGCGCTTCCCGAACCTTCGGATCCTCCAAATGGGTAACGGTCACCAGTCGGTGCGCCAGTTGCTCGGGAGATTCGGCGCCCAGCATCTTTCGCACGAGCGGGTCGTCGGTTCCCAGGTCGCGGCGAACCACGGTCAATATAAATGTGAGCTCAAGCTCCTCCAGATCCTTGTAAACCGGGACAGCAGCCGTCAATTGCTGGTGAACGTTGACCAACGCTTTGTCGGTAAACTCAGGCAGGCGATCACGGTTGGGCTTGGTGCGTTCGGCCGCGGCACGCACCAGCGTAACCGCATCGCCCAGCAACCCCGCCCGGAAGGAACGGCCGCCGAATGCCGCGTTTCGCACAAAGAGCTGGGAGCGCAGTTGCTGAATTTTCGCGATGTCGTCCCAGGCCGAAACATACGCGGCCAGCTTTGGATCCGCTGCCGTGGCTGCGCGCAATTGTCGCTCTTCCTGCACTTTGGTCCCAAAGAACTGCGGATCCAGCAGCGCCTGTTGCCTTCCGAAATAAACCTTGAAACCATTCTCCAGAAAAAACAAGTCGTCCTTCGCCTCGCGCGCCTGCTCCGGTCCGCGAGTCATGAAGACCTCCAGTTCCCCTCGCCGCTCCGACATTTCCGGGATCCTGTTGGGGTAAAGGACGTCGCGCTCGAAGGCCAGCTGCGCGTTGGTCAATTCGCGGAACGTGCCGCCCGGATTCCCGGAAACGAAAACCAAGTCGCCGTCTTTGGTCCCCTTCGTGCTCCAGTGCAGATAATCGCGGCTAGGGGCCGGTTTGTCTCCCTCATAGGCCCGCAGCAGGCCGATGTCGAAATCGAAGCGTGGGAAGTTGAAGTTGTCCGGGTCGCCGCCAAATTGCGCGACCGAAAACTCCGGCGCAAGCACCAGGCGCACATCGTCGTAGCGTTTGTACCGGTAGAGATCGTAGATACCGCCGTGGTAAAGCGAAACGAGGTCGCAGCGTACGCTGGCATCCGATCCGCAGCTTTGTTCCAGCTCCGCTCGTTTCGCATTCAGCGCTTTGTTGGCCGCGTCACCCGTCTTGCCGGCTATCGCAGACTGCACATCGCTGGTCACATCGCGAATCTCAACCAGCTGATCGAGTTCGAAATTCGGGCATTTCTTCTCTTCGGCGGGCGTTTTTGCGGAAAAACCGTTTTCCTCAAAATTCTGCTGCGGCGTCGACAACTGCTCCACGCATTCGACGACACAATGGTGATTCGTCATTACCAGTCCCTGCGGGGAAATAAACGACGCCGAGCACCCGCCGGCGATGCGCAGCGACGACAAGCGCACGTGGTCAAGCCAGGCCTGCGAGGGCGTGAAGCCATACTTCGCGCCCACCGTCTTGGATGGGAAATTGTCGAAGGTCCACATGCCCTCCTCGGCTTGCGCCGCCTGAGCGAATGCCAAACACACCAGCAGTACTGCCGCGACCAGGGTCGCGAGCTTCGATTCCAACTTTGTCATGATTGGATCCTTTTGAACCGGGATATTGCGATTCCTGGCTTCCAGCCAGGATCGCACGCCACGACCGCCTCCGTTTGCGGCCATAGGCTGGTTATTCCACTCCAGCGCCATCATCGTCCACGCACCGAACTATCGTCAAGGGCGCCACACGCACCTGCCGCCGACCCTGCGGACAACCACGCGGGAAGGATTGCTGCCTTTCATAAGCAGCCGGACAGCGCTTGCGCACAAAACGCACCAGGCTGGGGCACAAAACTGGTTTTGCGGGGGAGGCTTCGTGCTACAATCCGTAGCTTCGTCGGTTCGGAGCATCAGGGATTTTTTTTATGAACAATAGAGAATGGCTTAGTCAATTGTCGGATCTCACGGGTTTGCCGTATTACCAGGAACACAACATCTTCGGCGATAAGAGCGGCGCTGTTGTCGGCATGCGTGACGGCTACATCGTCGCGGCCGGTCTCGGCAAAGTAGACAGTGGATATATCGGGATCAAAATGATGTTGCGCTATGGCAAGAACCCGGAGCCACAGCTCATCAAGCAGGCGCTCGATGCTGCGAAGGGAAAGTTCAAGCCGGCAAAGACGGACGAGACCACCGCCCTGCTGATGCGAACCTATTCCTTGGCCAAGCCGGACGCCGCCAGCGTCGCCGAGCCGTTGCCGGGGTTACTGGACGCGCTGAAAACTTGTGCCATGCCGATCGGCGAGAAATGCGAGGAATGCGGACGAGACGAACCGCAGATGGTGCTGCTGAACGATGTTCCCTCGCGTTACTGTCGCAGTTGCCAGGCGCAATTGACGCAAAAACTGGATGCGGCTGCGATGGAGTACGAAAATCTTGAAACCAATCTGCCGCTAGGTTTGCTGTATGGCATGGCAGCCGCGCTGCTCGGCAGCATGGCATGGGCTGGCGCCGCTTACCTGCTGGACCGCATCTTCCTCTGGGGAGCCATTCTCATCGGGTTCTTGGTGGGCAAAGCGGTAGTTATGGGAACCGGCAAGATCACCTGGACGGCGCGAGCGATGATCGGCGTGCTGACCACGGCCAGCGTGACCTTCGGGGACGCAATCTACTATGCATTGGCGGTGATGCGCCGGGATCAGCTTGCTTTCATGGCAGCCCTGAAAGAGGTCCTCGCGAATTTCTGGAAAATTGAAACTGATTCTGGCAGTGGGGTGATCTCAATCGTGTTCGGCTTGATCGGCGCCGCTATTGTGATGTACAGCATGCGGAAGCCTGCCTTTAAGGCGCGATTCGTAGCCTTAGGAACGCCTGCTCCTGCGGTCGGCGGGGCGGGAACGAAGTAACTCAAGGGCCGGTCAAGGGTCGTCTTACGCTCCGAGCGAGTCGGCGATCAGTAACCAGAAACCCTAAGGAGCAACAATCTACAGAGACATTTGGACTCGACTTTCGCCTGGGTCCACCGGCACAAGCGCAGACTGCCGGTCGGACGAGAGCGGCCATCCGCCAAACCATTCAGACTGGTATGCGATGAACCAGCGAGCCATCAGAACCGTGGATGGAGTGTGTTGAGCACACTGGTGACATGCGGATGAGCTTTAGCCTGCTGACCGATGCGCAGGATGACGGAGCCAGCCCATGGGATGTGGCGGCCATAGTACTCCAAGTCGTTGGCGCCATGGATCGTCTCATGATGGACGTGGCCGAAGGCCGGAGCAAACGTCCTCCACCTGGCCGGAGCGCTGGCGGTGTAGTACTTGTTTTTGCCCCAGAATTCAGCCGTTCCCGTGCCCGGGTTCAGCACGGCATTGCTATTGATAGACAGACGATCATAGCCCGTGCGACCGGGGAAGAATCTCATCCACGACTCGGTCTGGCCTTGATTTTGCTTGAAGTTCAAGAGCGGTCCTTTGTAGGTAAGATGAAGATTTGCTTGGGCTTCCGAAACCGCTGCGACCCGTGATGGGGCATCGGGAAGCAGGACAGCGCTTTCCTCAATTGTCGGCGTTCTCTGCGCCCATAGGACGTTTGTGGAAGGCAGCAACAAGCCGACCAACAGAATCGATGAAAGGTGCGAAAGCGAGAGAAATTCGCCCCGCATGGGGTCTCCTTCCTTAAGGGTCTGGGTTGGGCCAGCGCCTTTCTTTCAATCGCAAAGGCGCAAGGTTGGCGGGCGTGGCTGCACGATGGGTCTTCGTGGTTACAACCATCCTAGGAAGTTTCCAGACGTGTTGTCTGTTCGATATTGCACACTAACTAAACGAGCCCAGGCAAGAAAGTGTCGCCCAGTTGTTGGAGTTGGAAGCTCGATTGTCACCGGCCGCCAATTCCGGGCGGATGACGGGCAACCCGGGCGCTGTCCGCGTGTTCGGAGACGGCTTGCCCGGCAGGAGATCGCTATAGTTGATGGAATCAGGCGTGGCTGCTGAAAAGCTCCTTTCGCCGGATTTCACGAGTGAAATTCGTTTGCAAGTTATTGAATCTTCGCTCGCCGTCGATGCTGGAATTCGCGGAAATTACTCCTTTGGTTTTTTTTCAACAGCCGCAGGCCATAGCACCCAAGACCGCGCTCGGTGGGGCCAGGTTCCCGGTCGCTGACGATTCAGTACTTGAGGAGTTGCCTCCGGCATACGAGCAAAAGCATCGCCTACTTTAGTTCGATAGGGACGCTCACGGTGCCAT
>Ga0181530_10002116_pt1 | contig 24151 bp, 23 predicted proteins | sample PEATcosm2014_Bin_42_FD_119769 | JGI IMG/M metagenome (GOLD analysis project Ga0181530, IMG submission 119769) | Peatland microbial communities from MTU Mesocosm Facility, Houghton, MI, USA - PEATcosm2014_Bin10_60_metaG | ecosystem: Environmental > Terrestrial > Soil > Wetlands > Peat | place... | reverse complement strand
TTTGCGGCGAGCTGGCTGAGATAGAGCGCCTCCTCGACGGCCGAATTGCCGCCGCCGACCACGATAACCTCCTTGCCTCGATAGAAAAATCCGTCGCAGGTGGCGCAAGCCGAGACGCCATAGCCCTTGAATTTCTGCTCCGAGGGCAGACCCAGCCATTTCGCTTTTGCGCCCGTCGCGATCACCAGCGTCTCGCAGACATAGGCTTCGCCGCTGTCCCCGAACAGCCGGAACGGATGCCGGCCAAGCTCGACCTTGACGATGTGATCGGAGATCATGTGGGTCCCGACATGCTCGGCCTGCGCCCTCATCTGCTCCATCAGCCAGGGACCCTGGATCGCCTCGGCGAAGCCGGGGTAATTTTCGACGTCCGTCGTGATCATGAGCTGGCCGCCCGCCTCGAAGCCCGCGATCAGCAGCGGCTCCAGCATGGCGCGCGCGGCGTAGATCGCGGCGGTATAGCCCGCCGGTCCCGAACCGATGATGATCGTCTTGGCGTGTGGGGATCGGCCGGAGGGGGAGGCGGACATGACGGTCTTCTCGAAGTGCAGCGCGGCCGGAGTGGCTGAAACGGAAATCTATTCAGCCGAAGCCCCGACCGCAACCTTTGGAGCAGTCAATCGACCCTTATCAGCGCCCCGGCGGCGGCGCGGCGGGTTGCAGGCTGAGGGCTCCGACCCCAGCCGAAAGGTTGACGCCGGCCTGAACGCCGACGGACAGGGGCTGCAGGCTGACCGACCGATTGTTGCCGCCGACCAGCAAATTTCCGCTGACGCCGCCGCCGAAGGAGGCGCTGCCGCTCGCGCCGACGAATTCGCCCGCGAGCGCGTTTTGCGGCAGCGCGCTGCCGGCGGTGAGCACGGCCCAGGCAAGCCGGCCGCCGGTGGTGAAGCCGAGGTCGAGGCCGACGTTGCGGATCGTTCCGACATAATATTGCCGCGGGCCATGGTTCGGCGTCAGGACGCAGGACAAAGCGCGGTCCGACGTCACGATGAAGCCGACGCCGGGCGCGACGTTGCACGAGAGCACGCCGACGCGCGGCGTGGCCTCGGCGGCGCCGGCCGCCATGCCGATCAAGGCGGCGGCGGCCAGACACGCGGAAAACTTCGGCCGAAAAAATGGGTTCATTGCGTTTCCTCCTTGACGATCCTGCCGATTCCGCGTTGGGCTGCGACCGGATCGACGCCGCGATCGGCGGCGATGCGAATAAATGCTGCCGATGGACCTCCGCCGGCGATTTGTTGCTATAGCGATGGCGCAGCTTTTCCGCCAGTTCTCATCTTTCGCCGGCGTCGGCCTCATCGCCACAGGCGTCCATTACGCGCTGTTGATCGGTCTCGTTGAGCTCGCCCACACGCCAGCGCCGCCCGCCGCCCTGGCCGGCAGCATCCTTGGCGCCGCGGTGTCCTATGCGCTCAATCGCCGGCATACGTTCCGCTCGGATCTTCCGCACCGGCTGGCTGGCGGTCGCTTCGCACTCGTCGCCCTCGGCGCCGCCGCGCTGACCTATTTTTTCATGTCGCTTTTCGTGAATGTCGTCGGCGCGCCCTATCTCCCAGCCCAGGTCATAACCACCGGCGTCGTGACGCTATGGACGTTTCTGGCGCATAAGATGTGGACGTTCGCGTGAACGCGGGGCAGCGCGACGCCGGCCGAGTTGGAAGAGACGAAGATGCCCCGACCCCGCGCGCACGCGCTATCTACGCGCTCATCTCGTAACCAGACTAGCGGGGCGCCAAGCGCCCGGATCACTTCGGCGCGGACTGTTCGCTGCTCGCCGGTTCGGGGCGGTTCGATTCATCCATCCGGTCTTTTTGGCCCGACTCGTCGGATGGCTGCTGGCCGACCTGATGATAGGGCGGCACGCTGACGCTGCGGCCGGTCACCAGATAGGGCGCGGCAGGCCCGAAGGTGCGAACTTGAGCCGAAGCCGCGGCCGAAAATGCGCAAGCGACCGCCATGCCCGCGACGATTGTTGCGCCCATCCTCCCAATGAATTTCATTGAACTCTCCAACGCCTCGCAGAATCGCCCTGCGGAAAACGCGCGAACATGCTTTAAAGTTCAACGGCGCCCGAAGAAAATCGACAAAATTCACGTAAAAATTGCACCCGCGCGGGTGAGGCAGGCGCCCACGCCGCTCTTCGCAAATGCGCTTCCCGCATCGGCTGTCATTTTGGGCGGCCGAGGACCTGCGGCATCGTCCGGCGCTCCGAAACTATCCCCGTGCGGCGCCCCCGTATAGCGCCGCCGTGAGCAGCGCGAGGCCGAATAGGAGGACGGCCAGCGCCGCCGCCGCCTCGAACAGACGGCCCGCCATCATCGTCCGCCAGGAATCGCCTCTGGCGTAATGTGCAACTATCTTTTTGGCGTACACCGCCGAGGTCGCCAGCGCCCCGGTCGTGATCGCGACGCCGAGCGACATGGCGAGAACGGCGGCGCAACCCGCCAGAAAAATCCCCTGCGCGGAGGCGAAGACAAGGACGAGAATGGCGCCCGAACATGGCCGGGAGCCAGCGGCCGCGACGGTGAGGCATGCCTGCCGCCACGAAAATCCGCCTTCGAGCGCGGCGGGGTCGGGCGCATGGAAATGGCCGCAGCCTGGACCATGGGCGAGGCACGCGCCGTCTTTGGCGAAGAATTGCGCGCCGGCGGTTTGCAAGTTCGCGCCGGCGCTCTGCAATGGACCGAAGGCGCCGAGGACAAGATCCCCCGCGGCTCTTGGCCGTTGCCGCCACGCGGCGGCGACAGCCGCGCCTTTCGATGCGAAGAGCGTCGCGCCAAGGACCATCACGCCGACATAGCTCGCGATCTCGATCCAGTTGGCGGCGGCCGTCATATGTTTCGCGGTTGCGCCAAGGATGAGGAAGGCCGTGCCGACGAGGGCGACGGCGACGAGGCCTTGCAGAATCGCCGCGGCGAGGCAAATGGCGAGGCCGCGCCGTAAAACCCGCTCATTGGCGACCATATAGCTGGCGATGACCGCCTTGCCGTGGCCGGGCCCGGCGGCGTGGAACACGCCATAGCCGAAGCTCAGGGCGGCGAGAGTCCACGCGGCGGAGCCGCTCTCCTTCACTGCGCGTATCGCGCCGGTGAGGAGGCGGTAGAAGCCGCTCTCCTGCGCCAATATCCAGCCGCCTACGCCGCTGGCGCTCGCCGCCCCCTCATAGGCGCCGACCGCGAACGGGTGATGGACGCCTTGGGCGAGCGCCGGCGACGCGAGCGCCGCCGCGAACAGGAGCGCCAGCAGGATCGGGTGCGGCGAAGGCGAAGATGGTTTCAAGCTCCCCTCCGCCTCTATGGACAGGCGACGATGACGGCGGACGCGAGCTTCACGCCGAAATCCGACCCCGGCGACAGCCCGCTGAAAAACGACTCGGTGAGCTTTTTCGATTCCTCCGCCGCCAAAGGCTTCGCCCCCGCCACATTGTTCGAGCAGCCCTTGGGGGCGTTGACGAAGCTGACTCCATTCTGCTTATCGAGCTCGAAGGCGACGAAATAGGTCGGATCGTAGACCTGAAAGGAAAACAGCTTCGCCGTCGCCGGCGTCTTCAGCGGCATGGTGAAGCGCAGCACCACGAGCTTGTCGGGCCGCTCCTCCAGAGAATAGTCGGTAGGCTCGCCGAACTCGACCTTGACGCTCTGAATTTTGGCATGGGTGAAATAGTCGAATTCGGCCAGATCCTCGACATTGCTCTTGGCGAGCGGCGCAAGATCCTCCTTGGTCAGGATCTCGCCTTTCTTGCCGACGCCCTCGGTCACGAAAGCCGAATACATCTCGTCAAAAATCCAAGCGTGCCGGATCGCCGTGATCTCGCCCTTCGGCCCGAAGATCACCTGCTCTTGCCCCGTGATCCAGACATGCGGATGCGCCGCGGCGACATTTGCGAGCGAGGCGGAAAAACCCGCCGTAAGGGCGAGCCTCAGCCAGAAACGAACGCGCATCAAGACCCCTGGAGGCGCATGGCTTCGCCTAATGGCATGATCTTACCAAAAAACTCTGCAACTTCTTTAAGATCATGCTCTAGCCGCGGCGAATGAGATTGGGCGCCCCCGCGTTCATCCTTTGATCGCAGAAGTCTGGCCAAAGCGAGGCGAGCTTTTCGACAGCCTTCCCGCACGCAAATTTGCGATTCGGGTTGATCAAAAGCGCCGGATAAGGCATATGAGGATCAAATCCGTTCGCACCGGCCCCTTCGGCCGGTTCTTTAATTTTTGGGAACCCGTCCGATGAAAGTCCGTAACTCCTTGAAATCGCTACGCGGGCGTCATCGCGACAACCAGTTGGTGCGGCGCAAGGGCCGGGTCTATATCATCAACAAGACGCAGAAGCGCTATAAGGCCCGCCAGGGCTGATTAGGCCGGGTGTCAATTTTTCACGCGCACTCCGGGGAACGCCGGGGGCGTCCGGAAAGGCCTTTGACCTTTCATTTCCGGCTCTCTAGATTGGGCCGATGCGGCGTTGGCTCTTCATTTCAGCGCGTCTGGCGCAACTGGCGGTCGCGGGACTCATCGCCCCGGCGATGGCCGGCGCGGACAAGCAGCAATGGCCCGGCGGACTGCCGAATGATTGGCGCGTTCTCGGCGACGATCCTGGACCCTCGCCGGGCGATCAGACGCCCGGCCAGTTCGACTTCCGGCGCGATGAACGCGGTCAGCCTTTCGGACAAGCGCCGAATCTGACCCAAAGGCCGGCTCCGGGCGGCCCGGCGAAATCTTCAGATCCCGTCAAGGACGCGGTGGCGGCGAAGGCCGCCAGGGACAGCGCGCGGGCGGAAGAGCTGAGAAAGGCTCTGGCGCCAAGGCCGGAGCCGGCAGTGCTGCGCCAGCGCGCGCTCGACGAATTGTTCAAGCATCTTGGCGCCGCCGCCGATCCCGAGGAGGCCAAAGGCTTCGCCGACGCGATCCAGCACATCTGGCTGCAATCGCAGTCCGACACAGCCAACCTCATCATGCAGCGGGCGATGCTGGCGAGCCGGATGAAGAATTATTCGCTCGCCCTCACCTTGCTCGACCGGCTGGTGGCGCTCGAACCGAATTGGGCCGAGGCGTGGAACCAGCGCGCCACTGTCCGCTTCCTCGCCGAGGATTTCGACGGCTCCATGGCCGATATCGACAAGGTCCTCAAGCTGGAGCCGCGCCATTTCGGCGCCCTCACAGGCATGGGCGTGATCCTGCAGCGCGAGGGACTCGACAAACGCGCCCTCGAAGTTTTCAACAGGGCGCTCGAAATCTACCCCGCGCAGTCCGATCTCAAGGATAGCGTCGATAAACTGACGCTCGACGTAAACGGCCGCGACATCTGATCGCCGGTTTTCACGGCGCCCGGAAGCGCTCTATTGGGACCAGCCATCCGACCGCGTCAGGGGATCGATGATGCGGCGCGTCTTCGTGGAGACGGCGGAGCGCCGCGCCGGGGCATAGGCCAGAGCTTCCGGCTCCCCTTCCGGCCACCTGTGCCGCCACTGTCCAAAAACCGGCTCGGCGCTGGGCGCCTCCACTGACGGAGCCCCGTGATGGCGCGAATGCGATCTCCCGAAGGAGAAGGATCGCGGCGCGGTGCCGGAGATATTGATGTTGGCGCCCTGTCCCTGCACCATGCCATAGAGAATCTCGGCGTGGCCCGGCGAAAGCCGGATGCATCCATGCGAGGCAGGGCGGCCAAGGTCGGCTGTCGAATAGGTGCCGTGGATGGCGTAGCCGCCAGCGAAGAAGATCGAATAGGGCATCGGCGACATGTGATATTTGTGGGAATAATGCATGCGCTCAAGATGTCCTGCGTGGTAGTGGCCGCGCGGCGTCGCATAACCGGCGCGCGCGGTGGAGACGGGCCAGTCATAGGCCGCGCCGTTCCCGCTCACATGCATCGTCTGCGAGCTTAGATCGACGTCGATCTCCACTCGCGCCTGCGCCGTTTCGGCGCCAATGAGGCCGCACAGAAAAACACCGACGCCGACGATCGCTTTCATCGCGCCATCTCCCAAAGTTGCTGGCCGATTCGCAAAATAATTCTCGCACGCCGCCAGCGTATGGAAACGCTAAATTATCCATAAAGGTTCGTGAAATCCGTATCGGATCGCACAATTAAGAATGTATCGGGCGATATCGGGCCGCTCTCTGGTTGCTAGGCCGCCGCGATCCGATCAGAAGAAGAAATATGTGACGGCGGCGAACAACGGCAGCAGGATCGCACCCGACCACAGCATGTACGGGAAGAAGCCCGGCATCTTCACGCCCGCATTGCGGGCGATGGCGTAGACCATGAAATTCGGCGCGTTGCCGATATAGGTGTTGGCGCCCATGAACACGGCGCCAAGCGAGATCGCCGCCAGCGTGTGCCCCAGCGGCCCCATCAGCTTTGCCGCCTCGCCGCCGGCGAGTTCGAAAAACACGAGGTAGGTGGGCGCATTGTCGAGGAAGGACGAAAGCAGCCCCGTCGCCCAGAAATAGATCGCATTATTCTCCGATCCGTCGGGATGCTCGAGCAGGCCGATCACAAAGGCGAAGGGCCCATTCTTGCCGGCCTGGAGCATCGCCATGACCGGTATGATGGCGATGAAAATGCCGGCGAAGAGGTAGGCGACCTCGCGGATCGGCTCCCAGTCGAAGCCGTTTTCGGCGCGTGACGCGCTGTTCGTCAACAACATCGACGCAACGGTGACGCCGATCATCACGGCTTCCCGCACCACGTTCTGCAGCTCGATTTTCGTTCCGAGAAGGGTCCAACTGACGCCGGGCCGCCAAAGTCCGCTGGCGACAATGGCGGCGATGGCCGCGCCGATGAGGGCGATGTTGACGAGGCCCGTCACGCTAAGGGCCATGGCGGGGCCGGCGGCGGGGCGGGGGCTTTCGCGCCGGAAAAAATAGAGGTCGATCAGGAAGAAGACGGCCAGAAGGACGACGATGGCGAACAGCGTCTCCGGCCAGAGCCTTTGCGTCGTCCAGAAGAAATCGACGCCATGTAGAAAGCCGAGAAACAGCGGCGGATCGCCGAGCGGCGTCAGCGCGCCGCCGATATTCGAGACGAGAAAGATGAAGAACACCACGACATGGGCGTTGAAGCGGCGTCCTTCGTTGGCGCGAATGAGCGGCCTGACCAGGATCATCGAGGCGCCGGTCGTCCCGATCACGCTGGCGATCGCGGCGCCGAAGGCGAGGATGGCGCTGTTGACGAGTGGCGATCCCTTGAGCGAGCCTTTGACCGCGATGCCGCCCGAGGCGGTGAACAGCGCCAGCAGCATGAGGATGAAGGGCAAATATTCGATCGCCAGATTATGCGCGAGGGCGGCCGCCGTGATGTCGAAGCCCTTGACGGCGACGAGACCGGCGAGCGTCAAAACCGCCCAGAAGGCGGCGGCCTTCTCGTAGTGGATGTGCCACCACTCCTTGACGACAAGCGGTCCGAGGGCGATCGACAGCAGGATGCCGACGAAGGGAAGCCCGAGCGGCAGGGGCAGCTTCGCGCCGTCGAGGCCCTCCGCCGCCGCGGCGGGCGGGCAAAAGGCGACCAGCGCGGCGAACGCCGCAAGGGCGCAGATCGCCAGACGCCTCGCGGTCGCGGGACACCCGCGCGTCGAGTCGATCATATGCCCTCCAAACTTCGATGCGCGGGGCCGGCGGCGCCACGCGTCAAGCCCAAGTTCGAGGACAGCTTTACGTGCCGCCGCGGCAGGCGGCAAGTGGCGCATTTGGCGCGCCGCTCGGCCGCAGCGACGCTGATCTAGCCGCGCGGGCCGACGAGGGCGAACATGGCGCCCTGCGGATCGAGGGCCTGCAGGATGAAGTCGCCGCCCGGCACTTCATGCGGACCGTTGAGGATCTGTCCGCCGGCCGCCTCGACAGCTTTGACCGCGGCGTCAATTCCCGCGACGTTGAAATAATAGAGCCAGAACGGAACGGGCATGGCCTCAAGCTTGGTCATCATGCCGCCGATGGCTTCGTCGCCGCCCGCTTTGAAAAGCTGGTAGACGCCCATGGGGCCCATATCCATCGCATCGCCCTTCGTCCAGCCGAAGCGATCGGCGTAAAAGGCGAAAGCGGCCTCGCGATCGATGGCGTGCAGTTCGCGCCAGCCGATATGGCCGCGAGCGCCGCGCGGAACGGGCGCCGGCTCGGCGTCGGAGGCGCCTTTGAACAGCGTCAGCGCCGCGCCCTGCGGATCGCCGACGACAGCGAAGCGGCCGACGCCAGGAATATCGGCCGCCGCCTTGTGGACGACGCCGCCCGCTTTCGTAAACGCGTCCGCCTCGGCGTCGACGTCCTCGACGCCGACATAGCCGATCCAGCCAGGCCGTGCGCCCATCTTCAGAGCGGCCTCGGGCAGCGCCATCAGCCCGCCGATCTGCGTCTCGCCCGCGCTAAGAAGCGTATAGGCCATTCCCGGCACGCCGGAATCCTGTGCGCTCCAGCCGACGACATCGCGGTAAAATCTCTCCGCCGCCGCCGGATCGGTCGTCAGCAGTTCGTACCAGACGAATTTGCGAGGGGACTGAGTCATTGCTGTTTCTCCAGTCGACGGGCTTTGCGAATAGGGCGCCCGAACGTAACGCGTTTCAAACGAAGCAGATCCGTTTGACGGCTTTGAGACGCGGCCCGGGTGCGCTGCGGCTTGATCGGAGCAGGGGCTATGCTACGACGGGGCGGGAGCCGCCACCCGCGCCCCATCCGGAGGGTTGTCGCATGACGAAGGAATGGGCTCTTTTTATCAGCACCTTCGCAACCCTGCTCGCGATCATCAATCCATTCGAGGCTTTGCCGGTCTTCCTGCTTCTGCTCGAAGGCAAGGATCTCGCCGAGCATCGCAAGGTGGCCGCGCGCTCCAGCCTCTACGCCACCTTGCTGATGCTTTTCTTCTTGTTTTTCGGCTCGCTCATCCTGCGGCTTTTCGGCGTGCCTTTGAGCATGGTGCGCATCGTCGGCGGCATCATACTCACCAAAATAGGCTTCGAATTATTTTCCGCGTCCCGGGGGCGCGGCTCAATGGTTCCGGCGGGCGGCGCGGACGAAAACGCCAATATAGCCTTCGTGCCGCTTGCCTTGCCGATCATGTGCGGCCCTGGCGCGATCGCCACCGTTCTCGGCATGACGACGCAGGTCGAAACCTGGCATTTCGGCGCCTTCGCCCCGATCGTCGCCGCGGTTCTCGCCGCGATGCTGGCCACCTATCTCTGCCTCGCCTACGCAGGCAAGCTGGTCGATCGCCTCGGCCCTATGGGCATTGACGCGATTACGCGCATCGTTGGCTTCTTCGTCTCGGCTATGGGCGTCGGGCTTGTCTTCAACGGAGTCATCGAAGGCTTGCAGGATCACGGGCTGACCGCGCTGCATTGAGGCGGCGTGAGTGCAGACACAACTTTCAAGGATCGCCCCCGCATGAGCCCGGAACCGCAGATCGACGTCGCCGCCGATGCAGACGATCTCGCCCATCGCGCCGCCGCCTTCATCGCGGCCCGCATCGCCGCCGCGCCGCAAAGACTGGCTCTCAATCTCTCCGGCGGCTCGACGCCGCGGCAAGTCTATCGATTGCTGGGCGCGGAGCCCTATCGGACCGGGATCGACTGGCGGAAGGTCGCGTTGTTCTGGGGCGATGAACGTTTCGTTCCGTTCGACCACAAGGACAGCAATTTCCGCATGACGTCCGAAGCCCTGCTTGACAGCCTGCCCGTCCAGCCGGCCGAGGTGCATCGCATTCCAACCGACGCCGGCTCGCCCCAAAGGGCTGCGGCGCTCTATCAGGCCAGCCTGCAGGATTTCTACGGCGCGCGGACGCTCGACCCGGCGCGGCCGCTTTTCGATGTGACGCTGCTTGGCCTTGGCGCGGATGGACACACCGCGTCGCTGTTTCCTGGTACGCGGGCGCTGGAGGAGCGCCAAGCGTGGGCGACGGCGGTGATCGGAGCTACCCCCGAGCCACGCATTTCGCTGACCTATCCGGCGCTCGAATCCAGCGCCGACATTCTGTTCCTGGTGTCTGGAGCGGCGAAGAGGGAGATTTTGGCCCGCGTGCTGGCCAATGATCGCGCGCTCCCCGCGTCCCGCATCGCAGCACGCGGCGCCATCCGCATCTTCGCCGACCGGGCAGCCCTGACGGACTGAGCCATCCGGGGCCGGGTTCCGCGCGGGGCCGGCGTCGTCGCCAAGGTGCGGCGTCAGCTTCCAGAATGGATCATTTCCGAAATGGCGGCGGACCAATGTGCGCAATCAAACATCAAATACGCCACCTTAAGGTCATGCATGAGCATCGGTCGTGCCGACGTCAATCGCGTGCGGCCTCGCGCCCGGCGTTTTGATGACGGGTTTGTTCGGCAGGCGCTCCAATGACGGGCCAGGGGGACTTCGCCATCTTGGCCGCGCGTAACAATCAAAGCATTGAATTTATGAGACAGTCAGCGCGAGCCATGCTGTCCGCGAGTGTTTTCCTTCTCGTCGCCAGCACGGCGGCGCGGACCTCCGAGTGCGACCAGCCGCCGCCTGTAATTCTCAGGAGGTCTGCACACCCGCAGCCGAGGACGCCGCGCCCGGCTGAAGCGAGGCGGGCGGCGCCGGAGCCGCTCCACGCGCCGCTCCGAGAGACGCAGCTTGGTTCAGCCCAACTCCATTCGACGTGCGTTTCCCTCGCCTGTCCCGGCGCCATCATCATCGGAGTCGGATTCTAGATCTGCGCGGATAGTTGAATCCGGCTTCGCAAGTGCAAACAATTTAACGCGGTGCAGCATATAAATTCCAATTTTGTCACGTGATCTTGAAGAAATTTTCGAAACCTTTGCCGCTGCCAGACATTACATATGAGGTTCTGCAAATCCTGAAGAGAGCAAGGCAATGAGCGCAGTTGAGACCACCAAGAAATCGGCGACTTCGACCCGGGGCTTCGCTTCTATGGATCCCGAGAAACAGCGCGCCATCGCTCGCAAGGGCGGCGAAAGCGTCCCCCATGAGAAGCGCAGCTTTTCGCAAAACCCGGGTCTTGCCGCTGAAGCCGGCCGCAAGGGCGGGCAAAGCGTCAACCCAAATAAACGCAGCTTCTCGCGCAATCATGCGCTGGCGTCCGAAGCCGGCCGCAAGGGCGGCCATGCATCGCATGGCGGACCGAAGAAAGCGATCGCCGACTGAGGCGGACGTCGCGGAGCACTGCAAGAGCCGCTCACAAGCGGTATTTCCGGCGAACGCGGCAGCGGACAGTTCGCTGCCGCGTTTTTTTTGCCATTTTCCAGGAAAGCCGCCAAGGTTAAAGCTGCGGACTTTCTCGGGCCGGCTGAAAGTAGTGCATGTTGCGGGGCGAGCCCGCTCAGTGGCTCGGCCGCGGGAACGATGAGCCGCGCGCGATTCGAGAGCGGCGCAATCCATGAATGCGATCGATGAACTGTTCGAGGCGGCGTCGGCCGCGCGCCGCAATGCCTACGCGCCCTATTCGCGATTTGCCGTCGGCGCAGCGATCAGGTCGGCGTCGGGCGCCATCTATCGCGGCGCAAATGTCGAGAACGCCTCATATCCGGTCGGAAGCTGCGCGGAGGCGGGCGCCATCGCGGCGATGGTCGCCGGGGGCGAAAGAGACATCGCTGAAATTCTGATTGTCGGAGAAGGCGATGCGCTGGCGACGCCATGCGGCGCGTGCCGTCAGCGCATTATCGAATTCGCCGGAAAAGACGCTAAGGTGCTCGTGGCCGGGCCCGATGGGGTCCGCGCCAGTTTTTCTATCGGCGCCCTTCTTCCCGAGGCGTTTGGTCCGAGCATTCGCGCATCGATCGACCGACAATGAAAAGCCCCGGCTTCCGCCAGGGCTCTATGTCGAAGGGCGTCGTGCGTCAGGCTGCGCGCAAATTGCCGGCGGAAGATTTGCCGGTCCGTTTGTCCGCGATCACTTCATAGTTGATCTTCTGGCCTTCCTGCAGGTGCCGCAGCCCTGATTGTTCCACAGCGCTGATGTGGACGAACACGTCCTTGCCGCCATCGTCTGGCTGTATGAAGCCGTATCCTTTGTCCGGATTAAACCACTTCACAGTTCCCGTAGTCATATAGTGCATCCTTAGAATCGTAAGTAAGCGAGCGCCAATCGATGGCGCCGGTGTCGCATCGGTGTTTTAAGAAGGAGGTCGTTAGCGGACGCGATATTGCGAGGCCACGTCGTCGGTTAAAAACACGACACGCATGACCATACGGCGATGCCGGCCCGAAGACAAGGGGCGCCTGCGTCATTTTGACAAATGGCGCGAATATGAAATGCGGTCCTCCCGATGCCGCCGCGCCGGACCGCAGCCGGCGACGGGGATCTTCCGCCGCGGGCGGCGTAAAAATATTGTAATGTGAAAGACATAGTGTTTCTCTGTGGTCAGCGGAGCCTTGCGAAGGCGCGAAGAGCGCCCCGGAGCCGGACCGATGGCGCTATTTGATGAGTTGATCGCCGACGTTGGCTCCCGCTTCAGACTGGGGCCGAAGGCGGAAGCTTTGCTTCAGGAGCTGGTTGGCCTGATCAAGGACCACCCCGACGGCGTTGGGGGATTCCTCAATCAATTCAAGAGCGCCGGCTTTGGCGATCAGGCCGCCTCCTGGCTGGGCGATAGCAAGGGGGCGGCGCTTTCGGGGCTGCAGGTGGAAAAGGCCCTCGGCCGCGGCGTCATCGCCGCCATCGCCAGCAAACTGGCGCTGGGATCGGGGACCGTCGGCGACGCCATCGGCTATGCGATGCCCAAACTGGTGGGCCTGCTGACGCCCGGCGGGGTTGTTCCCAAACTGCTTCCCGCCTCGATTGCGGATCTCCCCAGCGTTGAGCCGCCGCGTTTGCCCAGACATTTGGCGAGGCCGATCGAGGTACGCGCCGCTCGGGATGCTGGAGACGGAAATTCGGCTGGTCCCTGGGCCGCGCCCTTCCTTCTTCTCGTGGCGGTGGCTTTGCTGACCTATTACTTTCCGAGCCTGTACAAGGAATACTATCCCCGTCTGTATCAGCAGCTGTTTCCTGCGGCCGAGGCGCCGAGCGCTCCCGAGAGCGCGCCTCAACCGCCGCCCGCGGCAGCATCGGCGTCAGCGCCATCACCGGCGCCTTCTTCAACACCAGCGGCGCCCGAGCCAGCGCCAGCAGCTCCCGTTCCTGCGCCCGCCGTCCCGGCGCCGGCGCTCGTCCCCGCCGCGCCTGCTGTCGCACCGGCGCAGCTCAGGCTGGACAGGGCGGATGGCGTCGTAACTTACGCCGGCAGCGTGGGCAGCGCGGCGAGCCGCGACGAAGTCATCGCGTCGCTCAAGGCGCAATTCGGCGCGGATCGCATCAGGGGCGACGTTTCGGTCGATCCGAGCGTTGCGTCGCCGAGCTGGCTCGCCAACCTCAAGCAGGCTCTCATGCTCTTCAAATCGCCGAGCTGGCATGCCGCCTTCGACGGCTCCTCGCTCGACGTCGGCGCGTCGAACGGCGGCGACAAGATCGTCGCGGGGCTGAAATCCCTCTACGGCTCCGCCCTCACGATCAGCGGGGCGGCCAAGGGCGCTAGCGAGTCAGCGGCGGGGGACGAACAGACTGCGACCGCTCTGGCCGGGCTGAAACCGGGATTCACCGGCGCGGATCTCGTCTCGATCCTGAATAAATACATCATCAATTTCGATACCGGGAGCGCGACGATTTCCGACGCCAGCAAATCCATCCTTCGCCAGGCAGCGGCGCTGATCAAACAATTGCCGCCCGACACGAAGGTGCATATCGACGGATACGCCGACGCCACCGGCGATCCCGCCGCCAATGTCGTCTTGTCGCGCCATCGCGCCGAGGCGGTGCGTGGTCTGCTCATCGACGCCGGCGTCGCGCCCGCCGAGCTGAGGGCGAAGGGCCATGGCGCCGCCCATTCGGCGGCGGGCGACAATCGCAGCGACCGCCGCATCGAGTTTTCGGTGAAGTGACTTTTTTGCGGCGCTTCAGGCGTCGCCGAGCGGGTGCAGGTCGCGCACCATCGCCTTCATGCGCTCGTCGAGAACATGCGTGTAGATTTGCGTCGTTGCGATGTCGGCGTGGCCAAGGAGTTCCTGCACCACGCGAAGATCCGCGCCGTTTTGCAGGAGATGGCTAGCGAAGGCATGGCGCAGCACATGCGGGCTGATGCGCGCAGCGGCAATCCCCGCGGCCGCGCCGCAGGTTTTGAGGTCGCGGGCGAAAGCCTGCCGGGTCAGATGTCCGCTCTCGCCGTCGGAAGGAAACAGCCAGGGGCTGGCGGCGGCGCTGGGCTGGTCCTTTTCGAGCGCCAAGCGATAGGCCGCGATGGCGGCGCGCGCCGCCGGCGAGATTGGCGCCAGCCTGTCGCGGCCGCCCTTGCCCCGGATCGGAATGAGCGGCTCTCTCCCCCGCGTAATCCCCTTCGGCAGCGCGACGAGTTCGGAAACGCGCAACCCCGTGGCATAGAGAAGTTCGATGAGGCCGGCGGTCCGCAGGGCGCGCAGGCGCTCGCCCGGCGCGCGCGCGGTATCGTCAAGCCCCTCCCTTGACACGGCGAGAAGATGATCGACTTCGGCGATCGAGAGCGTTTTCGGCAGGCCCCGGCCGCGCCGCGGCCCCTCGATGATGGCGGCCGGATTTTCCGCGCTGAGCCCCTCGGCGAGGAGGAAGCGGTGGAACTGGCGGATCGACGAGAGCTTACGGGCGCCTGAGGCCGCCTTCAGGCCGCGCTTTTCGAGCGTTTTGAGATAGGCGCGGATGTCTTCGCTCGACGCGTCGAGCGGCGTCTTGCCGGCGCCTGCGAGGCGAGCCGCATAGTCGGCAAGGTCGCGGGCGTAGGCTTGAATTGTGTTTTTCGCGCCGCCGCGCTCGGCCGCGATCATTTCGAGAAAGCTCTCGATCAAACGGGACGATGCGGGCTTGAGCGCCATGCGATGTCCTATTTGTTCAGCCGCATTGGCGGAATCGTCTGAATCATCTCGCGCGGTTCGGGCTGCACGAAGGTGACAAGCGCCATCATGGCGCCGAAAACGGCGCCGGCCAGAATGGCGATCACGAGAAGAAAACGAATCAGGCTGGGCAACACGGTCCTCGCAGGCGCCTTTATGGGCAGAGGGCCGCTTCCGACGCAAGCTCGGGAGCGCTGGGGGCGCAGTCCTGTCCCCCGCCCAGAATGGCGCCGGCGAGCGCCTTGCCCTCGTCGCGCTCGATGGCGACGTCGAGCAGCAGGCCGGGCGGCGAGTCATCGGTCCTGACGCAGGTGAAGTCCGCGGCGCGGCCAAGGCCGCCGCGCTCCGTGAGCACGCGCAGCACCCGGCCGATCTGACGCGCGTGATGCCGGCCTAGCGCCGCCTCGCCCGCGTCGCGCAGGCGCCGCGCCCGCGCCTTGACGATTTCGCCGGCGACAGGCGGCATTTTCGCCGCCGGCGTTCCTGGCCGGGCGGAAAACGGAAAGACGTGCAGATAGGTCAGCCCGCAATCCTCGACGAGTCGAAGCGTGTTGTCGAACATCGCGTTGGTTTCGGTCGGGAAGCCCGCGATAAGATCGGCGCCGAAGACCATATCCGGTCGCAGCCGCCGCAACCGCGCGCAGAAATCCACTGCCCCGTCCCGCGAGTGCCGGCGCTTCATCCGCTTTAGAATCATGTCGTCGCCGGCCTGAAGCGACAGATGCAGATGCGGTGTGAGCCGCGGCTCCGTGGCGAAGGCGTCGATCAGATCGGCGTCGGCCTCGATGCAGTCGATCGAGGAGAGCCGCAGCCGTTCGAGGCCGGGAGCGGCGCGAAGGATGGCCTTGACGAGGCCGCCCAACCTGAATTCGCCGCCGGGATCCGCGCGATAGGAGGTAAGATCGACGCCGGTCAGCACGATCTCGCGAAAGCCTTTGTCGGTGAGGCCCCGGACCGCGGCGAGGATCGCCTCCGGCTTTGAGGAGCGCGACGGCCCGCGCCCATAGGGAATGACGCAGAACGTGCAGCGATGGTCGCAGCCGGTCTGCACGGCGAGAAAGGCGCGGGTATGGTCCTCGACGCCTTCCTGGGGAGCCAGCGGCGACGTCACCGCCTGCATCGCGCCGCCAAAATCGCCTTTCGCCGAAGGGTCGGCCCAGGGTTCGGCCCATGTTTCGGGATCGGTCTTGCGGGCGTTGCCAATGATGCGCGCGACCTCGGGCATCTCGGCGAAACGGAGCGGATCGACCTGCGCCGCGCAGCCGGTGACGACGATCTCGGCGCCGGGGTTCTCCCGCGCGAGGCGGCGGATCGCCTGGCGCGCCTGCCGTGTCGCCTCCCCCGTCACCGCGCATGTATTGACGATGACGAGATTGTTGCGGCCCGCTTGCGCGGCGGCGCGGCGCATCGCCTCCGATTCGACGAGGTTCAGCCGGCAGCCGAAGGTCACAAGCTGTATGGCCGGGGCGGGACTGGAGCGCGTCACGCGGCGATATCCGCGAAAAGCGCGGGATCAAGCCGCGTCTCGAATTCGAAGGCGACGGGGCCGGTCATCACCACCATGCCGTCGCTGTCGCGCCAAAAAATATCGAGGTCGCCGCCCGGCAGAGAGACCCGCGCGCTCCGGCCTGTGAGCCCGCGGCGCGCGGCGGCGACGAGGGCGGCGCAGGCGGCGGAGCCGCAGGCCCTGGTGAGGCCGACGCCGCGCTCCCAGACCTTGAGGTCGATATGATCCCTGGAGACGACGTGGGCGAGCGAAACATTGGCGCGCTCGGGAAAGATCGGGTCATGCTCGAGCGCGGGGCCAATCGCGGCGAGATCATAGGCGCTGACGTCTTCCACGAAGAAAATCGCGTGCGGATTGCCCATATTGACGACGGCGGGATTGCGCAGGATCGGCGCATCGGGAGGACCGAAAGAAAGATCGATCGCGCGCGTGTCGGACACGGCCCGCGCCAGCGGGATTTCGTTCCAGGCGAGGCGCGGCGCGCCCATCTCGACCGAAAAGCTCCATTCGCCGGTGCGCCGGCAGGCGAGACGGCCCGCGGCCGTCTCGATGACGATTTCGTTCCGTGGGTCGTCGCGCAGCAGCGTCCAGGCGACGCAGCGAGTTCCATTGCCGCAGGCGCCGGCTTCTGAGCCGTCGGCGTTGAAAATCCGTACGAACGCCTCTGTCCCCGGCATCCGCGGCTCGTGCAGCGCCATCAGCTGGTCGAACGCCAGATTTTTCGTACGCGCAATCGCGCGCGCCTCGGCGGCGGTGACGGAAAGGCCCGCGCCGCGCAGATCGAGGACGAGGATCTCGTTGCCGAGGCCGTTCATCTTGGCGACAAGCCTGTTGGCGAGGGGACTCATGGCGGGCTTCATTTGGGCGGCGTCATTTTTTCCGTGGGTTCGCCTTCATATAAGAAATTTAGTCCACAACGACCATTGTTTTGTCGTCCTCGGCGTTCTTAATCGATCCGGCGCGCTTGGCGTCGTTCGATCCACTGTTTAAGACATGCTGCGGGGCTGGCGAGCGCGAATTGGAGCGGCAAATGAGATTTGACGACATCAGACGATCGACCGCGTTGAGCGTGGGCCTCGGCTTCGTTTTGTGCCTTTTCGCCAGCCTGCCGATGGCCGCACTCGCAGAAGAACCGGCCGCGCCCTCGGCGGAGACGGCCCCCGCGACGCCTGCGCCGCCCGCGTCCGACCAAGGCGCGCCGGCGCCCGAAGCCACCGTGCCGGAGCCAGATCATGACAAGGCGGCCCCAGGCATTCCGAGCGACGCCAGCGCCGAGACGGTCGATGTGCCGGCCCGGCCGGTCGCGCTTGTCGCCGGCGACGCGCAATGGGCCGATGGGTTCAAGGCCATCGTCGCCGCGATCGAAAAGGTGCAGGACGCGGTGAAAGCCGCCGGGCTTAAGCAGGCGGGCCCCCCCTTCGCGGTGTTCCTGTCGACGGACGAGACCAGTTTTCATTACGAGGCAATGGTCCCCCTCGCCGAAAAACCAGAGGGCAAAAGCGATCTCTCCGACACCGTCAAGATCGGTGATTCTCCCTCCGGCAAGGCGGTCAAGTTCCTGCACCGCGGGGCGTATGACGACATTGACTCGACCTACGACCTCATAACCGCCTATCTCGACGAAAAGGGCCTCGAGGCCAAGAACCTCTTTATCGAGGAGTATCTCTCCGACACCAAGGAAAGCGACGACGCCAGTCTTCAGGCCGATATCTACGTTTTTCTGAAGTGAGATTTGGACCGGACGTTCGGGAAAACGGCCCTTGGCGTTAAAGGCGATTGGCATAACGGGCAAAGAATCCGCGTTGATCGCCGACATGCCATCCATGTTGCAAATAGGGCACGTTGGCGCGCAATCCGACCTCCTTCAAGTTTGAATGCATGGCGTCGCTGGCGCAAATGGCGATAATTGAAAAGCATTGGTTGGGCGCGTGATCAAGGCGCAAGACCTATGCCTGTTCAACTCAGGTCAGAAAAAGGCGCCTCTTTGAAACGCCCCGTCCGTCACCTCGCGCGCGCGCTTTGCGGAGCCGCGCGGCCGCTGGCCGCGGCCCTGGCGCTCGCCTGCGCCGCGGCGCCGGCTTCCGCCGCCGATCTCGCCCCGCCGCCGCCGGCGTTCACCTGGAGCGGGCTCTATATCGGCTTCAATGCCGGTTACGCCTGGCCGGCCAACCTCGCCTTCAGCACCTCGGCCGTCAACGCGTTCGATTCGTCCGCAATACCCGCCCTCGCCGCGCCGGCCGTCATTCCGCACCTCTGGGGCCCGGCCTCGGCGATCGGCGCCACCGGCTCGATCGGCACGCATCTCAATGGATTCTTTTCGGGCGGGCAGCTCGGCTACAACTGGCAGTTCTCCGACCACTGGGTCGCGGGCCTCGAGGCCGACATTGACGCCGGTGGCGTTCGCGGCGGCGGCGGCTTCACCAATCTGACGCCGGCGGCGATTTTTCCGCCTTTCGTCGCGGCGACCAGCGTCAGCGTCAACCGCACCCTCGAATATCTCGGTACCGTGCGCGGGCGCCTCGGCTACGCCATCACGCCGACGATGCTGCTCTATGCGACGGGCGGTCTCGCCTATGGCGGCATCTCCACCTCGACCACGGTCAGGCAGTCGCTCACCCCTTCCGAGCTTGTGACCGCGGCCACGCAGCCCGATTTCTTCGACAATCGCCTAGGCTGGACGGTTGGCGGCGGCGTGGAAACGGCGCTGACCGGCGAGATCTCGGCGAAACTTGAAGCCCTCTATTATAATCTAGGCAGCGCCGACACCGCTGGCGCCCCGCTGGTCCACAATGCTGTCTTTGGCGCCGCCGTGGTCGGCGACGTCATCTCCACTTCGACGCGGTTCCAGGGATTCGTCTTCCGCGGCGGCCTCACCTACCGCTTCGACGGCAGCGCGTCCACCGCGGCCGGCTCTGCGCCGCCGCTGTTCGCCGCGCCGCAATTCGTCGCCGCCGAAAAGCCCGCCTTCGGCGACTGGCATGTGACGATCATGCCCTATGTCTGGGCGCTCGATCTCAATGGCTCGACCACGGCGCATGGCGAGGAGATCGGCACAAATCTCAGCTTCGTCGATCTTTTGACCAAATCGAGTTCCCCGCCGCTTGAGGCCGCAGCCCATATCGAGGCGCGCAACGGCCCCTTCGCCGCCTATGTCGACTACGTCTGGGCGCAGCTCAGGGCGTCGGGCTCGATCCTCGCCCAGCGCACGCCGGTGACCGGCCTCGTCCTCGCCGCCGACGGGACCGGGCATATGACATTCACCGTCAAATCCATCCTCGAAGGCGGCGGCGCTTATGAGCTTGCCCGCTGGAACACGGGCGGGGGATCCGTCACCGCCATCGACGCCATCGCCGGCCTGCGCTACTGGAACGTCACCGCCAATGTCGGTCTCGACATTGTCGGAGTGGCCAACATCCCCTCGCTGGGGTTGACCCAGGTCGGCCATCTCGGCGTCGCCAACTCCCGCGACATGACCTGGGTCGATCCGCTGGTCGGCGTTCGCGTCCGCCAGCAGCTGGCCTCGGGCGATGAATTGCAGCTCAAGGGCGACATCGGCGGCTTCGGCGTCGGCAGCAAGATCAGCTGGCAGGCGGTCGGCGGCTATGTGCATAATTTCCAGCTTTACGGCCTCAACTGGGCCGGCATGATCGGATACCGCGCGCTCGAAGTCGATTATTCGCAGGGCGGCGGCTTCAGCAAGAGCGGCCTCAACGTCGTCATGCACGGCCCGATCGTCGGCATCGGCCTGCACTTCTAAAGGTCCGCTTTCGCCCTACTCGATGTCGCCTGTCGTGTCGGCGCCGGGTGACGGATCCCGCCGCCGATCTATCGCGCGCGCGCCGGAAGATTCCGCCCATTCATCTGGCGGAACGGCGTTCCGACCTCTTGCGCGGACCGCGTATGGGCCTATTAAGAAAAGACTTATGCTGCTCGCGCAAGCAACGGCGCAGCATTCTTTGGAACTGTTGCCGATTTAGCATGACCCGCATGACCCCCGTCGAGTCCGGGAGCCGGCCGACAGTCCGGCCTCCGCCGCCTCGGCCACGCCAGCCGGCCAGAGGAGCCAAATCCTCCTCTGCCTGACCTTACAGTCGCAAAACAGACCGCTCAACGTTCAGCGCACGCGACCCGGCTTCTGCCTTCAGCGGCGCAATATAAAAATAAAATGGGAGGGACACGGATGGATTTGAAACCGCATCTTGGCGGATGCCTCGCGCTCGGCCTGCTCATCGGCGCGATGGCCATGCCAGCCTTCGCGCAACAGCCGCAGCCAGCCCCCGCGCCGGCAAAAGGGCAGGCAGCTGGCAAGCCCAATATCGTCATCATCTGGGGCGACGACATCGGCCAATCCAACATCAGCGCCTATACCAACGGATTGATGGGCTACCGCACGCCGAACATCGATTCCATTGCCATGGACGGGATGATCTTCACCGATTATTACGGAGAGCAGAGCTGCACGGCGGGGCGCTCGGCCTTCATCACCGGGCAAAGCGTGTTCCGCACCGGCCTCAGCAAGGTCGGCCTGCCCGGCGCCGACATTGGCCTGCGCAAGGAAGATCCGACCATCGCCGAACTCCTCAAGGCGCAGGGCTACGCCACCGGCCAGTTCGGCAAGAACCATCTTGGCGACAAGGACGAGTTTCTGCCGACCGCGCATGGCTTCGACGAATTCTACGGCAATCTCTATCATTTGAACGCCGAAGAGGAGCCCGAGCTTCCCGATTATCCGAAGCCCGACGATCCGGAGTTTCCCAATTTCCGCAAGAATTTCGGGCCGCGCGGCGTGATCCACAGCTTCGCCAACGCCGACGGCACGCAGACCATCGAGGATACCGGCCCGCTGACCAAGAAGCGGATGGAGACGATCGACGACGACATCGCCGATCGCTCGGCCGCCTTCCTCGAAAAGCAGGTCAAGGCGGGCAAGCCGGTGTTCTTATGGGTCAATTTCACCCATATGCATTTCCGCACCCATGTGAAGCCGGAGAGCCTCGGTCAGGCCGGGCGCTGGCTTGGCCCCTACGCCGATGCGATGATCGATCATGATAAAAATGTGGGAACGGTGCTCGCAAAGCTGAAGGAGCTCGGCATCGCGGACAACACCTTCGTCATGTACTCGACCGACAACGGCCCGCATATCAACTCATGGCCGGATGCGGCGATGACGCCGTTCCGCAATGAAAAGAACTCGAACTGGGAAGGCGCCTATCGCGTGCCGGCGATGGTGCGCTGGCCGGGCAAGATCAAGCCGGGCTCTGTTTCGAACGAGATCGTCTCCCATCTCGACTGGTTGCCGACCCTGCTGGCGATGGCCGGCGTTCCCGACGTCAAGGAAGAGCTGCTCACCGGCTATGAGGCGGGCAAGGAGACTTATAAGGTCCATCTCGACGGCTATAATCTTCTGCCCTATCTCACAGGCGAGGCGCCGAAAGGCCCGCGCAAGGAGTTCTTCTACTTCTCCGACGACGGCGATCTCACCGGCCTTCGCTATGACAACTGGAAGTTCGTATTCCTGGAGCAGCGGGCGACGGGAACGCTGCAGGTCTGGGCGGAGCCCTTCACGCATCTGCGCGTGCCGCTGATCTTCAATCTGCGGCTCGACCCTTACGAGCGCGCGGAGATCACCTCGAACACCTATTATGACTGGCTGCTCGACCACGCTTTCATGCTGGTCCCGGCGCAAAAATATGTCGCCCAGTTCCTTGCGACCTTCAAGGAGTTTCCGCCCCGGCAGAAAGCGGCGACGTTCTCGATGGATCAGGTGCTGGAGAAGATGAAAACGCCGGACGGCGATTAGCCGGGGGCGCGGCGAACAAAGGCATAGAGAGCACGATCGATTCAGCTTTGAATCATCGTGCTCTGAATTATTGGAATCGATCATGCTCATGTCTTTGGATTGATTCAATCCAAAGTCATCGTGATCTAGTAAAGCCCCGTGGCGTAGTAGAAGCCGATCACGACGAAGACGGCGAGGGTCTTGAGTATGGTCACGGCGAAAATGTCTCCATAAGAGACCCTGTGCGTCAGGCCGGTCACCGCCAGCACCGTGATGACCGCGCCATTATGCGGCAGCGTGTCCATGCCCCCGCTCGCCATCGCCGCCACCCTGTGCAGCACGTCCATCGGAATATGGGCCGCCTCCGCCGCCGCGATGAACTGCTTCGACATTGCGGCGAGGGCGATGCTGAGGCCCCCTGAGGCCGAACCCGTGATGCCGGCGAGCGTCGAGACGGTGATCGCCTCGTTGACCAGCGGATTCGGGATTTGCGCCAGCGCGTCGCGGATGGTGAGGAATCCCGGCAGCGCGGCGATAACGGCGCCGAAGCCATATTCAGACGCGGTGTTCATCGAGGCGAGCAGCGCGCCTGAGACCGCCGCCTTCGACCCTTCCGCGAATTTCGCAAGCACAGGCCGGAACGCGAAGGCGAACACGGCGAGGATCCCTAAGATCAGCGCGCCCTCAACGGCCCATATGGCGGTGAGGGAGGCGACGTCGGCGGTGACCGGCGCGGCCATCCCGGCAAGTTGCACCTCGTGCTTCGCGCCGAAGACGGCGGGGATCGCGAGGGTCAGCGCGCGGTTGGCGGCGAAGACGATGATCAGCGGGAGGATCGCGATCGCCGGCGCGACAAGCCTTCCCTCGGCGATCGGTTCTGGCTCGTTGATGTGGTCCAGTCCATAGCCCTCGCCGGCCCGCGCGGCCTGTCGCCGGCGCCATTCGAGAAAGGAAAGGCCGCTCGCCAGAATGAAGGCGGCGCCGACGAGCCCGAGGATCGGCGCGGCCCAGGTCGTCGTCTTGAAGAACGTCGTCGGGATGATGTTCTGGATCTGCGGCGTGCCCGGCAGGGCGTCCATGGTGAAACTGAAGGCGCCGAGAGCGATCGTTCCGGGGATCAGGCGCTTCGGAATGCCGCTTTGGCGGAACATCTCGGCGGCGAAGGGATAGACGGCGAAGACCACGACGAACAGCGAAACGCCGCCATAAGTCAGCACGGCGCAGACCAGCACGATGGAGAGGATCGCGCGCTGTTTGCCGACAATGCCGATAACTGCGGTGACGATCGCTTTCGAGAAGCCCGAAAGTTCGATCACCTTGCCAAAAATAGCGCCGAGCAGGAAGACGGGAAAGTAGAGTTTGACGAAGCCCACCATCCTTTCCATGAACAGGGAGGTGAAGATGGTCGGCGCCGCAGATGGCTCGGTGACGAGAACCGCGAGCATGGCCGCGATCGGAGCGAACAGGATGACGCTGAAGCCGCGATAGGCGACAAACATCAAAAGGAACAGCGCGGCGAGCGTGATCAGAAAATCCATGCCGTTCCTCCCCCCAAAGGACGGTCCGAGTTTGGCAGAAATCGCGGATTAATCCATGGTTGAGATCGGGCGCGCGATTCGAGGCGCGCCGCCGGCGCGCAGAACGGCTCCTGTCATCGTCGTGTCTCCGCGCTCCATCATAATCCTTTAATTCTTTTCGAATGTGCGTTCCCAGAAACTTTTCTCTCTCCCGATCGGGCGGCTTGCGGTAACCTCCGTACCAGACCGATCCCGCCATCTGTTCCCCTCACGCCGGCAGGCGCTCGTCGACAAATTCCGGAGGCTGCGCATGATTGCTGAAACAACGATCAGGATCGCAGCTCTCCGCGCGGCGGCGCCCGTCGCTTCTGTTCAATCTGCGGGAGAGCCCCGATGAAACGCGCGATCTGCGCCGCGGCGGCGGCCGACCTCATCCCCGACGGCGCCGTGGTGATGATCGGCGGTTTCATGGCGGTCGGCTCCCCCCATC
>Ga0181530_10002114_pt1 | contig 24155 bp, 21 predicted proteins | sample PEATcosm2014_Bin_42_FD_119769 | JGI IMG/M metagenome (GOLD analysis project Ga0181530, IMG submission 119769) | Peatland microbial communities from MTU Mesocosm Facility, Houghton, MI, USA - PEATcosm2014_Bin10_60_metaG | ecosystem: Environmental > Terrestrial > Soil > Wetlands > Peat | place... | reverse complement strand
GAAGGTATTCTGGATGGCGGCGTGGGCCGAGAGAAACCTCTGCGCCGATCCGGCGCTCTTGAACCCCTGCATCTTGCGTTCTCGTCGCCGCGTCGGCTGATGCGAGTTCTCCGCCCGGTTGTTGCGCCATCGACCGCGGTCATGGCGCCGCGTGAGCCCAAGATCACGGACGGCGGCGGCGTAAGAGCGCAGATCGTCGGTGACCAGCCTGTCCGGGACAAAGGCGTATTTCTTGAAGAGCTTGCGCATCAGTTTCAGCGCCGCCCTTTTGTTCCGACGGCTCTGTATCAGCACGTCGAGCACTTCACCCTCGGCGTCGACGGCGCGCCAGAGGTAGACCATGCGACCTTTGATCCTGAGATAGACTTCGTCCAGATGCCAGGTCGCATGCGGCTTTGGCCTTCGTCGACGCAGGTCGGCCGCGACAGTCGGCCCGAAATGATTCACCCAGCGCCGGATCGTCTCGTAGGAGACGATAATCCCCCGTTCGGCCAACAAATCCTCGATGTCGCGGAAGCTCAACGTGAAGCGATAATAGAGCCAGACCGCGCGCTGGATGATTTCAGGAGGGAAGCGATAGCCAGCATAACTGATTTTGGTCATTCGGGAAGATTACGCGCCAAAGCTCGAACTCAGCAAGGGGCTGGCCGTGACAATGCCGTCGGACGCACTGAGGCCGGCGCTGTCAAAGATCGTTTCGATGATCGACGTTTCTTCCCAGGCGGCAAGCAGAACCTCGGCCTTGCGAGCCATCGCCTTTCGACCACGGCCGGGCTTTGCGAGGAACCGGATCGCGCCGACGACGGCCGGCAGCCTTTTGTTCTCGTTCGCAAGTCGAACGCCTCGGCTAATCATCAGGCTCGCCAACCCCCGCGCCCACGCCGGTTTGACGCCGCGTTCAATGAGGAATTGCGCATAGGCTTTCGAAGGAGACGATTCTACGGCGCGTTGCGCGATCGTCCACGCCGTCAGAAACATTCCGCCGAACAGCTGCGAAAGTTGGACGGAGTCAGCCTCTTCCGGCGTCATTTCCTGTGCGACGTCTGCGGGCGCCAGATGCTCTTCCGGACAATCAGCGCGGGTTTGAGCGCCTGTTTCGGCCGCGGCCTCAACGTCAGGGTCAGGACTCATCGCGATCGTCGCCTTCCGTTAATGACCATAGCCTTTTGAAAGTGACGAAGGCGGCGAGAGATATTCGCGAAAACCTTCGAATCACCCGTCCACAATATCAAGATTTCGAGCCGATCCCGAGCGATCGCGCGGAAGCCACGCGGCGGCGGCCGCGCCGACCTAGAGCATTTTCCCATCTGACTGAATCGTCAGGGATTCCCGAATCAACGCGTTTCTGATTCAAACTGCATGCTGGCAAGGAGGCCGGCATGCATGGCCAAGGCTCTTTCCATTGATCTTCGCCGCCGTGTGGCGGACGCCATTCAACATGGTCTTTCGTGCCGCCAGGCAGCGGAACGGTTCGGGGTGAGCGCGGCGAGCGCGATCCGCTGGTTTGACCGGCTAAGGAAGCAAGGCGACGTCGCTCCAAAGAGGCAGGGCGGCGACCGCAAGTCGGGCCGCATTGAAGCCGAAGCGAACTTTCTCCTTGGCGAGGTCGCAAGGACGCCGGACATCACGCTCGTCGAGCTTCAGGAGAAGCTGCAGGCGCGCGGCGTCAGCGTCGGCGTCGGCACGCTGTGGCGCTTCTTCGATCGGCGCCGCATCACGCTTAAAAAAAGTCGGCGCATGCCGCTGAGCAACAACGCTGCGACGTGAAGGCCGCGCGCGAGGCGTGGTTCGAAGGACAACTCGATCTTGATCCGGAAAGGCTGGTCTTCATCGACGAGACGAGCGCCTCCACCAAGATGGCGCGCCTCTACGGGCGGGCTCCAAAGGGCGAGCGCTGTCTCGCCGCGGTTCCTCACGGCCATTGGAAGACGACGACCTTCACGGCCGGGCTGCGGATTGGCGGCCTCGCGGCGCCCTTTGTGCTCGACGGCCCGATGGATGGCGATGCTTTCCGCGCTTATGTCGAGCAGGTTCTCGTCGCCGAACTCGCGCCCGGCGATGTGGTCGTGATGGACAACCTGCCAGCCCACAAGGTGCATGGCGTGCGGCGAGCCATCGAAGCGGCCGGCGCGAGCCTGATGTACCTGCCTGCCTATTCGCCGGACTTTAATCCGATCGAGATGGCGTTCTCCAAGTTCAAGGCGCTTCTGCGCGCGGCCGCCGCGCGAACGATCCCGGACCTGTGGGAAGCCATCCGCATCGCCCTCGACGCATTCACGCCAGGCGAATGCCAAAATTACTTCGCCGCCGCTGGATATGATGCAATCTGATCGGAAAATGCTCTAGCCGCAGCGAACTGCCGCGCTGCCGCGAAGGCCGCTGTTAGCTAATTTTTCCCTGTTCGCGGAAAACAACCCCCAGATCGAGCCAATTCCTTCCCTGTTCCACCGCGTAGGGAATTCGCTCGTAACCCACTGGAATTGCGACTGCTTCCGCAGGCGCGGCGCGAAAAAATGGGCCCAAAACAAAGAATACCCTGATCTTTTCCCTGTTAGCAGGGTATTTCAGGGCGCAGACCGGTTCGCGAAGGACTATGTCGTCAGCCACGCATTCACGAAAATTGAGACCGGACGGCGGCGCTTTTCGCCCTTAGGTCCGGTCGGCATGAGCGTATTCTTTCAATAGGTCGTTCAGCTCTTCGATCCATTTCTTAAGGCGATTTATGGTGGCTTCCGTCGTGCTGCCGATCACGGCGGTTCCCGCGCCCATCTTGCCGGACTCAAGAAGCTTAAGCTGCCGCTGTAATTTCGATCGCATTTCGATCCATTCCTCAACGAAATCATGAACTATAGTCATGCGTGCAACCTCGCGTGCGTTCCGCTAAGCATCAACCTCGCCTGAAACCCCGATCAAATGGATGGCATTTCTTAGCCTGGCGGCGCTGTCCTGCCAAGATAGGCGGCTACCGGCCCGGTCAGCGCCATGCCGCGCAACTCGCCCGGCAACATTAGCCGTGCGGAGATGATCTCGCGGTTGTCAAGCTGCAATTCGGGCAGCCGATCCAGTCGTAATTCGAAGAAATGCACATGATTTCGTCGCCCGTCCCAGATGCCGCAGGCATCGCCCGCGGGGCGAAGCGGAAAAGCCGCGAGGCCGATCTCCTCCTCCAACTCGCGCCGCGCCGCCGCTTCAGGCGTCTCCCCGCGCCGCACGCCGCCTCCCGGGAAGTTCCACTCGGTCCGATACGACGACCGCACCAGCAACAGCGCCCGACCGACGTAGACCGCCACAAGCGCCCCGTCATGCCGCGGGCGCCGCAGCCACCACCAGATGCGGGCAAACCGGAAACCAAGGCGGAACGCTATCCGCCAAGCGGCGTCGAGAAGCGTGGAGCTTCGAGCTTGCTCAAGGTCTGACAGGGAATGACCTCTACCTAGCTTTGCCGATCAGAAGGACAGCTTTCGCCGGCGCCGAGCTCGGGCGGGTGAGCGGCGCCTCGATTGGCCCAGTACGCCCCACAGATATCAGACGCGCGGCCCCGGCGCAAAAATCAAGCAGACTGCGAAGAAAGTGCGATCGCGCGGATGTCTCCGCTGCGTTTGGCGTGGTGAAATTCGCGCGTGACGCACATTTATGCTCATTGCGGTGCACGACTACGTCGGCGTCCGACAATCCGGTGCGGGTCATCGACGCGTTGATCGATCAACTCGACCTCGCGGCGCCCGCCTCATGCAATGCGCGCCTGAAAGCGGATCGCGCGGACCTCAACGGTCCGGCAAGATGGCCGTCGTCTACATTCCAAAGCATCGAAGACGTGTCTGCTCACAACCCTCGGGACGCAGCGCAACGCTGACGCCGGATTGGCGTCAGCGCAGCGCCAAAGGCGCGCCGAGGCGGTATCGCCGACAACAGAACCATGCCGTCGAAGCCGCTTCAGCGGCGGCGACAACTCATCTTTAGCGGCGCACGCTCAATCTTACGAGTCGTCACGCTCAATGAGCATCGTCGCTGTCGTAACCGCGCTTGTCATCGCCGGAGCTTGGATGGTCGCCGATTTGGTCGTTGGGACTCGGATTTCCAGGGCTATAACTGGAGTCGGTGTTGTCTCCACCGGTCCCAACCGACCTTCCGGATGCGCCTTGTTGTTCATTCGGCCGGTCTCCACTTTGACCCTGGGCGAAGGCCGCGCCCACAAGCCCGAGGATGAGAAACGCCGCGCAGGATAAGATTTTGCCCTTATTCATGTTCTCCTCCGATTTCGAAAAGGCGGCAAAAGCCAGCGCTTGAGATTGTCGGCGACTTTCCTCCAGGCAACATCAAGGTCACCAGTGGAGTCCCGAACGGCCCCTCGGCCCTGCCGGCCGCGCCTTCAACGTGCTCTTTGTCTACCAAGGGAGCTGCTATCTATACTGCGGCGCAAAACGTCAGTCCAGCTGGTTGGTTCCGTGCGCAAGACTGACGGCCACGCTCAAACCGGCTCCGATCCAGCTATCCGCAACCTTTATCCGATCACTCGCGGCGAGGACGCGATGCGTTAGCTCTAGGGTTGGCGTGTGGCCGCGGCATAGCTTGTTTCCGCTTGTGGCGCCCGGAGTATTGTCTATACTTGCTTTGACGCCCTTTGACACCGGACGGGCCCGCGAGGGTCCCTTAAAGCCAAGGTCGAAAGGAGTGCGTGGCAATGAATTTAAGTCGTCGTGGCTTCATAAAACTCACTGGCGCCACTCTGGCCGGGTCCAGTCTTGGCGCTCTTGGCTTTGGCTTCGCGGGTTGCGCCCTCGCCGCTTCGGTCCGGCCGTTCAAGCTGACGGCGACGTCCGAGACCCGCAACACCTGCACCTATTGCTCCGTCGCCTGCGGCATCCTGATTTACAGCCTCGGCGACCGCGCCAAGAACGCCAAGTCCGACATCATCCATATCGAGGGCGATCCGGACCATCCAGTGAACCGCGGCACGCTATGCCCGAAGGGCTCGGCGCTGCTTGATATTGTGCACGCGCCCACCCGTCTGAAATTTCCCCAGTACCGTGCGCCCGGCAGCAGCGAGTTCAAGCAGGTCTCTTGGGACTTTGCGCTGGACCGCATCGCCACTCTGATGAAGCAGGATCGGGACGCGAATTTCATCGCCAAGAACGCCGCGGGGAGCACGGTCAACCGTTGGCTCACCACCGGCATGCTGGCGGCCTCCGCCTCCTCGAGCGAAACCTCATACCTAACATGGAAGGTAGTCCGTTCGCTCGGAATGGTGGTCTTCGACAATCAGGCGCGTGTTTGACACGGACCGACGGTGGCCAGTCTGGCTCCAACATTCGGTCGCGGTGCAATGACCAATACTTGGCAAGATATCAAGAACGCCAATGTCGTTGTGGTCATGGGCGGCAACGCCGCGGAAGCGCATCCGTGCGGCTTCAAATGGGTGATCGAAGCGAAGATCGAGAACAACGCCAAGCTGGTGGTCGTCGATCCGCGATTCACCCGCACGGCCTCGGTCGCGGACATGTATGCGCCGATCCGGCCCGGGACCGATATCGCATTCCTCAACGGCGTGATCCGCTATCTTTTGGAGAAGGACGCGATCCAGCACGATTATGTGCGGGCTTTCACCAACGCCAGCTTCATCGTCAAAGCGGGTTTTGGTTTCGAGGGCGGCCTTTTCACCGGCTACGATGAGGCCACTCACAGCTACGACAAATCGAGCTGGGAGTATGATTTCGACGACCAGGGCTTCGCCAAGATCGACGACAGCTGGCAGGATCCGCGCTGCGTGATCAACCTACTCCGAAAACATGTGGATCGCTACACCCCGGAGATGGTGTCGCGCATCTGCGGCACGCCGCAGGACAAGTTTCTGCAGGTGTGCGAGCTGTTCGCCACGACCGCCGCGCCAGGCAAGGCGCTGACGAGCCTGTTCGCGCTTGGCTGGACGCAGCATTCGGTCGGCGCGCAAAATATCCGCACGATGGCGATGGTGCAGCTTCTGCTGGGCAATATCGGCGTCGCCGGCGGCGGGATGAACGCGCTGCGCGGGCATTCCAATATCCAGGGGCTGACCGATGTCGGCCTGCTGTCAAACCAGATGCCGGGCTATCTCAGTCTGCCGAGAGATACGGAAGCGACTTTCCAGGATTACATGAGCACGCGGCAGTTCAAGCCGCTGCGCCCGGGGCAGACGAGCTACTACCAGAATTATAGAAAGTTCCTGGTAAGTTTTCAGAAAGCCTTTTTTGGCGCCGCCGCGCAGGCGGACAACGACTGGGCCTATGACTGGCTACCGAAGCTCGACATTCCGCTTTACGACATCATCAAGGCCTTCGAGATGATGGCGAACGGTGAGATGAACGGCTATATCTGCCAGGGCTTCAATCCGCTTCAGGCGTTTCCCGACAAGGGGAAGATCCGCAGGGCGCTGGGCAAGCTGAAATTCCTCGTCACGATGGATCCTCTCGACACCGAGACGTCGCGGTTCTGGGAGAATTTCGGTCCGCAGAATCCATCCGATCCAGCTAGCATCCAGACCGAGGTCTTCCAGCTGCCGACGACCTGCTTCGCCGAAGAGGATGGTTCGCTTGTCAACTCGGCGCGGTGGCTGCAATGGCACTGGAAGGCGGCCGACGCACCGGCCGAGGCCAAGTCTGACATCTGGATCATGGCCGGATTGTTTCACCGGCTGCGCGAGATGTATCGCAAGGACGGCGGCGCCTTCCCCGATCCAATCCTGAATCTGACCTGGGATTACACAAACCCGACCGAGCCGGATCCCGCGGATTTGGCGAAGGACATGAACGGCCGCGCGCTGGCGGACCTTAAGGACGCGACAGGTACGGTGACCACGCCGGCCGGCAAACTGCTCGATGGCTTCGCGCAGTTGCGCGACGATGGCGCAACGGCGTCGGGTTGCTGGATCTTCTCGGGCTGCTACACCGAGCAGGGCAACCAGATGGCGCGCCGCGACGCGACCGACCCACGCGAGCAGGGCATCGCCCCGAACTGGGCCTGGGCCTGGCCGGCTAACCGCCGCATTCTCTATAATCGCGCCAGCGCCGACCTTGAAGGGAAGGCTTGGAATCCGGATAAGCCGATCATCGAGTGGAACGGCAGCCGGTGGGTTGGCATCGACGTGCCGGATTATGGGCCAACGACCAAGCCGGCGGACGGCGTCGGTCCGTTCATCATGAACGCCGAGGGCGTCGGGCGCCTTTTCGCCCGCGACCAGATGGTGGAAGGCCCTTTCCCAGAGCATTACGAACCCCTGGAGTCGCCAACGGAGAACGTTCTGCATCCGAAGGTCAGCTCGAACCCGGCGGCGCGCGTTTTCGCCGACGACAGAGCGGCGTTCGGGACCGCGCCGGACTTCCCCTATGTCGCGACGACCTACCGGCTAACCGAGCACTTCCACTTCTGGACTAAGCACGCGCTGATCAACGCGATCCTGCAGCCGGAGGAGTTCATCGAGATCGGCGAAGCTCTCGCCAAGGAAAAGGGTATCGAGCAAGGCGGCTGGGTGCGATTGGCATCGAAGCGCGGCTTCGTCGTGTGCAAGGCCTATGTGACGAAGCGCATCCGTCCGCTGATGGTGGACGGCAAGCCAACCCACGTTATCGGCGTGCCGATCCATTGGGGCTTCACCGGACAGGCGCGCAAGGGCTACGGCGCCAATACGCTTACGCCGTCCGTCGGCGACGCCAATACGCAGACACCGGAATTCAAGGCGTTCCTCGTGAATGTCGAGAAGGCCGGAACGCCGGTGGCTTGAGGAGCAGTCGATGGCAGATCTTCAATCACAGGATTACATCCGCCGATCGGCCTCCACCCTGACGCCGCCGTCGATCCGCGACCATCAGCAGGAGGTCGCGAAGCTGATCGACGTAACCCGTTGCATCGGCTGCAAAGCCTGTCAGGCCGCCTGCATGGAGTGGAACAATCTTCGCGCCGAGATCGGGCATTTCGAGGGTTCGTATGACAATCCCATGGATTTGAACCCAAGCACCTGGACCTTGATGCGGTTCACTGAATGGGACAATGACGAAGGCAATCTCGAGTGGCTGATCCGCAAGGACGGTTGCATGCACTGCGAGGACCCCGGCTGCCTTAAAGCGTGCCCGGCGCCGGGCGCGATCGTCCAGCACGCCAACGGCATCGTCGACTTCATTAGTGAGAACTGCACCGGCTGCGGCTACTGCATCAAAGGATGCCCTTTCAACATCCCCCGCGTCGATCCGGTCGATCACAAATCCTACAAATGCACCTTGTGCTCCGATCGGGTTTCGGTCGGACTCGAGCCGGCCTGCGTCAAAGCATGTCCCACAGGCGCGATCCTGTTCGGCTCGAAAGCCGACATGACGAGTTGGGCCGGGGAGCGCATTGTCGATCTCAAATCGCGCGGCTTCGCGAACGCCGGCCTTTATGATCCGCCCGGCGTCGGCGGCACGCATGTTATGTACGTTCTCCACCATGCTGACCGGCCTTCCATCTACGCCGGGCTGCCCGACAACCCGCAGATCAGCGCATTCGTTTCGGCCTGGAAAGGGGTCCTGAAGCCCCTCGCCCTGGCTGGCGTCGCATTCGCGGCTGTCGCCGGTTTCCTGCATTGGATTGTCGAGGGGCCGAATGAAGTTCAGCCTGAAGATGAGGCGCAGGCGGAACGGCTGCTAAAGGATTCGGAAAAAGCGCTATGAACTATCCCCAGGGAACGCTGATCCGCAATACGACCACGACACGAATCAACCACTGGATCACGGCGGCGTGCTTCGTGCTTTTGATGCTATCCGGCCTTTCGATGTTCCACCCGATGCTGTTTTTTCTGTCGGGACTTTTCGGCGGCGGCCAGTGGACGCGCGCGATCCACCCCTGGATCGGCATCGTGCTGCTGATCAGCTATGCCGGGCTTATCGTGCAGTTCTGGCGCGACAATTTCTGGAATCGAGAAGATATCGCGTGGCTGCGGTCGATCGACCTCGTCTTGATGAATGAGGAAGAGGGGGTTCCCGAGCTCGGCCGTTTCAATGCCGGCCAGAAATTCGTCTTCTGGTCGATGGCCTTGCTGGTGCCGGGCTTGTTCATCACGGGCATCTTGATCTGGGATGCCTATTTCTCCGTTTACACAACGATAGAGACGCAGCGCGTGGCGCTTCTGATCCATAGTCTCGCGGCGATCGCAGCCATCCTGGTGTGGATCGTTCACGTCTATGCCGCGATCTGGGTCAGGGGCTCGGTGCGCGGGATGACGCAGGGCTATGTCACGCCCGGGTGGGCCTGGAGGCACCACCGCAAATGGCTGCGGCGCCTGGCGGCGACCGGGTCGCGCGGGCCGACGCCGCGCGCCGGCGGCGATAGGCCGACCACATGAGGCGCCGCCTGGAGGTGAACGGATGAGACAGAGCGAGGTCGCCTCCAAAGGCGCGTGGATCGGGGATCCGCAGGGCGGCGTCAAAGCCCCTGAACCGTTGATCCTGCCCGATCCCTCGACACGGTTCGCCCGGACCTCCGCACGCCTTGAGGCGTTGTCGGGTGGGCGCCCGATGGGGCCTTGGCTGCGCTTCATGGCGCAACTCGCGGCGGCTCAGCACCTTGCCGCCACGAAGCTCGGACCATTGCGTGGTCCAGACCTCGCAGCCGTCGAACAGGCGGCCGACGCACGTATGCCGCCTCTCGCGGCGGACGGGCATCGCCGAGACCCCGCCTGGCGTGACGGACTAGCCCAGTTGCTGGATGGTTTCGACAAGACGCCGGCGCCTGCGATGGCGGAGATGGCGAAGCTGCGCGCCCGAGCACCAGGCGCCGTCGAGGCGCTTGCGGATGGTTTTCTTCATGGCGACGTCGACCCTTCCGACGCGGGCGCGGTCCTCTTTGTGGCCGCGGCGCTGCAGGTTTATTTCACGCGCCTCGCCGCCGCATTGCCCGCATCATCCTTGCGTCTCTTGCCGCAGCGCGGACTCTGTCCCTGCTGCGGCTCGACGCCTGTATCGGGCGTGGTGACGGCCTCCGGTCAGACTCCGGGAACGCGCTACCTCCACTGTTCGCTGTGCTCGACCGCATGGAACCATGTGCGCGCGGTGTGCATCACTTGCGGCGAGTCGCGGTCCCTGACCCTCAAGGAGATTGAGGGCGGTTCCGGCGCCGTCAAGGCTGAAACATGCGACGCGTGCCATAGCTACGCGAAGATGCTGTATCAAGGGTGCGACATGGATGTCGACCCCTTTGCCGACGACCTTGGGTCGCTCGGCCTCGATCTCATGGTTGCCGAGGCGGGCTGGTCGCGCCACGCCCCAAATCCGTTGCTGCTCGTCGGATAGGCGCGCGCAAAGCGGGGGCCTTAGCCGCCTAGAACTTCAGGGCGACCGCAAGCACGCCGGCGAAGACGCCGATCGCGACCACCGCCGCCGAGACGGCAGCGAGCACACGTGGCGGGAACGACCGCCACACCATCGCAACCGAGGGGGCGCTGATCGGCGGCAGCGTCATCAATAACGCGCCTGCGGGTCCAACGCCCATGCCGAGTGCGAGCATCGCCTGGATGATCGGCACTTCGCCCGCCGTGGGAATGACGAAGATCGCGCCGGCGATCGCCAGCGCGACGATCCACCCGATCTCGTTGCCGATGTCGGCGCTTATATGAGGGAAAAGCCAGGCCCGCGCCGCGCCAAGCAGCAGGACGATCAGCATGTATTCGGGCACGAGCTGGATCGTCATGCGCCAGAGAATCTGCATCCAGCGCGCGAACGCGTTTGACGTCTGCGGCGCCGTGGCGAGTTCGGCGAGCTGCGCCTCGGCCGCTGCGGCTTCTTTCGGCGTGACCAGCCAGTTCGCCAGAAAGCCGACGCCGAACACCATCAGGATTCCGAGCGCCAGCCGCAAGGCCGTCCAATTCCAGCCAAGTACGAAGCCCATGAAAACAAGCGTCGCCGGATTGAGGATTGTGTTGCCGAACCAGAACGCTATGGCGCCGCCGGGCGAGGCCTGGCGCGCGCGCAAGCCAACGACGACGGGCGCGGCGCAACAGGTGCACATCATGCCCGGAATGGAGATCAGCCCGCCGGCGGCGACGCTGTCAAATCCGGCCCGGCCCATCAGTTTCGCGACCCAATCGACCGGCAGCAGCGCCTGGATCGCCGATCCAAGCAGCAGGCCCAGCACCATCGCCTGCCAGATCGCCTTGCCATATGCCATCGCGTAATCGAACGCGGCCTGTAGAGAGGGCGCGGGCGGGCTGGCCTCTTTGCCCATCAGGATCGACTGGCCGATCGAATGGTGCGCGGCGGCGACGAAGGCTCGATTGTAGTAGGGGAACCACTTGACGTAGAAGAGTCCTACGACCGCGATCAACAAGACCGTGATCCATCCGAGGGCCGGGTGGGTTTGCCGGGCGACGTTCATCTGCTCCTCCGGTCTTCTGCCTCTTGTCGCGCCGCGACAAAGCTTGACGTTTGACTGAAAGCGCACCGTTGCGCCGACAAACAAAGCTACCGCGATATTTAATTTTTGTCGACCGGGCCGATCGCTCTACAGTCAGACCAAACGTCCTCCTAAAGCCGTGCGAAGGTGGAACTGCCGAGCTTGATCGGGCGGCGGCTTGGCTCGATATTGCGGCGAGAAAGTCGGGCGAAAACGTAACCGTGACCTTCGCCCGGGCTCGCTACCACCGGCGCAAGAAAGCTTCCGCATGTCGAATTCTCCCATCCGCCTCACGGATCTCGCCCATGGAGGCGGTTGCGGCTGCAAGCTCGCGCCATCCGTCCTGCAGCAACTCCTTGCCGGCCAGCCGCAATCCGCCCCGTTCGCCAATCTTTTGGTCGGCGCTGAAACGGGCGACGACGCTGCCGTCTGGCAGATCGACGGGCAGCATTGCGTTATCGCCACCACGGACTTTTTCATGCCCATGGTCGATGACCCGCGCGATTTCGGCCGCATCGCCGCCGCCAATGCGATGTCCGACATCTATGCGATGGGTGGCGAGCCCATCATGGCGCTGGCGATCCTAGGCATGCCGCTCGGCAAATTGCCCGTGGAGATCGTGCGCGAGATCCTGCAAGGCGGCGCTTCGATTTGCGCCGAGGCCGGCATTCCGGTCGCGGGCGGCCACTCGATCGACTCGCCCGAGCCGATCTATGGTCTCGCCGTCATCGGACTATGCAGCCCCGCCGATATTCGCCGCAACGCCGGCGCCCGCCCGGGCGACGCTCTGATTCTGACCAAGGGGATTGGCGTCGGCGTCTACTCGGCGGCGTTCAAGAAACGCGCGTTGCCTGATGGCGCCTACGCCGAGATGATGGAATCAACCACCCTTTTGAACCGCATCGGCCATTCGCTGGCGAAGGACGGCGACGTGCACGCGATGACGGATGTAACCGGCTTCGGCCTGCTTGGCCACGGCCTTGAACTCGCGCGCGGCGGCGACGTCGGCCTCGATATCGGTTACGCTCGCGTTCCGTTTCTGGCTCAGGCTGAAGCGCTGGCCGAGGCCGGATACGTCACCGGCGCGTCCGGGCGCAATTGGGACAGCTACGGCGAGGCGGTGGCGCTGCCCGCTGGGCTGCCGGCATGGAAGCGCGCCCTGCTCACGGACCCGCAAACCTCCGGTGGGTTGTTGGTCGCCTGCGCCGCCGAACGCGCCGAATCCATCCTCGCCTCGATCCAGGCTGCGGGAAATTCCCACGCGCGCATTATCGGGTCAGTCACGTCGGGCGAACCGGCGATCCGCATCGCCTGAACGCGATCTATTGCAGTCTGATCGCTTCGAGCTTCAGGCGCAGCCAGTCGTCGAAATAGGTTGCGAGAATGGCGCTCATGGAGACCCTCTCCGAGACGATGGCGGAAGAGAGTGGGAGTCGAACCCACCTGAGACAGGCTCGCTGCCCCACTCGGATTTGAAGTCCGAACGCCCCACCAGGGACGATTCTCCTCCATCGGCAGCGGCGGACGACAGCATAAACGGGCCGAACAGGTCCAGCCGACGCCTGTTGACGCGGCGCATGTCGCCCTGGCGCAACGTGACGCCGTGGCGGTCGAAAAATTCCAGGATCTGGATCGCCACCTTGCGGCCTGAGGCGATGCGATCACGGAACTGCGCGGCGGCGAAGGCGCCGCCTGCCGCGCCGCTCGCCACGTCGGCGACAATCGCCGTCATTTCATGGACGGTCGGGCGCAGGAAGAAATGATCGTGCGCAACCTCATCGGCCAAGCCCATCCGCCCGGCGAGTTTAAGCATGCGCCGCACATCGCGCTCCGGTCGCCCCGTCGCCGCTGCAATGTCGCGCACGCGCGGCGGTCGGAACCGCTCCGCGCCGCCGAGCATCGGCGCGATCATGCCCCAAACTTCCTCGTCCTCGGGCGCGAAGCGCGCCGTATGCGTCGCGAGGCGGACAAAAGAGCCGTCGAGAACCAATTCGCCGCTCTGCGCCGCCTTTTGCAGGGCGATGGCAAAGACCGACGCGAGCAGCCGCGGTTGCAGAAGCAGCCTCAGCTTTTCTCGGCCGATGCCCTGCAGGTCGGGGTTCTCGGCATGGAAGGCGCCCAGCTGCTCCAGGAGGCCCGCCGTGAACAGCCGCCATTGCATGGCCGAGATCGCGATTGCGCAGGAGTCTTTCTCCAGCAGAATGAACCCCGGTTCGTCGGCAAGCTGCTGCCTTTGCGCGGCGCCCAAGGCCCGATCCCGCGCGAAGACGGCCAGATCCCACGCATAGGGCGGCGACGCCAGCAGCGCGGCGAAAGCGGCCAACGGATCGGCGATAGAGAGGGCGGCGCGCTGAGCACGACGCTCTGGCGTGCGCCGCCGTCGAGCTGGCGGACGCAGGTCGATGAACAGGCCGCCGCCGATCGTGCGTTGAGCGGACGCGTCCCGAATGACGAAACGATCCCGCTGCGCGGCGGCGATCGGCCGGTCGAGCACAAGCTGGACCTCGGCCGCTGCTCCCGGCTGGACCGGCTCCTCGCCGAGCAGGACGATGCGCGCCCCGACCTCGGTCGCGGCGTGATGCAAGCGCACAGGAAACCACTGGCCGACCGGCTTCGTCTCGCCGGGCAACAGGCGCAATCCGGCATCGATCCGGTCCGTGGGGGCGTGCAATTCCGGTTCGAGCACGACGTCGCCACGCCGGATCGTGTCCTTGCTGATGTCCTCGCCGACGAGATTCAGGGCGCAGCGCTCTCCTGCGCGCCCGAGCTGAGCCTGGCTGTTTTGCGCGTGCAGCGAGCGCACCCGCCCGGCGATTCCGGACGGGCTGATTAGCACCCGGTCGCCAACATGCACACACCCGGAAAGGACCGCGCCGGTCACGACGACGCCGACGCCGGACAGCGTAAAGACGCGATCGACCGCGAGGCGGAAACGGGCGTCTGTGGCGCGATCCGCCGGCACGGCGGCGGCGGCGGCGATGAGACGCGCGCGCAGTGCCTCGACGCCGGCCCCCGTCAGCGTCGAAACCGGCAGGACGTCAGCGCCCTCCAGGACCGTCCCACCGGTCGTCGTTCTTATTTCGTCGACGACCTCGGCCAGACGTTCGGGCGAGGCGAGATCGGCTTTCGTGATAACGGTCAGGCCGCGCTTGACGCCAAGCAGGTCGATGATCGCCAGATGCTCCAGCGTCTGCGGTTTGACGCCGTCATCGGCGGCGACCACGAGCAGGGCGAAATCGATGCCGCTCGCGCCCGCCAGCATTGTATGCACAAAGCGCTCGTGGCCTGGGGCGTCGACGAAGCCAAGAACCGGGCGTCCCTCGATCGGCAAATACGCGAAGCCGAGATCGATGGTCATGCCGCGTGCCTTTTCCTCCTTCAGCCGATCGCCGTCGACGCCGGTCAGCGCTTTGACGAGCGCAGTCTTGCCATGATCGATATGGCCGGCGGTTCCGATGATCATGGCGCCGCGCTCCGCCTCGCCATCTGCGCTCGACGCTCCGCCGCCGCGAGCTCCTCCGGCGAAAGCGCGGCGCGGACCGGGCCGAGGAAACGCGCCGCCAGGGCGCTGCCGCCGGCCTCGCTCAGCAGAAGCCAGTCGAGCGCCGCCGCTTGATCGATCGGCGCGCCGCCGCCAAGGTGATGCGCCGCGCCGAGCATCGCCTGCGCGTCGGGATCGCCGAGTTCGGCCGCGCAACGCCAGTATTGGACGGCGACGGCGGGGTCGCGCTCCACGCCGACAGCGTTGTGATAGAGCATGCCGAGCCGAGTCATGGCCGCGGCGACGCCATTGTCCGCGGCTGCGCGCGCCCAGCGGTGCGCCTCCGCGATATCGGCGGCGGATGGGGCGCCTTCGAGCAGCATAAAGCTCAGCATGTCCTGCGCCATGTCGTCGCCTTGCTCCGCGGCGGCCCGATAGAGCTCCATCGCCCTGCGATCGTCGCGGTCAACGCCCGAGCCCTTAAAATAGGCCGTCGCCAGGTTTCGCTGTCCGACCGGGTCGCCCGCCTCGGCGGCCAGCGACAGCCACTTAACGGCGAGGGCGGGATTGCGCTCGACCCCCAACCCCTCCAGGAGGCAGGCGCCGATGTTGTTCTGCGCGCGCGCCACGCCGGCTTGCGCGAGCGGCTCCCACAAGGCCAGCGCCGTCGCGTAATCGGCGGCGTCGGACGCCGCGCGGGCTTTGGCCAAGACCTGGCTGGGCGTATTGCGTCGGCTGGTGACCCGCTCAAGCCAGCGCGCGAGCATCGAGGTCAGAGAGGTTGGATAGAAACGCCGCCTCATCGGTCAAGCATCGCAGATCAAGCACCAGCCCGCCATCCTTGATCCGCCCTATCACCGGCCTGTCGAGGCCGCGCAGGGCCGCCGCGAGCCGGTCGAGCGCCCGTTCACCGGCGTTCGATCGGATGACGAGGCCGGCGCTGGCGATGGTGTCGAGCGGCAACGCCCCGGACCCGATCTGGCTGCGGCATTCGCACAGGGCCACGTTGAATCCCGCTCCGGCCGCCCGCGCGATGGCGGGCGACAAGCGCTGGGCTAGCGCCTCGATCTCCGCCAGGGGCCTGACCAGCAACCGCAACGTCGGTAGACGCTCGGCGAGCCGATCGGGGTCGTGGTAGAGCTTCAGCGTCGCCGCGATAGCCGCCAGCCGGATCTTGTCGACACGGAGCGCCCGTTTCATCGGGTTCCGGTTGACGGCTGCGATCAGCTCGCGCCTGCCGACGATGAAGCCCGCCTGCGGTCCACCGAGCAGCTTGTCGCCGGAAAACGTCACGATCCCGGCGCCTTCGGCCACGGCCTCGCGCACGGTCGGCTCCTTTTGCAGCCCATAGCGCGTCAGATCGACAAGCGTGCCGGACCCGAGGTCGTTCATCAGCACCACATTCGCCTCGCCGGCGATCGCGGCGAGTTCGGCGGCGCCGACTTCCGCGGTGAAGCCCTGTATGCGGTAATTGGAGGTGTGAACCTTGAGGATCACGCCGGTCTGCGCGGTGAGCGCCGCGCGGTAATCCTTCGGATGCGTGCGGTTGGTCGTGCCCACCTCAATGAGCTTCGCCCCAGCTCGCGCCATGATGTCCGGCATGCGAAAAGCGCCGCCGATCTCGATCAACTCGCCGCGCGATACGATGGCCTCACGGCCGCTCGCCAGCGTGTTGAGGCAAAGAAGCACAGCTGCAGCATTATTGTTGACGAGCGTGGCGTCCTCCGCGCCGGTGAGTCCGCATAGGAGGCTTCGCACATGATCGTCGCGCTCGCCGCGCCCGCCCGTCGCCAGGTCGAACTCCAGCGCGCCGGGCTCACGCATGGCCGCAACGGCCGCTTCGATCGCTGCCTCAGCGAGCACGGCGCGGCCGAGGTTGGTGTGCAACACTGTGCCGGTCAGGTTGAACAGCGGTCGCAGACCCGAGCGGTAGTCCGCCTCAAGCCTCGCGAGCGCATCGAGCGCTAGCTGATCCGCGCTCGGGACTGCTGGCGCGTCAGCCAGCAGCGCCGCGCGCGCCTGCCCAAGCGCCGCGCGAATGGCGTTTGTCGATGCGATGCGACCGAAGCGCTCCAGAAGCATTGCAGCCGCTTCGGTATTTAGAACGGAGTCTACGGATGGCAGATCGCGCGGACGTCCCGATCCTGAACCTTCCATGCGCACCTCAATCTCCAAGCCGGTTCGCCCGTGTCCCGCGTCGGATCACGACGGTTTCCGGTTTGCCGATCTTTTGGAAGATTATATGCGAATTCGTCGTTTATGCACGGTTTCGTCTTAGCCATGAATTCCGTTGGCGCGCGCCAAGGCGTCGATTGGAGCGGATAAGGTAGAAACCGGTTTTCTCATCCCGCTCTGCATTGGTGGAATCGACCAAAATCATCGTCATCCAGGGCTATTGCATCAACGCGATAAGCCCTTTGAGCAGCGCGGTTGGGGTCGGCGGGCAGCCCGAGATGTAAAGGTCGACTGGAACGACGGCGGAGACGCCGCCGACGCAGGCGTAGCTGCCGGAAAACAGACCGCCGTCGAGGGCGCAAACACCCGCCGCGACAACCCACTTTGGCGCGGGCGTCGCCTCATAGGTCCGCAGCAGCGCCTCGCTCATGTTTTTCGTCACAGGCCCCGTGACGAGGAGAACGTCGGCATGGCGCGGCGAGGCCACGAAGCGCAGACCGAATCGCTCGAGATCGTAGAAGGCGTTGGCGAGCGCGTTGATCTCGAGCTCGCAGCCGTTGCACGATCCGGCGTCTATTTCGCGAATGGAGAGGCTGCGTCCCAATCTGGCGCGGGCGGCGTGATCGACCTGCGCCGCGAGGGCTGCGAGTTCCGCGTCGTCAACACCGGGCGCGGGTTCGGTAAGCGGCCCTTGGAGAATGCTCTTGAACAAAATCCTGCGCATTAGCGTGAGGCCTAGAGGTCGTGCCCGGAGTAGGAGCAATTGAAGGATTTATTGCAAAGCGGAAAGTCGGCGACGATGTTGCCCTCGATCGCCGCCTCCAGTACGGGCCACTGGAACCAGGACGGATCGCGCAAATGGCAGCGCTCGACGCGCGCCTCTGAGTCGAGCCGGACAGCGGCGAGGACGTCGCCGCGGAAACCTTCGACGAGCGCCAAACCCTCGCCCGGCAGACCGGCCGTCACGGGTGCGCGCAGCGGCCCGTCCGCAGGCAAGCGATCGAGGATTTGTTCAATCAGAGCCAGACTCTGCTCAACCTCACGGATGCGGATCCAAATCCGCGCATTGACGTCGCCATCGTCCCGCACCGGAACTTCGAAGCGCAAGAGGTCATAGGGCGGATAGGGCAGGTCGCGTCTCGCATCGAAATCCCGGCCCGAGGCGCGGCCGACAAAGCCGCCGCAGCCATATTGGCGGGCGAGTTGCGGATGAACGGTGCCGGCGCCTACGGTCCGGTCCTGAAGCGAGGCGGTGTTGTCGTAAAGCTCGATCAACGGCGGAAAAGCGCGCCGCGCCGCGCTGAGCAATTCGCGAATCTGCGCGGCGCCGCTGGCGGAAAGGTCGACGCAGACACCGCCGGGGATGATGCAGTCCATCATCAGCCGGTGGCCGAAACATGCCGCCGCCGTCCGCAACACGCGTTCGCGCAAGACGCCGCAATGGGCGAGCATGAGCGCGAAGGCGACGTCGTTGCAAATCGCGCCGATGTCGCCGAAATGGTTGGCGAGGCGCTCAAGTTCGGCCATCAGCGCGCGCAGCCAGGTGGCGCGGGGCGGGATGTCGACGCCGAGCGCCGCCTCGACGGCGCGGGCGAAGGCGAAGGCATAGGCGACGGTGCTGTCGCCCGATGTCCGCCCCGCAAGCTTCGCCGCCTGTTCGATCGAGGCGCCCGTCATCAAACCCTCGACGCCCTTATGTGCGTAGCCGAGTCTCTCCTCAAGCCGCACGATCGCTTCGCCATTCGCGGTGAAGCGGAAATGGCCCGGCTCGATAATGCCCGCATGCACGGGACCAACAGGAATCTGGTGGAGGCTTTCGCCCTCGGAGGCCAGAAACGCATACGGGCGCGCGGGCTGCGCGGGCTCTTGCGTCGCCGCCAGCGGATAGCGCACGCCCCAACGTCCATGGTCGAGCCAGGGCCGAGGGTCAGGCCGCCCCTCCGGCTGAAGGCCGTAGAGATCGCGGATCGTCCGCTCCAACCGGATGGCCGGCGAGTGTACGCGGCCGACAGAGGGAAAATAGCCCTCCGGACACTCGATCGTCACGACGCTGATCGCTTTCTCCGCTTCAAGGAGAAGGCCCATGTGGACCGCGCCGACGTCGCCCCAAAGGCCGAGCAAAGTCGCATGGCCCTCGGCCAATTCCGCGGCGAACGCGCGCCAGAGATCGTCATCGACGACGACTCGCGGGCAGAGCCGATGCGCCTCGATGCGGCGTCCCCTGGCGATCATGTCGGCGAGAACCGGCATCCGTTTCTTTTCCTATCCGAGTATGCTTGCGACGTGCCGAAACCAGGCGACGAGCGGTCCCGGCAGATAGATTCCCGCCGCCAGAACCAGAGCGAAATGCGCGATCATCGGCAGATACGACGCTTTCTCTGGAACGCCGGGGCCCGCCGGTTCGCCGAACGCCAATCGCTGGAGGTGCAGGAACAAGGCGCCGAACGCGACGAGGAGGCCGGCGACGAGCGGAATGGCGAGCAGCGGCTGTCTGGCGAAGGTGGAGCTGACGAGCAGGAATTCGCTCATGAAAACGCCGAAGGGCGGCATGCCGGCGATGGCGACCACGCCAATGACGAGGCTCCAGCCGAGTTCGGGATGCGATGTGGTGAGGCCGCGGATATCTGCGATCCTTTGCGTGCCGGTGGCCTGGGCGATATGGCCGACGGCGAAGAAAATCGCCGACTTGGTCAGGCTGTGCATCGTCATGTGGAGCAGGCCGGCGAAATTGGCGAGCGGGCCGCCCATGCCGAAAGCGAAGACGATGATGCCCATGTGCTCGATCGACGAATAGGCGAACAGGCGTTTGACATCGCGGCGGCGGTACAGCATGAACCCCGCGAAGGCGAGCGAGACGAGGCCGAGCGTCGCCATCAGCGGTCCTGGCGCGATGGCGCCGGGATTGGCCGCCAGCAGCAACTTGAAGCGCAGCACCGCATAGAGGGCGACATTGAGCAACAGACCGGACAGTACGGCCGAGATCGGCGTCGGTCCTTCCGCATGCGCGTCCGGCAGCCACGCATGCAGTGGAACCAGTCCGACCTTGGTGCCATAGCCGAGCATCAGGAAAATGAAGGCGACATTCAGCAACGCGGGATCGAAGGCCGAGACCCGGGCGATCAGCACCGTCCAGACCATGCCGTCAAGGCCTTCGCCGACGGCCGGACGGGCGGCCATGTAGACGAGGATGGTGCCAAACAGCGCCAGCGCGATGCCGACGCTGCCGAGAATGAAATATTTCCAGGCCGCCTCGATCGCTTCGGGCGTGCGGTAGATTCCGACCATGAGCACCGTGGTGAGGGTCGCCATCTCGATCGCCACCCACATCACGCCGATGTTGTTCGTCACCAGCGCGAGATTCATGGAGAACAGCAGCGCCTGATACATGGCGTGATAGAAACGCATATGATGAGCGCTGAGGCGGCCGGTCTCGAGTTCATGGCCGATGTAGCTGGCGCTGAAAACGCTGGTGGTGAATCCGACGAAGGTATTGAGGACGATGAAGACGATGTTGAGGTCATCGACGAGGATGTAGGGGCCCGGCGACGGTTTGTCGACGAAAAGCGATAGCGCGCTGATGAAGGTCAGGAAGGCGGCGAGCATGTTGATGCGGGCCGAAATCCGGTAGCCTGGAAGCAGGCCGAGCAGCACGGCGCTGACCCCCGGGATCGCCAAGATCAGGGTCACGCCGTTGAGCGAATGTCCGGTCATCGACGCCGCCCCTCGCGTAAGCGATCGAGCGCCTCGGCGTCGACCGTATCGAAGCGTTCGCGGATGCGAAACAAAAGCGTGCCAATGACGATGAATGCGATGAGGACCGAGAAGGCGACGCTGATCTCGACCACCAACGGCATGCCCTTGGCGCCGGTCGCGGCCAGGATCAGGCCGTTTTCGAGCGACATGAAGCCGACGATCTGGCTGACTGCGTTATTGCGCGTCACCATCATCAGAAGACCGAGCAGGACCACGGACAGGGCGAAGGCGAGATCCTCGCGGGCCAGCGGGAAGGCGTCGGCGGTGACTCGCAGCATGACGACCATCGACAAGGCGACGAGCCCCATGCCGGCGAGCATCGTCGGGCCGATGGTGACGACGTTTTCGACTTCGCGGTGAATGCCGAGGCGGACGATGATCCGGTGTAGCGCGACGGGGATCACGATCGCCTTGAAGATAAGCGCGATCGCGGCGGTGACGAAAAGATGCGGCGCATTCTGGACGTAGGCCTGCCATGACACCGACAGCGCGAGAACGACAGCCTGCAGCGTGAACACGTTGAGAAGCGCGAAAAGGCGATCCTGATAGAGCAGCATGAAGCTCATCAGCACCAGGCCGCCGGCGAGCAGGTGGGCGAGGTCGAATTCTATATGGCCCATCCTTAAAGACTCCGCGACACGAAGAGAAGAAGCGTTCCGAGCAGGCCCAGCATCAAGGCCGCGCCGAGGAAGTTCGAGACCCGGAAGACGCGCATTTTCGCGACCATCGTCTCGAACAGGGCGAGCAGGGCGGCGCCGGCCGCCAGCTTGCCGACGTAGGCGACAACGCCGATCAGCTGGGCGCCGGCGTCCGCGCGCGGCGGCGCCTGGCCCCATGGAATGAATATGCAAACGATTAGCGACATGTAGAGAAGGAGCTTCAATGACGCCGCCAGCTCGATGACGGCGAGGTGCCGTCCGGAATATTCGAGCAGCATCGCCTCGTGCACCATGGTCAGCTCGAGGTGCGTCGCCGGATTGTCGATCGGGATGCGCCCGTTTTCGGCGATCGCGACCATCACCAGCGCGACGAGCGCGAGGCCAAGCGAAACGCGCAGGCCGACCGCCGACGACAGCATGAAGCTTGCGACGACCGAGAGCTGGGTCGAGCCGGCGAGGAGCGCCAACGTGAACACAATCATGATGGTGGCGGGCTCGGCGAGGGTCGCGATCATCATCTCGCGGCTCGAGCCGATGCCGCCGAAACTCGTCCCCGCATCCATCCCCGCAAGCGCGAGAAAGAAGCGCGCGCTGCCGAGCAGCGCGGTGATCACGATGAGGTCGGCGGACCAGTTGAACATGAGGCCCGCGGCGAAGGTGGGGACCAGCGAGGCCGCGACCCAGGTCGTTGCGAAAATCAGATAGGGAATCGTCCGGAACAACCAGGAGGCGTTTTCGGCGAGGACCGCCTCCTTGCGCGAAAGGCGCAGCAGATCGCGGTAGGGTTGCAGCAAAGCAGGCCCGCGGCGGCGCAGAAGGCGAGCCTTCACCTTGCGCACGAAGCCGGTGAGCAGCGGCGCCAGCGCAAGCACCAGCAGCATCTGCGCATTCTGGATGGCGAGGTCGACGATCACGGCCATACGGCGAGCGCCAGCAGGAGAAACACAAGGGCGAAAAAGACGAGGCTGAGATAGACCCGGATGGTGAGAAACTGCAGCGTGTTCAGGCGTTCAGCTGTCCAGGAGACGACGCGCGTGATCGGCGTATAGATGAGCTCCCAGGCGAGATCATGCAGCTCCATTTTGAAATGCGCCGGGCGCATGTCCCCGGGCGCCGGCATGTCGATGTGCTCGCTCGCCCGAAAGACGAAGGAGCCGAAGACGCGCCGGATCGGCTGCGCGAAGCTGCCCGCTGAATATTGCGTCATCGGGCTCGCATCGGGATATCCGCAGTCCCAGGCGGGCGCGCGGCGCAAGGCCTTCGAGGCGAAGCGATGGATCGCGTAGGCCGCGAGCAAGGCCGACGCGGCGATGAAGAGGAACACGAGAAGGCCGTTATACGAGCTCCGGCTTTGCGCGACCGGCACGATCGAAAGCCACTGCAAGCTTGTCTGCGCCGGCATCCGCGCGCCGGCGAACGCGGCCACGACGGATCCGACGCCATCGATCACGAATCCCGGCAGGATGCCCGCGAGGACGCACAAGGCTGCGAACGCGCCCATGGCGCCGAGCGACCAGCGATCGACCTCGGTGGCGTCTTGCGCGGCTTTCGAACGCGGCCGCCCAAGGAAGACGATGCCGAAAACGCGCACGAAGCACGCCGCCGCGAGCGCCGCCGACAGAGCGAGCAGCGCCCCGACCGCCGGGACGAGAAGCTTCAACCCCCATTGCGGCAGCTGCGGGCTCAGCAGGATCGCCTGAAACACGAGCCATTCGGAGGCGAAACCGTTCAGCGGCGGCAACGCCGAAGCGGCGGCGCAGGCGATGAGGAAGAGGAAGCTCGTCCGCGGCATTCTGTGGATCAGGCCGCCGAGGCGATCCATCCGCCGCTCGCCGGTCGAAGTCAGTACCGCCCCGGCGCCGAAAAACAAAACGCTCTTGAACAAGGCGTGGTTGAAGATGTGGAACAGCGCGGCGGTCAGCGCGAGGGCGGCGGCGGCTTGAAAGCCGTTCGCCTTGAAAGCGAGACTGAGGCCGAGAGCGACGAAAATGAGGCCGATGTTCTCGATCGTGCTGTAGGCGAGGACGCGCTTCAGATCATTTTGCATGAGGGCATAGAGCACGCCGAGCGCGGCGGTGCCGCCGCCTATGGCGAGGACCGGGAGGCCCCACCACCACGCTGGAGCCCCGAGGAGATCGAAAACGATGCGGACAAAGCCATAAACGGCGACCTTGGTCATCACGCCGCTCATCAGCGCGGAGACATGACTTGGCGCCGCCGGATGGGCCAGAGGAAGCCAGACGTGCAACGGCGCCAGCCCGGCCTTGGAGCCGGCGCCGAGCAGAACGAGGCCAAGGACGAGCGCCGAGCGCAGATCAGACGCGCCATGAGCGCGGATCGCGGTGAAGGCGTAGCCCCCTTCGGGGCCGGCGAGCAGGCCAAAAGCGAGAAGGAGCGCGAGGGTGCCGAAGCTCGCCATTACGATATAGACATAGCCCGCGCGCGCGTTGTTGCCTTCGCGCGAATGCGACATCACCAGCGCCCAGGACGCAAGAGACATAAATTCCCAACCCAGCAGAAAGCTGAAAGCGTCGGCGGCGAGCACGACAAGGTTCATGCCGGCGAGGAACGCGGGAAAAAACGGCAGCACGCGTTGAGGTTCGCTCTCATGGGAGCCGTAGCCGATTCCGTAGAGGGAGGCGCCCGCTCCGCCAAGATTGACGACGGCGAGGAAGAAGGCGGCGAGCGCGTCGATG
>Ga0181530_10002110_pt1 | contig 24165 bp, 20 predicted proteins | sample PEATcosm2014_Bin_42_FD_119769 | JGI IMG/M metagenome (GOLD analysis project Ga0181530, IMG submission 119769) | Peatland microbial communities from MTU Mesocosm Facility, Houghton, MI, USA - PEATcosm2014_Bin10_60_metaG | ecosystem: Environmental > Terrestrial > Soil > Wetlands > Peat | place... | reverse complement strand
TGCCGGAATCGAGCGGGTGAAAATCCGCTCCGTGCTGACCTGCGAGTCGCGGCGCGGAGTTTGCGTGCGCTGCTACGGGCGAAATCTGGCCACCGGCAAAGTGGTCGAGATGGGCGAGGCCGTAGGAGTCATCGCCGCGCAGTCCATTGGCGAACCCGGCACCCAGCTCACCATGCGGACCTTCCATATCGGCGGAACCGCCAGCCGAATCAGCGAACAGACCACCCTGGAGGCGAAGAACAACGGCTTCCTGAAGTTTCATAACCTCCAGACCGTCATCAACCGGGACGGCAACTATGTGGCCATGAACCGCAACGGCGCAGTGGTGGTGGTTGACGACAAGGGCCACGAACGCGAGCGCTACTCGGTGGTCTACGGCGCCAGGATCAAGTTTGCCGACGGCGCTCCCGTCAAGCTGGGGAATGTCCTGGTCGAATGGGATCCTTACACCTTTTCGATCTTGACGGAAGTCGCCGGCACGGTTCAATTCAAGGACCTGGAGGCAGGAATTTCCCTCCAGGAACAGGTCGATGAAGTCACCGGTATGTCCCAGTGGGTGGTGACGGAAGCGCCGGGTGAGGAACATCAACCCCGGCTGGTGATTCGCGACGAGAAAAGTGGGGCTAAGGGAGCTAAGAAGTACCTGATGCCCTCGCGTGCTCACTTGATGGTTCAAGATGGCGATGAGGTGAGGGCCGGCGACGTGCTGGCCAAGATCCCGCGTGAAACCACCAAGACCAAAGATATCACCGGAGGTCTGCCGCGCGTGGTCGAGCTCTTCGAGGCCCGCAAACCCCATGAGCCGGCGGTCATCACGGAAATTGACGGCCTCGTAAAGTATGCAGAAGTCGTCAAGGGCCAGCGCAAAATCGTTGTGGTGCCCGATCGTGCCGAGCCCAAGGAGTACTTGCTGCCTCGCGGCGTCCACGTGTCCGTGCAGGAGGGTGAACGGGTAAAAACCGGCGAGCCTCTCATGGACGGGCCGCGCAACCCGCACGATATCCTGGCAGTGCTGGGTGAAAAAGAGCTGCAAAAGTACCTGGTGGACGAGATCCAGGAGGTCTACCGGCTACAGGGCGTCAATATTAACGACAAGCACATCGAGGTCATCGTTCGGCAGATGATGCGCTGGGTGAAAGTCGAGGAAGTTGGAGATACCGAATTCCTCCTCGACGAGCAGGTGGATAAGTTTAGGTTCCGGGAAGAAAACGAGCGGGCAAAGGCTGGGGGCGGCAAGCCCGCTGCCGGCAGGCCCTTGCTCCTCGGTATCACCAAAGCTTCCCTGGCTACGGACTCGTTCATCTCCGCTGCTTCCTTCCAGGAAACCACCCGTGTGCTGACGGAGGCTTCCATCCGCGGCGCAGTGGACCACCTGCGGGGATTGAAGGAGAACGTCATCATGGGCCGTTTGATCCCGGCCGGCACGGGCCTGGAGTTCTATCGAAACTTCAAGCTGCTGAGTGAGGTGGAGCCGCCTCGGCCGGAAGAGGAAGCGCCCACGGAAGCTACTATTCCGAGCCCGCCAGAAGCTCCCGCTCCGGGCGTGGCCGCCGAGCTTTCTGACGAGGACGTGCGGACCCAATAACCGAACGTGCGTGTTTTCAGGGGTAGCGCGGACCTCAAGAGTGGAAGCGAGGTCCGCGCTCGCCGCTGGTTGGACTCGGGGAGGCTGAACTGAAACAGCCCTCTCCCTTGGGGAGAGGGTGGGCCGCGATCCCGATGCACTTCATCGGGACGCGGGCCGGGTGAGGGGTCACTTCGGATTAACCCACGCTGTGTTTTCGGTATCAGCTTTCTCCCAGGCGAGGCGAGAGGGTGGACTTCTGTCCGGTCGCATACATCCCGACAAAAACCTTCGGGACGTATGCGCCACCCGCGCGCTCCAGGAAGAAACCTGCTTGCCTGGTGGCAGACATGCTAAACCCTGAGCGGGAGTGCTGTCATGCTGAGCGCAAAAGACAACTGCAGACCCGCCGCGGCGGGTTCGCCCGCCCGAAAGCACGGCGGGCTCAGGATGACAGACGACCCCAACTTCGGAATCCGGGTTAAGCCCCAGCTTGTTTGCGCCACGGGCGCCATCCCCAGGAATCTTCTCAGTCTTTGATCGCCTGGTAGGCCAGCCGTATGACTTTTGCGTCAAGATTCAGTCCCCCAGTAGGATGAAGCTGCGCCATAAAGACGGCAATCATGTCTTCCTTTGGGTCGATAACGAACGCAGTATAAAAGAAACCACCCCAATAATAGGAACCGATGGAACCAAGTTCCGTCAGATACCTGGCATCGCTATTCACCCCGAAGCCAAGGCCGTAACCCATGTCCTCCAGCTTCCCCTGAACGTGGTCTTGGGTCATTAATTCGACGGATTTGCGGCTCAAGAGGCGCACACCGTTGAGCTCGCCCTTGTTCAGCATCATTTGGCAGAACCGATAGTAATCTTCCGCCGTTGAGCAAAGACCGGCACCTCCGGAGAAATAGGTGCGCGGCCCGCGGTAGGGATAATCGGAAGAGTAGGCGGACTCGCCTTCCTTCTCAACCATTTTCTCTGGAAAAAGCTGAAGCCCCTTTTCCGGATAATAGGTGTAGGCTGCTGCCAGCCGGGAAACCTTATCGTCCGGCAGGAAGAAGTAGGAATCGCTCATCCCCAGGGGCTTGAAGATCCGTTCCTCGTAGAACCGGTCGAGGGGCATCCCGGAAACCTTTTCGACAAGGTAACCCAGCACATCATCCGACAAACTGTATTCCCAGGCGTCACCGGGCTGAAACAGCAGGGGAAGAGATGCCAGCTTCTTCACCGAATCGCCTGTGGACCCTTCCTGCTGAAGGAGCCCGGTGCCGATACCCGCTTCGCGGTATGTTTTTGCCAGCCGGGCATTCCAGGGATAAGTGAGTCCAGCTGTATGAGTAAGTAAGTGGAGGATGGTGATGGGGCGCTTGGCATTGACCAGGGCACCCGGGGGAGAAGTTTTGTCCTGGGGATAGGGCGGGTCCAGGACTTTCATATCTTTGAATTCCGGGATGAAGTCGGAGACGGGCTCATTCAGCATGAAGCGCCCTTCTTCGTAGAGCATCATGACCGCAACACTGGTGATAGGTTTGCTCATGGAACAGATTCGAAAAATGTTGTCGGTGCGCATGGGCTTCTTTGCCTCTCGGTCTGCCATGCCAAACGCTTTGAAATAGGCAATCTTGCCGTGCCGGGCGACGAGGGTGACAGCACCAGCGATACGTCCATCGTTGATACTCCTCTCGACCGTGGTGGCGATGCGTTCCAGGCGTTCCGACGAAAGACCAACATCCTTGGGGGAAGCGACGGTGTCAGGGATATTGGAAGAAGGTGATGAGGTTGTTAGGGCGATGGTTGGGCTCAAGCGCGTCTGAGAAGGGACGATGACAAGCCAAGATAATGCCAACACCATGAAGACCGAGAACCCACGCCAGAGTTTTCTCATTTTGCCTGCTCCTCGTATGCTCATAAAAATCAAACAGCCTGAGATTCCGCCAGGATTTCGATTTTGGGATCCTGCGTAGGTGTGAGTGTACACCCCACAAGCTCGTTTTGGAATGTCCCCTCTCGCTGGACGTCATTCCCCTCCGCGCGGCCCGTGAGCGGGCTGGTCGCGTTCAAGCCCGCATAAATGCAGAAGTGGACGGCTTGACGGGTTACATTTCTAAATGGCTTGACGGCCCCTCACCAGCAATATTTAACATGACTCGATGCGCGGCGTATTATCACGGGCCTTCTTTTGGTATAATGGAGGGACAGTGGAAGGGCGATCCGTTTCGGGTGACACCAGCACGGCCACGCGTGAACATGGACGTTGGTCTGCCTGTGCTCCGCACTGCAAGGCCGACCAAAGCTCCGCATTCCTGGCACTCGACTGCGAAACCCTGTGCCCAGGCTTAGGTAATCGAGAAGACTTGGGAGCTATCTTACGTTTCAATTGGGGGATATTTCAAGGAATCTTATGGCAACCACTCATGTTGAGTTGAAAGAAAGTGAATTGCCTGCCGAGCAGAGAAGGGTTGTAAACGATCTCAGCATTCAGGTCGCAACCGTAAACGGGTCAGGCAGCCAAACGGCAAACAGTGTCCTTTTGAGGGCCATTTTCCAGATGGGGATTCCCGCCGCTGGCAAGAACCTGTTCCCGTCGAACATCGCCGGCCTGCCCACCTGGTTCACGATTCGCGCTTCCAAGGAGGGGTACATCGCCCGCCGGAAAGACAGCGAGTTCTTGGTGGCGATGAACCCTGAGAGCGCCGAAGAAGATGTATTTGCCCTGAAGCCGGGCGCCGCCTGTGTTTACGATGAGCGCTTAAACCTGAGACGGCTTCGCGATGATGTGGTGTTTTATCCGGTGCCTTTTGACCAGCTCGTGGCGCCCGTCTGCCCCGATGCCAGGTTGCGCAAGTTAGTCCGAAACATGGTTTACGACGGCGTGCTCGCCAGGCTGCTGGGTATCGAAATGGAAGAGATCCAGATCGCCCTGCGCAAGCAGTTCAAGAAAAAGGCCAAGGCGGTGGACCTGAACTTCAATGCAGCTCAGGCCGGCTACGACTACGCCACGAGGACTTTCCAGAAGCAAGATCCCTACTATCTCGAGCGCATGGACGCGACCCGCGGGAAAATTGCTATTGACGGCAACTCGGCGTGCGCGCTTGGGGCGATGTTCGCCGGGGTCACCGTGGTGACCTGGTACCCCATCACTCCTTCTTCGTCAGTCTGTGAAACGTTGATCGAGTACATGAGGCGGTACCGGGTGGACAAGGAAACCGGGAAGGCCACGTTCGCCATCGTCCAGGCAGAGGACGAATTGGCAGCCATCGGAATGGTGATGGGCGCCGGCTGGGCGGGGGCGCGGGCCATGACGGCTACCTCCGGGCCCGGCATTTCTCTCATGGCAGAGTTCACGGGCTTCGGCTATTACGCAGAAATTCCCGCCGTCATATTCGACATCCAGCGGGTCGGACCCTCGACGGGTCTGCCGACGCGGACGGCGCAGGGTGACATGCTGAAGAATGCCGTCCTCTCCCACGGTGACACGAAGCACATCATGTTGATTCCTTGCTCTGTCGAGGAGTGCTTCACGTTTTCGATCGAGGCGTTCGACTTGGCGGAAGAGTTCCAGACTCCGGTTTTCGTCATGAGCGACCTTGACCTCGGGATGAATAGCTGGATGGCCGATCCCTTCTCGTACCCTGAGAAGCCCATGGTGCGCGGCAAGGTGCTCAGCGCCGAAGATGTCCGTCGCCTTGGCGGGTTCGCTCGTTACAAGGACGTGGATGGCGACGGAATCGGATACCGCACCCTACCCGGCACGCCCGAACCTCTGGCCGGTTACTTCACGCGTGGGAGCGGCCACAACGAGAAGGCCATCTACAGCGAACGACCGAACGATTACGTTAACAACATGGACCGCTTGGTTCGGAAGTTCGAGACCGCCCGCGCGAAGCTCCCCAAGCCGGTGATCCAGGAAAATGGCAGGCGTGAGGTGGGCATCATCGCTTATGGCACAAGCCACTGGGCGGTGCTGGAAGCCCTCGATCAACTAAAAAAAGAGCAAGATATTGAGGCTAGCTATTGCCGCCTGCGTGCTTACCCGTTCGCCCTGGAAGTCCGCGACTTCATCCGCCGGTACGACCGAGTTTATGTCGTGGACCAGAACCGCGACGCCCAGATGCTGGGCCTCTTGCGGCTGGAACTGGAAGCAGAAGACATCAAGAAATTGCGCAGCGTGCGGCATTACGACGGCTTGCCCATTGACGCGCGCAGCATCACGGACGAGATTGTTTCCCAGGAGGCACAGAACTGACATGGCAACTGCAACCGTTCCTCCGGCATCGCCGGCCAAAGTTAACCGCCTCGGCCTTGAGATGGCCAACTACAAGGGCAACAAGAGCACCCTCTGCGCCGGGTGCGGTCATAACGCTATCTCCGAGCGCATCATCGAGGCCTGCTACGAAATGGGCGTTGAACCGCATCGTGTGGCCAAGCTTTCGGGCATCGGCTGCTCCTCGAAGAGCCCGGCCTATTTTCTGCGCACCGCTTATGGTGTGAATTCACTCCATGGGCGCATGCCCTCAATTGCCACGGGCGCCATGCTGGCGAACCGGAATTTGATTGCCCTGGGCGTAAGCGGCGACGGCGACACAGCCTCCATCGGGATCGGCCAGTTCGTGCACCTGATGCGCCGGAACATGCCTCTGATCTACATCATCGAGGACAATGGCGTTTATGGGTTGACCAAGGGTCAGTTCTCCGCTACGGCCGACATCGGTTCCAAGCTCAAGACGGGTGTGGTGAACGACCTGCCGCCCATCGACACTTGTGCGCTCGCCATCCAGCTCGGCGCCACCTATGTGGGGCGTTCATTCTCGGGCGACAAGAGGCAGTTGTCAGCCTTGCTGAAAGGCGCACTTGCCCACCACGGAACTTGCATGTTGGACGTGATCTCGCCCTGTGTGACCTTTAACGATCACGAGGGATCAACGAAGAGTTACAGCTATGTGAAAGACCATGACGAGCCTTTGGCCGACGTGAGCTTCGTCCCCACTTCGAAGATATCTCGGTGGATTACGACCCGGGCTCAACCATGGACATCGCCATGCACGACGGCTCGCACATCCTGCTTCGCAAACTCGAGGAATCTTACGATCCCACCAATAAGATAGAGGCCCTTCGCTTGCTGACAGAATCCCACGACAAGGGTGAGATCATCACCGGCCTCTTCTACGTGAACACCAAGCAGGAGAATTTCCTCACCCTGCTGAATGTTGTCGACGAGCCGCTGGCAACTTTGCCTGAGTCCAAAGTGCGGCCGCCCAAAGAGGTCCTCGAGCAGGTCATGCAGGCGCTGATGTAATTGGTTTTTGCGTCCTGACCGTGCTTGGCCTCAAACTGCACCTTTGTGAAGGGGAAAGGAACCCGTGCCGAGTGCGTGTGCGTGGTTACTTGTCTTCTTTCTCCACCGGGTAACCGGCACCGGTCCATCCCCGCCAACCACCGTCCACGGAAACCACGCGCTTGTAACCCATCTTTTGAAGATTGTCGGCGACCAGCGCGGAGCGATAACCACCACCGCAATATAGGAGAATCTCCGCCTCCCGGTTCGGGAACTTTTCTTCAATGTCGCGCTCGATGATTCCCCTGGAAAGGTGTTTCGCCCCGGGGATGCGCCCGGCAGCCCATTCGTGATCCTCGCGGACGTCGATGAGGTGGAATTCTTCCTTCGCATCCAGCCTTTTCTTCAACTCTGGGATAGTGGTCTCGCGGACGCGCTGTTTCGCGTCCCGGACGAGTGCCAGAAATGCGGGGGAATGCTGTTTTTCCATGGAATAGCCCTCTTGTTATTCTACCCAATCCGCCAGGAAAATATTAACCTCATGCGGCTGCCTGGCGTTGCGGTTGGATGCGAAAACGAACCGCCTACCGTCAGGAGAGAACTGCGGGAAGGCATTGAAGCCGCCGGTGAAGGTAATGCTTTCGAGCTTCGAGCCGTCGCGATTCACCGCATAGAGTTCAAACTCGCTTGTGCCGGGATGTTGGTAATTTGAAGCGAAGATGATGCGCTGGCTGCCAGGGAAAAAGAAAGGCGCAAAGCTGGCGCCGCCGAGGCCGGTAATTTGCCGCTGCTCAGAGCCATCGGCGCGCATCACGTAAAGGTCCATCTGCATTGGCTCGACCAGGTCTTCAGCCAGGAGTGACTTGTAACGAGCCACTTCATCCGCAGCCGTTGGATAGTGCGCGCGGTAGACGATCCATCCCCCATCTGGCGAAAAGAAAGGCCCGCCGTCATAACCCAGTCGGTGAGTTAAACGCTTTATCCCGCTGCCATCAGGGTTCATGGTATAGATTTCGAGGTCGCCATCCCGCGACGAGGTGAAGACGATCTTCTTTCCATCCGCAGAAAGCGTGGCTTCGGCGTTGTAGCCCGGCCCTTTGGTGAGCTGTTTCACAATCTTACCGCTGTCCGTAGCATAGAAAATCTTGAAGGCTGAATAAACCCCCCAAACGTAGCCTTGGGAATAATCGGGACGCGGTGGGCACTCCGGGGTCGAGAGGTGAGTCGACGAGTAGAGGATATGCTTCCCGTCGGGATAGAAGTAGCTACAAGTGGTTTTGCCCTGACCGGTTGAAACAAGGTGCTGGTCCGAGCCGTCGGCATTCATGATGAAGATCTGGTCGCACTTGTAGGGCTCGCGCGTGGTCTGGAATATCAGGCGTTTGCCGTCATAACTGAAGTACGCTTCCGCGTTCTGCCCACCGAAAGTAAGTTGTTTGACGTGGCGGAGGTGCGTCTCCCGCGGGTCGCGCAGAGCGTCGTCCGGAGTGCCCTGGACGACCGGGCCGGTTCCGGAAAGCCCGGATTTCTGTTGGCCGCCAAGCTCCAACCCGAACACGACAATCAGCAGTAAACTTGCCAGGGCGACCCTCCATGCACTCGCGTGCTTGCGCAGGGCGAACAATTGTATTGGCTCCAGTCTTGTCACAGCTTCGTTCCTCGTTGGTTTGTTCCCGAGGTTCATCATCATCTATAGAGCGCACCCATAAATCGCACTCTGCGCCGCTCATTTCTTTGCGCATTCGAGCGTGAACTCAAACCCGTCGATGCCCTCGCCGGCTGCCACGTCCGCCCGCTCGTCCTGCTTGGGACAACCGCGACGCTTGAGAGTCACAAAATTGCGGCCGGATATGAGTTCTAATGCCACCGCGCCGTCACTGCCGGTTTCTCCCTTCACGTTGTCCACGACGGTCCCATTCGACCAGGTTGTCTCGAGGCCCACCCGATCCAATGGTCGCCCGGCGCTATCGGTGATACAAAAAAGCACGGGTTTGTGGAGCACCTTTTGGTGCTCGTAGATTTCCGACGGGATCATGACCAGCTCCTGAGTTGCCGAAGCTTCAGAGGGCGTGAGCTGGACGTGCCGGAATACTGTCGTATCCTCCGTGGCGCCGTCGCGGCGCGCCGTAATCCAGTAAAGGCCGGGTGGAAGGCTGGCGAACGAATACCGGCCGTCTGGGTCGCTCGTCGTCTGGTCCATGAGGCGTTCGGCATGGTCGGTTAACGAAACTATGGCATCGCGAATTGGAAATGAATCCGGGGTGTTGACTGTGCCGGAGACTTGGCCACGCGACTCCGGGCCGGGGGGTTGAAGCTGAACTTCAATCGCGTCGCTCGAGACCTCGGCTTGCCAGACCGTTACCTTCAGGGTGCGTTGGATTTCTGCCGCGTTGGAATACTGGGCCTTGTAGGTGATCGATAGCCGGTACGTTCCCCAGATCGGTTTCTGCACCTCGGAAAGTGCGGGCGTCAGTCGAATCGTGGACCTCTCTTCGTAGTCCTCGCCGGGCGCCAACCTGACCAGCTTCGGCTTGGGGAGACCGACGCTCTCGAAGACCGCCCCTTGAGCGGGATTCGAGATGGCTGCCTGTCCCGCGCTTACCGGCTCGAGTTTGACCGTGAGCATCGAGCCGCCCGTCGGTTGTGGCCCTGTATCCTCTTCCAGCAGCCTCGGGGTTGGTAGCTTGCCCCGCGCGTGCCGGTAAAGCCAGACGGTTTCGCTGCCGGCATTGTGGACATGAAGAGTTACGCGTGCTGGGAACGGCGCCGCGATGTTCTGCTGCTCGACGGAGATGAGGAGCTTGAGAGATGTGTCACTTGCCGCTCCTTGACCCGGCAGAGCGAGAGGCACGAGTAACAGCAGCGTTTTGACAAAACTAGCTCTCGACGATCGAGATCTTCCCATTTCCATTCAGGTAACGTTGGACCCTGCGATGACTAGAGGGAAAACAAATCCCCAGCAGGAATCTCCCATCCCGGAAGCAGCGGAGACTGCAGAATCTCTTCTCCAGCGAAGGCGCCTTTCAGTTCATACCCACTGCCCGCCAAGGTATAGATTTCGACGCTTTCGGCAATGGGATCGACAACCCAATACTCAGTTACACCGTGTAGCGCATATTGCTCCAGCTTCGTGACACGATCGTACGACTGCCGGTAGGGTGATAGAACCTCTACCACCAAGTCTGGAGCGCCTAGCACATACTCAGGACCTATGATGCCAAGTCTCCCTGCGGACACAAACAGCAAATCCGGCTGGAGGGCGGTCTTTTCGCCAAAGACAACGTCGAAGGGTGCGATGTAAACTCTGCCCAGATTCTTGGTCTTGACATGATTGGAAATGCTAAGAAACAGGTTGCCCAAAACACGCTGGTGCTTCTCACTTGGGGATGGGGTCACAGACACTTCTCCGTCGATCAGCTCATACCGCTTGCCATCATCCGGCATGAGGCGCAGTTCAGGGTAAGTCAGGCGGGGCTGAACAGCTTTCATAGCATCAATCATACCACGAGACACTGGCGCTCATTCACGAGACTCCACCCCAACCGCGCCACGCACCGCAACTACGGGAGCGGTAAGGGTTCGGCCTACTTTCTTACTTCCAACGTCACCTCGCGCGTAACCTTCTCTCCCTTCCGCAGAACAGTTACCGAGACCTTGTCGCCCGGCTTGTGGGCTCGCAGGGCATAAGTAAAATCGTAAAGGTTGTCGATTTTCTTACCACCGAAATCAATCAAGGTGTCTCCAGCCTTGAAGCCGGCTTTGGCGGCGGGGCTCCCGTCGCGCACATCCGCGAATTTCACCCCACCGTGCTCAGCTTCGCCGAAATCGGGGATGGAACCGAAGTACGGACCGTATCCGCCCCCGCCACCCATGGCAGGAGGAGTGGGCTCTGCCACGCGTACGAATTGCGGCTTGTCTTTCAGTTGGTCGAGTCCGTTGACCACCTGCGCCACCAATCGCACCACCTTCGCCCCGTCCTCGGCATTTATTTTCTCCCAAGTGTCGGACGGCTTGTGATAGTCGGAGTGAAGGCCGGAGAAGAAGAAAAGCACCGGCACGCTCCGGACCGCAAAGGACATGTGATCGCTGGCGCCATACCCCGAGCCTGAATAGCTCAGATCGAATCCCAGGTCGCGGTCAGCATCTTCCACCAGCTTCTTGAATCCCGGAGAGGTTCCGGTTCCTCCGATGTAGAGCTTGTTTTTGGAGACGCGGCCGATCATATCCATGTTGACCATGGCCAGCGTCTTGTCGAGGCTGCAGGCGGGGTGATTGGTATAGTAGCTGGAGCCAAGCAAGCCGGTTTCCTCTCCCGCGAAGGCTACGAAAACGAGCGTGTGCGTGGAACGAGGGCGCTCATGCCCGAGCCCGTCGGCCAATTCGAGCACGGCGCTGGTTCCGGAAGCGTTATCGTCCGCTCCGTGGTGGATCTGACCGATCTGGCTGGGGGCGAGCGAATGTTGATCGCCTAGCCCAAGATGGTCGTAATGCGCGCCGACGACAATGCACTGGCCGGCGAGCTTCTCATCCTGGCCTTTCAAGACGCCGATCACGTTTGCCACCTCCTTGCGAACGCGCTTGACGTCCACGGACAGAGCAACCTGCGCCGAGGGGTCCAGCGCGAAGGAGTGGTTCGAAAGGTCCTTGTCAATGGCTTGGCGAAGGTCTTCCAGGCTCTTCCCCGAAGGCTTGAGCCACTCATCCACGATCGTGGCCTTCACCTGGAGAGCTGCGACTTGCATCTCTTCGGGACCAGTGAGTGTGCCAAACTTGATCAGCTCGTCAGGCTCGCCAGGGTGATTGCCGAGGTCATTTATCAGGATCATCCCGACTGCGCCGTGGTTCCTTGCGTTGATGGCCTTGTTCACAATTTCCGCGTGCGTCGTGAGCTGTTTTCCCGCGCGGACACTCTTCTCGTCGTTTTCCTGCGGCTCATGCCTGAGCACCAAGACGATCTTGCCCTTGGCGTCCACGCCCTTGTAATCGTCGTAATTGAATTCGAGAGCGGTGATTCCATATCCCGCGAAAACCAGCGGCGCTTGAACCGTCACTGCCTCCGAAAAGCTGAATGGAACAAAATCCTGAGCGGGGGTGAGGGCGGTGCGTGTGGCGCCGCTTTGGTAGGTCACGGAGTTGTTGGGGCCCATTTCCGCCCCCACCGTGATCCTGAAACGTTGGAGGTAAGTTCCGTTGTCTCCCACAGGTTTCAGTCCGAACTTCTTAAAGCGCTTCGCGATGTATTGTGCAGCTTCATCAAGTTCTTTGGTGCCATCTCCGCGCCCTTTCAACTTGTCACTGGCAAGGAACTTGATGGGTTCCAGGAACTCCTTGGAGGTGAACTGCGGCTCTGCTTCTTTTGCCGGGGAGGATCCTGGGAGCGGCGCCAGCAACAATGCCGCAGCAAGGAGCACAACCCACCTTGCGAAAACACGACTCGAGATTCGTCGGAGGTTCGTGTCGGCTGTTTTGAGATGAGACATTTTTGTCCTTTACCTCGTAGCGACGGATGCCGGCAAAGCCGGTACAGCTTAGACATCCCCCCAAAAGCGGGCGTCTCAACCCCGAAGGGGTTGCAAGTGAGTAGCCGTGGGCAAGGGCACGGTTTTTGTGCCCGCCGCCCACGGATGGCGTCCCCATTAACCTTGTTGACCCCGAAGGGTCGAACCGTTCGGCCCCTCCAGGGCCGACAGGGTTTTCGATGCATCGTTACCGTGGGTTTCACCCACGGCTACTCATGTAGCTCCCCTTCGGGGAGCATGGAGCGGTCCAACCTCTTCGAGTCGCACTGGTCGAATCGGTGGCTCACCCCCGTAACAGTCGCCGCATCATTCCCGCTTCAAGGATATCGCGGCGATCTAATACGACCGCCGCACCTGGAATCATCGAGCGACTCAAAGCACCCGCAAAATCAGACACTTCAAGTAGTGTGTTTCGGGCACGGTCAACAGTATCGGGTGGTCGCGCGACTGCGTGCGCCGCTCGACCACGGTCAAAGTGCGGTGAGCATCGAGCGCCGCGCCGGCGATGACTTCGAGCAGGTCCGCCTCGCTCACATGATGCGAGCATGAGCAGGTGAGGAGGAATCCGCCCGGGTTCAGTATCTTGAGCGCGCGCAGGTTCAGCTCCTTGTAGCCGCGCAGCGCCGCCTCCAGGTTGGACTTCTGCCGCGCAAAAGCCGGGGGATCAAGCACGATGGTGTCATAGTGTTGTTTTTCCTGGTCGGCGGCCTTCAAGAAGTCAAAGCAGTTGGCTTCCTTCCATTGCACGTTTGTAACGCTGTTTAATTGCTGGTTGCGGCGCGCGAGGTTGAGCGCTTCCGGAGAGGTGTCAATCCCCAGGACGGAATCGCACTGCCGCGCCAGATTGAGCGCAAACCCGCCCGCATAGCTAAAGCAGTCGAGCGCGCGGCCTCGCGCGTATTGGCGGGCCGCCAGGCGATTCTCGCGCTGGTCGAGAAAGCCGCCGGTCTTCTGACCGCCCATCAGGTCGAAGAAAAATCTCAACCCATTCTCTTCCACCTCAGCTTCGCTAATGCTTTCACCGGCCAGTGTGCCCTTCTGCTCCGCAAGTCCCTCCAATTCCCGCACCGCCACATCGTTGCGCTCCAGAATCGAGTGTGGCGAAAAGGCCTCCTGGAGAATCTCGACAATCTGCGGCTTCAGCCGGTCCATGCCCTGGCTGAGGGTCTGGATGACGAAGCATGGGCCGTAACGGTCAACAATGAGAGAAGGAAGCAGATCGCCTTCCGCACAGACAAGGCGGTAGGCTTGAGCGCCGTCCACCACTTGCTGCCGAAAACTCGCCGCCGCGGCTACGCGCTCAGCAAGAAAGGCGCGGTCGAATGGGCGCTCTTCACGTGTAAGCAGGCGCAACGCGATCAGAGACTTGCTGCTGTAAAGCGCTTGCCCCCAGAAACGCCGCCTTCGGTCCTGCAGACGAACCACGGCCCCGGGACCTGCCTCACCCGCGTCCAGGACGTCGGCGCGGTAAATCCACAAGTGACCCGAGAGGACTCGGTCCACGCCCCGCTGTGAAATGGTGACAGCCTGAGTGGGCATACTGAAACTGTACCACAACGGAGGTATTGTCCGTGGTCAGTGATTCGTTGTGTGACCCACCGGCTTCGGGTCCTTTCATGACAAACCCTGACAACTGACTGCGGACGACGGACCTCTCTCACTGATACAATTCCTGATCGATGCTTCTCGAGGAATTCGATTATCAGCTTCCGCCCGACTTGATCGCCCAGCGGCCTCTGGCCTGCCGTGACGCCTCGCGCATGATGGTGCTCGACCGCGAAGCGGGGACCTTCAGGGACCAGGTGTTTCAAGATCTCCCTCAAGTCCTCAAGCCCGCCGATCTTTTGGTTTTTAACAACACTAAAGTCTTTCCAGCCCGCTTGCTCGGCCGGCGGCGGGGCCTCCACTCCCATGCTATTGGAAAGCGCAATCCCGCGGCGCGGGAGTTTCTGAAGGGGGAAGTCGAGTTGTTGCTGACTCGGCAGGAGAGCGGGGACGTCTGGGAGGGGCTTGTCCACCCGGGCCGAAAGGTGAGAACGGGCGAGCTACTTCTCTTCGGCGAGGGAGAATTGCAGGCAGAAGTTATTGGCCGAGGCGATTACGGAGTGCGCCGCGTGCGTCTGAGGGCGCACGAGGGTGCGATCGAAGACGCGATCGACCGCCTGGGCCATGTTCCCTTGCCACCCTACATCCGGCGCGCCGACGAAGCGCAGGATCGCGAGACCTACCAGACGATCTACGCCAAAGTCCGTGGCGCAGTAGCCGCCCCCACGGCAGGCTTTCACTTCACGGAAAGAGTTCTCGAGGCGCTGCGTCAGCGCAAGATTGAAACTTGCGAGATCACACTCCACGTGGGCCTGGGGACGTTTCAGCCGGTGCGGGTGGACCGAGTGGAAGAACATAAGATGGAAGCCGAACGGTATGAGATTTCCCAGGCCGCCGCAGTCGCTTTGAATGGGGCGCTCGAGCAAGGCCGGCGCATCATTGGCGTAGGCACCACCAGCGTCCGCACCCTCGAACATGTGGGGCAGGAGCGCGGCGGAAGAATCGAGCCGGGGAGAGGAGAAACGAGCTTGTTTATATATCCCGGATTCAAATTTCGCGTGATTCGGGGGCTGCTCACCAACTTTCACCTTCCTAAGTCCACACTGCTCATGCTGGTGTGCGCCTTGGCAGGCCGCGACCTCACACTCCGCGCCTACGCGCACGCAGTTCGAGAGCGCTACCGCTTTTACAGCTACGGTGACTGCATGCTTGTGATCTAACAGATCCCTGAAGAAAGCCGTTTTACGGTCATCCCGAGGAGTCAGCCATTCCTATTGGCGGACGACGAACCCGCCGCGGCGGGTCGGCAGTCGGCGGTTCCAGACATGCCGGGATTCTTCGCTGCGCCCAGGGCCGGTCGGCGCGGGGCTTGGCGTGGAATGACCGAGTGCGCATTGGCTCTCGTTTCCGGGGTGAACCTCTGCTGCCCCGCCGCCACGATTTTTTCTCTTGACAAGCTCAAATTATTAGTACTAATTTACTAGTATGAGACCGCGAAGCCGAACCCTCACCGGGCAGGAGCTCGAAATCATGAAGATCGTGTGGCGCCTCCAGAGCGCCACGGTGCGCGACGTGTACGAGGCCCTGCGCGAGCAGCGCAAGATCGCCTACACCACCGTCATGACCATGATGAACATCCTGGAAGAAAAGAAATATCTGAAAAAGCAGGCGGAAGACCGTGCCTACGTCTACCAGACCACGCGCCCGCGCAGCGATGTGATCAAAGCCATGGTGCGCGAGTTTGTGGACCGGGTGTTCAACGGCTCCGCCGAGCCGCTGCTGGTCCACCTCCTCAAGGATCGACGATTGTCTCAAAAGGACCTCGAGAAGATCGCGCGGGCGATTCGGGAGGGCGAATGATGCACCCGCTCTGGCTGGCAAATTTCGCGTCGTATTGCGTCCAGGTGGCGGCCCTGGTCGCGGCCGGAGGCCTCGCGGCCGTTCTGCTGCGCCTCCGGCAGCCGCGCGTGATGCTCGTTTACTGGCAGGCGCTGCTCACAGCCTGCCTGCTGCTGCCCCTCATTCAACCCTGGCATCGCATGGCTTTCGGCCCGGCGGGCGGCGCCGCGACGGCCACCGTCCGCACCGACCCCGAAGTTGTGGGATCGGCGGCGTTCCTATTTCCGTTTCAAACCTGGATCCTGCTGGTGCTGGTGGCAGGCGGGGTTCTGGGGCTGCTGCGCCTGGCGCTCGGGCTTTTCCGGCTCAGCCACTATCGGCGCACGGCGCTCCGCATCGCTCTCTTGCCGGGGGCGCTCCGCGAGGCGCAGGCTCTGGTCGGCGTCGAGCCGACGTTCTATTTCTCCGAGCGCGTGAGTGTGCCGGTGACTTTCGGGTGGCTCGATCCTGCGGTCGTCCTTCCGGCGCCGTTCGAGCAGATGGACGAGAGTTACCAGCGCGCCATTGCCTGCCACGAGCTGCTGCACGTGGCGCGCCGCGACTGGCTGCTGAATCTTCTGGAGGAACTCGTCTTGACGCTGTTCTGGTTTCATCCCGCCATCTGGTGGACGATTCGAAACATCCGGCTCGGCCGCGAGCAGGTGGTGGACAGTGACGTCGTGGAACTGACCGGGGCGCGCAGGCCCTACCTGCATGCCCTGCTTGAAATCGCGGGCGCGGCCCGCGCGGTGCCCCTGCCGGCTCCGCTCTTTCTGGGTGAGACCCAGTTGGTGCAGCGCGTCGCGCTGCTGGTGAAGGAGGTTCGTATGTCAAAGGTGAGACTCATTGCCTCGTTGCTGACCGCGCTGGCCATCCTCCTGGTGGCGGGGGGGCTGGTGGTCCGGGCTTTCCCGCTCACGGCTCCGGCGCGGACTCCGCCCGCCGTGAATTCCGCAGCCCCCGGTCCCGCGGAGCCGGCGGCTCCGCCACATCCCGCCACGAAAAACGACACCGCACAGGTTTATAAGGTGGGCGGCGACGTTACCGAGCCGGTCCCCATCTACAAGCCCGAGCCGGCTTATACGAAAGAAGCGAAGGCCGCCAAGCTTCAGGGCGACGTCCTCCTCTGGATCGTGGTGGATGTCAGCGGGAGTGTCACCGACGTCAAGCTGCGGAAAGGTGTGGACAAGGGACTGGATGAGAGCGCCATGCAGACCGTGCGCACCTGGAAATTCAAGCCCGCCATGAAAAGAGGCAAAGCCGTGCCCGTGAAGGTCGTGGTGGCAGTATCCTTCAAGCTGTTTTAGCAACCGGCCTTCGAACCAGCGTCCCACCCGCGCGGCACACGCTCAATTGCTCGGGATTCCCGTGCATTGGTGCACGCTGGACCGACGCAAGTGTAGCGCAGGGCCCGTCCCGCCCTGGCGGGAGCCCTGCGGGTTTTGGAGGTTTGTCACTAACCTCGGGCTGTTGCGACGAAGCAAAGCTGGGATCTCGAAGAACCGCAGGGCTTGAACCGCGAGGCCTGCGCTACGCTTGCTCCGACAGATTGCGGAAGAAAGCTATTTTCCACGGCAATTCATTTGTTCAGCATCCTGCCAAAAGTGGATTCACTCATGCCTTCCGCGCAACCCGCCTAGTAGGTCGAACATCTAATTAATTTCAGGCACTTGGGGCTTTCCAGTATTGGTGACTAAAACTTGCGTGAAGCGTCTAAATCCTTAACCACTGGATTTGGGAGTGAGCTATTCAGAAGGGAAAAGTTGCCTTTGGAGGGAGGTATCGGTTTATGAAGAAAGCCAAGCTGCCATTGCCGCTGTTGATCCTGATTTTCGCCACCTTCTTCTCGCTCGCCAGCACTTTGGGGGAGTGGATTGGCCGTCCCGCATCCGCCTCGCGCACCCCTCCGAGCGCTACAGTGGAGCAGCAACAAGCCGCCATCGTCTATGTCCGGGTCATGTCCTGGCTCTCGCGAGTGATAACTCATCCCGCCGCTCACGCAGAGGACAACGGTGAATCCGCGCGACCTGCCGAACCCATCAAGGCGCCAACTCATGGAGTGGCTGCTCACAGGCTCGAGTTTTGTGCCTTGAACAAGTCCCCCCGCCCCTCCACGAGCCTGTGCAAGTCTTCACGTGGTACTTTATCGCCCACCCGACGATCGGAAAGTTCAAGGGCAGTCCCCTCTGCTGCCGACGTGTTGCGGAATTCGAGCACAACAGCCAACGGTTCCTGACGAGCAGCAAGCGTAGCGCCTGCCAATAAGAATGGCGGGCCCTCCGGGCCTGCGGTTCTTCTAAGGCTCAAAGCAGTAGGCGGCAAGGAAACGGACAACGGACGACTGACTGCCTTCCGTCGCCGAGTTACCACTGCACCCGCACGCGATACTTCAGCACGGATTCCGTGTTGGCCGCCACCGGCACAGTGAATTGCGCGGCGAAAGCAGCCGTCTTTTCGTACTTGTAGTTTGAGTCCAGCATCGTCCAATCGCCGCCAATAGGTTCATTCACAACCACGGTAATGGGCTCCGGCTTGTGATTGCGAAGTGAAATCTCAAAGGCGAACTCGAAAGCCCGGCCATAAGCTTTAAAATCCGTCTGCTTTCTTTCCGCGACCACATCGAACGCGTTGCCGATGTGTAGATCGAGTGTTTCATCCTTGGGAGTATGGCCGATGCGGTCTTCGCCGATAAATTGCACCCGCCCCTTCGAGTCGCCTTGATATACGCGCACCGTTCCCGCCGGCAGCGGGATGCCGAGAGAGTTTTCCTGTGAGTTCTTGAACTTAATATGGACTTGGACGGGTTCCTTAATGGGCTCCCCGGGGCGCTGGGCATTGTGGTAGTAGTATTGCTGTCCGTCCACCTCGAAAATCTTATTGAAGCTGACCCCCGTGGCATCGAGCAAGCTGATCTGCTTGGTTTCATTGTCCTGGATGTTGGTACGACGCTCGAGCGTATAGAGGTGGTACTCGGAGATCGGCTCCTGGACAAATTGAGGCGCCGGTGCGGCCATCGCCTTCATAAGCCTGCCCTCAGCAACGCCACCGCCCACTCCTGCTCCTGCCACGCGGTGTACCTCTCCTGCCACAAGCTGGAGCTGCGCATTCCGAAATGCAGTCCCGCTGTTGTTGATAACCGTCACCCAACCGTTCAAATCCGCCGCCTTCTCATCCGATCGAATCGTGAGAACGTAGTCGGCGTTCCAATTGACCTGGTTGGTCAGGTAGGATGCTTCCACGGTCTGCTCGCCAGCCCTGTTGTTATCCAGCAGCCACACCAGGGTCGGCTTGCTGTACAGGTTTTCGGGCAGGTCAGGGAAGACGTAGCGGTCCGCGCCCATCCCGGTGATGATTTCGTTTCCGACTTTCCACACCGGCGCTTCGTTAAGGGCAAGCAGGGTGGCTTTAACGGAAACTTCCTTGGTGGAATTGTTCTCGGTCACCAACCGCACCAGGGTCAGTTCTTTGCCCACGTATTTCTGGAGAAGCTTCTGCGGGCTCAGCAGGTCGTACTCGTAGTTCTGCTCCAGGACGCTCAGGTCCTTGGGGGTGGTGAGCGAGACGATATGGACCGTGGCCGGATTCACCTGAGCCGCAATATCCATATAACGCAAGTCCAGTGTCCCCGCGGGAAGCCGCACCCTGCGCACGTCCCGCACCAATGCGACGTTGGAGTTGTAAACGGTCACCGCCAGGTCTTTCTGATCCTGTTGCGTGGAAGTCACCGTGGTTTGGGGGAAAGATTGCGCGCCCATCAGGAGCGTGATTACTGCGGCGCAGACGAGCCACCGCGGCGTGCGTTGCTTGAGCATAAGTCACCTTCCGGTTCGTGGGATGTCATTACATGCTTTTGGAAGCATCCAGCCTAGCGCGTGTTGCCCCAAAATAAAAGGCGAAATCCCCGCCGCAACAACCGAAACTGGGGCACGGCATCTTGCCCGCTGCATACAGCTTCTCCGTAGCGCGGGGCGATCTGCAGGATCTCCTCTCGTCTCTCCTGCAATTTCTTGTCGATAGCCATGCCAACCTGCCTTCACTTCTCCAGTTCCTCGTATCTTACCATGGTTGCAGCGGGGCACCATGCCTGTCCGCGCTGGCCGAATGGCCGCAGGCTGAATACCCGAAACGCAGGCGCAAATGACATTTCTCTTTTCCTTCAATCGCTTCAGTAGTGTCCTAATATGCGACGTAGGGCCGGGGCTTGCCCCGGCCTGGTCGTCCCGCCATGGCGGGGGGCGGCCCTACATTCTAATTGGGACACCACCATCGCTTCAGACTGCTTGACTTTTATGTAGAGCGGCGGTTTAATAGAAAATTCAGGGGTGCGGGGCAGTCCGCGTAACATTTCGCAAGCAAATCATCGAAGAGCACACAAGTCGCTGAATTCGAAGCGCGCCCGAGCTTGTGCGTCGAGGGCGGTTCGGTCTTTTGCCCACCGGGACGGGGTTTTATGCGGGTCAGCACATATCAAGAGTTAGCCATACGAATCTAATCTCGATTGAAAGAGGTGACACATGCGAATGCTTCTCCATGTCAAGTTTCCGCACGAGCCATTTAACGCTGCGGTGAAGGACGGCACGGCAGGAAAGAAGATACGGCGCATTCTCGACGAGCTGAAGCCAGAGGCGGTCTACTTCGGGGAGTTCCAAGGTCGCCGCGGGGGGATCATGATCATTAATTTGGATGATCCGTCAAAGGTTCCGACGTTCGCGGAGCCATGGTTCCTCACGTTCAATGCGGATTGCGAGTTCCGTGTTGTGATGACCCCGGAAGACCTGGCAAAAGCCGGCCTGGACGAACTGGGCAAGAAGTCGTCATGACGTACAGGGCTGGCTGAGCACCCACTGCACCGGAGCGGTGGTGGCGCGCCATCCTCGAGCGTTAATTGAGGGGCGCCGCCGAGGGGCACGTGTGTGCCCGTTAGCCGTGGAACATTGCCTTTCCAATTTAGCAGGGAGGATCGTATGGCTGAAAAGAGGATCATTGCAGTGGTAGGTGCAACCGGTGCGCAGGGTGGCGGCTTGGTCCGCGCCATCTTGAGCGACCAGAGGGGTGGCTTCAGCGCGCGCGCTCTCACGCGAGACGTCAACTCTGACAAGGCAAGAGCGTTGGCAAAGCTGGGCGCCGAGGTGGTCGCCGCCGACGTCGACGACGTGGAGAGCCTGAAGCGGGCGTTTGAGGGCGCCTACGGAGCGTACTGCGTCACGTTTTTCTGGGCGCACTTCTCGCCGGAGAAGGAGTTAGCCGAGGCTACGAACATGGCCCAAGCGGCAAAGCAGGCCGGGATCGAACACGTGATTTGGTCGACCCTCGAAGACACGCGCAAGTGGGTGCCCCTCAGCGACAACCGAATGCCCACCCTTATGGGCAAATACAAAGTGCCGCACCTGGACGCCAAGGGCGAGGCCAACCAAGTGTTCACCGACCTCGGCCTGCCGGTGACGTTCCTTCAGACGTCGTTCTACTGGGACAACTTCATCTACTTCGGCATGGGCCCCAAGAAGGGCCCGGACGGCAAGCTGGCTCTCACAATGCCCATGGGCGACAAGAAGCTCCCGGGCATCGCCGCCGAGGACATCGGCCGCTGCGCTTACGGCATCTTCAAGAGGGGCCGTGAGTTCATCGGCAAGACCGTCAGTATTGCCGGCGAGCATTTGACCGGCGCGCAGATGGCTGCCGCGCTCACCAAGGCGTTGGGTAAAGAGGTGCGCTACAACAACGTGCCACCCGAGGTGTACCGCAGCTTCGGTTTCCCGGGCGCCGAGGACCTCGGCAACATGTTCCAGTTCAAGCGCGACTTCAACGAATACTTCTGTGGCGTGCGCAACCTCGAGGTCGCCCGAGCCCTCAACCCCGCGCTGCAAAGCTTCGACGCGTGGCTCGCCCAAAACAAGACCCGTATCCCGCTTGGGTAACCCACCACGTCAAAACCGTGCCGTTGCATGATGCACGGCGACTCAGGCGGCTTTGGCGAACTGCGACTCCGCAGGTTCGGCGGCGCGGCCCTGGCTCATTGCCCAGCCCACAAACGCGCCGCACACCAGGCCCCACACGACCATTTCAATCGCGTGGGCGTGCGCAACGGGCGGGGGCATAATGGGGTTAGGCAGGATCAGCCCCGGGCTCCCGTCGAACGCCACGTACATTAACGCGGTTCCCAAAGCCACGCGCAGGGCTCCGCCGTGGAGCATCCGTATCGCCGGCAGCGTCAGCCCCACAAACAGCAGCGCCCGCACCGCCTGGTACGGAAACATCCAAGGCGTGGTAGACCAGGTCCAGGCCATCTGTCCCCAGAAGCTCCTGATTGCGGTCGAGCCGGAGTAGAATTGGCGGAGCGCCGCGCTCTGCCAGGCAATGTAGTAACCGCAAAGATAATAGAGCACCATAAAGACGACGGTGGTTGCGGCGAGGGTTCCGGTCCACCGAGCGGCGGACCAGTGGGCGCGTTTGCCGGGCGCTTCCCGCGGGCCTCGCCGGAAGCTTCCCAGAATCCACACGGTCAACGGCGCAAACAGGGCGCTGGCCACCAATCCCATTATCAGCATATGGGGGATGAAATGCGAGGGCAAGCGGCCCCGGAGATACGGGGTGCCTTCAATCGCGGCCTGCACCGATGTGTTCAGAGACAACAGGAAAAGCGCGCCCGCGACCTTCCAGCCACTCCAATTCGCTTCCAGCACGAGGTAGGTGGCGACAATGGCCTGAACGAGCGACGCGATGAAGAGCAACAACAGGGGATTTGCGGGGTGCGCCGCAGCCGTGGCTGCCGCCGCACCGGTCGGGGCCGGAACTCCCCGCCCTATTCCGGAGACCATCGCTCCGATAATGAAGCTGATGCCCACCACGATGGCGACTAATAATGTTTTGAAACTAAGCCCGATAACTTTTTTTGCACTCATGGCAGGACTCCTTCCTGACCAGGATTGCCGTTTTGGCCCCCCGGTTGCGAATGAGTGTACCACCAAATGCTGGTCTTGGAGACGCTGAACGGGATCTTTCGCCCCCGAATTCACAACTCACCCTTCCCAGATTGCCCCGACTTCATACTTTCTGTTTCCTACTTCCTGCTCGGCGTCGACGGGGCGCTTACGCCGGCAGGTGCTGGTGGCGAGATAATGGGAGGGGAGAGCGGTAGGTCGCTGGCGCTGAGAGCGAGTCGAATATTGGTGACGCACAACCTCTTTCCTGGAGAAGCAGGGGGAATTGTACTGGCTTGAGCTCTTACCCTCCTCTGCAAAGCCCAACAAAGAGCAGGAAGGCCTTCCTTTTGGTGGTATCATCGGATTAGAGGGGCAACGCAAATGAGAGAAGTAGCCGTCATGGGTGCGGGGATGACTCCGTGCCGTTCCCGCTGGATTGAAAAGACATTTTGGGAATTGGCGCAAATGGCGGTATGTGAGGCGGTCCGTGACGCCGGAATCCATGTCCAGGAAGTGGAAGCCGGCGTTGCGGGGATTTACAACGACATTTTCGAGTTCCAGGCGATCCCCGAAAGCGGCTTGCAGGGTATCGTAGGGCTTCAGAACAAGCCATTGTTGAGGGTCTCGAATGGTGGCGCCACCGGGGCCTATGCAATGCTGGCGGGTTACAACATGATCGCCAGCGGCCAATATGACCTCATGCTCGTCTTCGGGGTAGAGAAGGCACTCGATTGTTATGACTTCGAAGCGGAGAGCGCCACCCCTGCGGTGGTACAGACAATCGGTTATTCGTGGGACCCGTGGTTCGAGCGGCCGCTTGGCGCACATGCCTCCGAAAGCTATGCGGAGGTTATCCAGGCCTATATGGATGAGTATCCCGGAGACCTCGCTCCCCGGGCGCGCGCCAAGATAGTGGAACTCTTCTGCGAACACGCGCAGAACAATCCCTACGCACAGCGACTGGGTGAGAAAGTAACCGCAGAGCAGGTGCTCCATTCGCGTTACGTGGTTTACCCCATTCGAGCCCTCGAAACCTGCGTGTACACGGAGGGCGCCTGCGCATTGATTTTTGCCTCAGGGGAAATGGCGCAGAGAATCAAAGAGCGGACGGGTCGAGAACCGATCTGGATAACGGGCGTGGGGGCCGCGAATGAACCCTACTTCGTCGGAAATGACATTACACGCTATAAGGTCCTCCATCGCATCTACTCGGATTACCTGGCCACACGAAAGGCGTTGGAGCAGGCTCGGCTCACCATTGACGATATTCAGGTGATTGAGTTGCACGATGCTTTCATCCCCCAGGCGATGATCACACTCGCCGAAATGGGCGTGGTGCCGCTGGGTCGCGGCAACGACCTTGTCGAGGAAGGCATCATCATGCCCGGCGGGAAACTCCTGGTGAACCCTTCGGGCGGACTCGTGTTCGGCGGACACTTCGTTGGGGGGTCCAATATGATGTCG
>Ga0181530_10002109_pt1 | contig 24174 bp, 19 predicted proteins | sample PEATcosm2014_Bin_42_FD_119769 | JGI IMG/M metagenome (GOLD analysis project Ga0181530, IMG submission 119769) | Peatland microbial communities from MTU Mesocosm Facility, Houghton, MI, USA - PEATcosm2014_Bin10_60_metaG | ecosystem: Environmental > Terrestrial > Soil > Wetlands > Peat | place... | reverse complement strand
TGACCAGGTGATTTGGTGCCAGTGGAAGTCCGCTCCCTTACGGTCGCGGCTCGCTGAGGAGGCGTTGGCGGCCGATAGGCGGGTGTTCGTCAAAAGCACAAAATCACGCGGTCGAGCTACTAGCGCTTTGACCGGCTGATGTTGCTCTTGTCCGGGAAACCACTCCCTCACGGTCGTGGCTCGCATCGGAGTTGTAAGCACGATGGGGCGGCTGCGGAAAGGCACTAAACCACCCGGTCAGAGGGCTAGCGGCCGGGTGTGGGCGGATTGCCCGCCCCACCCAGCCGTCCCTTAGGCCAGGAAACCGGCGGCAAGACCGCCGGTGGTACCGGGTTTCACACTACCTGCAGCACCAGGCACTTCAAGTAGTGGGTCTCGGGGACCGTCAGAAGGATGGGGTGGTCCTGCGCCTGGGTGCGGCGTTCGAGCACAAGCAGCGTGCGCCTGGAATCCAACGCGGCTTGCGCCACCAGTTCCAGCAGCATGGCCTCGCTGACGTGGTGCGAACAGGAGCACGTCACCAGGATGCCGCCCGGCCCCAGAAGCTGCAAGGCCCGCAGGTTAATCTGCTTGTAGCCGGTGGCCGCGGCCTCCAGGTTGCCACGGCTCTTGGCGAAGGCCGGCGGGTCCAGCACCACCAGCGAATAGCGCCGCCGCGCGGTGGCGTGCGCGGCCAACAAGTCGAAACAATCGGCTTCCTGGAATTGAATGTTGCCGATACCGTTGTCTTGCGCATTGGCCCGCGCGGCAGCCAGCGCCGGCGCGGAACTGTCCACGGCTTCCACCTGCTCGCACCTGGCCGCCAGGTGCAGCGCGAACCCGCCGGTTGACGCGAAACAATCGAGCGCCGTCCCGCCCCGGGCATATTGAGCGGCCGCGCGGTAGTTCTCGCGCTGGTCCAGGAAGATGCCGGTCTTCTGCCCGCGCAGCAGGTCGGCCCGCATGACGAGGCCGTTGATCCGAACGGATACCGAGTCGGGAATCTCCCCGGCCACCACGGTTGTCTCAAGGGGCAACTGCTCCTTGGCGCGCACCGCTACGTCGTTGCGCGCGACAATTCCGCGGGGCTGGAAAATTTCGCCGAGGGCCGCGGCAATCTCAACCTTGGCGGCGTCCATACCCTGGTCGAGGGTCTGCATCACCAGGTAATCGGCGTAGCGGTCCACCACCAGCGCGGGCAGCAGGTCGGCCTCGCCATGCACCACGCGATAAGCATTGCTGTCCTGCCCCACGACCTGACGCCGGTGGAGCTCGGCGGCGCGCAACCGGTTCCGGAAGAATTCACGGCCGATCGGTTCCACCTGGCTAGAGAGCATGCGCAGCGCAATCTGCGACGTCGAACTGTAGTGCGCGACGCCCAGGCAGCGGCCGCGCGGATCCGCCACTTTGACGGCCTCGCCCGCCTGGGCAGCGCCGCGATCGGTCACATCGCTGGAAAAAACCCACGGATGCCCGGACGCGACCCGGCCGGCGGCCTTGCGATTGACCCGCACTTCGTTCATCGCATCTGCTCGAGGCGGCGGATGCGATCCTCGGTGGAGGGATGCGTCGAGAACAAAGTGCCGAGGCCGAAGCCCAGCCGGGGTTTGATGATGAACAGGTGGGCCGTGGAAGGTGTGGCGTCCATGGGGATGCGTTTGGAATAGGACTCCAGTTTCTGCAAGCCGGAAATCAGCTCGTAGGGAGTCCCGGTGTATTTCGCCGAAGCCGCATCGGCCTCGTATTCCCGGGAACGCGAAATGGCCATTTGGATGAGCGCCGCCGCGATGGGCGCCAGGATCATCATGGCGATGGCGCCCATGGCGCCGCCCTCCCGATCGTCGCTGCGGCGCGAGCCGCCGAACCAGAAGGCCATGCGCGCCAGCAGCGTGATGGCCGCGGCCAGGGTGGCGGCCACGGAGCTGATGAGGATGTCGCGATGCAGCACGTGTCCCAGCTCATGCGCCACCACGCCTTCGATTTCGCGGTCGTCCATGAGCCGCAGGATGCCGCTGGTGAAGGCCACCGAAGCGTGCGCCGGGTTGCGGCCGGTGGCAAAGGCGTTGGGCGAATCCTCCGGGATGATCCAGAGTTTGGGCATGGGCAGGCCCATGCGCTGGCACAGGTTGCGCACGATGGGGGCTACCCGCCGGTAGGCTTCCGGGTTCTCCGTCTCGGTGACGGGCTGCGCCGCGTAGGACATCAGCGCGATCTTGTCGGAGAAAAAATAGCTCGAGAAATTCATCACCACTGCCAGGCCCAGGCCCATGTAGAGCCCGTTCTGCCCGCCGATCATGCCGCCGCCCACTACCAGCACGGCGCTCAGCAGTCCCAGCAGAAGCGCGGTCTTGAGGGTGTTCATGGCTGCAATACCTCCTCCTGCGCGGGCGCCGGCTCGCTCTTGCGGAATTGCAGTTCCGCCTCGCCCGGCACGGCATCCACGACGACCCGGTCGCCTTCCACAAACTCGCCGGTCAGAACTTTCAGCGCCAGCGGGTCCTGCACCAGCCGCTGGATGGCGCGCCGCATGGGCCGCGCTCCGAATTGCGGATCGAAGCCCTCCGCGATGATGGCATCTTTGGCCGCGGGAGTCACCTGCAACTCGAGTTTCCGGTCTTTCAACATTTTTGCCACGTTGGCCAACTGGATGTCCACAATCCGGCTGAGGTTTTCCCGCGTCAAGGTGTTGAAGACGATGATATCGTCAATGCGGTTCAAAAACTCCGGACGGAATTCGCGCCGCAGCGCTTCGAGCAGGCGCTTGCGCGTATCGCTGCTGCGCGCGTCCTTGCCGAGCGCCGAAAACCCGATGGTGTTCTTCTCCACCATTACGGTGCCGATGTTCGAGGTCATGACGATCACGGTGTTCTTGAAGCTTACGGTGCGGCCCTGTCCGTCGGTCATGCGGCCATCGTCCAGAATCTGCAGCATGGTGTTGAAGACTTCCGGATGGGCCTTCTCGACCTCGTCGAACAGCACCACCGAATAGGGCCGCCGGCGGACCTGTTCGGTGAGCTGGCCGCCTTCGTCGTATCCCACGTAGCCGGGAGGCGAGCCGATCATGCGCGCCACCGAATGCTTTTCGCTGTATTCCGACATGTCCACGCGGATCATGGCCTTGTCGTCGTCGAACAGGTATTGGGCCAGGGCGCGCACCAGTTCGGTCTTGCCGACGCCGGTGGGCCCCAGGAAAATGAAGCTGCCGATGGGCCGGTTGGGATCGTTCAAGCCGGCGCGGTTGCGCAGAATCGCGTTGGAAACCAGGCGCACGGCTTCGTCCTGGCCCACCACGCGCTCCTTGAGCCGCTCCGGCATGTGGACCAGTTTCTGGATTTCGCCTTCCAGCATGCGCGCCACCGGAATGCCGGTCCACTTGGCCACGATGCGGGCAATGTCGTCTTCCCCGATCTCTTCCTTGAGGAGCGCGGTCTCTTTGACGGCCTCCATTTCGCGCTCGGCCGCCTGAATGTCCTTTTCGATCTGCGAGAGCCGCCCGTAGCGCAACTGCGCGGCCTTCTCCCAATCGCCGGCGCGGCTGGCTTTCTCTTCTTCGACGCGCAGCCGGTCCTGCTCGGCCTTGAGTTCGCGAACGCGCGAAATGGCGGTCTTTTCCCGGGCCCACCGCTCCTTGAGCGGCGCGGCCTGGCCGCGTATGACCTCGAGTTCATTCTCCACATGGCGCAGCCGCTCGCGCGAGGCCGCGTCTTTTTCCTTGCCGAGCGCCTGGCGCTCGATTTCCAGATGGGAAATACGCCGCTCCAGATCGTCGATCTCGATGGGCATGGAGCCAATCTGCAGGCGCAGCGCGGAGCCGGCTTCATCGATCAGGTCGATGGCCTTATCCGGCAGGAAGCGGTCGGCGATGTAGCGCTGGGAGAGCACGGCGGCGGCGATGATGGCGGCATCCTGGATGCGCACTCCGTGGTGGATTTCGAATTTCTCCTTGAGGCCGCGCAGAATGGCGATGGTGTCGTCCACGGACGGCTCGCCCACCATCACGGTGCGGAAGCGCCGCGCCAGGGCGGCGTCCTTTTCCACGTACTTCTTGTACTCGGTGAGGGTGGTGGCCCCGATGCAGCGCAGCTCTCCGCGGGCCAGGGCGGGCTTCAACAGGTTGGCCGCGTCAATGGCGCCTTCCGCGGAGCCGGCGCCCACCAGGGTATGCAGCTCATCGATGAAGCACAGGATCTCGCCATTGGAATCGATGATTTCCTTCACTACGGCCTTCAGGCGGTCTTCAAATTCGCCGCGGAATTTGGTGCCCGCGATCATGGAGCCCAAATCCAGCGCCACCAGCTTCTTGTTCTTGAGCTGATCGGGCACGTCGCCGCGGACGATGCGCTGGGCGAGACCCTCGACGATGGCGGTCTTGCCCACGCCGGGCTCGCCGATCAGCACCGGGTTATTTTTGGTGCGGCGGCTCAGCACCTGCATGACGCGGCGGATTTCCTCTTCCCGCCCGATCACCGGGTCGAGCTTGCCCTGGCGGGCCGATTCGGTCAGGTCGTGGGCGTAGCGCTCCAGGGCCTGGTACTTGGTTTCGGGATTCTGATCGGTGATGCGCTGGGTTCCGCGCACCGACACCAGGGCTTTGAGGATGGCGTCGTGCGTGGCGCCGGCGCGATCGAGCAGTTGGCCGGCCGGGTCGCCGCGCTGTTCGGCGATGGCCAGCAGCATGTGCTCGGTGGAGACAAATTCGTCCTTGAAGCGCGTGGCTTCGTCGAAGGCCCGTTCCAGCGTCTGGTTCAAGGGCTGCGAAAGGTATAGCCCGGGCCCCGGCTGCATGCCGGCGGTCTTGGGCAGGTTGCCCAGCATCCGTTCGGCCTCCGCCACGATGGCGTCGGGATGGACGTTGCATTTCTCCAGCAAAGGGCGCACAATGCCTTCCCGTTCCCCAGCCAGCGCCATCAGCAGATGCAACGGGAACAGCACCTGGCCTTCGTGCGTTTCGGCGATTGACTGGGCCTGCTGCAAGGCCTCCTGGGCTTTCTGGGTGAGTTTGTCTAAGCGAAACATTAGTCCCCCTGAAATACAAATGGGGCCGGGAAAGCCCCGGCCCTGTACGATCGCGAAGACAGGCCAGCGAGGCCTGTGCTACTTCAATTCTACGCCTTGACTTCGACTTTGACCTGCCTTGGCTTGGCGGCTTCCTTCTTGGGAAGCGTCACGCTGAGCACGCCATTCTTGAACTCGGCCGCGATGTGCTCGGTGTCGAAGGTGTTGGGCACCGAGAAGCTGCGCACGAAACTGCCGTAGCTGCGCTCGATGCGGTGATAGCCCTTTTCGATGTGTTCCTGGTCGAACTTGCGCTCGCCGGAAATGGACAGGGTCTGGTTCTCGACTTTGACGTCAATGTCCTGCAAATCGACGTCCGGGAGATCGGCTTTCAACACCAGTTCGTTCTCGGTTTCGTAGATGTCGACGGCCGGGGACCACGGACGGTTGGCGCGTGGCTCGTTTACCATGCGGGTGAAGGAGTCTTCGAAGAGACGGAGACTGGCTAAGGGGTCAAAATGACTGAGAGACATGTTGTAATTCCTCCTCAAATGCTGATCTTGTTGGGAGGCCTGCGGGCGACCTCATCCAATCACAATCATAAAATATTAGTGTATAAATGTCAAGTTTTTATTAGCGCAATAATATTATATAAAATGTTGTTTGCTTTCAGATATTTGGGAGGAAGTTGGCCTGGTCCAATTCAGTCGCGGTGAGCGCCGGCCTCGATGTAGGTGGTGAACTGCCCGCCCGGAGCGGAGATCTCGAACTTGATCTTCAGGCTGTCTTTGCCGGCCGGCGTGTACGTCAACCGGTAGCGCACCTGGCTGGCGGGGCCCTCGCTGAGGAACACCACCCCGGGTCCGGCAGGTGCTACCGAGTAGCGGATCACGTGCCCTTCGCTGTCAAAGTAGATGGCTTGGAGGCGGTGCGAGGTTTCGTCGCGATACACCACCGTCAGGTCGTCGTGGCGGGAGGCCGGTTTGCCATCCGCCGCGGGGTATTCGGCGAAGCTCTTGCGCAGCAGGACGTGCCCCGCCAGATCGGGGGCAAACGAGAACGCTCCCGAACCGTTGCCGGGCTGGCCGGTTCCTTCGCCCGTCCAGTGTCCCACCAGGAACTGTGCCGGGCCCCAGTCTTCCGCCGCCAGCACGGCCGTCGAAGCCACCATCACAAGCAGAAAAGCGAGTCGCATAGTTGCAGCTTAGCGCATGTAGTTATACTCGGAGTACGGTGTTCAGCAGCCTCAACACCCACTGCCGCGTTATCGCCTGCCTGGCGGCCTGGCTCTTTCTGCCGGCCGCTTTTGCGCTGGACCCGCACAAGAGCCTCACGCAGTATTCCCGGCAGTCGTGGGGCCAGGTGGATGGGCTCCCCCAGGACACCATACGCGCCATGGCCCAGACCGCCGATGGCAGTCTCTGGCTGGGAACCGACGAAGGACTGGCCCGTTTCGACGGCTACGAATTTACGGTGTTCCGAAAGTCCGACGGAAGCCTCCCCGCCAATTCCATCACCGCTCTGGCGGCCGATCCGGATGGATCTCTGTGGATCGGCACTGCCCGCGGGCTGACGCGGTTTCACGGCAAGAGCTTTCACACTTTCACCACGAAGGATGGCCTCCCCGATGACGCGGTCACCGGCCTCTACTCGGACCACGCCGGCACGCTGTGGATCGTGGCCAACAACATCTCTCTGAGCCGCCTGCAAAACGGCAGATTCGCCAGCTACTCTCCGGGCCCCAACCTGCTGTCGGTGCGAGCCATCCGCGAGGACCCGCATCATGATCTGGTGGCGGCCGGTTTCGGAGGCGTGGTGCGCATCTCCGGCGACAAATTCACCACCTTGATCGACAACGCGGCGGTCGGTGGCAACGTGGTCTCGGCCCTGCTGGTGGACCGCCACGACAACCTCTGGGTGGCTGGCAGCCTTGGCCTGATGCTGCGCACGGCAGACGGCCATCTTCGCAAATTCGACACTCACGACGGCTTGCCGGACCTCTTCGTTCGCGCCGTGGTGGAGGACCGCGACGGCAACATCTGGGTCGGCACCAACGGCGGGCTGGCGCGTTTTCAGGGCGACCGATTTGTGACTTCGGCCGAAGGCGGCCGCGACAGCGACCTGGTCCGCTGCCTTCTGGAAGATCGCGAGGGCGATCTCTGGATGGGCGCCAACAACGGCCTCACGCGGCTTCGCGACGACGCGTTCTCGGTTTACGGCAAGACCGAGGGCATGCCTTCCGACGAACCCAACACGGTCTTTCAGGACCACGCCGGCCGTATCTGGGTGGGGTTTCACGAAGGGGGGCTTTTGCTCTTTTCGGGCGGCCGGCACCGCTTTACGCCGAGCGACGGCATGCCTGAGACGGAAGTCTTCTCGATTCGCGAAAACGCCAATCACGATCTGCTCCTTTCCACGCGCATCGGCCTGGTTCGCGTGCACGACTCTGTTTTCACCACCCTCATCCCGCCCGATCCGCTTTCCCGGCGTATCGTTTTCGACGCCCTGGAAGATTCCGCCGGCCGCCTCTGGCTGGCCGGTCCGGCGGGGCTTTTCGAAGTCCAGGGCCAGCAGGTGCGCACGGTACTGCCCAGCGGCGCGGCGGGCGCCAACTCCTTCGTCACGCTTTGTGAGACCCGCGATGGCGCCTTGTGGGTTGGCACACTGGGCAAAGGTCTCTGGCGCATCCAGGGCAAGGATGTCCGTTCTTACACGTTAGCCACGGGACTCTCCAGCGACAACATCCGGGAACTCTATCAGGACCCGGACGGGACATTGTGGATCGGCACGCTGGGCGGCGGCCTGGGGGCGTTTCGCGAAGGCCGCTTTCAATGGTTCACGCAGGAAAACGGCCTGCTCAGCGACAACATCGCGAATATCTCCGACGATGGTGAATCGCTCTGGCTCAGCACGACCCGCGGCATCTGCCGAATCGGGAAACGCCAGTTGACGGATTTCGCCGCGGGCAAGAGGAAGTCGCTGGATCCCATCAACTATGGCGTGGGCGACGGCCTGCGCAGCGCCCAATGTTACCCCGGCTATCCCACCGGCGGCGGCGGCGCCCGCAACGCAGATGGGCGCCTCTGGTTCACCACCAGCCGGGGGCTGGCGGTCTTCAATCCGCATGCCGCGCCGCCCGCCTCCTTGCCGCCGGCAGTTCAACTGCTGGACATCGCGGCCGACGGCAACTCGCTCGATCTCTTCAAGCCCACGCGCCTCGCCCCGGATATGGAACGCCTGCGCATCCGCTACGCCGCCATCCATTTGAGCGCGCCCGAACGGGTGCGGTATTCTTACAAGCTCACCGGCCTGGAGCCCGGCTGGGTGAGCGCGGGGGCCCGCCGCGAGATCAACTACAACAGCCTCAAACATGGCCACTACATTTTCTCGGTCAAGGCCGAGGTCCCGGGGGGCCCGTCCACGGAGCAGTCCTTCGCTTTCGACGTGCTGCCGCATTATTACGAAACCATCTGGTTCCGGTTGTTGTGTATTGCGATGCTGCTGGCCGGCGCCTGGGCCGTCTACCAAGTGCGGCTGCGCCGCATCCGTTACCGCTTTGCGCTGGTCCTGGGCGAGCGCGCCCGCCTGGCCCGCGAGATCCACGATACCCTGGCGCAGGGTTTCGTGGGGATCGGTTCGCAACTCGACGCCGTGTCCATGCTGATCCCGGACGAACGGTCGCCGGCCCGCAAGTATCTCGACATGGCCCGCCGCATGGCCCGCCACAGCCTGACCGAGGCGCGGCGTTCGGTGATGGATTTGCGCGCCTCCGCGCTGGACGGCCGCGATCTCGCCGGGGCCATTCAAAGCAGCACGCGCACGTGGATGGCGGGATCCCCGGTGGATGTCGCGGTGGATGTCTCGGGCCCCCCCACGGTTCTCCCCGAGGAGATGGAGCAGCACCTCCTGCGCATCGCCCAGGAGGCCGTCACCAACGTTTTGAAACATGCCGGCGCCAGCCGCGTGGAGATTCAGCTGCATACCGAAGCGCGCCGCATCTCGCTCCGCATTCTGGACAACGGCCGCGGATTCGAGCAGCAGGACGTCTTTTCCTCCAGCGGCGGCCACTTCGGGTTGATCGGCATGCGCGAGCGCGCGGAGCGGCTGGGCGGAGAGTTGCGCCTGGCCAGCCAGCCCGGCGGAGGGACCGAAGTTGAAGTTACGGTGCCATTACCATGAACGAAAAAATCAGAATACTGGTCGCGGAAGATCACCTGGTGGCGCGCGTGGGCGTGAGCGCCATCGTCAACATGCAGCCCGACATGGCGGTGGTGGCCGAAGCCGCCAACGGCCAGCAGGCGGTGGAACTCTACCGGCAGCACCGGCCCGACATCGCTCTGCTGGATCTGCGCATGCCCGGCATGGGTGGGGTGGAAGCCGCCGCCGCCATCCGCGCCGAATTTCCCCAGGCCCGCATGATCGCTCTCACCACCTATGGCGGCGACGAGGACATCCGGCGCGCTCTCTCCGCCGGGGTGCAGGCCTATCTCACCAAGGACGTTCTGCACGACGAATTGCTCAACGCCATCCGCGCCGTGCACGCGGGCCAGACGTATTTGCCCGCCGCGGTGGCCGCCGCACTGGCCGCCCAGATGCCGCGCCCGGACCTCAGCGCGCGCGAGGTGGAGGTTCTGAAGTTGATTGTGCAGGGCCTGGCCAACAAGCAGATTGCGTACGCCCTGAGCATCGCCGAGCACACCGTGAAGAACCACGTGAAGAGCATTTTGAGCAAACTGGGCGTGCAGGACCGGACGCAGGCGGCCACGGCGGCGATTCAGCGGGGAATTATTCACCTGTAGGCGGTAACCTGGTCCGAGGAGAAAGCATGGAATACCGATTGTTAGGCGGGAGCGGTCTGGAAGTTTCGGTGCTGAGCTTCGGCACGATGACGCTGGGCGGTGAAGGACGATTTGCCGCGATGGGCAACGTGCAGGTGGAGGAGGCGCGCCGCCAGATTGAAATCTGTATCGAAGCTGGTGTAAACCTGTTCGACACGGCCGACATCTACTCGCTTGGCAAGTCGGAGGAAGTGCTTGGCCAGGCGCTGGGCGCGCGCCGCAAAGACATCGTCCTGGCGACGAAAGTCTTCGTTCGACTGGAACCCGGTAGCAACAGGGCCGGTCTCTCGCGCCGCCACATCCTGGAGGCCTGCGAGGCGAGTCTCCGCCGTCTGGGCACCGATTATATCGATCTCTACCAGTCCCACAGCTTCGACTCCCTGACGCCCGCCGATGAAACCATGCGCGCCTTCGAGGATCTGATTCGCGCCGGTAAGATCCGCTACGCCGGTTGCTCCAACCACTCGGGCTGGCAACTGATGAAAGTCCTGTCCGCCTCGGACCGGCTCGGGATTCCGCGCTATATTTCGCAGCAGATCAACTATTCGCTTTTGGCCCGCGACGCCGAACACGAACTGGTGCCCGCCGGCCTTGACCAGCGGACGGGCATCATGGCCTGGAGCCCCCTGCAAGCCGGCCTTCTGTCCGGCAAATTCCGCCGCGGCCAGGCGAAGCCTTCCGAGTCGCGGCTGAACAGTCTCGAAGCGCCCGGCACTGTTGATGAGGAGCGGCTGTACAGAATTGTCGATACCCTCGCTGAAATCGCCGCCCCGCGCGGGGTTTCCATCTCGCAGGCGGCGCTGAACTGGGTGATGCGCAAACCCGGCGTGGACACCGTCATCATCGGCGCGCGCAACGAGCAGCAACTCCGCGACAACCTGGCCGCCGCGAGCTGGAGCCTCACGGACCGCGAGGTGGAACGTCTCGACGAGGTCAGCGCGCTCCCACTGCCATACCCTTACTGGCATCAGCAGAAATTCGCCGGGGATCGCAACCCGCCGGCGAAACACGTCCGGTGACGTTCGCCGGCCGCAAGCCGGCTAATGGCCCATCCCATTCTCCGGGTGGCCGACTCAGGAACGCCATCAGGTGCCGAAGCAACTGCCGAACGTCTGCAGCCGGCTTCGGCCGTCTACTGTGCTACTTTGAAATCGGTCCATTGATATTCGACCGCGCTCTTTCCGCCCCTGCGATCCGTCGCAACCACCTGGAGATAGTACTCGCCCGGCGGCATCGCATTCGTCAGGCTCAGCACCCCGAACACGGCGGGTCCGCTGCCCTTGATCTCCACCACCTGCGCGGGCGCCGAGTACACCTCCTGGCCTTCGTGCACGATTCGAATCTGGGTTGCCAGATCGGTCCTGGCTAGCGGGTCGCGGCCTTTCTGAATGGCACAAAAGTACTCGAGTTCGCCACCCGGCCGGAACTGTCTCCGGGCGGGCGTGATTCCAAAAGCGGGCGTGCCACTCACAGAACCGGGCTTCTGACCCGAGGAAACGCCGTCTTGCAGGATGATGCTGGCCAGTACGAACGGCGCCTTGTTCAAATCCGGAACCTCGACGAACTGGCTTGCCGATCCGACTCTCGCCGACACCGCGTCCCGCACCGCCGCCCGGATCTGGTACCCGCCTCGCTTCGGGGCCGGGACGTCGAGCGTATAGACTACGCCGTCGCGGAGGGTCTGTTCCATTTTCTCGGGAAGAATCTTCAAATCGTAACTGGGGGCCACCGCCTGGAGCGGAACGTCGCCGTCGCCTGTGGCCACTGCCAGCAACTGGAGTTGCGCCGTAGAGGAACCATCGGGATTAGACCGCCAGGTTAGATCCCGCGCGTCAATATGCAGCAGGTTGCGAACCACCGGACGCTTGGGGGTCTCCGCATACAGTGCCGTCAGCCGGAGGCGGATGCCCGACGATTTGAATGGCGACAGCATCGCCGAGCGCATCTGCCCGATCGGCGTCCGCGGTTGGGAAGGCGTCATCTCCTCGTCGGTCTCACCGAAGAACCCCGACCTCGAGCGAACGTGCAATCCGGCGCGCTTCACTCTCACCGAAATCCCGTGGAAGTTGAGCGCCCGGTGTTTCTCCTGCAAGAGGCCTTCCGGCGGATAGAACCCTAACAGGTAATACCCTTTCTGATCTTCCAACATCCGGTCGAGCGCCCAGTTCAGGTCGTTGCCGTTCTCATATGCGAGTCCGCCGGTCTTGTCGGCGAGATAGGCCAACCCTTGCTGCATTATGTTCAAGTACCAGTCTCTTCCGCCGATGGCGCCCACGTGCGTCATGAGGTCGGCCAGCGGACCGCTGGTTACCCGATCCCCCGCATCCAGTTGGCGAGCCTGCAGTCCGGTGGCTTGTATGGTGTAGAGGACTGTGCCCGCACGGTTCGCGCGGTCGATCAATCCCCGCAAGGCTTCCGTGACCTCTACATCGTTCTCGATTGGCGACGGCGACGCCCCTGCTCCGCCCCTGTGCATGGTGGGGCCGGTTCCAGGAGTGAACAGTTGTATCCCGTCGGAGAACAGGATGATCGACTTGCGGCCCGGCATCTCCCGTAGAGCGTCCACGATGTAGCTGAGGCTTCCCAGGGTTCCCACCGTGGAGATCGTTTTGTTACGGATTTCGTGGCGGGCGTCCAGAGAACGCGTGTCCCCATCCGATGAAACTCCACCCAGGCGGCCGGCCAAGTCCGAATACTTCCCGGCCTGATCGATAACATTGATCCCCGCGCGCCCGTTGGGGTTCCAGCGCAGGCCGTCGATAATCGATAACAGGACCCTTTTATCTGCTGTGAACTGCTGCAGCGCTCCCGATCCGGCGCCCGTCCGCAGCACGGCCACCAGATCGCCCGGCTGCATCTGGTCCTCGACGAACTTCACCAGCGACCTGCGGACAAACGCCATGCTCTCAAAGGAGAGCCCCAGGTCATCCACCATCAGCACCAGCGTGCGCCGCACGTCCTCGGGACGCAGTTGGGATGGGGACGGGGGCGGCACGGCGGGACCGGTCTTCAGGGCGGGCCGCGGCTCTGCTGCTTGAGTCTCCGAAGCCACGCGAACATACGAGAAGTGCGTCAACGGCTGCGCTTTTCCGTCGATCAGCACCTCAAAGTCCGCCGGCGTGAGATCCGCGATGTTGTGCCCTTTTCCATCGGTAACCACAGCGTCCACCTGGACGAGCGTCGAGGTGACGCTGAAAACCGTCCCGCGGTCCGGATTCGGCGCCGGAACCGTGGGCGGCTGCTGTCCAAAAAGCCACAACGCGCCAAGCAGAATGCCGAACGTCTTCTTCATCTGGTCAGATCCTCGGCTCCCGGTTCATCCATCTCCTACTTACGCCAGGACGACTGTGAATAGAATAGCCCTTCTGCGGGGCGGACGCCCAGTCACGGGAGGGCCCCCGTGAATGGAAACAGGAGGTTCGTAAACTGCAACCTTCTGGATGGCGGGAATTCCAAGCGCACCATAAATGGCAACAATAGCTCCCGAACTGAGGCCGAAAACCCGATGAGCCCCACTTTCCAGAAGCAGTGCTTCGAGATCTTCGCACTGCTGGGCGAGGTTGGCACAGGTTGCTGCCGGACTGAGCCCGCGGCCTCGCCGATCAGGAACGTAAACGGAAAAGGAACTCGAGAGACTCTCCGCAAGCAGTGTGAAATCCTGTGCTGCCTGCATCCCGCCATGCAATAGGACGACCGCGGGCCCGTGACCAATTTGTCGGTACCCGATTCTCGTCCCGTCTCTCGAAGTGACCGACCCCTGCGCAAATCGTGCCATAGTCCACCCGGGGCCCGAAAACCAACGCTCCAATTCCCTGCGCTTCTTTCCGGCAAGCTTCTCCAGGATTCCCCGCCGGATCTCAGCGACTGTCAAGGAAGAGATAAACAGATCCTCGTCTTTGCGGCGTGGTCCGCATGGCGATTCCTCCGTATATCCAGTAATATGACCAGATTGTGGCATTGGAGGGCGGAAGCGCTGTCGCGTTCCGTGCGAAATTGCGTCAGCACGGTAGTAACCCGGATGGCGTAGAATAGAAGCCGGGGACAATTCATTGCCACGCCAGTTCGATGTCGTCATAGAGCGCGACGAGGAAGGCTACTACGTTGCATCAGTCCCACAGCTTGTGGGATGTCACACGCAGGCGCGATCGCTCGACGAGGTGACGCAGCGCATTCGCGAGGCGATCGAACTGTGCCTCGAAGTGCAAGGTGTGCCCGAACAAAGTCTTGAGTTCATCGGAATTCAACGCATCACGATTGCGGCATGAGCCGGAGTCCGCGGATCACAGGGGCTGAATTGATCGCCGCCTTGGCGAACGACGGTTTCCTGGTGGTTGGCGTCCGGGGTAGCCATCATTTTATTCGTCACGAAGATGGCAGGACTACCGTGGTGCCCGTGCACTCGGGAGAGACTGTAGGGCCCGGGTTGCTGCACAAAGTCCTCCGCGATTGCGATTTGAGTGTAGAAGCCCTGCGGAAATTGATGCAATCGCGATAGACCCCCACGATCGCGCTTGCGCCCCAAGAGGTTCCACATGGACGGAAACCATGTTGAGGGCTAAAGCATGCCCCACCCTACATGAAATAGTCTTTGACTTTGTCGAAGAGGCCTTTTTCGGCGGGGGCGTTGTCTACCGGCAGGGTCTCGCGCAATTGCTCCATCAGCTTCTTCTGCTCGCGGGTCAGGCGGGTGGGGATCTGCACCTCGACGTGCACGTAGAGGTCGCCGCGGCCGCTGCCGTTTACCACCGGCACACCCTTGTGCCGCAAACGGAACTGCGCGCCGCTCTGCGTGCCTTCGGGAATCTTGAGCTTGTGGGGCTGCTCGAGGGTGGGCACTTCAATTTCCGCGCCCAGCGCCGCCTGCGCCAGGTTGATGGGAATGGTGCAGTGCAGGTCCTGCTCGTGGCGCTCAAAGAAGACGTGCTCCTTGATCTTGAGGAAGACGTAGAGATCGCCGGGCGGCCCGCCGTTCGAGCCGGGCTGGCCTTCGGTTGCCAGGCGTATGCGGGTGTTGTTATCGACTCCCGCCGGAACCGTGACCTTGAGTTTGCGCTGGATCTGGCGGAAGCCGTTGCCGCGGCACTGGCCGCAGGGGTTGCGGATGACCTTGCCGGAGCCGCCGCAGGTGCTGCAAGTACGGCGGATGGAGAGGAAACTCTGTTGATACAGAACCTCGCCGCGGCCGTGGCAGGTGGGGCACTGGGATGGCCCGCTGCCGGGCTCGGAACCCGCGCCGCCGCAGCGGTCGCAGCGATCCATGCGGGCCACCTGGATGTCGGCGTTCATCCCGAAGACCGCCTCTTCGAAGGTCAGCTCCAGGTCGTAGCGCACATCCTCGCCGCGTTGCGCGCGGTTGCGGCGCCGCGCGCCGCCTCCGCCGAACAAATCGCCGAGGTCGAAGAAGTTTCCCAGGATATCGCTGAAATCGGTAAAAGCCTCGGGGTTGAAACCCGCGCCGCCGGCCGCGCCTTGCAGCCCCGCGTGGCCATACCGGTCGTAAGCCGCGCGCTTCTGCGCATCGCTCAGAACGCTGTAAGCTTCCGACGCCTCCTTAAAATTCTCCTCGGCGTGGGGGTTGTCCGGATTGCGGTCGGGATGGAACTTGAGCGCGAGCTTGCGGTAGGCGCCCTTGATCTCCTGATCGCCGGCGTCCTTGCCGACACCCAGTATTTCGTAATAGTCTCGCTTCGACACGGGATTCAATGCGTTACGGTTTCACTGCCACCCGCACCATGGCGGGCCTCAGAAGCTTGCCTTTGAAATTATAGCCTCTCTGAAACTCTCCCAGAATGGACTGGTCCTGGGCCTCATCGGTCTCCACGCGCTGTACCGCCTGGTGCAGGCTCGGATCGAACTGGCGGCCGGCGGTTTCGATCGGTTCCAGCCCCATCTTCTTGAGGGTTTCCAACAGATGCTGATAGATCAACTCGACGCCCTTGGCATAGTCGCGGTCGGCGGTCTCCACTTTGAGGGCGCGCTCGCAGTCATCCAGCACCGGCAGGATTTCCCGCACCAGCTCCATGCCGGCGAACTGCAGGAAATCGGACCGCTCCCGCTCCGCGCGCCGCCGCGCGTTATCGAACTCGGCGCGCGTGCGCAGCAGCCGGTCCTGCAGCTCCGCGTTCTCCGCCGCCAGCCGATCGCGCTCGGCGGTCGCCGCCGCCAATTGCCCGTAGGGCGTTTCCGCCGGAACGTTGTCGTCGGGAGACACGTCGGAAAGTTTCTGATTGGGCTTCTGGGTGTCCACTGTTACCAGCTTATCAAAGTGGGTCTCTAGAACTGGGCGCTCTCCAGGGCCCGGCTGGTTTCCAGCACGGCCGCCATCACCTGCTCGTAGTGCATGCGCATGGGCCCCAGCACGGCGACTTTAGCCGGCAGACCGCTGGCCATGCGCACGCTCATGCCGATCAGCGCCAGATCCTTCATGGCCGGGTGAATGGCTTCGAGGCCGACATGCACTTCCAATGCTCCGGGCGGCTGCTCCAGGAAGCGGTCCAGCAGCTCGATGACGCGCTTCTTCTCTTCCAGCGCGCGCAGCAGCCCGCGCATTTTTTCGCGCGTCAGGTGCAGGTCCAGCCCGAGAAGGTTGGAGGCGCCTTCCATGTGGACTTCCGGCGCCGTGTCCACTTCCAGCAGGCCCTTGCGGCACAACACCTGGAGCTGGCGGGTGACCGCGTCATAGGCGGCCCGTTCTTCGAGCATGCGGCTCAGCAATTCGCGCCGCGCGGCGCCCAACTGCCAGCCGCTGAAGTTGCGGTTGACATAGTTGCGGATGGAGATCAACTGGTCGGGCGAGGCCGGCTCGTCGAGCGCCACCACGCGGTTCCGCACCATGCGGTCGCGGGTGACCAGGATCATCAGGACGCGGCGATCGGCCAGCGGCACCAGCTCGATCTGATCGAGCGCTTGCGCCAGGGCGGGCAGCGCGGCGGCGATCCCCACGTTGCGGGTGAGTTCCATCAGGATGTGGCTGGAGTGTTCCACGCGCGCGCCCACGCTGTCGAGGGCGCTGAATTCGTCGCGCAAGCGGTCGGCTTCACCCGCCGCCACGCGGCCGGCGGTCAGCGAGCCGACATAAAAGCGGAAGGCTTTTTCGGTGGGCAGGCGGCCCGCCGAGGTGTGGGGTTGCGAGAGGTAGCCCTCATCGGCCAACTCCGCCATGACATTGCGGATGGAGGCCGGGCTCAGCGCCTGTCCGCGCCGCCGCGAAAGCGTCTGCGAGCCAACCGGTTCACCGGTCTCGATGTACTCGCGCACGATGGCCCGCAGGATTTCGAAGTGCCGGGTGCGCATGGTGGCGTCGCTTCGCATGGCGTCTTTGAGTACAACTCCCCCCATCTTCATTCTATGCAGCAGCACGGCTGAGGTCAACGCGTTTGCGGGCGCTTTCCAGGCGCTTGCGCGACTCGGCCCTCCGCTCCCTCACGGTCGAGCGACAAGTCGCGGCTCGCATGGATGCCTCCCACCGGCGACTCGGCCCTCGGTCGCGGCTCGCATGGATGCCTCCCACCGGGGTGCCAGCGGAGCCTATTCATGCGGCACAAAAATCAGATTGCGAGCCGCGACCGTCAGGGAGCGGTTGCTCCTACCCAGCTAAGCCTCCTCGAAAAGAGCCATAGCGTCCCCCTGCCCGCCGACCACATACTCGATAGCCGCCGACACGTGCTTCGGCTTTTTCAGCCATCGTGTGCTGCCATGACGCGCCCATCTCTTCCGGCCCACTGGATCCAGGTTCATCCAATTCAGGCGGCGGCTGGCGTATGCCTTGAAGTCGCTCATGACGCGCTCCGGCGTCATCCCGGCTTCCACCGCCGCGTGCACATGAGTACTTCGCACATGCGCTGCCAGTAAGGTCCAGCCACGATGGACGCATACTGCCTGCATGGCCGCTAGGACGGCGTCGCGACGAATGGGGTCGAGATGATAGGGCGCCTGATCCATGCGTTCCCTCTCGGCCGCGGCACGCTTCGCATCCACTTCCAGCGTCGGGCTACCAAGCTGGTTGTGTTCCCGGTCGACGGAGCCAGACTCGCTGCCATGTAGATGGCATCCGTAACAGGCAAAAGTGATCAGGTAAGTCACGGGCTGTGAGCCCAATTCTAGCGCCCATACCGCTCCGCTCCCTCACGGTCGCGGCTCGCATGGGTCGTGGCTCGCATGGGTCGTGGCTCGCATGGGCCCATACCGCTCCGCTCCCTCACGGTCGCGGCTCGCATGGCTCCTCACGGTCGCGGATCGGTGAGAGAGAGCGCGCAGGGGGATTATTACTTCCCGGAATCCAGCACGGCGGGAATCTGCGACTGGCGCTCCACGCGGCCGTTCAGTCCCTCTTCGAGTGAAATGTGGTTCTTCTCGAGCGTCTCCCCCAAGACCTGGTCGAGCGAGATGCGGGCGCGGGCATAGGCCGCCAGAGCGTTGGCTTCGGAAATCCGGGCGGTCACCAGGGCGCGCTGGTCGCTCATGACGGTGTCGAAGGTGGTGGTGCGGGCGCCGGAAGTAAACCTCTGCTGGTCCGCCTCCAGCAACTGCCGTTCGAGTGCCGAAGTTTCCCTGGCCGCGTCATACCGGGTGTGGGCCTGGCGCAGCGCGCTCATGCGCGCGGCCACGTCCACCACGATGGCATTGGTATCTCTCTGGCTGGAAACCTGAGACTGGCGGTGCTGCAACTGGTCGATCCCGTAGTCGCCCTGGGCTGCGCGGTTTTTCAAGGGCGCGGCAATACTGACGGTCGCCTGGGAATTGGGGAAATTGTGTCGCAGAACCTGCGCCTCCGCCGAGCCGAGGCCGCCCACGAAATATGGATTGGGCGGCTCGCCGTCCACCGCGTGGCCCACGCCCGCCGAACCCCGGTCATAACTCAGCAGGGTCAGGTTGGAGGGCGGCAGGAGCGGATTGGCAGTGCCGGCCAGATTGATCTCGTCGGTCTGATCGCGATATTTTGTGACGGCCACGTCCGGTCTTTTCGCGAGCGCGGTGGCCACCAATTGGCGCAATGGCGGCAAATCGTCGGTATCGGGGACTGCGATGCGGTCAACGGTCACGATCGACGCCCTTTCCAGAATCGGGTCCTCGGTATGACTCAACGCCTCCTTGAGCAGGATCTCCTGCTGGCGCACATTGGCTTGCGCAATCAGCAAGTCCTTCCGGCTGGTGGCCAGTTCGGCCTGGGCCCGCGGCAATTGGATGGCCGGAATGGCCTCCGCGGCGATCTCTTTTTTGGTGTCGTCGAAGAATTTCTGCGTGATCTCCCAAGCCTGCTGCCGCGCCTGCAATTCCGCGTTGGCCGCCACCAGGTTCCAGTACAGGTTCAGAACGCCGGCCACCAGATCGAGCATTTGCGACCGGAACTGCTCCCGCGCCGCGGTCACATTGATCAGCGAAATACGGATGGTGCGGTTGTTGAGTCCGATTCCGAATCCCTGCAGCAGCGGTTGCCTGAGCGTGATGTCCATGTGGGTGGCCGCCACCGGATTCACGAAATCGCCCGGAGCGTTCTCCTGAAAGTGCTGCTGGTAGTCGCGAAACTGGATCTGACCACCTGTGAGCAGCCCCTGACTGAATACGCTGTTGTAGATGCGCTGCGATTGCACCAGCGCGCTCGTCTGGCTCACAACCAGGGTGGACTGAGGCTGCGTAATGTGCGAGAAGTTGGTGGTGCTCTGCAGAGTGGGATCGTAATTCGGCACGATGGTCCCTACCTGCTGGATGGTGGCTCCGCCGCCGTTACCGCCGCCGCCGCCGCCGCCGCCGCCGCCGCCCAAGCCGGCGCTGGCGACGGTTCCATTCACGCCAACGCCGGTGTTCACGCTGGAAATCTGGCTGCTGCCGCTGGGCACGCCGCGATTGGGACCTCCAGCCTTGGAGCGCTCCAGCGCCGAATCCGCCAGCCAGGGCCCATAGCGGTCGATTTCCAGGTTCAAGTTGTTTTCAATCGCCAGCGCTATAGCATCCTGCACCGTCAGGTAGAGATTGCCGGCTCGAATCAGACTTTCCAGGCGGCTGGAATTATGCAGACGGATGGGGGAAACCGTGGAAGCCACGTAGGGGCGAATGGCCGAAGGAACGGGTGCGCTCTCGACCGTGGCGGGCTGATTCTGAGCCAGGCAGGGCAACGCCAGCGCCACTCCCACGGCGGTTTTCAAGAGGCTCGAGAGTTTCATCGCAGCGCCTCCGGTTTCTTCATGTCGGGCAGAGAGGGCGGCAGCGCGGACTCCCTCTGCACGTAGCCGCGCATGGCCTCTTCCATGGAAATGTGATTGACTTCCAGCGTCCGGCCCATGGCTGCGTCGAATCCGATTTTGGCGTGTGTGTAGTTGGCCATGGCTTGCACCTCGCCGTCCTGATCGTTGGCCAGATCCTGCTGCGCCGCAATCACCAGCGCCACGCTGCCTACGCCGTACTGGAACCGCTTTTGCTCCGCGTCGAGGCTCTGTTCGGCCAGCACGCGTGTCGCTACGGCGGTTTCATAACGCGAGCGCGCCTGCTGCAAATTGATCACGTTGGTCTTCACATCCACGCGCACCTGGTTGACGGCGCGCTGCATCTGCAGTTCGGTCTGCCGCAACTGCAATTCGTCGGTCACGTAATCGGCCTGCGCCTGCCGGTTACGGAAAGGAATATTGAGAGAGATGCCAGCCGAATAATTCGGAAAATTCCGGCGGACAACCTGGCCGACCAGGTTTCCCGTCCCACCGATGAAATAGGGGTTGGGGGTACCGTAGGCGTAGTCGGCATTGAGAGGGTTGGCCGGGCCGCTCAAGCCGTTGTTGGTGAGCTCGGCAAAGGCCTGCAGGCTGGGCAGCAGATTGTTTTTGGTGCCCTTGAGCAACTGCTTCTTACTGTCCAGATTGACCTGGGCCTGGGCGATTTCGTCGCGCTTCTCGAGGGCCTCCTGCACCAGGTCCTGCACCGGGCGGATCTCGTCCGTCTTGGGGACTTCGATACGATCCAGGGGAACGATGTGCACGTCGTCCAGCCAGACGTTCTGCAGGGCATTGCGGTTGAGCGCGTTCTTCAGCACGATTTCCTGCTGCGCCACGTTGGTTTGCGCGATCAGCAGCGCCTCTTTGCTGGCCGAAACCGCCGCCGCCGCACGCGTTACCTCGATGCCCGCCAGCGCTCCGATCTCCACCTGCTTTTTATTGCCTTCATAGAGCTTCTGGGCGGCATCGAGCGCCTGCTCTTTGATGCGCACGGCCTCGTTAAAGCTCACCAGGTCCCAGTAGAGATCGAGGACCGCCGCCACGGTGGTGGCCACCTGCTGCTTCACCAGCAGATCGCTCACCTTCAGGTTGTTCCTGGCCACCTTGATGTAGCGGTTGTTGACGCCCATGCTCAGCCCTTGCAGCAGCGGCTGCGTGACGTAAAAATCCAGGTAGCCGGAGAGCGCCGGATTGAACAGCGGGGTGGCGCTGTTCAAGAAGCTGCGCGATTCACCGAAAGTCATCTGCGCGTAGGTGCCGGTGATCCAGCTTTGGGCATACCCGAAATAGCCCTGGCGGTAGCTGTTCACCAGCGTGGCGGTGGCATTCAACTGGGTATTCGTCAGCGGGGTGGTGCTGTGCCCGATGGTGAACTGGGCATACAGGGTGGGATCCAAGCTGGGCGGATTGGGTCCGATGCCGGTGACGATTCCGCCGCCCGATCCAATCCCCGCGCCGCCGGCCAGGCCGCTGGAAGCCGTGCTGATGCCGGCCGTCGAGACGCTGGCGGGTCCGGCCACGACCGGGACGTCGGTGCCGCGCAGGAGCCCGCCCGATTCGGCCCGCCGCAGCACCTCGCGCGACAGGTACTGGCCATAGCGCTGGACGGCGATGTCGAGATTGTTTTCGAGCGCCAGCGCAATCACATCCTGCGCCGAGAGATAGAGGTTGCCGGACCGCACCAGTTGTTCCAGCCGCGGGGTATTGGCCAGCTTGGCCGGTGGAACGGTCCGCTTCTCCAGGTGGAACGGCGCCAGCAGGCGGCCCACCACCGGGCGCGCTTTAGGGGTATCGATGGACACTTCGGGCGTTTGCGCGGGCGCAACCATAGCCGCCACCGCCAGCAACAACAGAGCTTTCATGGAGCTTCTCATAGGAATCGAATTATCGTGCGGGTTGTACATGGCAACTCCGGCACCACCCATCACATCATCGTAAGCGGCTGGAACGCAATCAGTTCGCGCCGCCTAAGGGGGTCGCTGCGAAGGGACGGGTGTCCGATTGCGGACAGCGCTTCGCGGAATCGGACGGCAGTGGGGCGGCCAATCATGGATCGTGGGGCAGTCTTCCTGGACTGCGGCCGACGCCCCCGCCGTCCTGCCCGCGCTTTGCAGGATGCTGATATGGTTGCTCCGGCGGCGGGACGAGGGCGTCCCGCGCAGACCAGGGGGTCTGCCCCACAAACTCTTGGAGCATTCGGTATGGTGATAAGGAAGCCATGCACAAAGCGGTGATCTTCGATCTCGGCCGGGTCCTCGTGGATTTCGATTTTGGGCGCGGATATCGCGCGCTGGAAGGGCTCTGTCCTTACGATGCACGGGAGATTCCGCGACGCCTGGCCGCCTCCGGCCTGGTGGAACGCTTCGAAACCGGCCTGGTGGAGTCCCACGATTTTGTCGCGCAGCTTTCCACCGTGCTGAGTCTGCACGTGGATTACGACCAGTTCTGCCGGCTGTGGAGTTGCATCTTCACCGAGCCGCTGATTCCCGAGAGCCTGCTGGCCGGACTTGCGGCGCGCTACCCTCTGGTGCTGCTTTCCAACACCAATCGAATCCATTTCGAGATGCTGCGCCACCGTCTGCCGGCGCTGCGGCACTTTCACCACCTGGTGCTGTCCTATGAAGTGAAGGCCATGAAGCCGCGGCCGGAGATCTACCGCGCCGCCGTGGAGTGCGCGGGGTGCCGTCCGGAAGAATGTTTTTATACCGACGACATACCGGCTTACGTGGAGGCCGCGCGCGCTCTCGGAATCGACGCCGTGCAATTCGAATCCGCGGCGCAGACGGAGCGGGAACTCGCGGCCCGGGGCATCCATTGGCAAAAAAATGCCGGGCGCCCGGAGGGAGCGCCCGGCTGAGGAGCCCCGTAGACTGTTCGGAGGGTCAGTCTGCGGGGTTGGAGGAGCTTTTTAGGCCAGGAGGCCGCCGTGTCCCAGGCAGGCGACTTCCCAACCGGTCACATGATAACGCGCCAACAGCGGTGGCAAAATCAAATCGACCACGTTCGGCTTGGCCGACCGGAAACATCCCGGGGCCGAAACGATCGGTACTTCATCCTTATACGACATCAGCAGCAAATTGCCCGGTTCCACCGGCGCCAGGAACCGTTCCACCTGCCCGCCGACCTTGGTCATGGCCTGCCCGATCACGTCTTCCGGACCGGCCGGCGCGGTGGTCGAAGCCACCAGGATCACGCAGGGCTTGGAGCGCAGCAAGTGCTGCATGCAGCGCGCTACCGAATTCTCGTCTTCCGTGCACGACAGGACGAAGTTGGCGTTCACCCCGAACCGCTCCAGCCGCTGCCGCATGATGTTCTCGAATAACTGCCGGGCCCGTTCCCCGCTGATGGGATCGGTGTAGAGAATTCCCACGCTCGGCGCCCGCACGGGCCGCGCCTGCAGGATGGGACCGCGCTCTTTCAAAATGCCGATGACCGCGTCCAACTGCTCTTTGGCAACCGCAAACGGCGCACTCTTGACGGTGGCAATGCGCTGGCCGGCCACCGCGTAGCTGAAGTTCAAGACGGTGGCGATGACCGTCGAGGCCGTGCAATTGATCTGCTTGAGCAGTTCGTCGTCCACCAGCACGCAGCAGTTCTCAGTGGCCAGCAGGTTGGCGCGCCCGCCGGCCGCCAGACGGATTTCGAAACTGCCGCAACCCATCTCGCTGGCAACCTGGCAGACGGCGTCGTCTTCGCCAACCTCGCCGTCCTCCAGCTCGGTAACCCAAATGCTTTCCATGCCCTCGGATTCCAGGACCCGGACGTCTTCGTCGCTGATCACATGGCCTTTGGCCAGCAGCTTCTTCCCGCCCGGACGGAACACCGTGCAACAAAGGACCCGTCCGGTTGAAGATTTCACATCAACCGTTAGCGCTCTCATGCATGCCTCACAAGAAGTAGGATCGAAAACCGATTCAGGACTCTTTAATCCTGAAAGACGATTCTAGCCCAGATTGTCTATTACGCGCACTTGTTTTCCGCGGTATTTTGTGGGTGCGCGAAATAACCCCACTTTGCGGGTAGTGCTACAAGTAGTGCTAGTGTCATGACCGCTTAGAAAGGTACTTTCGATAACTCAGAGTTCGCCTGGCGTCTTTGCGGCTGAACTGCCAGTTGATTTTGGTGCGCTTCTCGTTCACCGTGGCGTTCCAGGCTCGTGC
>Ga0181530_10002107_pt1 | contig 24183 bp, 17 predicted proteins | sample PEATcosm2014_Bin_42_FD_119769 | JGI IMG/M metagenome (GOLD analysis project Ga0181530, IMG submission 119769) | Peatland microbial communities from MTU Mesocosm Facility, Houghton, MI, USA - PEATcosm2014_Bin10_60_metaG | ecosystem: Environmental > Terrestrial > Soil > Wetlands > Peat | place... | reverse complement strand
TCGTGGGCGATGCGGGCCAGGGTTTCGATTTCCGCGACATCGAGTTTCGGATTTCCGAGCGTCTCGGTGTAGAGCGCCTTGGTCTTCGAATTGATCGCCTTCCTCAGCCCGTCGAAGTCGTCGCCATCGACGAAGCGCACGTTGATTCCCAGCTTGGGCAGCGTGTAGTGGAACAGATTGTAAGTCCCGCCGTAGAGCGAGGTGGTGGAAACGAGTTCGTCTCCGGCGGAGGCCAGCGTAATCGCGGTCAGCGTTTCGGCGGCCTGGCCGGAAGCTGTGGCCAGCGCCGCAACTCCGCCTTCCAACGCCGCGATCCTCTTTTCGAAAACATCGGTGGTCGGATTCATGATCCGGGTATAGATGTTTCCGAATTCCTTGAGCGCAAACAGGCGCGCCGCATGGTCGGCATCGTCAAACACGTACGACGTAGTCTGGTAAATCGGCACGGCGCGAGACTTGGTGGTCGGGTCGACGACCTGTCCGCCGTGGACGGCCAAAGTTGCAAAATGCTGCTGTTTCTCAGCGTTGTTGTCTTTGTCTTGTGACATTACGGCTCCTCATCTTTCGATTGTTCATTGTACAAAGGAGATAAATCCGGTCCACTTCCTGTGGACTATATATGGCAGCAACATCTCATGCCGATTGGCCGCAAGGCATAGGAGCCAGGCCGCTCCCCTGGTGATTGTCGGTCACAAGCGGCCTCCCAAAGACGGCACACTGCCCGAGTTGCTAATTATACAATGCGGACCGGCCAGAAGCTCAGGTTCGCCGTCGGCGGTGGTTGACACTGTGTTTTCTATGGCTTAAGAGCCTTAATGTGCACTCGGAAGGCCAAGCTGGGGTTGGACGGAGCCGTTCAGGGTTACGAAAGTTTAGCTCCAAATCGCCGAATCCTTTCCTGCCCGTTTCCCGCCTGTTATCAATGAGTGTTGTCGTGTCTTTTTGCGCCTGGGAAGCGGCACCCGGCTTCCCCGGCGGGAGCTTGCCTGAAATGGAGATTCGCCCTAAATCCTGGCGGGACATGACCGCGGCGCCGCGCTTTTTTATTGCCGTGGTCGTGATCTGCGGGACCACCGTGCTGACCTATTCGGTTCTGCACGGGAGGAGCCAGAATCCCCTCAAATTCTTCTGCTATCTGGTCATCGCCCTGGCCGCCTCCCGGCTCAAGGTGAACTTGCCCGGCATTACCGGGACGATGTCGGTTAATTTTCTATTCCTGCTGCTGGGTGTGCTGGAACTGAGCTTGTCGGAAGCCATCGCCCTGGGCTGCGCGGCGGTGGTGGTGCAGTGCTTCGACCGCAACCGTACGGTCCCGCTGCAAGTCGTCTTCAACACCTGCTCGACCGCTTTGGCCATCGCGATCACCTTCTTTGCCTATCGCTACCCCTTTGCCCATCGTGTCGTGAGGAACCCCTCCACCATGCTGTTTCTGGCGGCGTCGGTTTACTTCGTGGCCAATACGCTGCCGGTGGCCGCCGTCATTTCGCTGACCGAGCAAAAGTCGCTGCGCAAGATCTGGGCAGACTGCTATTTCTGGAGCTTCCCCTACTACCTGGTGGGCGCCGGAGTGGCCGGCATGATGAGTTGGCTGCACGGCTTTACCGACTGGCAGACTTCGTTGCTGACGCTTCCGGTGGTGTATCTCATCTATCGTTCCTACCGCCTTTACCTCGGCAAACTGGAAGGCGAGAAGCGCCACGTCGAAGAGATGGCCGACTTGCACATGCGCACCATCGAGGCGCTCGCGCTCGCCATCGAAGCCAAGGACCAGACCACCCACGATCACCTTCAGAGGGTGCGCGTTTACGCCATCGAGGTGGCCAAGGAACTGAAGGTCAATCGGGAAGGCATGGAGGCGCTTCAAGCCGCCGCCTTGTTGCATGACATCGGCAAGCTGGCCATACCCGAGCACATCATCTCGAAGCCGGGGCGCCTGACGCCGGAAGAATTCGACAAAATGAAGATCCATCCCCTGGTGGGAGCGGAAATCCTCGAGCGGGTGCGCTTTCCTTATCCGGTCGTCCCCATCGTACGGGCCCATCACGAAAAGTACGACGGCACCGGATATCCGATGGGATTGCGCGGCAACCAGATTCCGCTGGGCGCTCGCATCCTGGCGGCGGTCGATTTTCTCGACGCTCTGGCGTCGGACCGGCAATACCGGCGGGCGCTCTCTCTGCATGAAGCCATGGCGCGCCTGGTCGAGCAGTCGGGAAAGTCCTTCGACCCGCAGGTGGTCAGGGTGCTAGAAAGAAAATATGTGGAGATGGAGCAACTCGTCCATCAACGCACTGATAATATGGGCAAGCAGCGCTTGTCCACGGAAGTCGAGGTCAAAGACCAGGACGGGGACTCGGAGCCCTCTGTCAGGCCGGCAGCCGGGTTCGAGACGCAGGGCAAGCGGCCTTCGCCGGAGCGCAATTTCCTCGGCTCGATCGCGGCCGCGCGTCAGGAAGCGCAGACTCTTTTCGAACTCAGCCAGGATTTGGGAGCTTCGCTGAGCCTCGACATCACCCTCTCGGTGTTTGCAGTGAAGTTGCGCCGGGCGATGCCCTACGATGCCATTGCCATCTACGTCCGGCACGGCGACGAACTGGTGCCGGAGTATGTGAATGGCGACAACTTCCGCCTGTTTGCTTCGCTGCGCATTCCGATGGGGCAGGGGCTCTCGGGCTGGGTGGCGCAAAACCGCAAGCCCATACTGAACGGCAATCCTTCCGTCGAACCCGGTTATCTGAACGATCCTTCGAAATACAGTACGCTGAATTCAGCCCTGGCCGTTCCGCTCGAGGGATTGCAGGGAGTGGCCGGCGTGGTCGCTGTGTACCACGCGGAAAAAGATTTCTTCACCTCCGACCACCTCCGCATTTTGCTGGCCATCAGTTCCAAGATGGCGCTGGCCATCGACAATGCGGTGAAGTACGAGGAGGCGGAGAGTTCGGCGGTCACCGATTACCTGACCGGCCTGCCCAATGCGCGCTCGCTTTTCATGCAACTCGACCGGGAACTGGCGCGCTGCAAACGCGACAACAAAACCCTGACCGTAATGGTCGCCGACATGGACGGTTTCAAGCAGATCAACGACCGTTTCGGGCATTTGGAAGGGAACCGCGTGTTGCGCCTCTTTGCCCGCTCGCTCAAGGAAACCAGCCGTGACTACGATTACGTCGCGCGGATGGGCGGCGATGAATTCGTGGTCATCGCTCCCGGACTCACCTCCGAAGCCGCCGCCCGCAAGGCGGAACAGATGCGCGACCTTGCCCGCCAAGCCGGTAAGGACATCTGCAACGAGGACATTCTATCGCTGAGCGTGGGCAAGGCCGGGTATCCCGAAGACGGAATCGACGCGGAGAAGATACTCGCGGAAGCCGATAAACGCATGTATTTGCAGAAGCAAAGCCAGTCGGGTCAGAAGAACCGCCGGCTCTATCCGCGGGTGCGTGGCCGCCTGACCACCGAAATTTCCGGACACGGACGGGAACGGGCGATGCTTGGCATTGTCACCAACCTGAGCCAGGGCGGCTGCTATGTGGAAACCAGCGGCCTGCTGTTGCCGGGATCGCAGTGTGAACTCACTTTCTCGCACGAACATATCAACGTTACGATTGAATGCGAGGTTGTGCGCATGGACGCCGGTATTGGCGCGGCGCTGAAATTCAGCGAAGCGACGCACGCGACCCGCTCCGCCTTGCAGCGCATCCTCGAGCATTTGTCCAGCATGGATGCGAACGTTGAACTGCAACGCACCCGCAACGCCGCCGCCGGCCGCTCACTCTGAGGGGAATCAAAGTCTCGTATCAGGGTATCGCTTTAGCGATACCGCAGGTCCTGGTACAGACCCGGCAAGAAACGACAAGAAGCGCCCAACCCGGCGATCTGATCCACGAGAGTCACTGAAATTTGGCGACTGCCAGGCCGAGGGGTACCTGGTTGCCGGCAACGGGCGAGTTCGCATTCGGAGTGAGCACACCTGAACTTTGATCGATGTCGAAGATATCGAAGGCATCCGGCGTCCCATAGCCTATCGTCAGGTAAAGGAATTGGCCCGAAGGATCGACAATTAGACCGCCTTCTGCTTCAGGACTCACCGTGAATGGCGATCCGGCAACCGTAGTCAGCACGCCGGTAGTGGAATCGATCGTAAATGCCCCGATCGTGTTTCCATTGAAATTAAACGCGTAGAGAAACTTTCCGGAGGGTGAAATCGTCAGTTCATAGGTCTGCGTGAACGGAGTCGGTGCCGTCGCGAACGGTGAGCCCGGGATGGCCGTCAGTGCGCCCGTCGTGCCGTCAATCGTGAACGCAGCGATGCTGCCGGCATTCGACAGCGCGACGTAGAGGAATTTGCCCGAAGGATCAGCCTTGATGCCATCTGGCTGGCTGTTGCCTTGTGTCGCAAACGGAGATCCAGGCATCGACGTGAGAGCTCCCGTTGTGCCGTCAATCGTAAATCCCCAGACGTTGTAACCAGCGGGGAGGGTTACATCGTCGAACTGTGCGGATGCAAAGAGGAAACGCCCCGTCGGATCGACTGCGATCTCTAGTGGAGGACCGCCATGGCCGGGGGAGGAAAAAGGTCCGCCTGAAATGACGGTCAACGCTCCGGTCGCGGCATCGATAGTGAAACCCGCCACTGCCCCGAAATCGGCTGTGGTTGAGGTGTAGAAAAATCTTCCGGTCGGATCGACCGTAAGCCCAGAAGATCCCGGCGTTGGTTGCTCTACCGGAAAAGGTGAATCCGCGGTGAGGGTCAGCGTTCCTGAAGAATTGATCGCGTAACAGTTGATTTCTGAATTCGCGTCGTTGGCCGCGTACAAGAAACTGCCCGAGGGTGTAACCGCCATATCAGTGTCCCCAACCGTTTCTCCTCCGATGGGAATGAAAGAAGCAGTCTGCGTTAACGCCCCGGTACTTTGGTTGATGCGGAACGCATAGATATCGTTCCCGAAGTCTGAAGCGTAGAGAATCTCCGTGGTAGATGGGGGCGGGTTGCCCCCTCCTCCGCTGGAACTATTTCCTCCGCCGCACCCGTAAATGGACAATGTTAGTGAGGTCAGCAGCAGTAATATCCAGGCGCTAGTGGGTTTCATTCGCATCGCCTCTACAGCCAATCGATTCGCGGAAATCTTCTTTTTGATTCCAAAAACGGCAATAATTTTACGCCTATTTCGCCTGTTAGCAACGGGTGAAAAGACTTTCATCGTGGACACTGTCGTCAACTCGATCTTACGGTCACTTACACCGACTTCGAAAAGGAAGTGTGGGGTATGAACCTCACAGGGACCGTGTGCCCATTCAGGGGCCGGGCGGGGATGCCCGGCGGTCCACCGGCGAGATCTATGCGGTCACGGCCATCGGCCGAATCTGCAGAAGCGGCGCCGCGTTGCCCGACAATTCCCGTGGTTTCGACAGGCCGAGCCGCAGCATGTTCGCCGTCGCCACGCCCGTCCGGTAAAACGACTTCTCGCAATCCGCCGTGGATGGGCCCCGCATATTCCCTTCCACATATGCCAGTCCCGGACAGCGCGAACAACTGGCAACGTGTGAGCACGACGAGCACACGGTGAGGTCTTTGGCCTGGATCGAGCGAACTTCTTTCATCTGCGGAGAAAAGTTCCAGATATCCAAGAACTTCTGTTGCCGGATATTTCCCGTGGGCAGGGGAAACTGCACGCAGGGAAAGACATCGCCGTAGGGCGAAATGTAGCAGAAGGAATGGCCCGCGCTGCAAGAGTAACCCTCAAGGTCTTCCGCCGAGGGCGGTTTGGGAGGAGCGCAGAACTCTTCCTGGCTGTCGACCAGCGAGGGATTGTGGAAGATTTCCGGAAGTTCCTCTCCCGGAATGCGCAGTGCAAGGACGGAGGTGTCGCCGTCCATCATGGGCGTGATCGTGGGATCGAGCGTGTAATGCGCTTCGAGTTCGGCGGCCAGTTTCTGCACTCCGCTCTGGTCAGCAAGATTCACCGTCATCAGAACATTCGCGATAGTTACGCGCAGCCCTTGTTCGCGCAAGAAGCGAATAGATTGGATGGTGCGCTCGAGCGAGTGCGGCAGCATGGTGATGGCGTCGTGCACTGCGGGGCGATGGGAATACACGCTGACCTGGATCGTGTCTATGTCGAGCGCGCGGATCCGCCTCGCTTCCTCTTCATGAATCATCACCGCATTGGTCTTGATCTTGACGTTGAACATGAGACGGCGCGCGTGTTCGACAATCTCAAAAAAGTCGCGGCGCATAAACACCTCGCCGCCGCTGAAGGTAAGAAAGAAAACGCCCGCTTCGGCCAGTTGATCGAGCACGCCCTTGATTTCGGCGGTCGTCATCTCGCCGTGGTCGTCGTGATCGAGATAACAATGCACGCAGCGCTCGTTGCAGCGGTACGTCACATCCATATGCACGGCGAGCGGCACGCCCAGGTTGAATGCCTTCTGGCCCACTTCGCTCATCAGCGTCATAAGGCAGCCTCCGGAGCCAGCGGCTGGTTCGAAACGATAAGAACTCCGTGGCTGGAAAGTTCCGTGACGAACTGCTCGGCGTCCGCCTGGGCCTCTTCGAAATCGACTTCGAATTGCTCGCAGATATGGTCGCGCACGATTTTGTCCAGAGGAGTGCGTCCGTCGGCCGCTTGAAAGATGGCGGTGGCGACTTCGTTCAGCGTGAAGAAGGTCGAATCGGCCGGATTCATCACCATCATTTCGCCGGCCAGCGCGCGCGCCGCTATGGCGGAACTCCGCGCAATGTAAATGCAATTCTCAGCCATGCTCAGGCGCCCCGCGAAACCTACGGACTTCTTCCCACACCCTGCCATCAGGATAGAACGTCAGGCGGCAAATTGGAACCCTGGAAATGAAATCGCATGCCGTGGCGAATAGCTTTTCCACCAGGCCGTGGTCCCCGGCGAAAAACAGGATATTGCGCATCAGGCGGCGCACGGCTTCCGCCGGCGCCAACTCCTCCACTCGGTTCTCCGCACCCTTTTCCAGGAAAAACAGGGCACCGACCGGCGCCGCGCAGTTCTCGCCCGACTTAGCCAATTCTCCGGCGAAAGGCGTGCCGAAAGCCTGGTACCCTCCGCCGCTCGGGCGCACGTAAGAAATTTCGTCGGTAAGCAAAGTCACGTCCGCCGGCGCGAGCCGCGTCATCGTGGTTTTGCCCGCGCCCGATACGCCCGAGAACAGATAAGCCCGGCCCTCGCAAATCGCGCTGGCCGAGTGCAACAGAAATCCGCCGCGCTCGGCAAGAATCAGGCTGTGCAGAATGCGCAGCACCGAATCGAGAGAATATGGATTGGCATTTTGCCGCACCCTGCCTCGTCCCGTGCGCGGGTCCCAGCGAGCGTGGAAGTCGCCGCGCTCCAGTATCCACTCCTCACCCTCGCGACCGACCCGGACTTCCTGATCGGAAGCTGATCCCGTGCGCAGGAGATCGAATTCCAGCTCAAATTCGGGACGCGAAGAACTTAAGAATCCAGCGTAGCGCTGGCGCAGCAGATCGAGAAAACCCGCGTCAGAGGTGGACAAAGCAATCGGAATTCCTCCGATCTCGACACAAGCGCTCTTGCGCGGCGCGGCTGTCATAGGGCCCCAACATCCCCGCCGTCTTTCGTGCCTGGAATTTCGCGCGCCGAGGGCTTGCCGTAGCTGTGAAGTTTCAGCGCGAGACGCCGAGCCACTGCGCAATGGCAGAACACCATGCCCACGGCGCGAGACCACTTCGCGTGAAATCCCGGCCGCAGAAGGCGTGCGGAGACTCCGGGCCCTTGGTCAACCCTGCTGACCAAACGGCCGAGCAGCGCTTCGAGAGGATACCGAGGATCAGGCCCAGGCATGGAATCGCCTCGCAGCAGAAATCCATTCGGCGGGCGGGCAGCGGCGAAACGATGCAGAAACAGGCGGCCTTCACGCTGGGCCAGCACAATCTCGCCCGGCTGGACATCTTCGAGCGAGCAGCTTTCGATTTCGACCACGTCGCCCGGCCACAGCGTCGGCAACATGCTTTGCCCGTAAACTCGCAGGCGAATGCGCCCCGGCGAATCTCCGCTGGGGCGCAAGGCCTCTGCCACCAAAGCTGACCGTTCCGCGTTCTCAATCGAGCGCGGCGCAATCGAAGTGCTTTCCTGCATCAGGAAGTTTTTCGCGACAACCGGCAATTGGAAGATGTGGCGTAGATCTTGCCGCACGACAGGGCCTGCGTTTCGAAAACGCGTTCATGCCGGAATGCCGGCTTCTGGTACAGCTTCTTCTCTTCGCCCGCGTTGCGCGGTTGCGGGGGTTTCTGGCGGGCTGCCCGGTTATCGGTCATAGTCGTTCAAGCCACGTTGTCAAACAGCCGGCTTATCCCCCAGTTTGATCAAAGTAAGAGAAGTGTACTATACGGCTTTCCCCCGTGCCAAACCCGATTCGGCCGCAAACCCGTGAAGCGAACCGGCGCCCTCAATAAAAGGATAGTGTGCCATTTTGCCGCGCCCGGCGCAAACTGAGCGACAACCCGGCCAGCGCTAGTGGCAACAGCACCACGCCAAACCCGGCCAGCACAGCCAGCGTGGGAGCCATCGCCACCATCGACTGCCCCTCCAGCAGCGCCCGCCGCATACCATCGATAGCGTAAGTCAGTGGGACCGCGCGCGCCAGAAGCTCCAGCGGACGCGGCAAGCTCTGGATCGGAAACATCGTCCCGCTCAGGAACCACAGTCCCGAGCCGAGCAGCCAGAGCAGCGCCGAGCCTTTCTGGAACGCAACCTGCAGCGTGGCCGCCGCGATCCCTATGGCGAGGGCGATGGCCAGAGAAAGAATCAGCACTGCGGCGCACGACAAAAAATTGGCGTGGACCGCAGCCCGGAAAACCGCGACTCCCGCGAAAAAATACACCAGCAGATTGACCAGGTTCCCGCCAAACGCGGAAATGGAGCTGAGCATGACCAGTTCAGACGGGGCGGTGGATGTCGTCATGAGAACTTCCAGCGTCCCGGTTTGCTGTGCTTCCTGCACCGAGCTCAGAAAGGCTTGCGCGCTCATTACGAAAAAAGTGTAAACGCCGGTGCCCACCATCAGGAAAGGAAAGTATTCGACCCCGCTCGGCCGAAAGCCGGGGCCGATGGCGCGCGACAGATAATAAAAAGCCGCCAGTTCGATGAGCACTCCGGCAAGGGTCACGACGAACCCGCTGCGATGGCGGATCGCCGTAAGCAAATCCCGCCACAGAATGGCGTAGAGCTTGTCGAGTGTCGAAATCATAAGTACGAATTTGTAATTGGCAATTTCAAATCCAGCCACTGTGAACGATCAATTCCGAAACACAATTACAAATTACAAATCACCAATCACAAGTTTCTCGCCCTTCTCTCCCGTCATGCGGAAATAGAAAGCCCGCAGCGCCTCCGGGTTATCGCCGTCGCCCACTGGGCGATCCACCAGCAATTCGCCGCGATCGAGCAGCAGCAGGCGGTCCCCGACTGCGGCCGCTTCCGCGAAGTTGTGGGTGGCGAGAAGAACGGTAGTCTTTTGCCTTGCCAGCGCGCGGATCGTCGCCCAGAAATGCGCCGTGGTGGCCGCGTCGAGGCTGCGCGTCGGTTCGTCGAGCAAAAGCACGACGGGGCGCTTGACCAGCGCGCGCGCAATCCCCAGCCGCTGATACATTCCGCTGGAAAACTTCATGACCAGGGTATCGGCTTGCTCTTCGAGTCCGGTATCGCGGAGAACTTCCTGGATTCTCGGCGCCCGCTCGCGGCGCGGTACTTCGTCGAGGCTGGCAAAGAATTCGAGGTTCTCGCGGGCCGACAGGCGCGGGAAAAACGAGCGCTCGGCGGCGACGGCGATGCCAACCTGCCTCCGGACCTCGCCAGCATCGCGCCGAGCATCGAAGCCGCCCACCCGCACAGATCCCGCGTCGGGCAAAAGCATGGTCGATATCAGCTTGAGCGCGGTGGTCTTTCCGCTCCCATTCGGCCCGAGCAGGACCAACACTTCCGCGCCTGCCGCCGAGAAAGAAACGTCTTTCAAGGCCACGGTTTCTCCGCCCCGCTCCCGTCCGAGCCAATTGAACAGCGCTGGACGGTGGCGAAAGATCTTGCGAACGGATTCGAAGACGACTCGCTCCATAAAAGCGAAACGGCAAGGCGCGTACGCTGAAATATCGAACGAGGTTTCAGGCGCGCACCGAAGACTCTGTATTATAGTTGCGAATCGCGTTTGACTTCATATTCGAACGCGACCGGTAGCCATCTAGTCAAAGAGCGCATCCATGACCGAGCCCTTGCCTTCACCTTCCATGTCGAGCGCCGCGCCGCAGAGAGCGGACGAATTTGATCTCCTGTGCGCGTTGGCTGGAGCGGAGCTAACTTCGGAGCGGATCGCGCGCATTGCGAATTGGAACCTTTCCGCCCTCGACTGGAGTGAAGTTGTTCGTCTGGCTGAGCGCCACGGAGTTCTTCCGTTGGCGGCGCGCAACCTGATAGAACACGCTCGCGGACTGCCACCGGGTATCGAGCGCTCGCTGCGGTCCTTGTACGAAGCGAACCTGCGGCGAAGCTTGTCGTTCGCCGCCGAATTGGCGCGCATCGTGCAACAGTTCGAGCGACGACAGTTGCGGGCGGTTCCGTTCAAAGGGCCGGCGCTGGCGCAATCGGCTTACGGCGATCTCGGGCTGCGAAGTTTCTCCGACCTCGACTTCCTGATTTCTCCCACCGACTTCGAGCGTGCGAAGCAGGCCCTGGCCGAAGTCGGATATCGCCCTTCCTCGGAACTCACCCCGGCCATCGAAAGATTCTGGCTGCGCACAGGCTACGAGCGATCGTTCGATGGCGCAGGCGGAAAGCACATGGTCGAACTGCAATGGGCGCTGCTGCCGCGTTTCTATGCAGTCGATTTGCTCGTGGAAGATCTGTTGTCGCGCGCCGTCTTCACCGTTGTCGGCGGATGCGAAGCGCCGTGCCTCGCTCCCGAAGATTCGCTGCTGGTGCTATGCCTTCACGCCGCAAAGCATCTTTGGACGCGGTTGATCTGGTTGTCGGATATTGCGGACACGTTGCGATCACAATCCCGGACCCAGACTATCGACTCCGCGCTCGCGTTTTCCCGGGCCCGCGCGCTGGGAATCGCGCGCATTCTAGGCGTAAGTTTCTGGCTGGTGAAGAACGTGCTTCATGCGGAGCTTCCCAAGCCGACGGAAGAAATGATTGGAGCAGATCCTCAGGTACCCATTCTGGGCGCCGACTTCGCCGGGCGGTTGGCTCGCGGCGCAGCCTATGATTTTGAATCCACCCAATACTTCCGCCTCATCCTGAAACTGCGCGAGCGCCGCGGCGACCGCTGGCGATATCTCTGGCGGCTGTTCTGGACGCCGGGCGTGGGAGACCTCGCGGCCGTACAGTTACCCGAACCGCTCTTCCCTCTCTACCGAATCGTAAGAATGGGCCGCCTGCTGCGGAGGTGTTACTGAAAGCTGACAGCCGATAGCTGGCTTTAATGCAATTCCCCGTCGCCCGGCGCGACATCCGGAGTATCAACTTTTTGCGCGACGGCTGAACCTACAGGAGCTGGCACAGGCTGAAATTCTCCAGGATCTTTCCCGGCCAGCGCGACGTTCATGAACTGCATCCAGATGGGCAGAGCGGCGCGGGCCCCGGTCTCTTTTTCGCCGAGCGATTTCTTTTCGTCGTAGCCAATCCAGACTCCGCAAGTCAGCGACGGAGAAAAGCCAATGAACCAGGCGTCGGTGAAATCGTTGGTCGTTCCCGTCTTTCCCGCCAGCGGGTAAGGCATTCTAGCGGCGGCGATCGCGGTGCCGTGCAGCACAACCTCCCGCAGCATCGAGGTCATCACGCGCGCGGTGCGCGAGCTGACGGCGTCTTTCACGTCGGAATAATCTTCTTCCAGCACGCGCCCTTCGTAGTCAGTCACGCGGGTGATGTAGCGCGGAGCCACGCGCACTCCATCGTTCGGAAACACGGTGAAAGCCGACGTCTGCTCCAGCGGAGTGATTTCCGCCGAACCCAGCGCCACCGGAAGATAGGCCGGAATATTCGATGTAACGCCGAAGCGGTGCGCGTATTCGATCACCGTCTTGATGCCGATACGGTCGGCCAGTTTGAGCGCGGGAATGTTTCTGGACTGCGCGAGCGCGCGCCGCAGCGTGATCGTGCCCTCGAATTTGTTGTCGAAGTTGTGCGGCGAATAAGGGCCGGAAGCAGTCTGGAAAATTACCGGCGCGTCCACAATCGTATCGTCGGGGCTGGCGCCCTCGTCGATCGCGGCGGTATAGACGTACGGTTTGAAGGACGAACCCACCTGGCGCAGGGCCTGAGTCGCGCGGTTGAATTTCGAAAGATTGAAATCGCGGCCGCCGACCATGGCCTTGATTTCTCCGGTCGCGTTGTCAATGGCGACCAGCGCTCCTTCGGCGCCTGAATCCTGCTCCAGACTGACGCGCGCTTTTCCGGCAGCATCGAGCGCGAGCACTTTGACATATACGATGTCGCCCGGATGAAGAAGGTCGGGAAGTTTGAGCTTCAGTTTCGTCTTTGTCACTATCCATGCCACGTCGGCTGGCGAAAGCGTCGCCTTGCGCTGGCCGAAGCGCACTTCGACGGAGCCCGCCGAAACCTGTGTCACCAGCGCGTGCATGTATCCGTTGACTTCGGGTTCCTCATCCCAATCCGGATCTTCGTATTGCTCGAGCTTTTGCCCCTGGGCAACGATGTTGACGAGTTGGCCGTGCCAGCCGTGGCGGCGCTCGTAGGCGGCGAGGCCGTCGAGCAGCGTCTGGCGCGCCGTCTTCTGCAAGTTCATATCGAGCGAGGTATAAACCCGCAGGCCGCCCTGGTGGACCTGGTCGCTGCCGTACTTCGTTTCCAGATAGCGTCGGATTTCCTCCACATAATGCGGCGCCAGCGAGTTCGGATCTTTCTGCACATCGAGCACGATGGGCTTGGCCTTCGCTTCCGTCGCCTGGGCCGCGGTGATCTTGCCATCCTCCAGCATGGCATTGAGCACCAGGTTGCGCCGGTATTTGGCACGGTCGGGGTGATTGATGGGCGAATAATACTGCGGAGCCTTGGGAAGTCCCGCCAGCAGCGCCGCTTCTTCCAACTTCAACTGCTTCGCAGGCTTGCTGAAATAGTATTCCGACGCCGCCTCAAATCCATACGCGCCGTGTCCGAGAAAAATCTGGTTGGCGTAAAGCGTGAAAATCTGCGGCTTGGTAAAGCGGCGCTCGATTTGGATGGCGAGCAGCGCCTCCTGCATCTTGCGATAAAACGAGCGGTCCGGAGAGAGAAACAAATTGCGCGCCAGTTGCATGGTGAGCGTGGACGCTCCCTGCACTTTTCCGCCCGACTCGATGTCGCGATACGCCGCGCCCAGGATGCGCCAGACGTTGATGCCCGAGTGCCGGTAAAATTCCTTGTCTTCGATCGAGACCAGCGCGTTGCGAAGCACCTCCGGATAATCGTCATAGCTGGCAATGACGCGGCGCTGCAACGCAAAGGTCCCGATGACTCGGCCCTGCGTGTCGTAGAGTTCGGTGACGGAACTGGGGCGGTAGCGTTCGAGTTCTTCAACCTGCGGCAAGCCCGTCGAATAGACCAGCAGCAGCCCCACCGCCGCCCCGGCCGCGGCCGAGATGAGGACGAGGAACGCGAACAGAACCCGTCCGACGAACTTCCGCCCGCCAATTTCTAGAGTCGGAAGATGCTCAAAGACAAGTTTCAATGTTTCAGAGTCCGAATGTTTCCATGGTAAAGCAAAGGGCAGGTTTGAAGGTCGCAAAGTTTGAGAGGTTCAAGGCGCCTGGAAGTGCCGAGATCGCGCTGAATTCTTCCGAGCCGCAGTAGTTTGAGCCCGAGCTTGCGGACGGCGTTGACAAGCCTTCATGGATCGGACGCAGGAAGTATTCCGCCCCCAGTCCCAGAACCCAGTTTTTGAATGGCACATCTGGCGTGTCTCCGGCTGAGTCGGTTGCATGGCGGGGCGCTTGAGGCGCGGTTGCTCTGCACTCAGTCCTTGCAAAAGCGACGGACGCTGGAATACAAACGGTGAAGGGCGGGTACTCAAACTATGCGACGTTTCTCGATTGTTCTGATTATGTGTTTGTCTGCTTTCATGCTTTTGGCCCGTGGCGTTACTAACCACGTCCGCAAGTCATTCGCTCAGGATAGCTCAGGTCAAAACGATCCACAGGCTCCAACGGGCAAAGGAGAAGCGCCCGAAGCATCAGTAGACAAGTCATCCTCGCCGGTAACCGCAAAAGCCGACTATTCGAAGGAACCGTTTGTAATTGAACAATGGCGAACGCGATTCCGGTTCGAAAGCGATGGCACGGGACGCAAGGAAACCGTCATACGGATTCGGGTGCAGAGCGAAGCAGGGGTACAGAGATGGGGGCAGTTGCGCTTTGGCTATAACTCGGCCAGCGAGCAGTTCGAAATCCCCTATGTCCGCGTCATCAAGGAGGATGGAAGCGTAGTTACGGCCGGGGCCGATGCAGTGCAAGAACTGAGTGAGCCGATCCAGAGAATTGCGCCAATCTACACCGATTACCGTGAGAAGCATGTGACTGTCCCTGGGTTACGGCCTGGCGATGTGCTGGAGTGCGAAACCGTCACCACAATCCAAAGCCCCCTGGCGCAGGGCCAGTTTTGGATGCAATACGACTTTCAGAAAAGCGTAATTATTTTGGATGAGCGACTTGAGATCGACGTCCCCGCCGCACGCGCCGTGAAGTTGAAGACCAAGCCGGGTATGGAGCCTAAAGTCACGGAAGAAGGCGGGCGCCGAATTTATCGCTGGTCGAGTTCGAATCTGGTGCGCGAGGACGAAGACAAGGACAAAGACAAGGACGCGCAGAAGAAAAAGAAGAAGAAGAAGAAACCGGAAGATGAAATCCCGGCGGTGCAATTGACGTCTTTTGTCAGTTGGGAAGAGGTGGGCCGCTGGTATGCCGGACTGGAAAAGGACCGGCGAGCGCCCTCCGCGGCAGTTCGCGCCAAAGCCGATGAGTTGACCAAGGGGCTCTCCGCGGACATGGACAAAATTGAAGCTTTGTACGATTACACGGCCAAGAATTTTCGCTACGTGAGCTTGTCCTTGGGCATGGGGCGATACCAGCCACACTCCGCCGACGACGTGCTCCGCAACCAGTATGGTGACTGCAAGGATAAACACACGCTGCTGGCCTCTCTGCTGGAAGCCGAAGGCATGCATGCCTCGTCGGTGATGATCAACTCGGCGCGCAAGCTCGATCCCGACGTGCCATCGCCATCCCAGTTTAATCACATGATCACGATGGTGCCGGTGGGTAAGGAAGAAGTCTGGATGGATACCACCACTGAGGTGGCGCCGTTCCGTTTACTGACGTATCCGTTGCGCAAAAAGCAAGCGCTGGTGATTCCGGCGGACGGCGGGGCGCCTCATCTTGAGGAGACGCCGGCGGATTCTCCGATGCCAGACACGGAAAAACTTCAAATTGATGGCAAGGTAGACGACTCGGGCAAACTCGATGCCAAGATTGCTTATGAAATACGGGGCGATTCGGAAGTCCCTCTACGCCAAATTTTTCGAAGCGTTGCGAGCGTCCAATGGCAGCAGATCGTCGAGCGCATGGCTTCCGTCGAGGGGTTGGGGAAGGACGTGAGCGAGGTCAAGATTTCTGACCCGGCGGCCACGCGCGAGCCTTTCACATTCTCTTACCGCGTCACCAAGACGAGTTATCTCGATGCGTCAAAGAAGAAACTGGAATTGAAGCTGCCGCTTCCCATCATTGGCCTGGTGACGGCCGATCCAGATGACGCGGACAACCCCGACCCCATCAAACTGGGTCCGCGAACGACGCGCGACTATCAGATGCGGCTCGAATTACCATCCAAGTACGCGGCGCGCGTTCCTCTGCCTTTCTCGCAGAAGCGAGATTACGGCAACTACGAGGCAGCCTACAAACTTGAAGGAAACGTGGTTAGCGCGGAGCGCAAGCTGGGGTTGAGCGCGAGCGAGTTGCCGTCATCGCGGGTGCAGGACTATCTGGCGTTTCGGCGAGCGGTGGTCACGGATTTGGCACAGGCAATCTCGCTAGAGACCACGGTTGCGGAAAAGGCCGACTCTGCGGCGGACATGAAGCCCGCCGATCTCGCCAAGCGTGGAAACGAAGAGAGAAAAAACGGAAACTATGCTCTGGCGATCGACCTTCTGAATCGCGCAGCGGAGGCGGACCCCAAGAGCGGGATAGCTTGGAATGATCTAGGGCTCGCGTATCTGGAGTCGATGCAAGATGAGCTGGCGATCAAAGCCTTCCAGAAGCAGATCGAGATCAATCCGTACCATGAATACGCCTATAACAATTTGGGACGGGTCTACCTGCGACAGCGCAAGTACGAAGAAGCCACCAAGTGGTTTGCCAAGCAGATTGAGATCAGTCCATTGGATAAGTACGCACATGACAACCTGGGTATCGCGTACCTGGAGCAGCACGAATACGCGGAGGCCGTCCCAGAGCTTGAGCAAGCGGCGTCTCTGACGCAGGATAACGCCGAGATCCAGGTGCGGCTGGGCGAAGCTTACTTGAACCTCGATCAGGATGAAAAGGCCATGGACGCGTTCAACAAGGCGCTGAAGATTTCCGCCCGGCCCGCCGTCTGGAACAATATCTCCTATCACCTGACCCTTAAGAAGACACACCTCGACGCCGCCCGGCGCTATGCGGAATCCGCCGTCAGCTCAACCGCAACAACCCTGCGAAACTTCTCGCTCGATCAGCTCGCCTCCCGGAATCTTGGAACGACAGCCTTACTTGCGAGTTCGTGGGACACGCTGGGATGGGTTGAGTTTGCCGACGGCAACCTGGACAAGGCCGAAAAGTATGTCTTGGCAGCATGGCAACTGGCCCAAGGCTCGGTTGCAGCCGATCATTTGGGCCAGATCTATGAGAAACGGGGCGACAAGGAACAAGCCATCCATTTCTATGCGCTCGCGATGAACGCGCGCCGACCAGAACCGGAAACCCGCAGCCGGCTGGCCGCGCTGGCAGGAGGAAATGACAAGGCCGAGGCGATCATCGCAAAGAATCATGACGAACTGACTGCGCTGCGCACAATCAAGCTGCGTAATACGCTTAAGCAGCAAGGGAAAGCCGACTTTTTTCTTTTGTTGACAAACGGGAAAGGCCCGGAAATGTCTGTGGATGATGTGAGGTTCGTCAACGGCGACGAAAAACTCAAGGTCTTTACCGAGGCTTTGCGCGGCGTGCGGTACGGTCAGACAGTCCCCGACGAAACAGCGGTCAAGATTCTGCGCCGCGGATCGCTTTCCTGTTCTGCAACCGCGGCCGATTGCACCCTGGTGCTCGCGCTGCCGGGCGACGTGCATTCGGTGGACTGAATCCGGGACAGGTTCTGGGCAGCGGACTTGTCGTCGCCATGGATTCGTCTAGCATCGAATCCGCTCCTTCGATAGTTGATGTAATCAGGCCATCGCACTCGGAGCCCAGTCCAGTTGGGGCAAAGAGCGCGCTGGAACTCCACTAATCAGTACCAAGTCGCGGCACTTACTTCTGCAACCAGCCTTGTAACTCCAGCCAATCGGCGAACCTGTCGATCCAATGATCCGTAGGAAGGTTCTGCTTTCGCATTCCGAAGCCGTGGCCGCCCTTGGCGTAGAGGTGCAGTTCGGCCGATTTGTGAGCGGCGGTCCACTTCTCATACAGGGCAACGCTTCCCGGCGCGAGACCGAGCTGATCATCGGTCGCAGCCGCAATAAACATGGGCGGTGCGTCTGCGGGAACGGGGGCATCTTTGAACGCTTCTCCGCCCGCATAAATCGGGGCAACGAAGGCGGGCCGGCCTTCAGGCAGGTAATGGAAGGCGACTCCGGCAGTGACCGCTCCGCCAGCGGAGAATCCGATAATGCCGACGCGGTCGGGGGAAACTCCCCATTCCGACGCGTGTTGCCGAACGTAGGTGACGGCCGCTAACCCATCGGCGACAGCAAGGGGTATGACCTTCCCCACCGTCTCATGAAACTTTTGCCGGTCGGCAAACAGCGCGCCAAATTCCTGGGTGGCGTCTTCGCCGGTATGCGCGAGGCGGTACTTCAACACAAAGGCGGTCACGCCTCTCGCGGCCACGTACTTGGCGACATCGTTGCCTTCGCTGTCGATGGAGAGAGCCATAAAACCTCCGCCCGGGCAGATCACCAGCGCGGTGCCGTTTCTCAACTCCGGAGAAGGCTTGAATACGGTCAGGCTCGGCTGGGTCACGTTGGTGACGACTTCCGTGTTCCAGATTTTCGAGAAGTACTCTTTCTCGGGATAGTTCTCCTGGGTCGAGCCGGGCGGCGTGGCGGGGTAGAGGGGAATGACAGTCTGGGCGGCGGCATAGGCCGCGAGGAGCGCCACGACGCAGAGGATGCGAATGAGGAATGTTTTCATGGCCTCGTAGTTTAGCAGAGAGTCGTGCCTGAGGGAGTGATTTCAGAAAGCGCAATCTCACGGCCACCGAGATCGTCGTTACGATGGTAAATTGACCCTGATTACCGCCGGTGCAACCATCCCCTTGGGAGATACATTCATGCGGGTTTGGCCTCGTTTTTTCACCGGAATTCTTTTCGTTCTCATCGTTCTGGCGCTCGGGGTTACGCAAGCGCAGAAAAGGAAAATCAAGATCGGATTTTCCATCGAGGCCACATTCGGCGAGCGTTGGCAGACCGACCTCGACGAATTTCAGAAGCGTGCCCACGAACTCGGAGGCTCGGTCGTCACGCGCTTCGCCAACGGCGACGATGACCTGCAGTTTCGCCAGATAAAGGAACTGCTCGAGGACGGCATCGATGTCCTCGTGTTTCTGCCGCACGATACCAGCAAGGCTGGGCGCATGGTGGAAGCCGCGCACGCCAAACATGTCCCGGTGATCAGCTATGACCGCCTGGCCAGTGCGCCGGTCGATCTCTACGTTGGATTCGACCTCTTCTCGGTCGGGATCGAGCAGGCGCAAAGCCTGGTGGATCGTGCGCCTAAAGGCAATTACCTGTTGTTGGGAGGCTCCCCGCTCGACGCCAACTCGAAAGTGGTTCGCGCCGGACAGATGAAAGTGCTCCAGCCCTTCATCGATCGCGGCGATATCCATGTCTTTGCCGATGTCTGGGTGATGGACTGGCGCGCCAGCGACGCTTACGTCATGGTCACGAAGGAACTGAACAAGCTCAAGGAAGCACCCACGGCGATTGTTGCCTCGAATGACGCGATTGCCGGCGGCGCAATCCAGGCGCTCGCAGACAAGGGCTGGTCTGGCAAAGTGCTGGTCTCGGGTCAGGACGCGGATCTCGCCGCCATCGAGCGAATCTTCGAGGGCTCTCAACTCATGACCGTCTATAAGCCGGTCGGAAAGGAGGCGCGGGCCGCGGCTGAAGCAGCGATCAAACTCGCGCGCCACGAAGACGTGGAGAGCCACACGGAGGTGCCCAACGGCGCCCTGACGACAAAAGCCATCCTGCTCACGCCGATCTGTGTCACTCAGGAAAACGCGAAACAGACCGTGCTCAAAGATGGATTTCAGAAGCTGGAAGTCGTCAGGCAAGGCCTGCCCAAAGACAAGCAGGCGCTGTTGGACAAACCATAGGAAAAGCGAACTGTTGTTAACCGGCATCTCTAACAGACAACAAATAGAGCTAATGTGTGAGCACCCGGCTACTGGTGCCGCTGAAATGCCGGCCGTCGACCATTGCCAGAGCCTATGGAATGCACTACACTGTAGTGCATGAGGACAGAAGTTTATAGCTGGCGACTTTCGGGCGAACTCAAGTCTGACTTGGAGCGGGAAGCGCGTCTGCGCCAAGCGCCGGTTTCGTCGGTCCTGGAGGCTGCCGTCCGCGATTGGCTGAGGAAGGGCGACGCGGACGCTTCGACGGATGAAGGACAGCGCAGACTTCACGCCGCCGCAGCGAACTGCTTCGGAGTACTAGCCAGCGGCAACCCTCGCCGCGCCGAGACAGCGCGCGCCGAACTTCGCAAGCGCCTGGGGCGGCGATATGCCCGCTAGTGCAAATGCCCTGATCGATACGGGCGCAATTCTTGCGCTACTCGACCGCAGCGATCGCTGGCACAATGCCTGCGTGGACGCGTTCCGTCAACTGCGGCTGCCGCTGCTGACCTCCGAGGCCGTGCTTACGGAAGTTTTTCACCTGGTGGGCGATACGCGCAGGGAGATGGAAGCCGCGTGGAAATTCGTCCGTTCGGGAGCGCTCGTACTGGGCACGATTGAAGACGCCGAGTTGACTCACCTGCACGGCTTGATGTCGCGCTATTGGGACTGTCCTATGGACTTTGCGGACGCTACGCTCGTATATCTAGCAAAGCGCGAATCTCTTTCCGTCATTCTTACCGTCGATCAATCGGATTTCGCGACTTATCGCATCGAAGGAAAGCGCCAGTTCAGGGTGGTGCCGAGGAAGCGGCCATAGGCGCGGAAGATTGAGGTGGTGCGCACACCCGCATACGCATAGGACGCGAATGTGCGGGACGCCCGCTACAATCGTGTGCTAATACTTGGTGTGAGTCAGGACTAGCATCTATGCGATTTGCGATTGCTTGGATTTTGTTCACAATACCGCTCGTGGCTATTGTCTTCGCGTGGATAGGCATCTGCACGCATTGGAGTACTGAGCATCACCGCGTTTCAAGGGTATTTGCTATTCTGTTGCCAACGGCTGCGGCGTTACTAGCTTGTGTTGCCCTGGCATACGTGCAGTTAGTAAGGCCAATAGCGTCCCGAGACTTTAGGGTTGAAGAGTGGGGGTTGCTGTTCTCTCTTTCAGGCACAATTCTGGGATTGGTGATTGGCTTTCGATTTCCACGCTGGTTTTCATCATTGGCATTGAGTGCATCGGCATGGATGCTTGTGTTGTTCTTTCTAGCTGCATCGACATATTGAAAGATCCAAGTCAATATCCACATTTCCCTGCAACTCTCTAAGCTCCTGCCTTTTTCTCCAGCGCCAGCAACTGCTCTTTCCGCTCGATGCCCCAGCGATAGCCTCCCAGACCGCCATCTTCGCGCACTACGCGGTGGCACGGAATTGCTACGGCCACGGGGTTGGTGGCGCAGGCTCGGGCCACGGCTCGCGTGGCTTTTGGCATGCCGATCTTTTTCGCTACGGCGCTGTAGGAGCGGGTTTCTCCTCGGGGAATTTTTTGCAGAGCTTCCCACACTCGCCGTTGAAACGCGGTCGCGCGGATGTCGAGTGGAAGCGAGGGATTGACCGCTCGTCCCTGAATCAGGCGAGTGAGATTTTCGCGCCACTCCGACATGGCGGCATCGTCACGTCGGCGCGTGGCGAAGGGAAACTCGCGCATCAGGCCCTGCTGAAGCTCCGCATCGGAATCGGCGAACTGAATGGCGCAAATACCTTTATCGGTGGCGGCGATCATCATGCGTCCGAGAGGCGAACTGGCTAGCGTATAGCGAACGACGGTGGCCACAGCGCCGCGGCGATATTTCTCGGGAGTCATGCCCAGTTCGGCAGCGGTGCGTTCGTAGAGGCGGCTGCTGGAGCCATATCCAGCGGCATAGAGCGCGGTGGTAACGGAGTGGCCGGCCTGCAAGTTTTGTTTCACTTGGCGCAAGCGGCATGCGTCCATATAAGCCTTCGGCGACACGCCGAGCACCAACTTGAAGGTGCGCTGCAAATGAAAAGGACTGCGGCGGAATTCCCTGGCCAGCAGGCTGAGCGTCAAGCGGTCTTCTATATGGCGCTCGATGTAGCGGCAAATCGCGCGGACCAGCGCGGATTGCGGGTTTCCGTCCACCGCCTTGGGACGGCAGCGCAGGCAGGCGCGATAGCCGGCCTGCTCAGCTTCGAGTGGATGATCGAAAAAACGCACGTTCTCGCGGCGCGGGCGCTTGGCCGGGCACGAAGGGCGGCAGAAGATGCCGGTGCTCGACACGCCGAAAACGAAGGCTCCGTCGAGCGCGGCGTCGCGAGCGACGACGGCTTGCCAACGGCGGGCGTTGATTGGCTCGGGCAGCAGCTCCATCGTTCGCTCGGGTTTCGGCTCGATCGCTGGTGGTGAAGTCCGCTTCATCGCTTCTTCTTTTGGAAGTATCGCATTTGTGGCCATGCGCTGAACATAGGGCAGTCGCGGCGCGTGGGCTATCCGAATGTTGCGGTCAAACGAATTAGCTGGCAGGCGGGGGTTCCCATGAAACTTGCAAGTGACTGCGCGTGGCATTGCGGCGGCGACACAGACAGGTCGGCATGGTGCCTCAGGGGAGTTGCGGTAATTGGAGAAAAGCTTTAACCACAGAGAGCACAGGGGAACACAGGGGAAACCGTGGTTGCGCCACGTTTGTACCAGGCCAAGCCACGATCGTAATGCTGGGATGGTTACTCATAAAGTGCAGATGGTTGCACCCGCGGGCGCGGCGTGATCTCACTTTTTTCAAGTAACTTCTTTCGGGACAAACACTTAACCGCATCCTCTGTTGTGGTTTCACAGATGCACTATTGCCTGATAAGGCCCGCAACCAATGGGGCGAGTCGGGAGGAAGTTTGAGCATTATTTACAGCACGGCGTGCGTCGAACCAGAAAGCGCGCGGCGGCCGACGGTTATGCTGCCACTGCTGGTGATTCTGTTCATCGTCTCCTACGGGATTCTGGCGCTGCTGGTTTTCAAACAAGACCAGACCATCGAATCGCAGCGCAGTTTAATCCGCGAGGTGTTGAAGGATAGCACGCAACTAGCCGCGATGAAAGGCAAGCTCGCCGGTGAGAACAGTCCCGCGGTCAGCGGTAAGGCATCGGCGCAGACTGGTCAGAAAGGCGCGAAACCAGGCAATCCCGCAGTGGAAACCAAGAAACCGGGTAAAGAAACAAAACCAGCCGGCAAATCGACACGGAACATGAGGCAAATTCCCGGGAAGCCGGCAGCGGATCTGGAAGACGTGCGGCGGTCGACTCAGGTAATATAGCTCTCCGGGAAGCGTGAGTAGGACGGATTGGCGAAAGCGATCCGTAGTCCCGGAAGAGCAACGAAAGCGGTTCTGTGAGACGCGGCCTTCTGTGGGGCCGCGATGCAAGCGAGACCCTAAATATGAAGGTACTGGCCCTAGCTCTAGTTCTATCTCTACCCGTCCCCAGGTTGGCGCCGCCCGCTCAACTCTCTCCAACCTCCAGCCAGCAATCGGCCAAGAGAAAGGGAGGGCAATGGTACTTCGCGGCCAACGGACATGCGGTGTATTGCTACGGACCGGTGATGACCATGCTCCAGGCGCAAGGAGGGTGGTCGAAGGTGGCAACCTTTTGCCGTGGCGATCGAACCATGGTGCCGCTGAAAGACTAGGCGGGCAATCCCGAAGCTGCGCGCCCGATCACTCCCGAGAACCTACCTGCGCCTTGCGCCTTCCCCTATAATCGGTAAATAGAAGTCTCTTCAGGCCAAGGGCCCGTAGCTCAAGAGGATAGAGCATCGGATTTCTAATCCGAGGGTTGCAGGTTCGATTCCTGCCGGGCCTACCAGATTGGGCTATAGGAATCCCCCTTTCGTGCCATTCTCAACCCGGCCAATAGAAAGTAGAGTAGCTGGTGAGCAGACTTCGGGGGAGGGCTGTTCAAACGGGCGCCCACGACTCTAACGAGTCGGGGCGCTTTCGTTTTTTGCCGCGGTGGATGCTGTCCTGCGGCGAATTCAGAGTAACTGCCGGGCTTGCGCTCGGCTGGACAGCCGACCACCCCAGCCCGCGAAAATCGCGCGGTCTTGTGACCCCGGCGAGGCGGCTGTCCCTGCGCGATGACGCTGGGTAGGGGTCAAGATTTTTGATCGAGTGCCGCCAGCGCCCAACGCGCGTGTTCCGCGACTACCGGATCTGAATCCTCACAGAGTTTCTTCAGCGTTGGCGTAAATGTCTCGTCGCCGCTGTTCCCCATGGCAATCACCGCGTTGCGGCGGAGGCCGGAAAGCTTGGCGCGGCGGATGGGAGACCCGCGAAACTTTTCCTTAAACCCTTCTTCGCGCATTTCGGCCAGCCAGTCGAGCGCGGGATTGACCAGGCCATCGCGCGCTTCGAACTCGCTGGCGGAAGTCACCGGGGCTTTGCGGTTCCAAGGGCAAACGTCCTGGCAGATGTCGCATCCGAAGACGTGGGGTCCCATGGCCGCGCGCAGAGGGGCGGGAATCTCGCCGCGTTTCTCGATGGTCAGATAGGAGAT
>Ga0181530_10002102_pt1 | contig 24201 bp, 47 predicted proteins | sample PEATcosm2014_Bin_42_FD_119769 | JGI IMG/M metagenome (GOLD analysis project Ga0181530, IMG submission 119769) | Peatland microbial communities from MTU Mesocosm Facility, Houghton, MI, USA - PEATcosm2014_Bin10_60_metaG | ecosystem: Environmental > Terrestrial > Soil > Wetlands > Peat | place... | reverse complement strand
TACTACGTACTCCAGGATTTGCCATATTACGACCGAAAGTGCGCATCCCAGAGATGCCGCCGACGCCTTTATAACCGAGATAGCCAAGAGCCCCAACACCCATCAAACCAGCAGCATTGGTACCCCCACGAATGGCACCACCAGCCATACCACCCACACCCTCACGACGACCTCTGTAAGCACCCGTAGCTGCGCCTAGACCTACACCACCCGCCAGAATGGATGAGCTAACACCCAGACCACGGATGAGATTAAATGGGTATGATCCCATCATTTTAGAGAAGACAGGCATAGATACACCTCTCAAACTGATTAGTATAGACAGAGTTACAAGGATCTGGGCGTGCGATTACCACTGTGGAGGTTACGATTTGCCATGCTGGTAGCAGACTTTCCTTCGCCTGTTTTCATGATCGCTTTATTGGCGCCGACCTGGGCGGCAAAGTCCCTGGATTCATTTAGGACCGCGGTGCTACTGACCAGGTCCTTATAGTTGATTCCCTCAAGTACATCATTCCCAAAGATACCAATAACCTCTCTGGTCGGATACATCCCAGTCACACCATGGTAACCTTCGCGAGCAATAGATCGTTGGAGAGCAAAGACCTTGCTTTCAATATTGCCACCTTGGGCTCTAATGTCAGCCATGGCTTCGCCATAGGTACTTCCTTCTATACCAGCTTTACGCAACTGTTCCTGTACTGCACCAGACAACTCTTCATTGAAATATAGAGGCCTAAAGTTGGGAGACAAACGTCCTTCCAACATCTTAGCTCCGGCAAGGTTCTTAGTATATGCGGCCGCATTTTCCTTTGTGGTTACATAGACCGCGGCGCCAGAGGTACTGCGCACTTTAGACTTGCTAGCCAACAGTTCTTCTATACTGCTCACTGGAGCATCAGTAGCATGGTATATCAAACTGCCAGGAGTCAGGACTTTATTCTCAACTACCTTAGCTGCTTTGGACAGAGCTGTACCAGCCTCTTTCTCAGCGGCAAATCCTGCGAACTCCGCGGCTTTGGCGAAGAACGAACCCATTATTTCTTCACATCCTCATAAGGAACATCAATGATGTCATGAACCATGGAAGCTGTATTGGATTGACGGCTGGCTAGATCCTTGCCCATCTTTCCTTGTGTCTTGAGCTTGCGTGTCTTCGCGCGCTCAGTACGTTCCATATCATCCAGGATCATGCGGCGAGCTGTACGAAGCTCTTGGATGATCTGCATGTTGGCGTGTACGATCTTTTCGTAGGACAGCGCTTCGCCTGTCTGTAGGTCGACTTCCTTCACCGCCAGGTCCGTCATGGAAGCAGCCTTGCCTTCCGACATAATAGTCAAGCAGCGTTGTTCCTGTAGATCAAGGACTACCAACTGAGCAATAGAGGAGCGCTCTGTCTCTGAAAGGGTGGCTTCTTCTCTCTCGAGTTCTTTCATCCAACCCACAAAGCGCTCTACAACGTAGTTAGCCTCGAATGGGCAAATCTCACCCAGAGGAGCCTTGTGAATCTTCATTAGAGGGCAGGTAGAGGCTACAGGGCAGTGTTCACCAGCACAACGCATTGGTGCTGCGCCGGCCGGACCCAACACAAGCCGAGCCTCCTGGTAAATCTGTATACCCTTCTGTTCCTCAGTAGTAAGCTCGAGATTACCAGTAGGCAGGAGCTTAGAAAAGCGATCCTGTGTTGACTGGATTGGTGGCAGAGGTGCTTGTACCTTCTCGATCGCCGTCTGACTAAAGATTACTGGCTCAGGAAGAGGTTCTTGAACTACTGGAGTTTCTGTCTTCTTCTTAGGCATTAGATTTCTCGTTCTTCACTAGCTTGGATGTTCTCGAGTTCCTCTTTGATCTTTGCTTTCTCTTCTGGAGTGACTTCAGGACCCAATGCTTCCTTGATAGCCTCGTCGAGTTGTTCTTCGGTGACTTTGATCTTCTTAATGATGATTTTCCCACCTGGGATATCATGAGTACCTTCCTCTAACTGTTCGAGATCTGGAACAACCTTAATAGGAGGCCAAGGCTGCGGAGCAATAGGAGGGTTATACGGAATGAACGGATTGGGATAGATCCCGCCAGAGTTCGGCATCGGATCACCAATCCAGGGTTGCTGACCAAGCAAAGGATCACCGATCACCCAAGTATACCCATTCGTAGTAGGTAGGTTGATGCTGATACCTGATTGATTTGGTAAGGTCTCAGTGGTAGTAATAGTCTGGGTAAACTTATAGTCAGCATTCTGTGTTTCCGCTGGCGCCATGAAGCCAGACGTATAGACCTTGTCACCGAGATCTGCGGTATTCGTCATCTGATATGACTGACTAGAGTTCAATGGGAATACTTTCGGATCTCCCGTCGCCATAAAACAGCTGACACCAGCCGAGTGTGTGATTGTGTTGAGTACTGCTTGCGCATTTGCGCTTAGTGTTGTCATGCTACTACTCCAGTGTTTTGAGCTGTTACGTGCTGTAGAGCATCCATAACAACTGAATGAATCAAATGCCGTTCTTCGAGTGTCCAGTAATCCCAATAGATCGAATAGTTTATTCCCGGGCGCAGCGGGTTGTAACGAACCACGACAGGATTGATCAGCGTATTGGTAGCCATCACAACTAACTTGCTGATATAACCAACCCACTCCATGAAGGGAATCATATTCTCTACATTCACATTTAGGTAGAAGCGTGTTATACCTGCTTTGCGCAGCTCTTCCTTACGATGGCGGAAATACTGGTCGGGTATTAACCCGCGGACAAAAGATGACTCCAACCTGGCAGTCTCCATGTAGACATTCTCACCTGTGGCATACGGATATAACTCCGATTGCTCGCCGGTCGGTCGATCGAGAGGATGGCCCGAGCAATACTCCACAGTCTTGATCCAAGGACGCTTGTTAATCTCCTGAATCATAGTGATACCAGCAGAGTCGAGTTCAGAATAGTTAATATCTTCTGGTTTGCCGAACGGGAAGAAAGGATCGATCTTTGATTCCGCTTCAGCTTGTTCTTGAACAGCCACAGCTATACCACCAAGGAGCTTCTTCAGTCCTTCAGGTAGGTCTTCTTTGCCTTCATCAATGATTGGTGTTGTTTGTACTTTGATACCCTCGGCGCCAGGACCGGCGATTTGGGGCTCAGCGTTTTCAATGACTACTGGTTCATCTGGCATGATATCTCCTATCGATCAAGTCGATCTTATCAAAAACACAACTGGAGCCAAAGTTACGAGAGGTATTTGTCAATGTAAAGCTTCACCCAGAAGGTTTCCTTCATCATACGGGCGCAGGCTATGGCTGATTTGGTGAGGTCGGGGTAAGCAGAGGTAATACAGTAGAGGTAGGTTACCATGGCATCCTCAAGGGGATTTCGGTACTGGGGATCGAACTTGCGGGTAACTAAGTCAAGCATATGGCCGAGCAAAAATACAGCTATTGCCCGCTCTTTGCAGAGATCTTTCAGCTCCTGGACCTTCGTATTCTCATCCAGGTATCTTTTATACAACGTCACGCCAGCCGCGAGTCCAACCTCGACGCTAAACTCAATGGATTCAATATATTTGAGTAGCTCACGGAGCACTGGCAGCACCGTCCTTAAGTAGTATTCAATCTCGGCGCCTTCTGATACTGATGTAGCAGAGTATGAGAAAGTATAAGCAGATCCCAACTCCGCAAATGTAGATCTTCGTTGCGGGATCAACATAAAAGGGGTTCATTTTCTGTGACTTCCGAATCTGCAGGTCAAGCTATATAGAGTACTCTATGACCTATAGTATATACATAAGATTCATTATACTATAGATCTCTTCTATACCAACCGCTCATCCCAGATGTCACAGACTATCGGGTCATCACCGAACAGCTTGAAGAACGAACCGTGGGTTCGACACTGCAAGTTGCCTGTGCGACCAGGCCAATCACCCTCCGTATAACTCACGTCACACTTTAGATGGTGCAGAAGCCAATCGTATTGCTCGACATTTATTGTGCGGTATACCTGACCAGGTACGCTGGGTAGTCTCTCTTCCCGATCGTACTTATAAACAGCATATACCAACGGCCGCGAGCCAAAGCCGACACGGACACAATGAAACTCCGTTCCGTAGACAAAGAAATCCATTAGGGGTTAGTGACAGGCAGGAACTCCAATGTAGCATCGCTACCTGTAAAATAGACCTGGTTGGTGCCGCCCTGAGTATAGAGCGCAGCTGAAACGATCCGGACGAATGAATACACACCTGGCTGGACGGTATAAGTGAAGTCAGCATAGCGGCCGAAGGCATCAGCCACCGACCAGATGGTAAAGGGATGAGCGGAACTGTCCGAGTTGAAGACAATCAGGGTGTCATCCCCAGAAGCCTGGAAGCAGTTCCCATTCGTAACGTCAGCCGGCGTAAAAGCCTTGTCGAGGGCCAGAGAAGCCACCACGCCAGGAGACTGCAGAGTCACCGAGGGGTTATTGGCAATCAAAGTCGGAGATGTAGGTATTGGCATTAGATTTTCCTCTTACTAAGCTGCTTCTTCCACTGATGGTTCCAGCACAAGGTCTGAAACAGAGGTGGGAAGTCGTTAGCGATAGCTTCATTATAAATCTGGGAACTACCTGTATTTCTCTGGCCTGTTGTACTTAAAGCTTTACGATGTTCGGCACCGTTATCTAGGAGATGGTCCAATGTCAGCATGTCGATATCAGTGACTTCACAACCAGGCCAGCAACATTGAAGTTTGCCATCTTTGCCATAATGAGTAAGAACAGCAGTCTTCAAGGCTACACGATTCTGACGAGCCTTCTCACGTAGTTCATCTTTGTGCTCTTCATAGTATTTCTTGGCATTAGTCTTCATCAAAGACTGATACCTTAAATACACTTCGTTCTTGGCTTCATGGAGCTCTTTCATATCTTTCGCTCTTCGTCCATATCAGGCTCGATGTAAACCTCGGGCGGCTGCTCGGTGGCGAAGTAATCTTTACCATGCTGTTCCCAGCACTGGTGGTTATTGCAGAAGAACGTATGACCGTCGCTTATGTCGGCGCCCACGTAAGAAACCATACAACTGTAATGTCTCAACAGCCATTCATATTGTTCCCTGTGGATCCACTTCCAAAGCTTCCTAGCTTCATACGAGTCCTTGTTCATGGCACAGACTTCGTAGACGATGGGATATTGGAAGACTTCCCCAGGCCAGGTAATAGTCTCGAACCCGAACAGCTCGGCGCCAGCCTGGGTGATCCGAATCTGTTCATGAGCCGCCATTAAATCTCTCTTTCCTCCGCGGCTATATGCTCGTGGTTAGGCAATACGCTGAGGAGTTCGAGGTCGATCTTGGGATCACTACCAGCCAGAGTCCCCTCAACTTTGGGTGCCGGCCGAATGATCTTGGCATGGTCCTGGCAGCCCAGGGTAATAAAGGCAGGGCACTTCTCATCATACCAGGCCACGATCGAGCAATGGGCATGCTCAGTCAGCCAATCCCACTGTTCTGGGAGGATACGGTGCTTCTTATGGCCCACGTAACTGCCTTTGGGGCCATTCTTGAGCTCGCTGACCCAGGCTTTGATGTGGGCATGTGCAGAGAAGGCCGACAAGCCACCTAGGCCGTCCGGAGCGAGGACATAATACTCTTTAAGCCCCAAGGGATCAACTTCCGCTGTGGCGGGCTCCTGGGGCTTTATAACGCTAAACTGCCCGACCATCACCTTGGCCGGCAGAGGCCCAAGGATGCTTCCCACAGCCTCTTTCTGCTCCGCGGACAGACCTAATACGGAGCTAGGCTCCACCAGCTTGGCGTCGCCTTCAAAAATAGTTGCCTGGTTTGTCTTGGGGTCAATGAACACAGTCTTCCCGTCTTGGGTGTGATACACGTTTCCAAAGGTAGGTTCAGACATGAGTATAGTTACCTCTAATCCAAGGATAGCAGATTCCAGGCCCGTGCCAAAAATGTTTCTACCTATTTCATGCTCCCTAAACCCCCATATTTAGGGGTGTATCGTAGATGCCGCGGCATGGCCGGCGACCAGCCACTTGATGCCTTCGGCAATCAGGGTGACGATCACCGCGGAGCAAATGCCATATACCATGGTCACATAAGCCATCTTGACTTTCAGGGAGACGATATCGTCCCTGAGTTCCTTGCGGTCGTCGGAGCACTGCTGGTTCTCTTTCTCGATCTCATTGGTAAAGCGCTTGTCGAGGTGATTGAGCCCGTCAGTAAGGCGAGGTATAGCACTAGTGGAATCGAGGAAGAGCCGGTCCTGAAGATCGGACACCTTCTGTGCGACAGAGGCCAGTGCGTTGCCCTGAGTGATGGCGTTCCCATGAACCTCGGAACGGACGCTCTCTAAGCCTGTCTTTACTTCTTTCAATGATTCTTGTAGATATTCATATTCGTTTGGGGTCATATGCCCTCTGACAGCATTACTCAACGAAACCGTATGTGGCTTCGATTAGGATGGCGACTCTCTGCTGCGTGATGTCACCTGTGGAGTTCATGCCGCCGGAGCAGTCCACTTTCACGACCGTGTCGGGAGCAAAACCCAGGAGGGCCTGAACAACGACTTGAGCGACAGCATCTTTCACGGCTATTTCAGCGGTGGAGAGGTGATTGTCGACCTTGATCTTTTCAAATGCCTTCTCCGCAGCCTTGGCTAGCGGGAGAGGTCTACCTACGAGACATACATTCCATGACATGGGGTTTTCCTTTTGGAGATGGGATGGGGCAGATCCGCGAGGCTGTTTCCTCTCAAAATCCGATAGGGATCTGTAGGTGGGAAAAGAGCTTTTCGAACCAGACCCCTTGGGTCTTTGCGTCGTTGTGATGCAAGTCCTTCAATCGATTCTGATTAGTATAGATGGATCATGATCGGCGAGTAGGGTTTGTTTGCTCTGGCGGCTGATTTCTGCTTTCAGGGAGCCAACATGCGAGCTGGAAGGTCCAAATGGTGCATGACCAGCATACGAGAGTGTGAGACCCTTCTCACATTTTGTTTCGAGCCCACCCCGTTCTGTTTCAAAAACAGATTAGGAGGTGGGCTACTCTAGTCCATCTAACAAAGGAGAACTACATGTTCAATCTATTTGGAAAGAAAGTAGTAAAGTCTTTTGCTGTGCCGCTGGCATTGCAAGAGAACACAGTAGTGGCTGTGAACTACGAGAAGATCAAGCTTGTGTTTGCTCACCGTGATATGTGTCAGCAAGTGCTTGAGAATGATCACAGTACGTTCAACGTGGACAGCTATGACCAGGTGTTTGCCACTACCAGTTACGTTCCTTTCAAGAAAGAAGAACGTGTTCTCAGCGTGGCCGAGAGCATGTTCAATGATCTCTTTGGTGAGTATCACCAAGCAGTGCTGTAAGTCAGTAGTTGCCCTGTAAGTCGAGTGGCGTAGAGTTGTTATCTATTAACCAACGTAGTTGGTCTCTGGCTCTGCCAGATAACCGAAACTATCTATTAAGGAGACATATCATGTCACAAGTGAGACTGAGTATTCCTTTTGTTGGTGGCGTTACCAAGGTGTACGAGCAACAGGAGTTCAACAAGGAAATGAAGGCGATTGCGGAGAAGGCCAAGTGGACTGGTTTAGTCCTGCTGGGCGCTGCGTTTGTAGTGGGTGAGGTTGTCACTCGCCACACTGCCAATGGACTGCAGGCTGCTGCGAATGCAGTGGCTGATGTCCATGATGACATCACTCACAGGCAGGCAGAGTTGAATACTCTATATGTCCGTGATGCTGAAGGTGTCAAGGCTATTGCCTAGTCCCCTGTCTGCTATCAGAGGTCACTAATGATAGCAGGCGGTTGTACTAGGAGGCAATATGTTGTTAGCTGTGTGTCTTATCTCAGTGTGCGCGCAAGTCATCTACCGTGAAATCCTCAAGCCTGTGACTGAGGACATGGATCAGAAGACTTGGGACGCTTGTGTCAACTTCAAGTAAAGGAGAAGAATATGCCAGTGCTTGAACTGTTCAAAACTCTTCGTCCTATCTCTGATGGAACGAAGGATGGGAAGTGGCATCATCATCCTTGTAGCCGGCCGAAGACCAGCTGCAATCATCCTACAATGCCATGTGGCAAAGGCGCTGCGTTTGTCGTAGTCTGGACCAATGACTACGAAGCAGTGCTGTGCACAGACTGCGCTATTGAGCTCTTGCAACTGCAAGAACGTCAATGGCAGAAAGAGGCGTAACCGTGTTCATGAGAACTCAGTTCGAACTCAGCATCATGTCTTGGACTGATCTGCGCAACCATTACAATGCTTGCGCTAAGTCCAAGGCTCTCACTGAAGCGACTGGCGGGAAGCTCACGGAAGAGGAGCAAGCGTATTTCGATTACCTCTTCTATCTGGTGCAGGTGCACTGTGAGAATCCCGACAATCGCAGGCCTTTGTCTGAAGTACTCAGGCATTACAAGCAGTAGAAGTGCAGCAGGCATGGCGCTGTATGAGTCCATGCACAAGGAGTAGTGATGAATCAACGTTACCACGTTGTATTCGAAGGAGAGAATAAAGTAACAACTCGCCGTCCTTGGAAGGGACGCGGTGTTGAGCTTTATTCCTCCAGCGGTGATCCAGCAAGAGGCATACCAGCGATGTTTGGTTCTCATGAAGTGCGTCAGTTTCTTGAGAACCTCGGGCCATTCATCGTAGCATCGATGGATAATCCCGCAGTCGCAGCTCAGATACTTGATGAAGGGTATGTGGTAACAGACCCTGATTCAGGTGAGAAGAGCAAGTGGTATGTTGGTGGTTATTTCGTCCGCGACGACGGTGCAGTATATATCATGCTGCCCGAAGTCACAACCGATGCCCAGTTTCGTTCTAAGCTGGGTTTGCATGTTGACCTAAACAATCAGTGGGGCAATAGCTTCAAGGTAGGTAAGTATCTGAAGCGCTTGTTCTCACATCATCGTAAGTTCATGCAAGGTGAAGTCGTGAAGGAGCTCGACAATGTCGTGCTCGTACGGCTGAAGAGCGGTAAAGTGATCAGTGTGAAATATGCTGATCATGGCGCGCTCACCGATGGCATGAACCTTGTGTCAACACATTGCATGAAGCTCATGGGTCTTAACAAGACCATGGGTGCTGGCCTTAGGATCACGGCGTTGAGTCCTAAGGGATTCAGCAAAGGCCATGCGATTGTACTGCCGGAGCTGCAGCATGATGTCGTGCTGTTCAACTCTAAGAAGCTGCTGACAGGTGATCAGTTCACCTTCGGTATGGATTGGTTGCATAGTGGTGCAGTATTCACTGATATGCAATCAGTCATTAACTTCAGGTTCGCAAACACCAGCTTCTTGTCGCAGTGGGACAAGGAGTTTCTGGAGACAGTAGTCGATGCTATTGAAGATGAGGATAAGCTGAAGCGTATGCTTCAGTTCTATCATGTGGAGTTCCACAAACAGCGGGACGATGATGGAGACATGCAGTTCATTCAGAAGGACAAAGAGTGGGCACTGTTGCGTGCATTGCGCGGTGGTGTGAAGATTCAAGATCACCCAGCGCTTGTACGTAAGGTGTTCCATCTATTTGCCGACAAGGTTCGCAACTGCGAAACCAACATTCGTGTGCCTATACCTGAGACAGCAGGTGGTGCACGTTATGCTTTGGTTGATCCTACCATCTTCGATATGTGGGGTGATCCCACTCTCGAAGGTACTCTGAAGAATGACCAGGTATATTGCGCTGGCGATGTTGGCAGTGTGGTATTCCACAGGCAGCCGAATGCGCATCGTGATGAGCATTATATCGCGCGCGCAACAAGCAATGAATATCTGAAAGCTATGGACACTGGATGTTTCATGTTCATATCCAAGGATATCATCAAGCCAAGCCTGGCCAAGCTAGGTGGTGGTGATCAGGATGATCGCCTTGTGTATTACAAGGACCCAGCAGTTGTGGAACACTTCAGGCAACTGGAGTTGGATCCATATCCCACAGTGCCTCTGGTTGAGAAGCCAGAGCCACCAAAGCGTTCCAATGCATTTGCACATAGACTGCATCGCACACCGATCTATGATCGGACTCAGCTGCTGATGATGTTGGATCAGATGAAGAATCAGAGTCTGCATATTGGCTTTGTTGTTAATGCTGGTATGCATGATACTGTGCTGACAGACAATAGGGCAGAGATCACCAATAACTTGATGGCGCTGCCAAAGACACTGAAGAATCAATCTGCTTATGAGTGGTTTACCACTCAGTATGAGAACTATACGCTGAAGGAACCAATGTCCCGCTTGGAGCTGGTCATTGATGCTGTCAAGAAGACAGGTGCTGACCTGGCTGGTATCAGAGACCAGGTGAAGCATTTCAATGAGACGTTCATGGTGGTTGCTGAGTTCATGACTCGCGGTGGTAAGTATGATGGGAGAATCCCATTATCTCGCCGCGGTGACAGCCATCCAGTTATGGTTCGTACCATTGTGGATGATAAGCTTGATGAACTCAAGCGACTGAGGCAAGACCTGGAAGATATCATCACTGATATCTCTTGGCAAATGATACCGCCAGTGGCGGAGGAAATACTGACATGCCCGTGCTATGAAGAGCAGGCGACTCAGCTGGCGTATGCTATGCGTCAGGAGTATCGCAATCAGTGGGCCAATCTGAGTAAGGAGATTGACCGTACTGGTGACAAGGCAGAAGTAAAGAAGACCATAGATGCGTACATGAAGATCGACAAGGCGATGTATGAGCGCTTCGCTCCACATCCGCTGATCATCGATGCCATGGTCAAGCTGTATATCATGGTGTATGAATCCAGGAAGCCAGAGGCGCCAAGGGACGAAGATGGTCGTCCTATTAAGTTTGGTGATGGTATCCTCTGGGGCCCGAGAATGTCCGGCCTGACCCTGCGCATGATGGAGCGCGCAGGGCTGGCTGGGCGGTTCACTGAGATCACATTCGAGGATGAAGTCAAGCACCTCTGTAAGGAGAGCCTCGATGTGGTTATTGATCAAGGTATTGTACGCCAGGAGGGTACCAATACCTTGGTAGGTACCATTGACCCAATGGCTGATGGTGCTAAGAAGGCAGAGAAAGGATGGGTGAAGGTGGCAGCAAGGGATGCATATCCCTATGAACCAGAACCCAGGTACATGATCCTGCGAGTAGTTAATGGCATGCATGCCAAGGGTGCATCTCCAGTTGAGATCGCACAGTGGCGTGATCATGCTAACGAACAGGTCGAACTAGTTCCTTTCATCTGGACGAACCCGGAGAATGAAGAAGAACACGCAGTTCGCGTGGTGCTCAATGGCCAGGATTATGGCTATATCGATCGCAAGGACAACACGTATGTCACTGAAAAGACTATGGGTTGGCTATTGCCGGGCACAACACCAAAGACCATGGGAGTATTGGTCTATGAAAGGTAGACCACATACATGCCCACATTCCATTGTACTCTTTTCGAAGTAGTTGTTTGGTTTGACCGGTATTCGGGGCCTATTGCCTTTATGGGCCCCGATCCCATTGATTTGATGGGATTTACCATCATTTGATGGGTGTATTTAGGCCCTGTTTTATGGTGTAAAATAAGCCCATTTATGGGCACAAGGAGAAGTCATGACTCAACTCAATCGATATGCATCACGCTCTAACTTCAGCAATCAGAAGACGTTCGGTCGTCGTTGGACATCGAACTTTCGTCGGCAGTCTGGTCTGATCATTGCTGTGCTCGATCGTGGCTATTTGCCACAGAGCCACAACGATCTGCCCAAGCCGTTCTGTTCCTTCAAGGTCGAGACGGACACCGGCAAGCGCTACATCGTGCGCTTGGAAGGCCGGCAGGCCCTGGACTTCACCGGGGAAGTTGGTCAGCTCATGTACTACGAAGGCGTCTTCAAGGGGCGCTTCGTGGACAAGAATGGCAAATATCACGGTGAGTACTGGTCCGCCACGTTCGCCGAGATCGACAACAAGGAAATCGACGAGTATGTTGCTCATCTGACAGCAGTTAAGCTGCGGATGGACAAGGAAGCGCAGGACGCAGCCGAGCTGAAACAGTAACAGCCTGGTCAGTAAGACAGTAGTTGGTGGATTGGGGCTCATCCTAACTGCCTTCATGGCATGGTGAGCCTCATTCACTGTGTAAATATTACACGAAATGAACTGGATTTCCTGGGATAAGCTCAGCTGACCATATTTGGGCAGATGGAGAGAGAGGCACCAGGATAGATTCTAGTCCTTGAAATAAAGATAAGGGACTTAGCACCCACTGGGTCTCATGATGAGATTTGTTGATAACAAAGGAGATAGCTACCATGTGCAATCGAACGACCGATCTTGGATTGAAGGCACTGGAAATCAATAAAGAGGAGAAGATTGTGTTGGTTACAGCATTAAAGCTCCTCGACTGCAAGGCCAAGGCCATGCAGCATGATACTGCATCCATGCTGAATGAAGAGCGAGAACTGAACTGTGTGGTACTCTCTCATGTCTGTGATCAACTAACAGATAAGATTGAGAGTCTGTTTGCTCCGCCGGCGCCTGCCAAGGAACTACCAGCCGACCACTATGTGGCCATTCATGGACGCAACCCAGGACCAGCTGACCTGGATCCTGTGGTGGATTGTGGCTGTGGGTTTTCCCACCGCAGATCCGAACGATGTGGTCCTTGGTAAGATGCCATGGACTCACTCTCCAAGATTTTTGATGGTGGTACCAATGAGGCGTTGGCATGTATTGTGATCATGCTTATCCTGATTTATGGGCGCCTCAGGGACAAGAAATAACAGGTTTACCAGAGGGATGGTTGGATAGTATCCAACTCCGAAACGTGAGCTAGGTATGCAAGTTCGATCCAATGCCTCTGCCTAGAAAGATTGCTTCTTGTATGCGGGTGGACTGTGACTCACTACTGTTGGTCCACGAGCCCCACTTACATTGTAATGTAGGCATTCCTCTGGATTGGTATCTTAAGGAGATGATCATGAGTCAGATTAGGCAAGCGTTGCTTGTTCTTTATGGACAGGTCAATGCCTTCAGATTGATCGACACTGTGGAAGCCCAGGCACACCTGGATGCTATTGGGCAGCTCAAGGCTGCCAAAGAGACCGGCAAGCAGATTGCTGATGGGTTGCTGCAACTCATTAGTATGACACCCAAAGTGAAGCACATGGGCGTGGAGCAGTTCGAACTGCTCATCAAGCTGATCTACGAGTACCATCAGATCTCTCAAGCTATTGGTGCAGATAGTGATAGCACCGATGATCTCTGGAGACTGCAGCGTATTTATGCTGCGGCCGCAGCAAACATCTGGGTATGATCATGAAGAGAATCATTCTTGGCCTGCTGTGCTTCGCCATTGCTGTTATATGGCTGATATCAGCCTGGCATGAGATCCTCTTGCTTGCTCTATTTGTGTGGGGCACGTTCAAGATTAAGTTCCAAGGAGAGCATTATGATTAGCAAGACCCTTGGGATCATCTCATGTATCATCCTTGGACTATTTGTCTATGGTTGGTACAAGCTGTGTGAAAAGAAGGAGGATGGCAGAATGCCATACGGTGGACCACTATGAGCAATGATATTGCGTATTCTGATGCACCCATGGCTCCCAAGCTACCCCACAAGGACCTATTGGAAATCATAGGTCGCGATGCTGAACGCTTGCTCGAGTTCCGAGATCAGCGTTGGTATACCTGGGAATGCAACGTTGCTATTCCCAGGCTCAAAGCTCTTGGGTACACCATACTCAAGCCATTTACTACATTGGAAGGGGATAGTTGTGGTCCTCTGTCACGCGGAGTGCGCGTGATGAAGAACGGTGTCACATCTATCTTATGGTATGGCTAAATGCCTACATCTATTGCACTTGTACTGATTGCCATAGTCCTTGGCCTTGACTGTGGCCTCTGGTTCTTGACCAAGCGCCACAAGAAAGGGAATCATGTGCCAACAATGCATTAGACTTATCAAGTCCAAGCTGGCTGGAAGTACCACAGTTCTGAAACTAGTTGGCACTATTAGCCAACCTGCATACACTGAACAGGCTGTTCAATCTGTTCTCGACAAGCTTCCCAAGTGTCCTGCAATGAAGGCACTGGAAGATCTCACACCATCAGGATCCGAGTTCTATGAGGATCCCAAGATTTGCTACACTCATGTACGTGAGCGTCTTGATCATCAGTGGGATATGTTGAAGAAGTCAATCATCGAGCTCAAGGGCTTGAAATCCCACAAAGATGACAATCTCGAACTGATTGGCCGCACCTGCAAGCATTGCGGCAAACAATACAACGGCACAGCATTTGCCGTTTGCTCGAACTGTGGGAGATTCCAATGAGTGTGTACAAAGAATGTCCCAACTGTAAGAAGGTACACGACTGGTCTCTTCCTTGCTCGGCGCTGCTGACCAAGGAAGAGCTGAGACAGATTGATCACAATCACATAGTTTCCTTCTTCCTGACTAATGGTGTCATCCTGAATCCATCTGTCAGCGAGGGTCACCGTATTGGTCCAAAACCCAACTTGTCGCAGTATGACGGGGATAGGAGCGACTGATGACAGTTCAAGTCATTGCATCAAAGAAAGGCATTGAGATTGGCATAGCCGAGACTCATGTCGAAAACTTCGAACCTGTGTCCACCTGGTCTGGCCGGCCAGTTATTGAACTCACAGATAATGAGCTGAATCTCCTGTGGTTCAAGCTCGACAAGTATCTGGATGCACAGATACTTACCGACATCTACATCGAAATGAATATGCGTGGTATTCCACGCATTCCGTGAGGTGATGCATGGAAGGTGCCATGTGGCTTGGTCTTTTGGTTCTCAGCATGTGGGTGTTCAACATGATTACACCCAGGAAAGGAGGTCCTCGTGACCTCAACAATCATTAGCTTTCTCATTGGCTGGGCGCTGCCTCCCAAGGCCAAGAGCACAGGTAAGATCAAGGAACTTGATACCTGGCTCCTGTTCAGAGCTATCGAAGATGGCAAGCTCAGACCAGAGACGGATTCACTCCAACTGCAGGATGGAACAATCATCCCCGATGATTCTGGCTGCGGCCGTGTATTCGAGTACCGAAATGGTTGGTTCAAGAAACCAACCATTATCAAAGATCACAGAGGTGAGCATCGTGTATCTCATAGGCAAAATGAACGGGATAACATTCAACGTCCAGATCCTTCCATCTGGCATGCGTGACAGGGATAAACTGGCTGATAATATTCAGCCTGATCCTGGCGCTGCCGAGTTCAACAAGAAACACACTGTGACTCCTGATCCTGGGGAGATTGAGCACATTGATCCACCCAAACAAGTCCATCGCGTTAAGAGAAAGAGGTGAGCAAGTGAAGTTCATCAAGACATGGATTCTGCGGTATAAGCTCGCGCGCATTTTCAAGCGAGTGGAGCAATGCATTGATCTTGGGCGCCAGCCGGGCGACAAGGTTTTCGTTGATGCATGGCTGCAAGCCAGAGACCTGGTCAAGGCTCACTGGATGCAGTATCAAGACTTCGACGCTCAAGTCGAAGTGCCGGCCCTGGCCGACTTGGAAAAATGGTCCATCAAGCCTGCGCCAGTGGACATCCGTCCAAAAGTGATTCAAGGTATTGTGCTTGCGTATTGTGCAGGCATTGGCCTTGGTTCATTAGCCGCGGTGACCATGGGTGCATATCATGTGTGGATGCATCTATTCCATTTGATCGGAGGCTAGCATGATTCCTGCAGGTATAGGCGTTGTATTATGCCTAGCCATTCGCAACTTCCTGCGTAATAACTATTCGCAGGATCCCAAGTATGTGAAGCTGAGACAGGAACAAGCCAGAGCAATGGCTGAGGAATCCAGCCAGCTGCCTTCTGCCAAGGAGGTAGTACGCAAGGTATTCAAGCCGACTCAAGCGGAGCTCATGGAGTACCGCGAGGAGTCTGCGAAGAGGAAGGCATCCAATGAGATGACTGCCCTCGCTTTCGCATTTGGAATCATCATCTTTGTTCTGTTGATGGGCGTGCTCTTTGCTCATTAGAAAGGAGCACTATGATTCTTGAGCTCATTATCTATGAGGTTAGTACCACAGCAGCTAGTCTGCTGGGCCTCAAGGCATTAGCAGGTGGCGGCGTAAAGCGCCAGATGCTTGGCCTCAAACAACCAAAGAGACTGCCTGTAATCGATGGTTATCTCAAACGTCAGCTTGGTGAGACAACCAAGCTAGAGGAAAAGCTTTCAAGGACAGCTGTCAAAGCTGTCAATCATCTCAGCCAATATCAGGCATTCAGGCTCATCCTGATTATGGCAGGAAGGAAGATCAAACATGAAATCGGCAATCAGTATCACAGTGCTCAGTGTCGTGGCATTCATAGTGTTAGTAACTGTCAGCACTATCTGTAGCTTCCTCGGCACTGGCCTGTGGATTGCGGCTTTTGGCAAAGCCCTCGAAGAGCGCAACAAGAAGGTGGCTTCATGAAGAAGCTCACATGGAAACATGCGCTTGTTGCAGCAGCCATGCTTATTGTGCCAGGTGCAATGGTAACCGTTGGCGCCTATCTGGCATATAAGGCCTGTAAGGACAAATCATCGGCCAACGGAAAGGAGAAGTCATGAAGTTCCTTGGCTTGCTTGTCATTGCATTCGTTGAAGTTCTCACCACGATTTTGTGCGTGGTTAGTGGCATTCACCTGTACAAGAAACTCGAGGCAGGTATTCCTGCATTCAAGGTTCGCCGGCAGATCAATGCCATGAAGGCAGGACGCAAGGCAGCTGATATGGAAGCTGGATTGAGACACATCTTCAGTTCCAAGCCGGCTGCATAATCCAGTAGTAGAAAGGACAACATGAGCACCATCAATAGGATCGTGCTTGGAGTCGCAGGCCTATTCTGTTTGTTTATGGGCCTGTATTCCACAGTCGCGATCGTGAAGGGAGATCGTCAATGGCTCAAACATTCACTCCAACAGCTGCATCCGCTGCAACTGCTGGCTTCGGTTTCTGGGCGCTTGTCTGGGGCATTGCGCTCAAGCTGGACACGATTGCAGGGCTCTTCGGTTTCAGAGACCGTAGGCTGAGCCGAAAGCTTCGTGTCTGGATCAACGACAATAAAGGATTGAGCCTGTGTATTACTGAAGTTACCAACTTCAGCATTCATGGGATTACCAATCCTGCCGCTGTTACATTTGCAATAGGCGGTACCATCTTCAACTTCTTGTTCGTCTTCTTGCTCAATCCACTTATGCTCAAAGTTGAGGGCAAGAAGATGCCAATCAAGAACAACAGAGTGGCTGCTATTCGGTAGTAGCCACTCTATTCCCATAAGGAGATTAGACGTGGACATGAGTGGAGCAATCTTCATGTTTGCCATTGAGCATCGCGCTCTGGCTACGCCGAGTGGTTCTCGCAATCAATGTTGTTCTGCCACTCAGGGGTTCATTGAGTTTCTGTCGCATAGTGGCGTGCAAGGCACAGCGACAGAACATACATTTGATTTGCTTAGCAGACCTGGCAATCTTCCAAATCCCAACCCAGGTGCGTATAAGCATAATGACAAAGTAGCAGAATACCATGTGGTCGTAGACCTGGGCTTCTGCTTACTGGATTGGACAGCCAAGCAGTATTGTGCCATTCTTCCATTCCCCTACATCATTCCGAAAAGAAAGGAGGATGCTGATGAAGTGGAGCGTTTATTGGACAGCACTTGTAGGCGCGCTCTTCGGCGCGCTCTATTTGAAGAACAACCACAATCACAAGGATAAGACTGTTCAATGGAATCTGGGTAAGTCCATCATTGAATGCGTCCTGCTTGTGTTGGCTGTGGCATTCATGCCGGCAATCATTGCCATTTATGGATCCATGTGGATCACCAAGGGCATTAAGCGCCCTGGTATCAAGATCTTAGTGGGATTCAGCGTTGGCACAGCCCTGATGATCATCATGGGCTGGGCGCTGGAAGTCCTGGTGCTAATAGGTGTATTCGGCATCGACATTCTGTCCGATGATTTCCTCGGCTTCATGGCCGAGCGAAGACAACATAAGAGAGGAGTCGTAGCAGCATGAAGAACTGGCTCAAAGAGAACTGGACTTATGTTGCACTGGGCACATTCGCGGCGCTAGTTGTTGGCGCCATTGTCGTGGCCAAGGTGACTCACGTTCCGCTGAATGATGCTGACATGGAAGCACTGAAGAACTTCCAGTCTTCATTGGCTGAGAATACAGCCAAGCATGGCTTCAACAATAGCATGGCTATTGTGGAGCAGGGTAAGCATCAGGTCCTGGTAACCGCGGACAAGATCAAAGAACTGTGACACTCGAACAGTTCGAGGGGATCCTTGCTTTGTTCTTTGTCCTGTATTTGCTCTTGCGCGCCAGGCGCAAAGAGTTAGGACTCAAGGATCACCTAGATCCAATGCCATGGATCCGAAAGAACATCTTTCGCAACGATGATTAGAGAGGAGGAGTATGCACTTCGCTATCATCTACAGCATCTTCCTAGCGATTGCTGTGTGCTTGGTGGTGTATAACGCCATCAAGGCTTGGAAGAAAGCGCGTAAGTAAGGAAGGAGGTCATCATGGACAAGAAGGAAATGGCTGACGAACTGATCTATGCTGTATTCCAGACTCTGAAGAACCATGCGATTAACTTCTTGCTTGATGGCCTCGTTCTCAAGCCGTTATCCAAATCGATTGCTGCTAAGATGCAGCCCAGCCCGTATAAAGGAGCGAGCGCATTGTTATCTGCTCGCATGATGTCCAAGAAGACTGTTGATGGTGCTATCCTTGAGGGCCCAACAGAGGCAGGCTATGCCAAGTATGCTATTCGCAAGGGCATGCCAGGCCCAGGACAGAAGAGATTGGCAATCGAGAATGAACCGCACACCGTTGATGATTTTGATGGTGTGATTGAGGAAGGCTATGGCAAAGGCAAGAAAGAACTCATCTACACAGGCCAAGCCGCCATCAAAGTTGGAGAAGAAAGATTCCTCGGCAAAGTCAACATTCATAAGCACACTGCTGACAAAGCCGGGCTCCACTGGGATTTTGTTGCGGAAGGCGTTAAGCCTGGGACACAGCAGTTCGAAGTTAACATCCCTACTGGCCAATGCAAAGGACGCTATGCCTTTGTTACCACGGCCAAAGGCATGCTCGTTACCCGTCTCAAAGACAGGAGCGTCCTCATCGAGAAGCCGACGTTCCATCTCAAAGGCGAAGATCTTCTGAGAGAGCTCGACAAGAATCCCAATGGCACAATAGCAGAGTGGAAACCAGATGGTTCCCTCGCGAATGTGGCCATTAGTGGGCAACGGGCTATCTTTAGAAGTCATCGGGATACAGGCGAACCTTACTACGATAAACTGCCAGGACTAGAAGATCTGAGCAACCGTAGTGGATTTCTATCCAATCGCCTGTTCTTCCCGGGACCCAACCTGGATGGAACGGTGTTACGAGGGGAACTGTTCCATCCAGAAGGGGCTGCTCGAGTCGGTGGTATTCTGAATAGCATGCCAGACAAGGCTATTCAGTTCCAGACAGAGCATGGCCCAGTGACATTCATTGTATGGGACGAGCTGAAGCACAATGGCAGAGATATATCCAAGCTGCCTTACGCAGAGAGGAGAGCGATCTATGTCGCGGACGTCAATAGCATTCGACACTTCAACGGGCTTTGGTCGTACGTGCCAGCTCGTACCCGAGCTTTCCTTTCGTTTTACCGGGATATCGTCAACGATCCTCGTGGCCTGCCCTACGCCGAAGGTATTGTCCTTAAGGACGGAAGTAGCCCAGCTGGTGAACCATGGCGCAAGGTCAAGTTCCGTGACACCGTGGATGTCAAGATTGTTGACGTTCTTGAGGGAACTGGTAAGTACGAAGGATCGGCCGGCAAGCTTCTGGTTCAGACAGCAGGAGGAGGACGCGGAGAAGTTGGTTCTTTCGCCATGCCTGATTGGCAGCGAAAGCAGATCCTGATTGATAAGGATCTGGTCAAAGGGCAGGTGATTGAGATCTATGCCCAAGAGATAACCAAGGCTGGTGCACCGCGCGCTGGTGTCATGCTGCGATTCCATCCAAGCAAGAGCGAGTATGCATTCGATCTCGAATCGAAAGCTATTGCTGATGTGGATGGTAGGACACCAAATGAAGTGAAGTATGCAATGAAGACAGCCGCAGGCTGGAAACCGAAATGATTTTCGACTGCCGATTCCCAAAGGGCGTGTCCACCTCAAAGGGACTCGCCCTTTGGTTTAAGGAGGATATATGGATTCATACCAAGTACTAAGTCCGTACAGAATGTTGGAGAACTGGATCCATATTATGGAACAGAATCCTCCAGTTGAGGACTTCAAAGATTTTGAGGAAGAGTTTGTTCAGCGATTCATCGCTAAGGAGAAAGCAAATGTTCGAGACCCTATTTGGGAGCAAGGAACAGAAGGACGAGATGATCAACCTGCGACCAGCACAGACTGGGCTGTCGGAGACAAAGATCTCTTCGGAGATTACGTATGCCGATCCTCTTGCGATCCTGGTTGTGATCAGCACACTGTCAAAGACAGGTTTGGAAGTGCTGACAGAAGCCAAGGATCTAGCTGGCGCCCGCAGGGTAACGCGGAGCTTCGCCGATTGTCCGACGAAGTACCAGCCTCTGCCAGGTTGGCCTAAGGACACGGCGTGGATCAATCATCATCAGAAGATCATGACCGTGATTGATGTGCGGCCATTCGGTAAACGGAGCTATAAGCTGTATCCGTTTACGGCCGATGACATCGTGGCCATGACCAAGAAGCCTCAACAGAGGCTGATTGATCTGATCGAGGGCAATACCGCCCCGTCAGAGAACAATGAAGCTGTCCTCGCATTGGTTGCTCAATGGGAAGAAGAGGACAAGGAACTGGCTCGTGCCAATCGCCGTCCGCATCGGCCTGAGCTGAAAGCCCAGGTCTAACGAGATTACCAGCAGAAGATCGCTGGTAAGTTGTAGATGTACAAATCATGCTCCCGAAAGGGAGAGGAGAGTAAATCCATGGCTCAATACTTGAACCGTATGCTGCCTCGTATGACTCGCGCCCAGGCCAACCTGGTTGCGCCAGTTACCGAGAGCTACAGCCGTGCGCATGTCATTCGTGTGCTCGGTGAAGGACTCACGAAGGACAAGGACGGGCTGTCTTGCATTACCGTCCGCGTTCTGACGAGTGAGAAGCCTGGGCAACCGTTGCAGTTGGTGGCCAAGGATCTGTTCGCTCAGCAGTTGGCGCAGTTCGCGAAGGACAATACGTCCTTCTCGTTCGAAGCCAACGTGTCTGGCCGGATCCAGCCTTATTTGTTCTGCACGAACCTGGAAGCGATCGAGCAGTAAGCGATCGTCAGCAGTTGATCTGCAGTAGGACTGGAGGGGCTGGCGATAGGCTGGCCCTCCTTTCTTCACACATCAACCCACTCTGGAAGGAGAGTGTTACATGTTCGATGATGAGTACCGCAGTGGCTTCCGTGAAGTAGAGAAGCAAGCATGGTGGTCACTGCCGAGGATTGCTATGTATTTGGTAGTACTCCTCGTTGTATTAACCGCCATCAACTTTATTGGGACAGGCGGTGACCTGGCCCTTTACAAGTTCTGGGCTCCCAAGTACGCCAATGCTCAGCGTCAGGTGTTCGAGAACACGCAGGGCTATGTACAAGGGAAAACAGAATACCTCACGCGTCTTCGCTTTCAGTACCAACAGGCACTGATTGATAAAGAAGACACCCGCGCCGCCGGGCTTCGTACATTGATTCTGGACGAAGCATCCACGGTTGACAATGACAAACTTCCGCCTGATCTTCGGGCGTTCATCTCACGACTGAAGGAGTGAGCCTTGAATATCTTCTTCAAGTTCTTCGGTGCGCTTCTACTGGGTTTCTTCTTGCAGCAGTCTGACGGCTGCGAGGATAACCAAGCTACCAAGACAGAGAACAAGGTAGCTGAACAGCAAGCGCAATCTCTGGAACAAGCTCAACAGCAAGTTGGAATGCCTGGCATCACCAACTTCACTGAGAAGAAGCTTGTTCGAAAGCTGTACGAACTGCGTGACCAGAATGGCCTCGCGACGTACACGTATGTCCCAGACCTGCAAGGCAGGCTGTGGCATCTGTGCGATTCCATTGGTTACGGCTTGCCCTACGGCGTCCAGTTCACGAATCCCGAGCGCCGCGCACCAAATGCAAGCTATACGCAGTACGGCTACAACATACCCCAGGCAGAGCCAAATGGGCTCTTCATGCCACCGACGGCTGAAGGCACATGGGTTATCTGTATGGATCCAGCTAAGAAAGGCGATATCGCTTCGGTGTACGTTGAGCCGCGCGTGATCGTCAGTCCGTTCAAGCTCGTAGCTGCCGGCGAATATATGCCAGCGGCCGCAGCGAAGTAGCACAACTCAACGAGTAGCAAAGCGGTATCCGCTTTGTTTACCAGATCGAGAGGGAGGGTAGAACCTCCCTCTTTAGTTTGGAGGCCCATGAGCAACGGACTACAAACCTTCGTGTTCAACTTCCATATCAGACAGAATGGAGTTGTAAACACGAAGACTGAGGAGAAGGATTGCACCGATTGGACGGAGGCTCATTTGCACTTCGTCACTCGCTGCCGTGATCTTGGCATCCGCGGGGAAGGCTTGTCCGCTTGTTCCTTCTGCAGGAAGGACAGCCCCGAAGGAGCATGCTGCTTTGGCGGCATGACTATGAAGGATACACTCCTATGAAGATGTTCTGGTGGGTGATCATCTTCACTGAGGACAGGCACGGCCTGATCTGGTTCACCCACGCTGATCTTGAGCTGCACCTATTCTGTGGTAAGTGCGGCTTCTGCAATCGACATGGCTGGAGAGCAGACATGTTCGAAACATTTTGGATGTGGTAAGGAGGACGATGATCCAAACATTCAAGAAGTACTGGAAGTGGTATTTAGTATCAGGTCTGTCATTTGTAGCAGGTGTGGTTGTTGGGATCACGCTTGCCGTGTATGTCCTGATCAACGCTTTCCACTGACATGAGGAAGCGATTCCAAGTACACGCACACTTCGTGTCATTTTCCTGCATAAGCCTGGGAGTTTCCGTCTGCTTTAGCATACCCAATCTGGAACTCCACCTACCCTTTGGCTTTATAAGGGTAGGATGGGATGTATTCCCTGAATGGGGGAAACATAAGTGGGTCGTATTTACCACCTCAGGCTATGTATGGCATCTCCATAAAGTTTCTGGGTCTGTACGTCCCAGATTGTAGTAAAATCCCCAACAGAAAAGGCAACTAATGAGAAAAGCAGTTCTCCTGATTGCTGCCTTGATGTTTGTTGTTGCGCCCGCCGTGTCAGCATGCGACACGACGTGTAAGACTGGGTATCACTGGGTTTGGACCAACCAGGCTAAGGACCAAGGTTCTTGCCAGCCGGATCCGACTCCCACGCCGACACCCAGCACCAACACAAACACGAACAGCAACAGCAATAGCAACGCGAACAGCAACTCGAATACCAACAAGCAGTCGCAAGGCCAAGGCCAGGGCCAGACGCAGGGACAAGGCCAAGGACAGCAACAGACTGCTACTGGTGGCGCCGGTGGTCAAGGCGGCCAGGGAGGAGCAGGTGGTAATGGATACGGTGGGTCAGTTTCTGGTTCTGGGAACTCTCACAATACTAATACCAACACTGCTACCACTGGCCCTTCAACGGCTACTGCTACTAGTGGTGATTCGAATGCTACTTCCACATCCGCGGCCAGTAACAACGGCAACGGATCCAACAATGCAAGTTACTCCAGTACGGAGAACGTGCAGGCTTCGAAGATCCCGGTGGCCACAGCTTATGCTGGCACTCCGGCTCCGACTGCCCTTTGTGCCTTAGGCTATGGTGGTGGTGTTCAAACCATGGGCTTTGGCATCAGCGGCGGTGGCGCCAGGATTGATCAGAACTGTGCCATCCTCGAGGCAGCAAGGCAGGGTGCAACGTACGCTGGCAAGTTGGCCTTTTGCAAGCTCTACGTATCAAACAAGAACGTTAAGAAAGCAGGGTATACTCTCTCTGATTGTCTGGGAGACACCCTCAACGTTCCGCCCCCAGCCCCAGAGCCGAAGGTCTCCGAGGTTGTCCCTCCAACTCCCACCACCCGAGTCTTGGTGCAGATCGATCCGAACCCTGCACCCAAGATCACTCCTCCTATGGTAACTGATCAGCCGAACATTCCGCCGGCTGTAGTCCAACAGGATGAGTCGAAGACACTCGCGCGTGTAGGTACGTTCCATCTGACCACGCAGT